>Ga0307479_10000686_pt1 | contig 30775 bp, 20 predicted proteins | sample atmos_gasesECM4C_FD_203743 | JGI IMG/M metagenome (GOLD analysis project Ga0307479, IMG submission 203743) | Hardwood forest soil microbial communities from Morgan-Monroe State Forest, Indiana, United States - atmos_gasesECM4C_515 | ecosystem: Environmental > Terrestrial > Soil > Temperate...
GCTGGCCGTCGGGCGACACATCGTAGTTGGGGAACGTTGCCGGGGTTGGCTCGTACCGTCCCTCAAAGAGCACTCGGGGCTTGCCCACGGAAAAGCCTGGCTGTGTGGCAATGTCCACGGCCATCATCCTGTCGCCGCTGCGGTAGAACAGCTCCTTCCCGTTCGGATTCCACGCTGGCTCTGTGCCGCCTTCCGTCGAGATTTGCCACTTCCCGCCGGGGCCCGGATAGGGTTGCACGTAGATTTCATAGCGGCCGGATTCATTCGAGATATAGGCCAGCCAGCGCCCGTCGGGCGAAAAACGCGGCACACTTTCGTTGAACGGGGTTCGGAGGAAAGGCTGTGCCTTGTGGTCGCTGGGCCTCAGCATCCAGATGTCCCAGCCCGTGGTGGCATTGACTTCCCAAAAGGCCAGAAGTTGCCCATCCGGGGACCACGAACTCGGCGTATTGACGTGCTCGCTGGTTGTCAATCGCTCCAGTCCGCCACTCCCGTCGGCCCGTTGCCAGAAAAGGTTCTGCGGCCCTTCCTTGTTTGAGGTAAACGCTATCCGCTTACCATCGCGTGTCCAAACTGGGTTGACGTTCACATTCCCTTCGAACGTAAGCCGGGTCAGCGTATCCCGGGAGAGATCGTACAACCAGACTTGAGCCTCCTGTTCCTCAATGGCCACAGCTATCCGCTGGCCGTCGGGGGAAAGGCGGGGTCCCCGGTAGGCGTGCGCAGGGGCGGTCGAGGGCCGCTCTGTCCCATTGCGAGTGACCCACACCATCTTGCGTTGGTCCGCCTGAATGGCACCCGGAACATAGGCCAGCGATCCCGAGGCGGAAAGGCTGTACTGAGCGGCTCCGCTGCTTCTGAATTGCAGGACGCCCTCCACCATGGGAACCGCCGCACCCGTGACCGCGAGCCGCTGCAGATCGAACGGCATGGCCATCAGGTTCCCCCCTTGGGCATAAACCAGATGCCCGGAAGCAGCGTAGCGTGGCTGCGTCCCCCCTTGGACCAAGTTGCGACGTTCGCCCGTCCCGACCGACTGGACGGCAACCTGCGCGTTGTTCCAGTTAGCGACACTCGCTCCGGAAGAAAAAAGCAGTGCCTTGCCGCCAGGCAAATACTCCGGCCAGCGGTGGGAGCCCTCCCCTTTCTGGAGACGAGTCAGCGATTGTGAAGCGCCTCCTGCTTCCGATAGTTGCTGGAGAGACGAGGCCCCTGCGGGTGCGAAGGCGATTATCCCTTGGCTGCCCCAACTGGCCCCGTGTGGGGTCACAACATCGCCGAGTGTCATCGCCGCTCCGCCGTTCAAGGAGACCTTCTTCAGTTTTTGCCCTGTATAAAACCCCACCCATTGGCCATCCGGCGAGAAGAAGGGGTTGATGGCTCCCTCCGTGCCGGGAAGGGGTCTGGCGGCCTCCAGGCTATCCATGGCCCGCAGATAAAGTTGCTGCTGGGCGCCGCCTTGGACGGCCACATACACGAGGCGAGTGCCGTCGGGCGAAAGAGCCACGGCAGGTTGCTCCAGTCCCGCAAGCCGCTGACCGGGCGGCAGCATAATCACAGTGCGGCTGATAGGAAGCGGCAACGTGGGCTTGAGATTCCAGGTGGCCACGCTCGCGACTAGGGCACCTAGCAGAAAGGTGCCGAAGCTAAGGATTAGCGCCCTTCGCCCCAACGAACCGATGCCTTTAGCTCCAGGAATCGGTGCAAGCGTGACCTGCAATCCACCTTCGGCAACCCACTCCAATTCTCTCGCGAGATCTCCCGCGCTCTGCCAACGGCGCTCGACCTCTTTCGCCAAGCAGCGCCGGATCAAGTGGTCCAGCGCGGGTGGCGTCATCGGCTTTAGGGAGTTGATCGGCTCCGGCTCTTTCTCCAAAATCGCCGACGCTACGCTCAACTGACTCTTTCCCTCAAACGCTCGCTTTCCCGTAATCATCTCGTACAGCACCGCACCCAACGAGAAAATGTCACTGCGACCATCCACTTCTTTCCCTTCCACCTGCTCTGGCGACATGTATTGAAACGTTCCAACAATCGTACCTTCCTGCGTCATCGGTGTCGTCTGCGTTACCGCTGCCGTCAGTGTTGCCACGCTCGTCGGTGCCATCGCTGGCTTGGCTAGACCAAAATCCAGGAGCTTCGCTCCCGTCGCCGTCAGCATGATGTTCCCCGGCTTCAAATCCCGGTGTACCACCCCACTCCGGTGCGCCTTCTCCAGCGCATCTGCAATCTGCGCTCCATACTTCAACACTTGCTCCAGCGGCAGCGGCCCCTTCTCCAGCCGGTTCGCCAGCGTCTCGCCTTCCACGCACTCCATCACCAGATAATCGATCCCGTCCTGGTGGCCCACGTCATGCAGTACACAAATATGCGGATGATTCAAGCTGGAGACGGTCTTCGCTTCCCGTTCGAATCGCTGCTTGCGCACCGGATCCAAAGAAAGCTGTGCGGGAAGAATCTTGATCGCTACCGTGCGTTCCAGCCGCGTGTCCCGCGAGCGGTAGACCTCTCCCATGCCGCCAGAACCAAGCGGCTCGATAATTTCGTAGGGACCAAGATGTGTGCCAGGAACGAGGGCCATAATTGGCCGTGATTATAACCCCAGGAAACCTTCGCCCGGTACTTTCAGCACTCAAGTGCCTGATTAACGCCGTAATCGTACAAGTAAAGTTTTACTTCACATCTCCGGTAATGCGACTAACCAGGAGTTGACTCACTTTGGATCCCTCTTAGACTTCCCAGGGGCAAGGGATGAGTGCGGCAAACCGGAGGAGCCTTTGGGTTCAACGCTTTGTGCAGAGTCGGTGCTACTTAGTCATCGGGCGCACGAGCTAGTCTTCGCCTCTGACAAGTTCATCCATTGGTTTCACATTTTTCTTATCGCAGGTGAACCCGAGGCAGCCGAGACGCCATCCATCCTGAATGGTAGCGAGCATGGAGAAATGGTTGAATGCATCATCGGAAGTGCGCGGGTGGTGAATCGCGTGAGAATAAGCCAGCGTGACCACATGCCCGCCGCCCGGGTTGGCGTCGCAGCAGCCCCTGGTGTCTCCGAAGCCGAACGGACCCGAGCCGGTGAAGTCGCTCTCGTCCCAGGTGATGAAAATCACGGAATTCCCGCTCCAAGCCTTGGAATTGACGATAGCGCTGACTGTTTTTGACAGGAACAGGTCGCCTGTCGCAATGAGGGACTGAACTTGGGAGAAGTCACAGGGGTCGGTTGGACCACCGCCGCCGCGGCCGTGCATGTCGTTGCATTGGTCAGGGCTGATCCAGGAGTAATCAGGCACGGTGTTATTCGCCAGATCAGTCGCGAAAGTGCTGAAGTCCACGATGTTGTCCAACCGTGCCGGGCTTGACTGCACATCCTGATAGGACACGAAGGGATTGTGCTTGCGCTCGTAAAGTTGATTTCCACACGCGTGCGCGAGCACATTGCCATTACAGAGTGAGAAGGACTGCATGTAGGCTTTCCAGGTCTTGTTGTGCGACTCGAGCTGATCAACTATGTTGGGGACATTTATGGTGATATCGTTGTCGTTGGGGACGCCGTTAGTCGAGCCGGAGGTGGCGGCAATGTAATTGGGCTGGCTGGGGTGAGTGACACCGAAGTAGTTGGTGGCCAGGCCCGCGGTCGCGGTCAGATAGTTGGTGAAAGGAGCGTTGGGATTGCCGATGAGAGCATCGAAGCCAGTGTTCTCCATCATGATCACAAACACACGACGAAAGCCTCCGTCATCCTCCCCGTCACCAGCCGCCTTCACCCCAATTGAAACCGGCGAGAACACAAAGGCCAAGACCACAAGCCAAAGGACTCCTGCCCGAGTCGAGTGTCGAAGACTCTTCTTTGTGCTGCGTCCAAACATGAATACCTCCTTGCGTGCATTTCCCCCGTGAGAGATGCACAGTTCACTGCATCCTGCTGCACGCCAGTAGATGTGAAACGCTGAGGTGGACTCTTAGCTGCGGAATGAGGCGAAGTCAAGAATTTCCTCAACTGAAGGCTGAGGAAAACTCAGAGAAGAGTACCTTCCTCAAGCGACGGAAGGCATCATATTGGCTTAGTACGACTAGAATGTACACGGGGGTGTTTGCTCCGCCAATCGGATATTGCCTGGTTAACGCGGTGTCCGGACGTGTGAAGTCCTGGTACGGCAGATGTCCGGTTATCCGACTTATCAGGAGTTAACCGCATGACCCGTATCGGCTTGAACGTGCCAGCTTTCTCGAAATTTGTGAGACCTCCTGACAAGCCGTAAATTCCCAATGCAGTGCAGGCCGAGTTTACTCTTTGGTGGGCTGTAGAACCGGGGTACTATATTAAACCCTGGCGTATTTACCCCAAACTAACGCCAGCCATGCCAAATATCTACTACTGCCAACCGAGCAACCGCGGTTGCGGTATCTTGCGCGCGGTCTTGTCACGCGAAGCGGGCAGAAGCCTCCTAAAACAGCACTCCTTCCACTATGCCGGGCCGCAATTCCCAACGACGGCTCAGGACCGGGCCACTGATTTTGCAGTATTGCGCATATTCGACGAAGAACTGGGCGGGGAATGGCGAGCTGGTTTCTACCGCCTCGACGCCGACATCATGCGAATCGAAGAAGCAGTACAAGCCTGCACCGCGGGGCTATAGGTGCTAAGCACCGCTTCTCTTCGAGGTGCCTCTTAGCGCATGAGACTCCCCTCTCGTGACTCACCCAGTAGGCGGAACGCCTAAAATCGAACTAAAGTCCCTGTTAGTGGCTGGCATAAAGACGGTGGAGAAAAACAACAACTTGGCTATCACCCTCCCTAAGCTCTTCGAGGTTCTGTCCGCAATAGACAAAACAGTGCTGGAAATGATTAGCAGCGGGACGCCCCTCTCCGATGTGCTAAGTGTGTTGTGCCAGATCATAGAAGAGCGATCCCCTGGGCTCCTTTGTTCCATACTGCTCCTCGATCCCAACCGGAAGTCCTTGCGGCATGGAGCAGCTCCCAGCTTGCCGGACAGCTACACTCTAGCAATAGACGGCATTACGATCGGTCCGCGTGTTGGTTCCTGCGGCACGGCTGCCTACCGTGCGGAGCCCGTTATCGTTACGGACATAGCCACTGATCCTCTATGGTCTGACTATCGCGATCTCGCGCTCAGCCACGGGTTACGGGCCTGCTGGTCGACCCCGATAATTTCCAAGGACGACAAGGTCTTGGGCACCTTTGCGCTGTATTACTGCGAACCCCGCGGTCCCAGCCAAGAGGATCTCCAGGTAATCGAGCGAGCGACGCACTTGGCAGCCATCGCTATCGAGCGCCAACGCGCTGAGGCTGAGCGGCAGGTGATGTTTGAGATCATCCAAGGTGTAAATGTCAGCGCCAATCTCGATGAACTATTTCACCTGATTCATCAGTCGCTCAAGAAGGTGATTTTCGCTGAGAATTTTTTTGTGGCGCTCTACGATCGACGGAGCGGGCTCTTTACCTTCCCTTTCTTCGTGGATCAGTTCGATCCACCACCACCGTCTCAGAAATTGGAAAAGAGTTGCACGGCCTACGTGTTTCGAGCCGGGCATCCAATGATAATCACCCAAGAATTCTTTGACCAACTGGCCGAACGGGGTGAAGTCGAGCTCGTGGGCACTCCCGGACCCACTTTGCTGGGTGTGCCGCTTAAGACGCCTAAAGAGACCATTGGGGTGTTGGTTGCGCAGCACTATGAGGACGGAAATGCATATACCGAGCGCGAGCTTGAATTCATGGCTTCCGTCGGGGGCCAAATCGCGGTCGCCATCGACCGAAAACGAGCAGAAGAAGAACTCCGCGCGGCCGAAACAAGATTTCGGACGCTGGTAGAGCAACTGCCAGCCATCACTTATGTCGCTGAGTTTGGAGCGGCCGGTCCCTGGTCTTACGTCAGCCCACAAATTGAAACCCTGCTAGGGTTCTCCCCTGCGGAATGGATGACAGACTCCGAGGCCTGGGTAAAGTGCCTGCACCCTGAAGACCGTGAGCGTGTGCTGGGTGAGGAAGAACAAAGCCAGCATAGCGGGGAGCCATTCCGCTCGGAATACAGGATGATCGCACGAGATGGGCGAGTGCTGTGGTGTCGCGATGAGGCGACGGTGATGAGCGATCAGGCCATGAAGAGGAACCTCATGCTAGGCGTAATCCATGACATCACCCAACGCCGGCAACTTGAAGAACAACTCCGTCAATCACAGAAGATGGAGGCCGTGGGCAGACTGGCGGGTGGGGTAGCTCACGACTTTAACAACCTGCTGATGATCATCAAGGGTAACAGCGAGATGATGATAGAACATCTCGGCGCAACTGAGCGCTGGCGCAAGAACACCGGGGAAATCGACAAAGCTGCTGACAAGGCTGCCTCTCTGACGCGGCAGCTATTGGCCTTCAGCCGGATGCAAGTCATCCAGCCCAAGTTACTGGACCTGAATGGCGTGGTAGGGGAGATGGCCAAGATGCTCGGCCGCCTCATTGGTGATCATATTGAACTGAACATCGTCTCCGGCGCGTCGCCGGGTGCCGTGAAGGCCGATCAAGGCCAAATTGAGCAAGTCCTCATGAATTTGGTGATCAACGGTCGAGATGCCATGCCCGAGGGGGGAAAGCTCACCATCGAGACCGCAAACGTCTTTCTGGATGGGGCCTATGCTCGCCAACATACCGAAATACAGCCAGGGAACTACGTAATGATGGCCGTGAGTGACACTGGAGTGGGAATGGACGCAGAAACTCAGGCACACATCTTCGAACCATTCTTCACCACGAAGGAATTGGGCAAAGGAACTGGGCTGGGCCTAGCGACGGTCTATGGAGCTGTCAAGCAGAATGGCGGATGGATCTGGGTTTACAGTGAGCCCGGGCGTGGAACGACCTTTAAGATTTACCTCCCGCAAGTTGAACAGGTCGTCAGCTCTCCGGGTCGAAGCAGAGCGGTTGGCCCGCCTCTGCATGGTTCCGAGACTATCTTGCTCGTCGAAGACCAAGACGCTATTCGCAACCTGGCTAGCGAGTTTCTAAAGGGCAATGGCTACAATATCCTTGAGGCGGGAGACGGACGCGAGGCCCTTCAGGTCGCTGAGCAGCATCATGGCGAGATTGATCTCTTGTTGACAGATGTAGTGATGCCCCGAATGGGTGGTCTGGAGCTAGCGGTTCGCCTGGCTAACTTGCACCCACAAATGAAGGTCATTTATATGTCGGGGTACGCAGAATACGCGAAAGACAATCGCAAGCTGGCTGACTCGGAGAGAGTAATACTCCAAAAGCCGTTCGCTTTGGATACCTTGGCGCGCAAAGTGCGCGAAGTGCTTGCCGTGCAAGGCCGGGTTGCACTCTTACCGAAATAAGATAAGCGACGGTCATTTAACAGTCTAGTTGGTCCGGACCAAGCCGGGCGAATCAGTCACTTGGACGATTAACGCCGTAACCGGAAAAGTGAAGTCCTGGTACGGGACTTGACCGATTAGCCGACTAACCAGGAGTTGGCGACCTATCGCTAGGCGGGTCCAGGGATTACTTCCGGGTAGCCGCCCAGAGTCGGGAGGCGCGTCCCACCATTTTCTGGGTCGGAGAGAGTCCTTTTAACGCCGTTCGCCGCCGCGGAAGGAGCATTGAGCTGAGTGGTTGGCGTCCAAGCATCAGCGGCAGGATCGTGGCGCGCGCCGTCGTTGTGAATCAGACTCTTTCCGCTGACCTGTGGCGCTGCCGGTCTATTTTGCATTGGCCCGCGCCGCTTGGGGATCAGGGCTGCGTTGGAAAGCCGGAGAATTTTGCGACGAAGCCGTCGCCGTGTGGGGTCTGGTTTGCAGTCTGAAAGGCGCCGGGAGTCGTTGGGAAGTTGGACGACTCGGTCCAGCCTGTCAAGTAAGAGTTGCCTAGCCCATCCAGGGCAATGCTTGTGCCCTTGCTGACGGTCCCAGCACTAGCCCCGAGGAACGTAGAGTAGACGAGCGGTGCAGAGCCGGAGGGATTCAGCACCGTGAGAAACGCGCTAGCGCCGGCATTTGCCGCTTGAAAAGCATCAGGCGTTGTTGGAAAGTCGAGGGAATTGGTGATGCCCGTGACATAAGTGTTGCCAGCCGTGTCCACGGCGATCCCAGCGCTATACTCCCAGCTGGTGCCGCCGAGATAAGTAGAGTAGACGAGGCCGGAGCCGGCGGGATTGAGCTTCGTTACAAAGGCGTCGCATTGGAGGTGGGAAACAGGCTGAAACGCGAGCGGGGTGACTGGAAAGTCGAGGGAGCAGGTCGTACCCGCTACATAGGCGTTATCCTGAGCGTCCACTGCGATCCCAGCGGCCTGATCACCACCGGTGCCTCCCAGATAGGTGGAGTAGTAGACAGGCTGCGCAAGCGTCGAAAGACTCAGCTTGGTCACAAAGGCGTTGCAAGGGCCGCCGCCCGGGCCCTGGGAGAACGGCGATCCGAGATAGAGCATCTGAAACGAAAGAGGCGTAATTGGAAAGTCAGAAGAGCAGGTAACACCGGTCACATAGGCATTGGCTTGGGCGTCCACTGCAATCCCGCTGGCCTGGTCCCAGTTGCTGCCGCCGAGGAAAGTTGAATAAAGCAGCGCGGTACCATCGGCGTTCAGCTTTGTCACGAAGGCGTTCCAGGACTGGGCGGAGGCGCGGTAGATAGGTTGAAAGGCGCCGAGAGTGGTAGGAAAGTCGGAAGAGGCGGTGGAGCCCGTCACGTAGGCGTTACCAGTCGCGTCCAAGGCGATAGCGTTGGCGGCATCCCACATGCTGCCTCCGACGTAGGTGGAGTAGACGAGAGCTGACCCGGTAGGGTTCAGCTTGGTCACGAAGGCGTTGTAGCTGGGGATTTTTGATTTGTCAGCCGTCTGGAAGGCACCCGGGGTCGTGGGGAAGCCCGGGCCGGCATAACCCACCACATAGGCGTTGCCCGCTGCGTCCACAGCAATCGCGTAAGCGTCGGTATCGCTGGTACCCCCCAAGTACGTCGAGTAGATGAGCGCAGTTCCCGTGGGGTTGAGTTTGGTCACGAAACCACTGACGTACGGACTGGGCCTAACCGTCTGGAAGGCGCCCGCGGTCGTGGGGAAGTCACCGGCTTGACCCGTCACATAGACATTGCCAGCAGCATCTGCAGCAATACCGTAGCCAAAACTGCCGCCTATATAAGTGGAATAAGAAAGAGTAGGATCAATGACCAACGGCTTGCCGGTATCGTATGTGGCGATGTCAAAGCCGACTTCCTGCTTGTTCTTGAACGCGTAGCCGCCGGGTATTTCACGAAGCCAGCCATCTATTTCCTGGTAGATTCGTGGCTTCTGTAGCTGAATCTCGTTTCCATGTACATTCAGAACGAGACCGCCTTGAGTGTCGAGAGATAGCTTCTTCGCGCCGGCAAAATTCATTCTGATGGAATGGGGATCGGATCCGGAAGCAACGACGAAATCATACTCGAGTTGACGTTGATTGCCGTAGTAGACCAAATCCACGCCGGGATAGATATCACGAACCTTCACCTTCGCGAACAGCGGAACATTGGCGCGCCAGTTCTTTGGATCATTGCCAACAAAATAGTTGGCCTTGCCAGGGAGCAGTTCGAGTCCCTCGATTTGCGGAGTTGTGGCAGAACCTGCCAAGCGCATACGAATCGTTGTCGAGAGCTTCGCGGTTTCCAAATTGTCCGCGACAGCCGGCAGACTGGGGTGTGGCTGGAGCGAAGTTGATTTGGGTACGGGCTTGACCAGAGTCAGCCAGGCTTCGCCACGGCGCGTCAAAAAAAGTGTGTAGCCCTGGCCGTGGGCGAGAAATTTGACCCGCGGATCGGCCTGCCCTTGGTTCGGTTCAAAGCTCAGTGGCATCCTCTCGATGAAGTCGATTGCATGCGCCTTGTTTTCATCACTCAAAGTTTTCGCAAGTGATGCAGAGCCCTGTCCAGGCGTCAAAACGGTTGTGGAGCCGGACGATGTGAGCGATTGCGCCGCGGTCGAACTTGCATTTCCAAAAAGAAAAATGCCTGTGACAAAAGAGCATAGAATGAGACGCGCCCACTCCCCGTATTTCATGGACTATCCTTTCGCGGGCAGATTGACTGCGGTCGCCTTGGGCCGAGTTATTCTCATATGCCGAACGGAAAAGGTTCGCAATCGGGTGATGCTAGGCATTACGAACCCGGCAAAGACCGGAATCGCTTAGGAGGAAAAGCGAAGGTGCTTCATGAGCACAGTTGCGGATGGAAAGAACCTATTTGATTACCAACTGCCTTCTCGCGACGGCCGTCATCTCCTCTCCTCTACGGCGACATAATCAGCACTCGCGACGCTTGGATGATCGAGATTCATTGAAACGGGATTGACCGAATTTTGTTACGCATGGTTACCCCACGGTGCGTTCGTCAGCACGAGTCCACTCTCGTTTGCCAGCCGGCCATCGACCGCCTCTCAGGACGGCGCCCCAGTGACGGGCAACCCCGAAGTAATCCTCAAGTCCTGGTAAACGCCGTAACCGGACAAGTGGAGTAATGGTACGGCACTTGTCCGGTAATCCGACTAACCAGGAGTTAGCCCGCCACTGCCAATGCCGATTACAAGTGGGAAGGCGATTTATCAGCATCCGACAGCTGCCCGCTGAGAGATGACGATTCTTCGGATATCCCATTACACTGCCAAGCGGTACCTCCGTGAACGCGCATTTCACTCCTCTAGCACAATCCGCGAATGAGGAGTTAAGATGCCATCCGCGAAGTCCCACGCAAGTTCTGAATGGCCGGCAAATGGGAGACCGCCCTGTTTTTCTTCTTCCGTCGGTGGAGCGCGGCGCTGTGGTCTGGCTGGAAGATGCGCAATAAGAATCCCCGCAGAGTATCCTTGTCCCGGCGTATTTTGAATAACGCGCCGTTTTACCGGAGAAGTTTGTGAAGATTTCCCCCGGGAAATGGAAAGGGCTTCAGGCCGTCGCGGACGCGCGTGGCATCATTGCTGCCCTAGCCATCGATCAACGCAACGCTCTGCGAAGCTTGTTCGCAAAAGCCGCCGGTATGGAACCGGGCGACGTCCCCCGAGAATCGCTCGAGCAGTTCAAGGAAGCCGTGAGCCGCATCCTGACCCCGCACGCCAGCGCGATCCTGCTCGATCCCGAGTATGGACTCCCCGCTGCGCGTCAGCGCGCAAAAAATTGCGGCTTGCTCCTCGCCTATGAACAAACTGGCTATGACAAATCCGTTCCAGGCCGCCTCCCTGGTTTGCTTGAGAACTATTCCGTCGCGCGACTTGTTGCCGAAGGCGCTGACTGCATCAAAGTCCTTCTGTACTATTCGCCTTTCAGTCCTCCCGACATAAACATTCAGAAGCACGAATGGGTCGTGCGTATTGGCGCCGAGTGCGCTGCGGCTGACGTGCCTTTCTTTTTGGAGCTTGTCAGCTACGATGACGGCATGGACGAAAAAAGCATAGAGTTCGCGCGCATCAAACCCCAAGTCGTCATCCGCAGCATGCAGGAATTGTCCAAACCCCAATACGCTGTCGATGCGATCAAAGTCGGCGTGCCCGTCAACATGGCATTTGTCGAAGGCTTCCGCTCCAGCCCGATTAGCGTTGTTTACTCGCGTGAACAGGTGAAAACTCATTTTTCTCGTGCGGCCGCCGCGGCCGGGAAGCCATTCATCTATCTCTCCGAAGGTGTCAGCAATGAAGTTTTCAATGAAGCTCTTGATCTTGCCGCCGAAGCTCGAGTGAATTTCTCTGGCGTCCTCTGCGGCCGTGCGACTTGGAAGGACGGCGTTTCCATCTTCGCGTCTCAAGGGCTCCATGCCTTGGAAGATTGGCTCTCAGCGCAAGGCGTGAAAAACATTCAAAATGTGAACGCGCGTCTTGTGAACGCGAAGCCCTGGTTCGAGTTCTATGGTGCCGCGTCGGCAGCAGCCTTATCCAGTTAGGGAGTCTTTGAAAAAGTCTTGTCTTATGTTTGTGTGCATCAGTCCCAACCCGGCCGTCGATAAACGCCTGCGCCTCGCCAGGCTCATGCCCGGCTGCGTGAATCGCGCCACCGAAGTTCATCCCGCACCCGGTGGGAAAGCCGCGCATGTCGCGATGGTGCTCCGGACGCTCGGGGCTGATCCTCGCTGGATTGGCTTCGTCGGAGGAGCCAGCGGCCAGGAACTTCTCGAGGGTTTGCGCAAAATCGGCATCCGCGCGAAGGCCGTTACCGTCCAGCAAGCCACCCGAGTAAATTTGGAAATGATCGATAACTCCGGCATCATTACGGAAGTTCTCGAGCCTGGCGCCGCGCCTTCCGAAGCCGAGATCACTTCCTTCTTGGATACTTGCGAAGAGGCGTTCGCACGCGGCAAGCGCCAGACGATCGTCATCGCTTCCGGCAGTTTGCCGCCTGGCGTGCCCCGGAATTTCTATGCCACACTGATTGCTCGCGCCCACAACCACGGATGCAAGTTTTTTCTCGACACCAGCGGCGAGCCACTGCGCCTCGCGCTCCGAGCAGGCCCTGATTTTATGAAGCCCAATCGCGAAGAAGCGGAATGGCTGACCGAAGGCGTAATCGCCGATCTTCCCTCGGCGGCAGCAGCGGCCCGCGGCCTTCTTTCGGCTGGCGCAAAAAGCGCGGCTATCAGCCTCGGCCAACGCGGTCTAATTTGGTGTCCGGGCGACGGCCAAACCGTATACTTCGCTCCTCCGGTCCCGGTGCAGGTGCGCTCCTCCGTGGGCTCTGGGGACGCTACTGTGGCTGCATTTGCCCATGCTGCTGCCGCGGGATTGGGGCCGGAAGAGGCTCTGCGTCTGGCGGCTGCCAGTGGCACCGCAAACTGTCTGGCCGATTCGCCGGGAGCCGTGTTAGCCGGCGATGTTCACAGGTTGCGCAAGGAGATTCGCGTTGAGAAGTTCTCCTGAACGCCTCCACCGTGCGGCTTGCCACCCAGGGCCGCGCCGCTGCGCGCCCCGTTATTGGAGGAATTTGTCGTCGAGGATACGATTCCATGCAAATCACGAAAACGCAAATACAGAATTCCGCCACGCTGAAGGAAATCCTTTCTCAGCCAGAAATTTGGCAGTCTTCGCTTCGTGAGCTCAAAAAAAACGGTTCTTTGGAGACTGCCCTCGCTGAGTCCAGCTCCCGCACCGAATGGCTCTTTCTCGGGTGTGGCACCAGCTTTTATCTTGCCGAAACTGCTGCCGCCTCTTGGACCTTGCTGACCGGTCAGCGCGCCAGGGCGCTTCCAGCCTCGGAGCCGCTGCTTTTTGCGAATCTCACCCTTGCCCGTTCAGCCGGCCTTCAGGCCGTTGTCATCTCCCGCTCCGGGCGCACCTCGGAAGCACTCCGCGCCGCGAATCTGCTCTCTCGCGAATTTCGCGTTCCAACGCTTGGCGTCACCTGCGCCTCCGGCTCTCCTCTTGAGGAAGCGTGCGATCTGACGATTCAAGTCTTCTCCGCCGACGAAAAAAGCACGGTGATGACACGTTCCTTCACCTCCATGCTTCTCGCTCTTCAGCATCTCGCTGGCTCCAAGATTCCAGATAAGAGTTTCCCCGGCTCCCTCGAAGCCATGGCCGCTCATTTCTCGCGGCAAATTCGTGCCCTCGCCGATCGCATAGAAGCGTTCGTCGACGAGCACACCTTCGCGGATTACGTCTTCCTAGGGCAAGGGCCCTTCCACGGCATTGCTCGCGAAGCTTCTCTGAAAGTTACCGAGATGTCCTGCTCCTACAGCCAGGTCTACCACACGCTCGAATTCCGCCATGGCCCGAAGGCCATCGTCGGGCCGGACACTTGCCTGACTTTTTTCCTCAGCGAGAGCGGCAGCCAGGCCGAAACCGAAGTTCTCTCTGAAATGAAAGAGCTCGGCGGCGTAACCATCACCGTGTGCAACCATGCGAATGACGCTATCCGCGGCTCGAGCGATTTCGTCTTTGAGCTTGACCTCGCCGCTCCTGAGCTCGTCACCCTCGCTCCTTTTGTCGTTCCCGCGCAGCTCCTGGGTTTTTACACGGGAATCAAGAAGGGTCTCAATCCTGACCATCCTCGCAATCTTACCCGCGTGGTGATTCTCGATTGATGCGATCCCTGGAGGCCGTTTCGTGCCCAATTTCGATGTCAGCGTTGTTGGCGAACTGAATCTCGATCTAATCTTTTACGGTCTCCCTGAGACACTTGAACTCGACCGGGAGCATCTCGCAAAGGACCTCAGCATCACTCTTGGCAGCTCCTCGGCCATCTTCGCGCACAATTTCGCTCTGCTCGGCAATAAGGTCGGCTTCAGTTCTTCCATCGGCAGCGATCCCCTCGGCGAAATCTGCCTCGAGCGCCTCGGAGAGAGCGGCGTCGATCTCTCTCACGTCCGCCGATTTACCGGCAAAACCACCGGCCTCACCGTCATTATTCCTTCTCGCAAACAGCGCTACATCCTCACTTATCCCGGAACCATGTCTCAGATGAAAGCTACTGACCTCGATTTCAGTTACATCACCAGCGCCACGCATCTCCACGTTTCTTCTTATTTCTTGCAGCGCGCTCTTCGCCCCAGCATGGTGGACCTCTTCCGCCGCGCGAAGGAAACAGGCCTGACGACATCTCTGGATACGAACGACGACTCCGAAGACCGTTGGGCGGACGACCTCCAGTTAGTCTTAAAGTACGTGGACGTGCTCTTGCCGAATGAACGCGAAGCCTGCAAAATCGCGCGCACCGATGATTTCTCTCGGGCGGTCGAAATTCTGTCACAGAAGGTTCCCCTGGTTGTGGTCAAGCGCGGAGCCGATGAAGTGATCGCTCGCCGCGGCAAAGAAAAATTCACTTCCCGGCCTCCCGAAACGGTCGTCGTTGATCCCGTCGGTGCGGGCGACAGTTTCGACGCCGGCTTCCTTCATCAATTCATTCGCGGCGCCAGGATCGAAGAGTGTCTGAAATTTGGAAATATCACCGGCGCTCTTTCCACGACAAAAGCGGGCGGCACCGAGGCGTTTCGTGACGCCGCACACCGGAATCGCTTTCTGCGTGAACACAGTCTTTCATCGCTGGAAACGCCCGCCTCTCAATCTCCCCCGCGTTCGTCGCTTAAATAAGAAACTGCTGTTTGTTTCCTCAACGATTACTCGCCGTCGCTTCGAGCAACAAGCTCCCCATAAATTCCACGCTTAACTTCGCCGTCGGTCCGGTAACCGTCCCGGAGTCCTGATTGTTGACGTAGTCCACGACCTTGTAGGGTTTCGCCTGCGCTCCATGCGCGAAACCACTTGCCTTCGACTCCGTGGATTATCGTACGCACATTGAGCCCATACCATCCATCGGCTCCGCCGGGCAGATAGGCGGCACGGGTTGGAGCCAACTGAACGAATCTGTGTTGTACCCCGGCCAAATCGCCTCAGTGCCTGATTAACCGCGGCGGTCTCAATGGGTCGATGCAACACTATGCCGAAACCCACTTGCAGGGACTCAATAGCTAAGGGTCGTTCGCGAGCGTTGATTCAGAGCAGAACACCATCCTGGCTAGGGTCTGATTGAGTACAGCTGGACAAAGCGATTCTCCATGAGGAAGTGCTGTCGGATCAACTGGCTAGACGGTGTTGCGTCGACCGTCTGAGCCGGCAGGCCGCGGTCTCAATGGGTCGACGCAACACTGGGCGGAGACCCACTTACAGGGGCCTCAATAGCTAAGAGTCGTTCGCGAGCGTTAATTCAAACGGAACACCGTCCTGGCTGGGGTCTGATCGGTTACAGCTGGACAAAGCGGTTCTCCCTGGGGAAGTGCTGTCGGATCAACTGACTAGATGGTGTTGCATCGACCGGTTGAGCCCGCACAACTTATCGGGCACCCGGATTTCCAAGGGCATCTTTCTGGCACCCTACTCCTGTCTTAACTTTACCGTCGCACCTGTACCTCCGGCCGGGATGCAAACACGAGCCAATATGGTCGAATGATGCTTACGACCGGCGAGGCTCAATGATCCTGGTTCAATTGACGGCTCACACGAGACTTCTTCCACGAATGGGTTGCCCATGACCCAGAGCACCATCCAGTTAGAGCAAGTCTGCAAGAGCTACGGCGATGGCAAAGTCGTACAGGCCCTCCGTGATATCGATCTCAGCGTCGCACAGGGCGAACGAGTGGCCGTCATGGGTCCCTCCGGCTCTGGCAAATCCTCTTTGCTCAACTTGATCTGCGGTTTGGATGATCCTACGAGCGGCACCGTCAGCGTCTCGGGCATAAAAATTTCAGACCTTAACGACGACCAACGTACCCGCATGCGCCGCGAGAAAATCGGAATGATCTTTCAGACCTTCAATCTTCTACCTACTTTGAGCGCCGTCGAGAACGCCGCCCTTCCGCTTCGTCTGCAAGGCATGCACCGCAAAGAGGCGGAGCATCGCGCGGCCGCCATGCTCGAACGCGTGGGGCTAAGAACTCGAATCACGCATCGCCCCGATGAAATGTCCGGCGGCGAACGTCAGCGCGTTGCCATCGCTCGCGCCCTTATTTTTTCTCCTCCCCTCCTCCTGGGCGACGAGCCAACCGGCAATCTCGATTCTGCCACGGGCGACGAAATTCTCGTGCTCCTTGACGATCTTCAGAAGGAATTCAATAGCACCCTGCTTCTCGTAACGCACAACGATCTTGTCGCCAGCTTCTGCGATCGCGTGGTCATCCTTCGCGATGGTTATATCTTGAAAGAACAGCGGCCCGACCCTGTTCTCGCCGGATCCTACTAATGTTTCTGGCGCTTCGGGACATCAGTCTACGACAGTGGTGGAATCATCGTCTCCGCCTTTTCTTGACCACCATGGGCATTGCGCTGGGCGTTGCGGTATTTTTCGCCATCCGCACTGCCAACATCACCTTGCTCGACTCTCTCCGCCTCACCGTCGAAAAGGTTGCGGGCAAAGCTACACTGCAAATCACCGCGGGCGAAACAGGCTTTCCGGAAGAAATACTCGAAGCGGTCCGCTCTACTCCAGGGGTAAAAATCGCTGAACCGATTATCGAGGTCATCGCACGCACGGCCTTCGCCGAAGAAGGAAAGCTCCTTATTCTTGGTGTCGACACCGCCGGCGATCAGCAGCTGCGCGATTACCAGTTCGACAAATCGCAAACCCAAATCGCCGACCCGCTCGTCTTTCTTGCACAGCCCGATTCCCTCCTGCTTTCCCGCGGGTTTGCCGATCGTCACTCGCTGAAGATCGGCGATACGCTGCCCCTGTACACGTCGGTAGGTCGCAAGGACTTTACGGTTCAAGGAATCTTTAAGCCGGTTGGAATCGGTGAGGTTTTCGGCGGCGACATCGCCATAATGGACGTCTATTCCGCGCAAGTCGTTTTCAATCGAGGCCGCAATTTTGACCGCATCGACCTGATGAATTCTCCAGATGTTCCCGTAGAAAGTGTCCAGCACAATCTGCGCGCCAGATTGCACGCTGGACTGGAAATCGTGCCCCCCGAATCGCGCGGCCAGGGTCTCGAAAGCGCCATCACTGCAATGCGTGTTGGTTTGACCATAACCAGTGTTACAGCGCTTCTCGTCGGGATTTACATCATCTTCAACTCGTTTACCATCGCGGTGAATCAGCGCTGGAAGGAAATCGGCATACTCCGCGCCGTGGGTGTCGAGCGCCGCAACATCAACCTGATGTTTCTCTGCGAAGCTTTCCTAATGGGTGTGATTGGATCTGCGATCGGAATCGCCGCCGGCTATTACCTTGCAGCGATCGGCGTAAAAGTCATGGCCAATATGGCTTCTTCAGTCTACGGCTTCATGTCCACCTCGACGCCGGCCGTCTTCCGCGTCCAATACGCAATCACGTCCTTCATACTCGGCGTAGCCACGTCCGTCTTTGGTGCGTGGTTCCCAGCGCGCGCGGCTTCGCAGCTGGATCCCACTTTAGCGCTGCACAACATCGAAGTGCGCAAGAGGGAAGCTGTGCTCGGATGGGGCCGTGTCACTGTGGGCCTCGTTCTTACATTGTCCAGCCTCGCGCTAATGATCTGGACGCCCTCTGGCGTGGACGCCACCTTCCAGTTCTCCTATGCCCTCCTGATGGTCGTGGGCTTGACGGCCCTGTTGCCGAAGCTCATCGAGACGATTTCGCACGTGCTTCGCCCTTTCATGGACTGGATGGGTGGGGCGGAGGGCAGTCTCGCCGTCGATGCCATGATCCAGTGCCCCCGCCGCAGCTCCGCCACCGTTGGTGCACTCATGGTCGGGCTCATGTTCGTTTTCTCGACGGCAGGCTACATTCAAAGTTACCGGCACATGGTCGACCGCTGGATGAAGCAATCCCTAAACGCCGATATCTTTGTCGCCACATCCACGACCATGCGATCCACCACCTATCATTTCAACGAACAGCTCGGCCAGCAGATCGCCGGCGTTCCCGGCGTGAAGCGGCTTGAAAACGTCCGCTTCACCTCTGTCCCGTATGACGGCGACAGTGCCGCGCTGATAGCTATCGAGATGGACGGTTTCATGGCTCGCGCTATCGATGCGGTGGAAGGAGAGAGCGAGAAAACCCTCCTCGACGCGCTTCCAAAAGGCGAAGGCGTGCTCGTCTCCCGAAACTTCACCACGCGCTGGAAGATGCATGTCGGGGATTCGCTCACGCTGAATACTCCAAACGGTACGCTCGAGCGCCCGATTCTTGGCATTCTCGATGACTATCGCTCTGAGAAAGGCACCATCTTTGTCGATCGCGCCCTCTACGCACAATACTGGCATGACAATGCAGCCGACTTCTTCTTCGTTACTCTCAACCCTGGCCTCGATCCGGTTGCAGCCAAGCGCCAGATTCAGAACCTGACCGCCAACACGGTCCACGCATTCGTTTACACTCAGGTCGAATTCAAGAAGTGGGTGTACGGCCTGGTCGATCAGTTCTTCGTGCTCAACTACATGCAACTGGTGATCGCCGTGATTGTATCGATGCTCGGAATCGTGAATACGCTCATGATTTCCATATCGGAGCGCAAACGTGAAATTGGCATAATTCGTGCGATCGGCGGGATGCGCGCTCAGATACGCAAGCTGATCCTGCTTGAAGCGGTCGCCATTTCGATTGTAGGTGTAGCCGTGGGGGCGCTCGCCGGAATATTTACTACCGAATTTATGGCCCACACTGTGTCTATGGTCTTAGCGGGATACGCCGTTCCATTCTATATTCCCTGGACGTTGATCCTCATCAGTCTCCCGATCGTAATCGTGATAGCGCTCCTGGCCGGATGGTGGCCCGCCCAACATGCAGTCGCCAATCAAATTACCGAGGCAATTGGATATGAATAGCCCGGCGTCGCATGGCATTGTCGGGATTGTGAACGCACTTCTCGCTTCCGCGATCCTATTTTTCCTCATGACTGCTCCGGCCTTCGGCGACATCGACCCTCGCAAGATTCTCGACCGCGTGTACGAGCAAGACACCAGCCATGACACCGCGATGAGAGCCGTATTCGAGATCTTCGACAGAGACGGCCACAAAACCACGAAGAAGTTCATGCTGTTTCGCCTGGGCGCGCCCGGCGATAGCAAGACGCTTGTGCGCTTCACCGATCCCGCGGAGATTCGCGGGGTCACGCTGCTTTCCTATAATCATAAGGGTGACACTGACCGACAGTGGCTCTACATCCCCGCCACCCAACGCACCCGCAGCGTCACGCCGCGTGAACGTTCCGAAAAGTTTGCAGGCACCGACTTTACCTACGAAGACGTTGAGGAGCGTGTGCTTGACGATTTCGATTACCGGCTTCTCAGTGACAACGAGATTATCGACGGGCGCAAAACTTATAAAGTGGAAGCGAAGCCGGTGGATTCCAGCCGTTCACAATATAGGTATGTTTACTACTGGGTTGCACAAGATGTTCCGGTCATCCTGCATGCCGAAATGTACGACCGGGACGGAAAACTGGTCCGCGAACTTCACGCTTCGGCGTTCAAGAAAGTTTCCGGCATCTGGGGCGCGCGCCATGTCGAGATGCAATCTGTAGAGGAAAAAACTCGCACGGTGCTGACCATCGACGAGGCTAAGTTCAATCAACATCTCGATGAAAAACTCTTCGAGCCCGAAAGCCTGGAGAACGCACCGGCCCTGAAACACTGAGCTGTCTTTGCCGAGACTTCGCCACAACCGCTCAGCGACGCCTCTCGCGATTGTCCCCGAGTCGCGGGCCTGGTAAATGCGCTAACTGGAGAAGCGAAGTCGCTTTCCAATAGTCGTCAGTCAAATGCCTGCTAAACCCAGCCAGCTTGACGCGCTCACGCTGCGGACCTAACATGCGCTCAAATGACAGGTCTCAACGCACTCCGTTCACCTCTGAGCTTTCTGCAGAGCAGGCTTCCAGATATACCGGACCGTGATCTGCTCGACGCAGAGGAAGGTTGGTGGAAGAGCGAAGGCGTCGCCATTTCAAGCGCAATCGACCGTGCCGGAACGGGGTGGTTGCGCATGTTCGATCATCTCGGAAAGCGCGTCGATGAGATTCTCTACCCTCGCGAATATCAAATGATTTTGCGGAGGGGTTACCGATCCGGAGTAGTCTGGCGCGCTCTGGAAGAAAAATCGCTGATCCCTACGTATCTGCTGATCTACAACATTTCGTTCCACGATCCTGGGATTTGCTGCCCTTACACCGTGTCACTCGGCACGGCCGTGCCTCTTGCGAAATATGGCAGCGCCGAACTGCAGGCTCGCTTTCTGTCGCAACTCTCCCGGAAGGACGATTCCGTGTGGCAGGGCGCCACGTGGATGACGGAGATCAAAGGCGGCTCGGATTTGGGAGCCGCTGTCGAGACGATTGCCCGGCCCGCCGGCGATGGCTGGCGGCTGACAGGCGACAAATATTTTGCGAGCAATGCCGGCGCGGAGTTAGCAGTCGTAGCTGCGCGCCCGGAAGGAGCTGCGGCGGGTGTGCGCGGGCTGGCCTTGTTCCTGGTGCCACGATACCGCGAGAATGGCGAGCTCAATTATTTTATTCGGCGGCTGAAGGACAAGATAGCGACCCGCTCTGTTCCTACCGGAGAAGTAGAGCTGAGAGACAGTGAGGGCTATCTTCTCGGCTCGGCTGACTCCGGAATCTATCTGATCCTCGAAGTGTTGAACCTCTCGCGCGTGGCGAACAGCGTGGTGAGTGTCGCGTTGGCGCAGCGCGCGATGGCCGATGCGCTTTCGTATGCCGAGCAACGCGCTGCGTTCGGCAAACGGATTCTCGATCACCCGCTGCTTCGTTACCAATTTGAAAATCGGCTGAATGCCCTTCGATCGGCGTTTACGCTGGCGTGGGATTCGGTACAACTCCTGAACGACGTGTGGATGGAGCGGCCGCCTTACTCCGATCGTTACCATCTGTTTCGGCTGGTGGCGCATCTTGCGAAATACTGGACGGCCGAATTTGCTATTGATACAGCAAAGTGGACCATGGAAGTGCACGGCGGGCTGGGCGTGCTGGCGGAGTATGGCGCTGAACGCTGGCTGCGGGAAGCGATGATTCTCGCGATTTGGGAGGGAACGTCGCATCGCCAGATACTGGATGGACTGGAAGTGATGCAACGGAAGCAAGCGCACAAGATGCTTTTCCGGCGACTAGCGGAAATCGCACCCTCTAAAGCACTTCAAGACATGGAATCGGAAGTCGAGCAGCACTTGAACCTTCCACCCGAAGAAAGGGAAGCCCTCGCCGAACCGCTCTTCCGAAGGCTTGCGGCTTTCGCTGCGGAGGCGCTAGCTTAGGAAGCGGAACTATCTCGGCCTCCCCGTCTCGTAAGGTGAAGTGTGACTCTTCCTCCAACTGTTACGAGCTTCGGCAAAGTTCTTCCAGTCCACGTTTTTTCGCTATGATTGTTTTCGACTGTTAACTTTCGGCTGTGAACTGTAGACTTCTAGGAGCGACAGAGTTGTACAGGGAAACACAGAATGGCTGGCAAGTCAGATAAAGAACTGATCTATCTTCCCGGCGGCAACGGCGCCGCGACTGCCGAAGAGCAAGAACTCCTGCCGGCGCTCGACGAAATGACGCCGCGCGAAATCGTCGTCGAGCTCGACAAATATATCGTCGGCCAGGCCGCCGCAAAGCGCGCCGTCGCTGTCGCTCTTCGTAACCGCGTCCGGCGGCAGAAACTCCCGCCTGAAATCGCCGAGGATGTTCTTCCCAAGAACATCCTGATGATTGGCCCCACCGGCGTCGGCAAAACCGAAATCGCCCGGCGTCTCGCTCGCCTCGCCGGCTGCCCGTTCATCAAAGTGGAAGCCTCGAAATACACCGAAGTCGGCTACGTCGGCCGGGATGTGGAATCCATGGTTCGTGATCTCGTCGAGACCTCCATCGACATGATCCGCGAGGAAAAACTCGACGAAGTCGCTGATCGCGCCGAACAGACCGCGGAAGAGCGAGTCCTCGATCTTCTGCTTCCACCTTCGCCTCCACCCTCTCCGGGTACGTCGGAAGCGGACGCCGCTGCGCAACGCGAACAATCCCAGCGCACGCGCGAAAAACTCCGCGCTCAGCTCCGCGAAGGCAAGCTCGATCAGCGTATGGTCGACATTGAAGTCCGCGAGCGCGCCATGCCCGCGTTCGAAATCATCTCCAACCAGGGCGTCGAGGAGATGGACGTCAACATCAAGGACATGCTTTCCGGCATGTTCGGCCAGCAGAAAAAGAAGCGCAAGATGAGCGTCGCGGACGCTTTCGAATACCTTATTCAGGAAGAGGAGAACAAGCTCCTCGATATGGATCAGATCACGCGTGTCGCCGTGGAGCGCGCCGAGCAGATGGGCATCATCTTCATCGACGAAATTGATAAGGTCGCCGGGCGCGAATCCGGTCACGGTCCCGACGTCTCGCGCGAAGGCGTCCAGCGCGACATTCTCCCCATCATCGAAGGCACCACCGTCAACACCCGCTATGGCATGATCCGCACCGACCACATCCTCTTCATCGCCGCCGGGGCATTTCATGTCTCCAAGCCTTCGGACCTGATCCCCGAGCTGCAGGGGCGCTTGCCGATTCGCGTCGAGCTGCAATCGCTCAAGGAAGAAGACTTCATCCGCATCCTGACCGAACCGAAGAATGCCCTGCTCAAGCAAGCCGTTGCGCTTCTTGACACCGAGGGCGTGAAGCTTAGCTTTACGGAGGACGCCGTAACGGCTATCGCGCGCTTTGCCACCAGCGTCAACGAACAGACCGAGAATATTGGCGCGCGCCGGCTCCATACTATTCTGGAAAAAGTACTCGACGAGCTTTCCTTCGAAGCTCCGGACCTGAAGAAAAAAACTGTTAAGGTCGATGCTGCCTACGTGAACAAGCAACTTGCGGACATCGTCAAGAATCAGGACCTCAGCCGCTATATCCTCTGAGGCAGCACGAACCGGATGCCGCGACTTTCTCCCACGACTCGTTGGGCGCACATTTTCACTACCTTCTTGCATTCCGGCGTGACTCTCGTTCTCCTTGGTTGCGGCGCGCCCGGCGAACCCACTCCACCTTCGCCTCCGGTTCCGGTTGCCGTCACCGATCTCAGCGCACAGCAGGCCGGCGACGCAGTGCAGCTTACATTCACCCTTCCGGGCAAGACGATTACCGGCGACAAGCTCGCCGAGCCGCCCGCCGTCGAAATCGTTCGTGGCGCACTGAAACCCGATGGGACCCCCGACAACAACTCCTTCCGCGTCGTCTACACCATTCCCGGCTCGCTGATGGACAACTACGCAGCCGAAGGCCATGTGCGCTTCGCGGACTCAGTCCCGCCGGAAGAGACTCGCGCGCACCCTGGCGCAACGCTCGCGTACCGTGTGCGCACGAGCGCTTCCAGAAAACGAGAGTCCGCCGATTCGAATACGGTGACGGTTCTCGTGTACCCGGTGCCCGAGCGCATCGCTTCTGTCCAATCTCACACGACGGAATCCGCGATCGAGCTGAGTTGGACTGCGCCCGTACGCACGTCCGGAGGTGACCCGCTCCCCGCCGTTTCTGGCTACCACGTCTATCGTGGCGAGCTCGATCCCTCCTCCGCCGAGGTCGCGTCAAAAGATCTCACGCAGGCAAAATGGATATCGGTGCTCACGCTGCTCGCTTCCTCCTCTACAACCAGCTATCGCGACACCTTCTTCGATTTCAGTAAAACCTACTTGTACGTAATCCGAAGCGTTGTCCTCGCCGGAGGTGGAGCGCTGGAATCCAACGATTCGGCTCCCGTCATCGTTATCCCTCGCGATATCTTTCCGCCCGCCGCGCCGCAGGGTCTCGTTGCCGCCGTCCTTTCGGGCGCCGCTCCCGGCTCCTTGGAAGTGGACCTCTCTTGGTCCATTAATCTTGAAACCGACTTGGCCGGTTATCGCGTCTATCGCAGTGACGGGCCGGACACGAGGGGACAGCGTTTGACTCCAGATTTGTTGCCCACGCCCTCTTATCGTGATACGTCTGTGCTGCCCGGCCACCGCTACTGGTATATTGTCACTGCCGTCGACCGCGCCGGTAACGAAAGTGAGCCCAGCGCGCCCGCGGACACTGGCGTTACGCAACCCTCGCCGTAGTCCCGGGTTCGACGATATGACGGCCGACACCGCCGTAGACGCGGTGTTCGCCTGAGATTCTTGGGAGCGCAGTAGCCCATGCCCATTGCTGAGCATCTGCCCGGTTACCGTTGGTTCCATGTTTTTAGGAACTTGTCTGTCCGTGTAGGTGTTTATATCGGCGTTTGCCTCTCCCTGGTTCTAAGCGTCTGGATTTTTGTCGCCAATCGCGTTCCGTCCCTCGAACGATTTGCTCGCGAGCGCAATCTTGCCGGCGCCGCGCTTCTGGGCCTGCTTGCCGTTGCGCCCGTACTCCGTTTCCTCCGTTCGCCTGGAAATCTGCTGGCCTCCAGCCTCGTTGCTTGGACGATTTTCAGTTTTACCTATCTCTTGCTCTGCATCTTCTTTGGTCATCTAGGTGATAAGTACAGTGCGTTTCTAATCTTTATGGTGGGTTTTGTTGTGTACATGATCCTTGCGACCCTCTCCTGGATAGGCACGCTCATCTGGCGGGCGCGCGAACGCCATGTCTCTCATCCCAATAACCAGGTGAGCTGACGCCGAATGAAATTCTGCCGCTTTCTACCGCTTGATAGCTCTGTTTCGACAAGCGCCCCGCCGCTCTACGGCCTTCTTGAAGGCGAAGAGATTCGCGAAATCTCTGGCATCCCCTGGGGCCAGTGGTCGCGCGCCTCGCGCACTTGGCCTCGCGCGAATACGCGCCTAGTCGCGCCGGTGGAGCCCAGCAAAATCGTTTGCGTGGGCCGCAATTACGCCGATCACGCCGCCGAACTCGGCAACGTGGTTCCCAAAGAGCCACTCCTTTTTCTCAAGCCGCCGTCTGCCATCGTCGGCTCGGACGAGCCGATCGTACTCCCTCCCTATTCCCGGCGCGTCGAGTACGAGGGCGAGCTCGCCGCCGTTGTCGGCCGACGCTGCGCGCAACTCGGCGATGCCGATGATCCCTTGTCCTATCTCTTCGGCTACACGTGCCTCAACGACGTCACTGCGCGCGACCTTCAGAAAAGTGACGTCCAGTTCACGCGCGCCAAAGGCTTCGATACGTTTTGTCCCGTCGGCCCGCACATCGAGACGCATCTCGATCCTTCGGATGTGCTCGTTGAGACGCACGTCAATGGCGCGCGCCGCCAGTCGGGCAGGACTTCGCTTATGATCTACCCCGTTGTTTTTCTTGTCCGTTACATCTCACGCATGATGACCCTCTTTCCCGGCGACATAATCGCCACTGGCACGCCCGCCGGGGTCGGCCCGCTTATTGCCGGTGATGTCGTCGGAGTTAGCGTCGCCGGTGTCGGCGTGTTGCGCAATCCGGTGGATGCCCCGCGCGCCTAGTGCCGTTCCAACTGCTGGGCTCGATTCGATGGTGGCGGCCAGCCTTTTTGGGGAGAGTTGCTCGAATAAGTTGGAACGGTAGTAGTTGCGCGCCCCTCACCATATTTCGGTAGAATACGCAGCAGCGGGGTCGTGCCGGAATGAGCTGTTCCATCTGCTGCAAGAATCGCGTACAGCGCCACGACCGCACCTTGCGCGCTGGTCTGTCCGCTCCGCGGGAGTCTGCCCGTTGAATTCTTTCTTGGCTGACTGGAAACTCACGCTTGCATTGGTTTGCGCCGCCATTGCCGCCATCGCCATGATTGCCTACGCCTTCATACGCCCCGCCGTGGATCCCGAAGAGGACGAGCGTAAGCGCCGCTTGCATCTGAATCAGATTGGACGCATCGCGGAAGGCCAGGTCGTTGACCTCGTCGAACATCCTCCTGAACCGCAGGCGGCGCGAAAATGGCTGTTCGGTTCGCGCGCTCGTGCACTCGTGCCAGCGCAGCCCCGCCATCTCGTCTCTTATACCTACGCGATTTCGGGAGTCACCTATCAGACCGCGCAGGATGTTACCGGCCTGGAAAGCCAGATCCGTTTTGACCGCCTCGCGGCCGGCCAGCCTGCCAGCGTCAAATACGATCCTTCTAATCCCAGCGACTCCATCCTCGTGGCCGATGATTGGTCCGGTTTGCGCTGAGCTTCGAAGCGCTTGCGGTGAGTTTCCAACTGTTTGCGCTGAGTCTCCGTTCTTAACTCCGTTCGCGGGCTGCGCATTCTGATTTCTGTCCGATTGCGCTATCCTTTCCTCCGCAGCGTGAAAGAGGCGCCGCCCGGTCCAATGAAAATGATCCTCGCTTCCGCCTTGACCACCATTCTCATCGTCGCGATGACCCTCGCGGCCATGTTCATCCTCGTTCGCGCCACGGTTTACGTCACGTCGCTCGAATCGCCGCTGGAGAGCGCCGTGGCCATTGGGGCCGAGCTGCTCCTCGGTGTTGTTCTTCTTCTTGGCACTGTTTGGCTGGCCACGCATCTTGCCGTGCGCATCTTTGCAACGAAGGAACCCCCGCCACCAGGAGGACCGCTTGGCTGAGAAAAACCCCGCCTCGGCTGTACCTCCGAAGAATCAGGAGCTCCTCGAGGAATTGCGCCGTCGCTCCGCCGAGGCGGAAGCCGGCGGCGGCCCCGAGCGCCGCGAGCGCGAGCACAAAACCGGCAAGCTCGCCGCCCGCGAACGCATCCGGCTTCTTCTCGACGAAGGCACATTCGAGGAACTCGACAAATTCGTCCGTCATCACTGCGTCGATTTCGGCATGGAGGAACAGCGCCCCGCCGGCGACGGTTTCATCACCGGCTTCGGCCGCATCGATGGCCGCCTCGTCTACGTTTTCGCGCAAGACTTCACCGTCTTCGGCGGCTCGCTCTCCGAGACTAACGCGCTGAAAATCTGCAAGATCATGGACCTCGCCATGCACGCCGGAGCTCCTGTTATCGGCCTGAACGATTCCGGCGGCGCCCGCATCCAGGAAGGCGTGATGTCTCTCGCCGGCTACGCCGACATTTTTCTGCGCAACACGCTCACCAGCGGCGTCGTTCCTCAAATCAGCGCGATCATGGGCCCTTGCGCCGGCGGCGCCGTTTATTCGCCCGCCATCACCGATTTCATCTTCATGACCCGCGAAACTTCGTACATGTTCGTCACCGGCCCTGACGTCATCAAGACCGTTACTCACGAAGAAGTTACCAAGCAGGAGCTTGGCGGCGCCATGACCCACAACGCCACCAGCGGCGTCGCTCACTTCATCGCTTCCGATGACGCCGATTGTCTCGCCATGATCCGCGAGCTGATGAGTTTTCTCCCTTCGAATAATCTCGATGACCCGCCACGCAAGCAAACCTCCGATCCCCCTGCCCGCCGTGAGGAATCACTCAACACCTTGGTTCCCGAGGACCCGCAAAAGCCCTACGATATAAAGGATGTCATTCACGCCGTCGTGGATGACGGTTACTTCTTCGAAGTCCACGAACATTTCGCAAAAAACATCGTCGTCGGCTTCGCTCGTCTTGATGGCTGCCCCGCGGGGATTGTCGCCAATCAGCCCGCTTTCCTCGCGGGCACCCTCGATATCAACGCCTCCGTGAAAGGCGCGCGCTTCGTCCGCTTCTGCGACGCCTTTAACATTCCGCTCGTCACCTTCGAGGACGTTCCCGGCTTTCTCCCCGGCACGCAGCAGGAATTCGGCGGCATCATCAAACACGGAGCTAAGTTGCTCTACGCTTTTGCCGAAGCTACCGTGCCAAAAATCACCGTCATCACCCGCAAGGCTTATGGCGGCGCCTATTGCGTCATGTCCAGCAAGCACATTCGCACCGACGCGAATTTTGCCTGGCCCACCGCAGAGATCGCGGTCATGGGCCCTGAGGGTGCCGTAAACATTGTTTACAAGCGCGAGTTCGACAAAGCTTCGGAATCGGAACGCGAAAAACTCCGCCAGGAAAAAATCGCCGAGTTCCGCGCCCGCTTCGCCAACCCGTACGTTGCCGCCGAGCGCGGCTACATTGACGCCGTCATCGAACCCGCTGAAACCCGCGCCCGCATCATCACTTCCCTCCGCGCCCTCGAAAACAAACGCGACACCAACCCCAAGAAAAAACACGGCAACATCCCGCTATGAAAAGAAAACTCACACGCATCATTCAAAAGCGTGGTCGCTGGTACGTTGCCTACGTGAAGGAAGTACCTGGTGTTAACACACAAGGCAGAACGCTTGCAGAGGCTCGCCGCAATCTCGATGATGCCCTAGCTCTGATTGTTACGGTTAATCGTGATTTGAAAAGTAAGCACCACTAAGTGTTGGGCTACTCCCTCGCATGCTAAAATTCCTCTACACGCCGAACCCAGCATGTTCAAGAAAATTCTGATCGCCAACCGCGGTGAGATCGCCGTGCGCATTCTGCGCGCTTGCCGCGAACTCGGCATCCGCTCCGCCGCTGTTTTCAGCGAAGCCGATCGCAAATCCCTGCACGTGCGGCTTGCCGACGAAGCTTATCCCATCGGCCCCGCGCCCTCGCGCGAGAGTTATCTCCGCATTGACAAGCTCATGGACGTGGCGCGTCGCTCAGGCTGCGACGCTGTCCATCCGGGCTACGGGTTTCTCGCGGAAAACGCCGCTTTCCCCCGCGCTTGTGCCGACGCCGGTCTCACCTTCATCGGTCCGCCGCCAGAAGCGATGGAAGCGCTCGGCTCAAAAACCGCCGGCCGCCAGCTCGCGCGCCGCTCCGGTGTCCCCACTGTCCCCGGCGCCGCCGATGCCATTGAAAATCCCGATGAAGCGCAAGCCCTCGCGCAAAACATGGGTTATCCCATCTTGCTCAAAGCTGTTGCTGGCGGCGGCGGCAAAGGCATGCGTATCGTCGCCCGCGACGCCGACTTCACTTCCGCTTGGCGTGACGCCTCTTCCGAAGCGATGAACGCCTTCGGCGACCCGCGCCTGTATCTCGAAAAATATCTCGAGAAACCTCGCCACATCGAAATCCAGATTCTCGCCGATGCTCACGGCCGTGTCGTCTCTCTCGGCGAACGCGAATGTTCCGTCCAGCGCCGCTACCAAAAGGTCATCGAGGAAGCGCCCTCGCCCATCATGACGCCAAGCCTTCGCAAGAAGATGGGCGACGCGGCCGTGCTTCTTGCGCGCGCCGGCGGCTACATCAACGCCGGAACCGTCGAATTTCTCGTTGACGCCCAGGACAATTTCTATTTCCTCGAAGTCAACACGCGCCTCCAGGTGGAGCATCCCGTCACCGAACAGGTTACCGGCCTCGATCTCGTCAAGCTGCAAATCGCCATCGCCGCCGGTCATCGCCTCCCTTTCGCGTGGGAAACCATCACGCCGCGCGGCCACGCCATCGAAGTCCGCCTCTACGCCGAGGACCCTGAAAATAATTTCTTTCCGTCCCCTGGAAAAATTCTTTCCCGCCGCGCACCCAGCGGCCCCGGTATCCGCCTCGATGAAGGCGTCTACTCCGGCTGGACCGTTCCCACGGAATACGACCCTCTCCTCGCCAAGCTCATCGCTTGGGGCAACAGCCGCGAAGAAACCATCGCGCGCCTCCGGCGCGCCCTCGAGGAATATGCCGTCACAGGAATCAAAACCAACGCGGTGCTCTTTCGCCGCATCCTTGCGGAACCCGATTTTCTGCGCGGCGAAATTCACACGAAGTGGCTCGATGAGTTGCTGCTGCGTCCGCCCTCAGCAGCGAGCGACCTCACCGCGCATTTCAAAGAGGAAGAACAGAGAAGCACGGCCGCCGATGCTGCCGTCATCGCCGCAGCGCTCTGGCACGCCCTCCAGTGGCAGAGGCAATCCTGCCCGCCCTCTTCAGGCACGGACTCCACCCAATCCTCCCGCTGGAAACTCGAAGGCCGTCTCCAGCAACTGGACCGCACCCCATGACCCGCTTAGCGCACGCCCGCTCAGACCCTGTAGGGGACTCGGTCGGGAGCCCGACATCTTTTTTCTTTTGCGGCATCAAGTTTTGGAGTCTGCGTCGTGAAATTTGAAGTCCGCATCGGCGCAAGGACTCGCATCGTCGAACTCGAACGCAACGCCGATCATTGGCGCGTCACACTCGACGGCCAACCCCTCGACGCCGACGCCGTTGAGATCGCGCCCAACACTTTGTCCATCCTTCTTCGCGGCCAATCGCACGAAATTCGCGTCACTCCCTCTCCCAGCGGAATGCTCACCCTGCAAACCGGCCTCGAAGAGTTCACCGCGGAAGTCGTCGATCCCCGCGCCTGGAGCGGCCGTCGTCACGGCGCTCTCGAAGCCGAAGGCCACCAGCAGGTCGTTGCCCCCATGCCCGGCAAAGTCGTTCGCCTCCTCGTCAAAGCAGGCGACACCGTCGAAGCCGGCCAGGGGCTCCTCGTCGTCGAAGCCATGAAAATGCAAAACGAAATCCGCTCG
>Ga0307479_10000687_pt1 | contig 30775 bp, 28 predicted proteins | sample atmos_gasesECM4C_FD_203743 | JGI IMG/M metagenome (GOLD analysis project Ga0307479, IMG submission 203743) | Hardwood forest soil microbial communities from Morgan-Monroe State Forest, Indiana, United States - atmos_gasesECM4C_515 | ecosystem: Environmental > Terrestrial > Soil > Temperate...
CCAACCTCGTCCAGGGTCTCGTCGTCTTCGCGGTGGTCATCGTCGGCGGCAGGCTGCTGCGCCGGATCACCCTGCGCGCCGCCCGCCGCGGCGGTGTCGACGCCCAGCTGCGCACGCTGATCAACAACGTCTTCATGATGATCACGCTGACCGTGGCGGTGCTCTCGGGGCTCACCGCGGGTGGCCTCTCGATCAGCGTCCTGCTCACCGTCGCCGGCGTCGGCTCGCTGGCCATCGGCCTCGCCTTCCAGGACCTGCTGCGCAACGTCCTCGCCGGCATCTTCCTGCTCATCGAACGCCCCTTCCGCATCGGCGACTGGATCACCGTCGGCGACCAGTCCGGCTCGGTGCAGACCATCCAGCTGCGCACCACGGCGCTGCGCACGGCCGACGGCAAGCTGGCCATCCTGCCCAACCTCACCGCGTTCGCCGGCACGGTCATCAACGCCACCGCCTACGACGTGCGCCAGTTCAGCGTCGCGGTGCGGCTGGCGCCAGGCGCCGACCTGGAGCCGGCGCTGCGCACGGTGCGCGAGGTGACCGGGAAGACGGACGGCGTCCGCGCCGAGCCCAAGCCCTTCGTCCAGCCGCGGCTCGACAGCGACGGCGGGGTGACGCTGAGCGTGCGCTACTGGGTCGAGTACCGCAGCCACGACCCCGACGCCCTGAGCGCCGCGCTGGTCGCCGCGCTCTACGAGGCGCTGGGGCCCTGGCCGCCCGTGGCCGCGACGCCCCCGCCGCCGGGCCAGCCACCAGGCTGATACCGCCACCTGCAAGAAATCCGGCAGTGCCGTCGTCGTCAGAGAGGCAAGGACGCACCGACCCGCGCCGCGGACACACCCCGCGGCGTCGCACACACAGCGCCGCCGGAGCAGGCGAGGATAGCCCGGCCCTGCGCGAGGGGAATGGGCGAGGGGGCCGCCCCGGGGAGCACATCCCCGGGGCGCCGCTCCCCACTGTCACCGTGAAACACCGGTAGCGCGAAGCTCAGCCGCGCTGCCGCGCGGGCACGTAGTCGGCTATGCAATCGGTTGCTGCAATCGCTGACTGACCTGCGGTCAATCCCTGAACAGCAACTGCAGTTGTTCCGAACGCTGACTCACGGTCAAAGGATTTGGCAACACACACAAGGGGTTTCTGTGTGTTTAATGGGCGCCGCGATTGGGTCACCGGGGGATTGTGCAGGCGGACATGAGTGACCTCTATGCCAGAAGGCGGGCGGCGGTCACGGCGACGACACGGGAGCGGATCCTGCGCGCCGCCAACGAGCTGTTTGCGCGGCAGGGCTTCTCGCGCACCTCGATGCGCGTCGTCGCCGAGACCGCGCGGGTCACCAAGCCCGCCCTCTACTACTACTTCAGGGACAAGGAGTCCCTCTTCGAGGAGTGCCTCGCCGACTTCAACGACCAGATGGAGGCGACCGTGCGCGCCGCCACCGCCCAACCCGGCGCGGCCGGCGACCGGGTCCGCGCCGTGGCCGAGTGCCTGCTCGCCGGGTCGCCCTTCCATCCCGTGCGCGTCCACGACGAGCTGGCCGAGCACGTCTCCGGCGGCCTGCGCCGCCGGCTGCGGGCGACCTTCCAGCACGTCGTGGTGGTGCCGGTGACCGAGCTGTTCACCGACCTGCAGCGGCACGGCGCCCTGCGCGACGGGGTCACGCCGAACATGGCCGCGGCGGTGCTGATCGGCACCTGCATGGCCTTCATGCGTCCCGAGGACGGCGAGGCCTGGACGGCCGTCGCCCTCGGCGCGCCCGCGAACGGCTCCGCGGCGGAGGTGGTGTCGATGCTGGTGCTCGGCGGGGTCAGCGCGGGGTGGCGGAGGACCGGGGGCTAGCAGCGGCGCTCAGAAGCCGCGGCGCCGTCCCCTCCCGCCGCTGAGCGGCCTGCCGTGGTTGAGGAAGCGCAGCACGCCGAGCAGCAGCGCGGCGCCGATGAAGGCGACGACGATGCTGCCCAGGAAGCGGTACCGGTAGTCGGGCGCCAGCGAGTGGAGCAGGGCCCCGCCGATCAGCGCTCCGGCCACGCCGACGACGAGATCGCCCAGGCAGCCGAGCCCGCGTCCCTCGACGATCCGCGAGGCCAGCGCGCCGGCGACCAGGCCGATGACGATCCAGGCGATGAGGCTGTGGGAGTCGTCCATGCGTGGGCCGACGCTACCACGGTCGAGGCGCCCGGCCGGGCCATCCTGCGGCGAGCTATCCTGCCCAGCCGATGCCTGACACCCCCGCGGCGCTGCGCGACGCCGGCGACCTGCTGCTCGACCGGCGCGAGCTGATCCCCCGTCCCCTCGCCGAGCGCCTGGCGGCGCTGCCCGACGAGCACCTCCCCGAGCTGATCCAGCTCGCCCACCGCGTCCGTCTCGCCTGGATGGGGCCCGCCGTCGAGGTGGAGTCGATCATCAGCGCCAAGACGGGCGGCTGTCCTGAGGACTGCACCTTCTGCTCGCAGTCGGCGCGCTACACCACCGACGTGGTCCGCGAGCCGATGCTGCCGGCGTCGTCTCTCGTGGCATTGGCGCGCGAGACGCGTGAGATGGGCGGCACGGAGTTCTGCATCGTCGTGGCGGTGCGCGGTCCCGACGAGCGCATGATGCGCGCGGTCATCGAGGCGGCGCAGGCGATCCGCGCGGAGGTGGACATCGAGGTCGCCGCGTCGCTCGGACTGCTCCGGGAGGGACAGGCGGAACGCCTTGCCGCAGCAGGGATTCACCGCTACAACCACAACCTCGAAGCCGGGCAGCGGTTCTTTCCGCAGATCTGCACGACGCACACGTTCGAGGATCGGGTGGACACCTGCCGTGCGGTCGTCGCCGCAGGGATGGAGCTGTGCAGCGGCGGCATCTTCGGGATGGGCGAGACGTGGGCCGATCGGCTCGACCTCGCCTTCGTGCTGCGCGACCTCGGGGCGCGGGAGATCCCGTGCAACTTCCTCAATCCGCGTCCCGGGACTCCGCTGAGTGAGTCGTCGGTGATGCGTCCGCTCGACGCGCTGCGGTGTGTCGCGGTGTATCGCTGCGTGATCCCCGACTCCGTGCTGCGCTACGCCGGCGGACGTGAGCTCGTGCTGCGCGACCTGCAGGCGTACGGGATGCTCGCCGGCGCAAACGGGCTCATCGTCGGCAACTACCTGACGACTCTCGGGCGCAGCGCCGAGGTGGACCTGGCGATGCTCGCCGACCTCGACATGCCGGTCGCCGCCGCGCCGCTCACCGGCACCCGCGGGATGCGGCCGATCCCCCTGCAGCCCGCCTGAGTCTCGAGCCGCGCAAGCAACTGCCCGCCGTCGGCGATGTCATCCCAGGGATGCGGCGTCTATCGGCGGGCCGATAGAGGGCTCCGCGTAGCTACGGCGGTGGCCCGGCGCGGCCGAGCTTCCTCTAGGCCCCTGGCGGCAGGTCGAGAACGTTGGTCGGGCGCTGGGGAGGGGTGGTGGGGAGGTCGTAGTCGCCGAAGCGGAGGTCCGCCTTGTTGCCGGGATCGTCGAACTGCAGCCGCAACGGATACGGCTTCCCGTCCAGCGCGATGTCCACTTCCCCATCGGAGGCGTGCAACGGCAGCACCAGCTTGCCGGCCAGCATGGTCGACCCGCCCTTCCCCGGCGCGATCTTCGCCGCCAGGCTGCTGAACAGGTCCTTCAGGCCCGACTGGGTGAGCACCTTCACGTATTTGCTGAACCGCGGATCGTCCGCCTTGAGGTGCACCCAGCGGTCGCCGATCACCGCCGCCGCGTCGGCTCCGGCAAACTTGGCGAAGAACTCGGGGCCGCGCAGGTAGAGGTCGTTGCCGAGGACGACGACGTTGGCCGCGACGTTGTCTGCGGTGAGCACCCCGTCCGTCCCGTCGTTGCTGATGTGCAGGTCGTAGACGTCGGTCTCGCTCCCGTTGGAGCCGTTGCCGGTGAGGTGGACGTAGCGGGCGTTGGCGAAGGCGCTTGCGCCGTCGTTGAGGATGTCAGAGGCGCTCTTCTGGCTCTCGCCGTTGCTGCCCACCGGCCCCGAGTTTCGGCCAACCAGGAACAGAACCGCGACGAGCCCGACGACGAAGACCCCGATGACACCGAGGATGCGGGCGACCGGGCGACGGCCTGGTGGCGCCGGCGGTGCGGGGACCCAGCCGGGCGGCCCCTCGGGTGGAGGCGGTTGCCAGGCGCCCGGCGCAGGAGGCGGGGGCGGTTGCCAGGCCCCCGGCGGCGGCGCGGCCGGGGGCTGCCATGCGGGCGGCGGGTCGTGCTCAGTCATCGGCTGCCAACCCTACGGCGGTGGCGGCCATGCCCAACGCACCGACGCGCAACGATTCCTCATCAATCGTGAAGTCGGGAGCGTGGTGCATCGGCGGGATGCGTGCGCCCGGAGCGGCGCCGACGAAGAAGTGCACACCGGGGACGCGCTCCAGGAACCAGCTCACGTCGTCGCTCGGCGGCATCGGGGGCAGATCCAGGACGCGGTCGGCGCCGAGCAGCGGCTCGCAGACCTCTCGCCACCGCGCCACCGCAGCCGCGTCGTTGACCACGGCGGGAACGGCCTCGGGCAGCTGCGCGTCGACCTCGACCGAGAAGTCCCGGGCCACCTGCTCGCAGGCGTCGTGCAGGCGATCCAGCGTGGTGTCGCGCTGCGAGGCGGTGAAGGTGCGGATCGTGCCCTCCAGCATCGCGGTGCGCGGGACCACGTTGCTGGCGTGCCCGGCGCGGATCATCCCGGCGTTGCAGGCGCAGGCGATCTCCTCGAACTCGAGACCTTCTGCCACACCTGGCAGCAACGTGGCCAGCGCGGAGATGGCCAGGACGACGTTGCCGTCGCGTCCCGCCATCGCCCCGTGGCCGCCGCGACCGCTCACCGCGATGCGGAAGAACTGCGCCGACGACATGGCCACCCCTGCACGCGCACCGACCAGCCCTGTCGCCAGCAGCGTGGCCAGGTGCAGACTGACCATCCGGTCCGGAGCGGGCACGTCGAGGATGCCACCGCGGACCATGTGCGGCGCGCCGGGGTCGGCGATGTCCTCCTCGGCGGGCTGGAAGAGCAGCACGTAGGCGCCGGGGAGCGACTCGGCGCGCGCCGCCAGAGTTCTGGCCACACCCAGCAGGATCGCGGTGTGCCCGTCGTGGCCGCAGGCGTGCATCACCCCGTCGCGGCGCGAGCGCCAGGGCACGTCGACCTCCTCGGTCAGCGGCAGCGCGTCGATGTCGGCGCGCAGCAGGACGGTGCGGCCCGGCCGGCCGCCGCGCAGGCGGTAGATCGCGCCCGTCGACGTCGGGCAGGGCAGGGCTTCGAACCCCAGCGCGTTCAGCCGGTCGGCGACGATCGCCGTGGTCGCGCTCTCGCGGTGCGACAGCTCCGGCTCCGCGTGGACGGCGCGCCGGGTGTCGACGATCTCGTCGAAGCTGGCGTCGACCAGGGAGCGGAGGTCGCCGGCGTCGATGGCCGCGCTCGCCACCTAGACGGCGTGCAGGATCTCGTCGCGCAGGCCGGGGTACTTCTTCAGGTAGTCGGCCCGCTCCGACTTGAAGCGCTCGACCAGCGCGTCGTACTCGTCGAGGCGACCCTGGCGCTCGTAGAGCCTGCGCGGCTGGAGCAGCTCGGCGTCGTCGACACCCGGGACTGCGCCGGCCACCTCGTAGTCGAAGTCGGGGTCGCGCTCGAAGGTGATGGTGCCCTCGGCGATCGCCTTGACCACCGCGCTCGACACCGGGATGGTCATCTTCTTGCTGCGCTCGTCCTGGGCGCCACCGCCGATGCGTCCGGTGTTGAGCAGGAAGACCTCGAAGCCGGCGTCGTCGAGCAGCTCGAGGAAGCGGTTGCCCTGCATGGCGTGGAGCAGCGGGAAGAACGGGTTGGTGCCGGGGACGCGGAGGAACTTGCCCATCTCGTCCTTGCCGCCGGCGCTGGTGCCCTGCGTCTCGCCGAGCATGAAATAGGCCGCCGCTTGCTCTCTGTTGAGGCGGGCGACGGCCGGGATGATGTTCTCGTTGCGGTTGAGGATGAGCAGCTGGTTGACCTTCTTCAGCTCGCGCGCATCCTTGGCGATGCCCAGCGCCGACATTCGGAAGACGGCGCGACCGTTCTGCGTGTAGGTGGTGTCGAAGAAGTCGACCTCGCCCCTGTCGTTCTGCGAGACGTTCTCCAGGTAGGCCTCGGGCTTGGTGACGGCGCCGTAGATGGCCGGCTCGTCCTTGGGATCGAGGGCGAAGGTCTTGGCGAAGCAGCCGTTCTCGGTGGCGACGACGTGGCCGCCGGGGTAGAGGGCGACGAAGTCGTCCTGCACCGGCTGCGAGTTGTTCTGCCGGGTGAAGGTGGTGGTGGTCTTGCCCGTGCCGGACAGGCCGACGATGAGCATCGTCTGGTCGCCGCGCTGCGTCGGGACCTGCTTGCAGCCCGCGTGCAGCGAGAGTCCGCCGCGGTCATAGGTCAGCGCGTTCCACATGCGCAGGCCGCCCTTCTTCGACTCACCGAAGTAGTCGGAGTTGAGCACCCGGGTGATGCCGAGGTCGAGGTCGACGGCGATGACCCGGTCGTCGGGGTAGCCGGGACAGGCCAGGTTGGGCGTGTAGATGACGGTGAGCTCGGGCTCCCAGTCGGAGCCGCCCGCGCCGTCGTTGTCGAAGTACAGCGCCTGCTGCATGCCGGCGATGTTGGCGTTGCCGGCCTCGATGAACAGGCGCGCCGCGACGCGGTACTGCGGGTCGTTGCCGATGTAGCCGTCGATCACCAGCATGTCGCTGCCGGCGATGTAGTCGTCCTGCAGCTGCGCGATGCGCTCGCCCTCGGCCTTGCCGATGGTCTGGTCGCTGTGCTTCTCGGGGGTGTCGGTGACGACGTAGGTGTTGGCCTTGCTGCGCGAGACCACCCGCGTCTGCACGTTGAGGTTGTCGTAGACCGTCCGCCGGGCGTTGGCCATGCGTGCCGTGAGGCTCTTGAGCTCCTCAGGACTGGGGTTCCACAGCACCGATTTTGCCTTGGGGAGCACTGCGCGGCGGGAACGGATCACCTCGGTCATGACACCTCCACGACTCGGCAGGTGTGCCGGAGCGCGGCATCTCTCTCCTCAGCGCGCCGACAGGTCGCCGGGCGGCACGACTCGAACGCAGCCCGGCAGCCGAGTTCCACTGTCTACGCGGGAGTGTAGCAGGGTGCCGCGTTCGCACGATGTACACAGCGCTGTGGTGATATGAGAACATACGTGCCGTCCGACCGGTAGTACGCTTCTCAGTCCGCCACGGTCTCGAATCGGAGAGGTTGTCATGAGCCAGACACAGGTGGCCGCGTCCCCGTCGAAGCTGACCCGCGACGACTCCTGGGTGTGGTTCAACGGCGACTTCGCGCGCTATCGCGACGCCAAGCTGGGCGTGATGACCCACGCGCTGCACTACGGCACGGGGTGCTTCGAGGGCATCCGTGCCTACTGGTCGGAGGACGCCGGCAAGCTCTACAGCTTCCGCCAGCCCGAGCACTTCGACCGGCTGCGCAACAGCGCCAAGATCCTGCACATGACGCTGCCGCTCTCGACCCAGCAGATGTGCGAGATCACCGACGAGCTGCTGCGCCGCAACGGGTATCGCGAGGACGTCTACATCCGTCCGCTCTGCTACAAGGCGTCCGAGGAGATCGGGGTGCGCCTGCACAACCTGGAGGACGGCTTCCTCATCTACACCTCGCCGTTCGGCGCCTACGTCGACGTGGACAAGGGCATCCGCTGCATGGTGTCGACGTGGCGGCGCGTCGACGACAACGCCGCCCCCGCGCGCTCCAAGTGCACCGGCATCTACGTCAACTCGGCGCTGGCCAAGACCGAGGCCGTGGAGAACGGCTACGACGAGGCGATCATGCTGACCCAGGAGGGACACGTGTCCGAGGGGTCGGCGGAGAACCTGTTCGTCGTTCGTGGCGGCCAGTTCATCACCCCGCCGGAGACGGACAACATCCTCGAAGGCATCACCCGCTCGACGCTGATGCAGCTGATCACCGAGGAGATGGGGCTCGACGTGGTGCAGCGCTCCATCGACCGCAGCGAGCTCTACGTCGCCGACGAGATGTTCCTCTGCGGCACCGGCGCGCAGGTGTCGCCGGTGATCGAGGTGGATCGCCGCACCATCGGTGACGGTGAGCCCGGGCCGCTGACGATGCGCGTGCAGTCGCTGTACTTCGACATCTGCAAAGGCAAGAACCCCAAGTACCGGGACTGGCTCACCGCGATCTGACCGCGTCACTGGCGGGAGCGACAGGATGCCGACCAACGTCTACGTCGACGGCTTCAACCTGTACTACGGTTGCCTCAGGGGCTCAGCGTACAAGTGGCTGGACCTGGCCGCGCTGTGCCGGATCATGCTGCCGCACGATGACATCAAGCGCATCCGGTACTTCACCGCGCGGGTGAGTGGACGGCCACCGGACAGGGAGCAGCCGCAGCGACAGGACACCTACTTCCGGGCTCTGCGCACCATCCCTGAGGTGTCCATCCACCTCGGACACTTCCTCACCCACGAGACCTGGATGCCGCTGGCACACCCAGGGCCAGGCGGCCGAACCACGGTGTTGGTCCAGAAGACCGAGGAGAAGGGCTCGGACGTCAACCTGGCGACCTACCTGCTCCTCGACGCCGCCAAGGGGGACTGCGACACCGCCGTGGTGATCTCCAACGACTCTGATCTCAAGGAGCCGATCGCCCTCGCCCAAAGCGAGCTCGGCGTGCCCGTCGGCGTCTTGAATCCACATCCGGCGAAGCGGCGCAGCCGGGCGATCGAGCCGACCTTCTTCAAGCAGATCCGTGAGCCGGCGCTGCGGGCCAGCCAGTTCTCCGAGCGGCTGACGGACGCCCAAGGGAGCTTCCAGCGACCCTCGGGTTGGTAGAAGACCGGCCCTTAAACACGCAGAGGCCCGCCGAAGCGGGCCTCGCACCCTGCCACCGAAGCGACAGGGGGGATGCACTGAGTATGCAGAGGGCCGACTTGGCGCGTCAACCGCTGACTACGGGTCGTTACATACCTCAGGCGGCTCCAGGCGTAAACGAGCGCACAGTGGCGGCGGCGGCCGTCGCAAGCAGCTCGGCGGTGCGCGCCTTCGACTCCTCGACACTCAGGCCCGCGCCGATGGCGAAGGCGTCGCGGTAGAGCGCATCCACTGGCTGCTCGACCGAACCGGCGAGGACGACGCAGGGAACGCCGCGGGCGGCGGCGCGGCGGGCGACTTCGGCCGGAGCCTTGCCCTCGGCGGTCGAGGCGTCGAGACGCCCCTCGCCCGTCAAGACCAGCGAGGCGTCGCTCAGTGCCGCGTCGAGGCCAACGAGGTTGCAGACCAGCGCGGCCCCCGGCACGAGGTTGGCGCCGCACACCGCGGCAAGGCCGAAGGCGCAGCCGCCGGCGGCGCCCATCCCGGGTTGCGACGGCAGCGCCGGGTCGACGCCGAGGACCGCCGCCCAGCGGCCCAACGCGGCATCGAGCAGCTCAACCTGTGCGGCCGTTGCGCCCTTCTGCGGTCCGAACACAGCCGCCGCGCCGCGAGGTCCGAGCAACGGCGACCGCACGTCGACCGCCACCTCGATGCGGCAGCGCCGAATCCGCGGGTCAAGCCCCGACAGGTCCACACGGTCCAGTCCCACCAGTGCGCCGCCTCCCAAGGCCAGCTCACGGCCCGCCGCATCGAGAAGCCGCCCGCCCAGGGCAACCACTATGCCCGCTCCCCCATCGGTCGGCGCGCTCCCGCCCACGCCGACCACGATCCGCGAGGCACCGCCATCCAGCGCGGCCCGGAGCAGCTCACCGACTCCATAGGTCGACGCGCCGAGCGGATCGAGCGCCCCGGACGCCACCAGCCGCAGCCCCGCCGCCTCGGCCAGCTCGACCACCGCCGAGCCGTCCCCAAGCCAGCCCAGCCGCGCGGCCACCGGCACCCCCAGCGGCCCCCGCACCGAAACCGACGCAACCCGCGACCCCGCCGACGCCCCAAGCAGCACGTCGAGCGTGCCGTCACCTCCGTCGGCGACCGGCACCGACACAGCCACCCCTCCGGCCGCGACCACGCCGGACGCCATCGCCGCGGCCGCGTCCGCCGCGCTCAGCGCGCCCTTGAACGCGTTGGGCGCGCAGACCACCGTGCGGATCGGCTCAGCCCTCGGCGGCGGCGACCTGCGCCGGGGTGTAGCGCTCCCGGCAGGTGTCGCAGCGCTCGACGTGCGCCGCCACCATGGCGCGCTGCTCCCGGCGCAGCGGGCGGCGCTTGTCCGCCTCCAGCAGCAGGGCGGCGGTGGCGCAGTCGAGGCTGCGGGTGGCGCTGTCGTCCATGCGCAGGAAGACCTCCTTGAAGCGCTTGCGCGCCCGGTGCAGGAGGGTCTCGACGGCGGACTCGCTGATCCCCATGACCCGCGCGATCGCCGCGTAGGAGAGGCCCTGGAGCTCGCGCAGGGTGAGCACCATGCGCTGGCGCTCGGGGAGGCGCTTGGCCACGTCCCAGACCAGCTGGCGGAGGTGGGCCATCTCCAGGGCGGACTCGGGGTGGCCGTGGCGGTCGCGGTCGACCAGGCGGAGCACCGCCTCCTCGACCTCGTCGCCGCCGCCGGCGACGTGCTGCTGGGCGCGGGTGCGGCGGCGCAGCTCGTCGTGGCAGAGGTTGACGGCGATGCGGTGGATCCAGGCGGAGAAGTTGAAGGCGTCGTCGATGCGGTCGAGGCTGCGCAGGACGTTGACGAAGGTGTCCTGGACCAGGTCCTCGGCGACCGGACCGTCGCCCACGTAGCGGCTGCAGACCGAGCGAATCCGCTGGTGGTACTTGCTGAACAGCGCGTCGAACGCAGCGGCGTCGCCGGTCAGATAGGCTCGGATCAGGGTGAGATCGTCGTTGTCGGCCATGGCGCCCAGAGCCGGCGGAGTATAGCACCGGCCCTCCGCGGCCCCCGATCGCAACGAACGCGCTACGGCCAGTCCCGAGGTTGCAAGTTTTGGGTCGGCGCTTCGTCATTCGGGGTAGCGGGGACACTTGCGGGACGGTCCCGAAACATCGCGGCAGGAAACACTGGCGGGCCAGGCGGGGCATTCCGCACGGGAGCTGAATGGAACCTTTGCACGTTGACAGGGAGGAGGAGCAGTTCTCCCGTGTCGTGGTGCGCTTCTCCGACGACGAGGTGCTGGAGGGCGAGGCCCTCGCCCTCGACCTCGACCGCCCCGACTTCGAGCTTGTTCTGGCCGACCCTGACGCAAACGGTCGGCGCGCGCTGATCCCGCTGCCCTCGGTGAAGTGCGTCACCCTGAACCGGCGCAGCGCGACGGCCGGCGACGACGTGCGCGACATGCAGAAGGTGGCGCTGCACTTCGTCGACGGCGAGATCATCACCGGGCTGCTCAGCGACGATCCGCGTCGCGGCCGCTACGGCGTCGAGTTGGAGCTGACCTCTCCCGACGGCGACGAGGTCGAGCTGCTCGGCATCCCCTACGACTCGCTGAAGGCGCTGTTCTTCCTCGGAGCCGACGGCCCGATGGACGCCGCGTCGTTCTACGGTGAGGTGCCGGCCCCGGCGACGCCGCTGGTCGATCTGCTGCGCGAGCTGCAGCACCTCACCGACCAGCGCGACCGCGGTGACCTCGACGACGGCGACTTCCAGTCGCGGCGCAGGGAAGTGCTCGACCGCATGTGAGGCGCCGCCGGCGCGGGCGCGGGATGAGCGTCGACCGCTGCGCGGCGGCGCCGGTTTTTTTCGCTGCTGGTTAGCGCGGGTGCCTGTTAGCGCGGTGCCCGACGCCCGAGCTCCACGCCGGCCAGCTCCGCGTCGTCCACGTCGATCTCCAGGCGCAGGATCAGCGAGCCGTACGACTTGCCCAGCGGGTCGCTGCGCAACGACCGCGCCGCGCCGCCGTCGAGCGCCTGGTGCAGCACGAAGTTGAGGGCGCGGACGTTGGGCACCTCGTAGCGGTCGACGCCGCCGCGCACGTAACGGCCGAAGTGGGCACGAACTCGCTCCGCGGTGACCTCGCGGAGGAACGCCGCGTACAGCGCGTCGGTGGGCGCGAAGATGGCGACGTTGGCCAGGTCGCCCTTGTCGCCGCTGCGCGCCTGGGCGACGTCGCGGAGAAACACACGCCGCGAGCTCATACCGCGATCGCCTCCTCCACCGACACCTCGACGCCGGGCTCGACCAGCGCGCGCGGCAGCAGCGACGGCCAGACGCCGAGCAGCGCCCGCGCGCTCTGCGGCGCGACGCCACCGCCGATGAACGGCGGGCCGTTGAGCCCGAGCGGTGTGGCGATGCGCGGGAAGCGTTTGGCCTCGGCCTCGGTGGCGAAGCGCGCCGCGATGCGCAGGACCACCTCGTTGGGATCGTCGGGGACGGGCGCGGCGGAACCGTGGGTGCTGTCGACACCGACCAGCTCGGTCACCACCTCCAGCGGGTGCAGCCCGGCGCGCTCGACCATGCGCTCGATCAACGACGCCGTCCGCCGCGCTTTCTGCACCGCGTCGGGCCAGGAATAGCCGATGCCGATCGTCCCCGCGTAGCCGTCGAGATAGCCGAGGATCGCCTTCAGGGACTCGGGACGCTCCCTCCCGCGCACGCCGCTCACCTCGACCACATCCGGCGCCACGTCGCTCAGCACCACGGAGGTGAAGTCGGCGACCACGTCGGGATTCATGTAGGAGCGCGGGTCGAGCACTTCGTAGAGGAGCTGCTCCTTGACCGTGTCGACGCTCACCCGTCCACCGGTTCCTGCCGGCTTGGTCAACAACGCGACGCCGTCGGCGCGCATCTCGCACACCGGGTAGCCCGCGCGGTCGAGGTCGGGCACGTTCCACCAGTCGCCGCTGAAGTTGCCGCCGGTGGACTGGGCGCTGCACTCCATGAGATGTCCCAGCACCACGCCCGCGGCAAGGCGGTCCCAGTCGTCCAGCGACCAGCCCAATTCGTGCACCATCGGCGCGACGAACAGCGAGGCGTCGGCGACGCGCCCGGTGATGACCACGTCGGCGCCCAGCGACAGCGCCTGCACCACCGGCGCGCAGCCGAGGTAGGCGACGCCGAAGACGATGCGATCGCGCACCGCGTCCAGCGACTCGCCGGTGTCCATGTTGGCCAGCGATGCACCGAGCGACTGCAGCTCCGCAATGCGCGAGGTGATGTCGTCGCCGACCACGACGGCGACGCGCAAGTCGTCCATGCCCAACGTGCGCGCCACGTCGCGCACCGCCGCCGCGGCCCCGACTGGATTGATCCCGCCCGCATTGGTGATCAGCCGGATCCCCCGCGGGCGGCACTCGGGCAGCAGTGCCGACATGAACGCGGGCAGGTCGCGCGCGTAACCGGCGGCGGGATCGCGGAAGCGGTCCTTCTGCAGGATGGCGAGGGTCAGCTCGGCGAGCGCGTCGAAGCAGATGTAGCCGACGTCACCGTGGCGGGCGACGTCGAGCGCGCCGTCGACGCTGTCGCCGTAGAAGCCCTGGCCGGCGCCGATGCGCACGCTCTGCACAGCGCAGCGCAGCATGGCGAAGGGTTGACGCCCGTGTCAAACTGCACCGCCGCGACATGGACCTGACCCTCACCGACAGCGAGCGCGCCTTCCAGGCGGAGTGCCGCGACTTCATGCAGCGCAACGTGCCCGCGCAGCGCGTCGTTGGCGACGGCGCGTGGGTCGACGAGGCCAGACGGTGGCGGCAAACCCTCGACGGCGGAAGGTGGGCGGTCCCCGGCTGGCCGCGCGAGTACCGCGGCCGCGAGGCCACGCCCGTCGAGCTGATGCTCTACGAGCACGAGCTGGCAGCGGTGAGGCCGCCGCGCAACATCAACGTCATCGGCACCGGCTGGGCCGGCGCCGCACTTCTCCGCCACGGCACCGACGAGCAGAAGCAGCGCTACCTGCCCGGGATCCCAGCCGCCGACGAGATCTGGTGCCAGCTGTTCAGCGAACCCAACGCGGGCAGCGACCTGGCGGCGTTGCAGACCCGCGCCACCAGGACGGAGAACGGCTACGCCATCGAGGGCCAGAAGATCTGGTCGAGCCTGGCCCAGGTCGCCGACCGCGGCATCCTGCTGGCGCGCACCGACAGCAGCGCCGCCAAGCACCACGGCATCTCCTGCTTCGTCCTCGACATGCGCGCGCCGGGCATCACCGTGCGTCCCATCGAGCAGATCACCGGGGAGAGCGACTTCAACGAAGTGTTCTTCGACGGCGTCCACGTCGCCGACGACGATCGCATCGGCGGCGAGGGCGAGGGTTGGACCGTCGCCATCACCACGCTGATGGCCGAGCGCATCGGCCTCAGCGCGGGCGAGGGAACGCTGTGGGGCACCGGTCCGACATGGGCCGACGTCCTCGCGCTGTGGCACAGCAAGAAGCCCAGCGACGCCGTGCTGCGCGACGAGATGGCCCGCCTGCACATCGAGGGCGAGGCGCTGCGCCTCACCGGCCTGCGTTTGCTCAGCGACGTGGCAAGAGGCGGACTTCCGGCTGCGCAGATGTCCGTGCGCAAGCTGGGCTCCGACACCTGGGGCCAGCAGGTGCACGAAGCCGTGTGGCGCATGCTCGGCCCGGACGCGCTGGTCGCCGAGGGCGACGACGCCGCCTGGCAGCGCGCCTACCTCTTCGCCCGCGCCCTGACCATCGGCGGCGGCACCACCGAGGTGCAGAAGGACATCCTCGCCCGCCGCATCCTCGGCCTCCCCGTCTGACGGTGCGCGACGCCAGACAACTCGCCCGGCGCGCCGCCCGCCGCCTTGGCCTCACGCGCACGAACCTGGCCAGGGCCATCCCCGTCCCAGACCGCGCCGTCCCGCCCTACGTCCTCAACGCGGTGTGCCATCCCGACTTCTGGGCCGACCCCGAGTGGCTGCAGGTGCAGCGCGCCCTGGAGCTGCCCCGCGGGGAGGACGAGCAGCACCGCAAGCGCTTCGAGTGGGTGCAGTGCATCTTCGGCCTGGAGCGCCTCCACGCCCTCGGCCCGCAGGCGCGGGTCCTCGGCGTGGGCGCGGGGCACGAGCGAGTCCTCTTCTACCTGGCCAACCGCAGCGCCATGACCGTGGCCACCGACCTCTACGCCGGCGCCTTCACCGGCGGTCCCGCCGCCGAGGCCGACCCCGACTTCGCCCGCGACCCCGACCACTACGCCCCCTTCCCCTACCGCCGCGAGAACCTCGCCGTCCTCCGCGCCGACGGCACCCGGCTGCCCTTCCAGGCCAACGCGTTCGACGTGGTCTACTCGCTGAGCTCGATCGAGCACTTCGGCGGCCACCAGGCTGCCGGGGTCGCCATGCGGGAGATGGCGCGCGTGCTCAGGCCGGGTGGGATCGCGTGCGTCGCCACCGAGCTCGTCCTCGCGGGCGGCGAGCACCCGGAGTTCTTCACCCCCGACGCGCTGCAGCGCCACGTCGTCGACGCCTCCGGGCTGGTGCCCGTCGAGCGCCTGCACCAGAAGACGCTGCCCCAGGCCCTGCTCGACGACCCCATCTGGCTCGACGGCGACCTCTACCGCAACCCCCACCTGGTCATCGGCCGCGGCGAGCACCGCTGGACGTCGGTCGTCCTCTTCCTGCGCAAGCCCGCGCCTGGGCAATTGGCCAGGTACCCGCTCAGCCTGATTCGCGCGCTTGTGAACAATTGAGCGACGAAGGTCGCGGTTCGATCACGCCGGGTGCCGCGCGGCCGGGCTCGCTGGCAAGGTGTCTCGAATGAGCGCCATCTCCTTCGGCCCCCTCGCCCCCCTGCTCGACGACCCCACCCTGACCGAGATCATGGTCAACGGCTTCGACGAGATCTACGTCGAGCGTGCCGGGGTGATCGAGTCCACCGACCTTCGCTTCAGCGACGAGGCCGAGCTGGTCGGCCTCATCGAGCAGGTCGCCGCCTACGTCGGCCGCCGCGTCTCCGGCCAGGACGCCATGCTCGACGCCCGCCTGCCCGACGGCTCGCGGGTCAACGTGATCATGCCCCCGCTCAGCCTGAGCGGCCCGGTGATGACCATCCGCCGCTTCACCCCGGGCGGCATCAGCGCCGACAGCCTCATCGACAACAAGAGCACCACCCAGGCCGCGCTCGACTTCCTCAACGGCTGCGTGGTGGCGCGGCGCAACATCCTGGTCAGCGGCCGCACCGGGGTGGGCAAGACCACCCTGCTCAACATCCTGAGCCGGTGGATCCCCGCCAACCAGCGCATCATCACCATCGAGGACTCCGCCGAGCTGCAGCTCTCCCAGCCGCACTGGGTGCGCCTGGAGACGCGGCCCGCCGACATGAGCGGCCGCCACGAGGTGACCTCGCGGCACCTGCTGCGCAACTCGCTGCGCATGCGTCCCGACCGCATCGTGGTCGGCGAGGTGCGCGGCGGCGAGGCGCTCGACATGCTCCAGGCGATGAACACGGGCCACGACGGCTCGATGTCCACGGTGCACGCCAACTCGCCGCGCGACGCCCTCTACCGCCTGGAGACGCTGGTGCTCATGGCCGGGCTCGACCTGCCCCAGCGCGCCATCCGCGACCAGATCGGCACCGCCATCCACTGCGTCGTCCACCTCGGCCGCACCGAGACGGGGCTGCGCCGCATCGAGCGGATCACCGAGGTGGTGGGACGCGAGGGCGAGGTGGTCACCACCCAGGACATCTTCACCCTGCAGCGCACCGACGGCGAGAACGGCGTCGGTGAGGAACGGCTGCTGCCCACGCGGGTGCGTCCGCGTGCGCTCGACCACATGGTCGCGGTGCGCGACGCGCTGCCGCCCGGGCTGGTCCGCGTCTATCCCGACTCGCGCCTGGCGGCGACCACCGCAGCCTGAGCCCCGCCTGACCTCGGGGTCAGAACATTGCGGTTTGTCTGACGGGATCGTAGGATTCGCCCAGGCACCCGCATTGGCGGACCTCGATGGCGGCCCCCCTCGGACGAGATGCTGTGCGTCGAGGTGCGCGGGGGACGCGTGGCGCTTGTCCAGGAGGCGCCGCGCGCCTCCCGCGTCCTGCTGGGAGCGCCTTGCCACGCTCGCGGTGCACGCGCTGTCTGTACTCAGCGTTGGGAGGGGACTCGCCACGCTTGGAGGGTCCTTGATGTTGCACGGTCACCGTGCCCACCGGGTCGCCGCCCTGGCCGCGCCGCTGGCGCTGCTCGGCGCCGTGCTCGGCTCCGTCCCCACCGCCTCGGCCGCCCCGCCCGCGTGGCAGCCCGAGCAGCCGAGCTGGGGCATGGTCACCCTGAAGGACGTCCCCGTCACCATGCGCGACGGCGTGGTGCTGCGCGCCAACGTGGGCATCCCCGTCCCCAACGGAGCGACCGCGCCCGACCCGTCGCTGCACTTCCCGGTGCTCATCGAGCAGACGCCGTACCGCAAGGATGGCGGCCTGTTCACCGTGGACCCGTACTTCGTCAGCCGTGGGTACGCCATGGTGGTCGTCGACGTGCGCGGCACCGGCTCGTCGCAGGGCAACTGGCAGTCGTTCGCCGGCGCCGAGCAGGAGGACGGTCCCGAGATCGTCCGCTGGGCGGCGCACCAGTCCTGGGCCAACGGCCGCGCCGGTCTGATGGGCGCGTCGTACCTGGCCATCAACCAGCTGCTGACCATGGAGCAGCCCGACGCGCCCAGCGAGGTCAAGGCGATCTTCCCGGTGGTGCCGATGTCGGACAGCTACCGCGACGTCACCTACCACGGCGGCAACCTCGACGCCGCCTTCATCCCGCCGTGGCTCAGCCTGGTGACCGGGCTCGGCGCACCACCCGGCGACCAGACCACCGACGGCAACCCCGCCGACGCCGTCGACGGCGTGTCGGTTGCGGTCAACCATGCCATCAACATCACGCAGTTCCAGGTGCCGGTCACCATCGACTCCACGACCGGCGGCGCCAAGGCCTACGACGGCGACTACTACCGGTCGACCTCGCCCATCGAGCGGATCAAGCGGGTGCACGTGCCCACCTTCGTCGTCGGCGGCGAGTTCGACATCTTCCAGCGCGGCGAGCCGTTGATCTACAACGCCCTCGATGTCCCCGCCAAGCGGCTGATCATCGGCCCGTGGGTGCACCTCCAGGGGTCGACCGCGTCGTCGCTGCCCGCCGACGGCATCCCCGACCTGAAGACGCTGCAGCTGCAGTGGTTCGACCAGTACCTGCGCGGCGAGCAGACCGGCGAGGACGCCGCGCCGCGCGTCTACCAGTACGAGCTGAAGGGCACCGACGCGTCGCACTTCGTGCCCTCGGCGGCGTATCCCGTCGGGCACGTGGAGCCGCGCAACTTCTACCTGGTGCCGGGGACGTCGGGGTCCGCACATTCGCTCAACGACGGCGTGCTCGGTCCGGTCGCGCCCACCGTCGCCGGGTCCGACACGCTGCCGTACGTGGCGACGGGAACGCCGTGTTCACGCACCACGTTCCAGTGGGGTGACGCCAGCGGCGGGCAGGCGGGGGTGAGCAACGCGCCCTGCGAGACCAACGAGCGCGCCAACGAGACGCAGCTGCTCACCTACACGACGCCGGCGCTCGGCGCGCCGATGACGATCAACGGGCCGATCAACGTGCACCTCGTCGCCGAGTCGGTCGACGGGCAGAACATGCCGTTCACGGTGCGCGTGACCGACGTCGCTCCCGACGGTGCGTCGACGCAGATCAGCGCCGGCTGGCTGCTCGCCTCGATGCGCGCCACCGCGGACTCGGCGGTGACCCAGCGGATCGACGGCACGGTGATGCGCGTCTTCCACCCCTTCACACCGTCGAGCGAGCAGGCGGTGCCGTCGGGACCGGCCGCGTACGACATCGAGGTCTTCCCCACCTTCGCCACCTTCCAGCCGGGCCATCGCCTCCGCCTCGACGTCGGCACCGGCGACGCGCCGCACATGGCGCTGAGCGCGCCGCACCAGGCGCAGAGCGCGGGCGCGGTGTTCATGATCGACCGCAACCCGAGCACGCCGAGCTACGTCTCGCTGCCCGTTGTGGCGGCGGCGAAGCTCGCGGTCGCGCCCGCGGTGGCGACTCCCGCCCCCGTGGTGCCAGAGGCGACGGGCGTGACCCTGCCCGACACTGCGGCGCCCGGCGGCGCCGGGCCGAGCACGGTGGGGCTGCTCGCCGGCGCGGGCGCGGCGCTCGCGCTGCTCGGGCGCAGGTACCGGCGCGCTACCATGCGCCGCGACATCCGATAGCGCGCCGTGCCTGCGTGCTCGCGCAATGAGGGACATCGAAGCGCATGGGAATCAAACACATCATTCTCTACGTGTTCATCGCCGTCGTCGTGATCGGCGGCCTGTGGTTCATGATGCGGGGCCGCGCCAACAAGGCGAGCTAGTCCCGGGGCACGATCAGCGCCAGCGCTGCCTGAAGGCGCTCGATCGTGCCGCGCAGCGCCCGCTCGGTCGCCAGGCGCTGCAGCGTATCGTGGTCGGGTTCGCCCCGCTCCGACATGCGCACGTCGACGTCCCTGGCCACAGGGACGACCGTCTCCATGGCGTCGAGATACGCCGATTGTCCTTGCAGCGCCTGGCGAATCCGCGGCGTCACGGAGGTGGCGTCGCGCACCGCCCGCAGTGATCCGTGCGTGGAGAGCAGCGACGCGGCGGTCTTGGCGCCGATGCCGGCGATGCCGGGAAGCCCGTCCGAGCTGTCACCGCGCAGCGTGGCCAGGTCGACGTAGAGCCGCGGCGGGACGCCGTACGCCTGCTCCACCTCGGCCTCGTCGAAGCGGCGAAGGTCCTTGACTCCCTTGACGGTGAAGAGCACCGCCACGTCGGGATCACGCACCAGCTGGAGCAGGTCGCGGTCGCCGGTGACGATCTCCATCGGGCGCTGCGCCGTGGCTTGCGTGGTGAGCGTGCCGATGACGTCGTCGGCCTCGTAGCCCACCGCGTCGGCGACGTGCATTCCCGCGGCGGCGAGCACCTCGAGCAGCAGGGCCAGCTGCGGCGGCAGGTCGGGTGGGTCGGGACGGCGCGTCGACTTGTAGCCGTCGTACGCGGCGACGCGGAATGGCGGACGCCAGTTCTCGTCGAAGGTGTGGATCACCGTCTCCGGCAGCCGGGTGCGGACCAGGTGGCTGACCATGTCGAGGTAGCCGCGCACCGCGTTGACCGGCTTGCCCTGCGGGTCGCGAATCGTCGCGGGCAGGGCGAAGAAGGCGCGGTACAGCAGGCTCGGTGAGTCGAGGACCAGGGTGGGGCGCGGTAAGGTGACGTGCTCTTCCATGCTGCGAGGTTGCGACAGGATGGCACGTGACGCCGGCCGGGCGCGAACCCGGGCCCGGGCCCTGGTGATCGGGCTCAGCGTCACGCCGTTCGGCGTCTCCTTTGGTGCAGTGTCCGTGGCAACCGGGCTGTCGGTGGTGCAGACGTGCCTGCTCTCGCTGGTGCTGTTCTCCGGCGCCTCGCAGTTCGCACTGGTGTCGGTGCTGGGTGCGGGCGGCGGCGTGGGCTCAGCGCTGGCGACGGCGCTTCTGCTCGGCTCGCGCAACACGCTGTACGGCGCGGGTGTGCGTCGGTTGCTGGCGTTGCCCGCGTGGATGCGTCCTGTCGCGGCGCAGGTGACCATCGACGAGTCGACGGCGATGGCGTTCGCCGAGCAACCCAGCGGGCTGTCCGCGTATGCGTTCTGGGCGACGGCCGCGTCGGTGTACGTGCTCTGGAATCTCGCCACCGTCCTCGGTGCGCTGGTGGGGCGAGGGCTGGGATCGTTGTCGGCAGCGGGACTGGACGCGGCGGGACCGGCGGCGTTCGTCGCGCTGCTCGGACCCCGAATGCGCAACCTCTCTGCGGGTGCCGTCGCCCTGTGCGCAGCCGGGATCGCTGTCGTGTGCGTGCCGCTGCTGCCGGTCGGGTCGCCGGTGCTGCTCGGTGGCGGCGTCGCCGCGCTGCTCGCCGTTGCGGTGCGGCGATGACGCTGTGGGTCGCGGTGGTCGCCGCCTCGCTGGGCTGCGCGGCGTTGAAGCAGCTCGGCTACGTGGTGCCGGCGCGGTGGCTGCAGGGCTCGCGGGTGCGCGCCTTCGTCGACGTGCTCCCGATCGCGCTGCTCAGCGCCCTGATCACGGTGTCGACGTTCGCCGCCGGGACGCGCCTCCAGCTCGACTCGCGCGCCGCGGGGCTGCTCGCCGCGGTGCTGCTGGTGGCGGTGCGGGCGCCGTTTCTCGTCGTCGTGGTGGCGGCGTGCGGCGTCGCCGCGGGGGTGCACGCCCTCGGCGGGTAGGCGCGGCGGTCTATGCTGTGGCGCGGCGGCGCTGCGGACATTCGGGTGGAGTGTGGCGAGATGAGTGAGGTCGAGGGCGTGCCGGAGCAGGCGTGGACCGGGTCACCGGTGCGCGCGCATGCGGGAGCGCGGTCCAACGGGGCGGAGGCCCTGCCGTGGGGCGGGCGGCGGGAGCGCCTGCCGCTTCAGTGGCCGTTCGCCAAGGCGGTGCAGGGGTTTCGCGACAAGGCACTGGCCAACCCGGAGTACGACCCCGCGTCGACGTTCGTCTGGGGACAGATGATGGCGGTGGGCCTCATCGAGATGCTCACCGCGATCGAGGCGCAGTTCGGCGCCGGTGGACACGACGTGGCCCGCGCGGCGTTGCGCCGTGTCGGTGCGCGCATCGTCGCGGAGATGGTCGACGGCGTCGTCCTGCCTGCGGACCTGTCCGCGGTCGAAGCCGCGTCGCTGTTCGCCTCGTGGATCAACGAGGTGGTCTACGCGTCGATCGAGAAGCCGCGCGTGCACGGTGACAGCGCCGACTTCGACATCCACTACTGTCCGCACGAGGACGTGTACGGCGCCTTCGACTGCCGCGTGCAGCGCTACCTCGTTGAAGGAATGATCGACGCCGGGCGCAGCTTCTTCGGCGACGGTGCGATGGACGTCGCCTTTGCCACCACCATCCCCAGCGGTTCGTCGACGTGCCACTTCGACATCGTGCCGCGCGCGGACGGTGCGCCGGCGGCGTGGACCGACTACTCGGACCAGCTGCGCGAGCGGGCGCTGCGACTCGTGCCGGTGGCGAAGCAGGATGGCTGAGCGCTTCACGCTCCTCGACGACGGCGATGCCGTGCTGGTCGACGCGCGTGTCGACGACGATCGCGTCCTGCTCTCCGCAGACGAGGTAGCCCGCGCCACGGGTTGGGAGCTGAAGCCGGAAGGGCTCTGTCGCGACGGCCTCTGCGTCCCCCTGCGCGATGCGTCGGTGGTCACCGACGACGGCAGCATCGACCTGCAGGGCTTCGCCGCCGCGCTGCGGCGGCCGCTCGCCGTCGATCCTGTGCAGTCCTGTGCATTCCTCGGCGTCGGCGCGACGGCGCGCGGCGAGAAGCTTCGCGGCATGGAGGCGCCGGACTTCACCCTGCCCGACCTGTCCGGCCGCACCCACTCGCTGCGCGAGCACCACGGCAGGAAGGTGCTGCTGCTCGCCTACGCGTCCTGGTGAGGGTGCAGGGAGGACCTGCCGGTCTGGCAGGAGGTGCACGAGGAGCTGTCGCCGCTCGGCTTCACGCTGATCAGCGTCGCCCTCGATCGCTCGGTTGACGACGCGCGTCCCTGGATCGAGCGCGCCGCGCCGACCCATCCTGCGCTGGTCGACACCGAGTGGCGCGTCGCCGACCTGTACAACGTGGTCAACGTCCCCACCGTGGTGTGGATCGACGAGGACGGGCGCATCGTCCGTCCCAACGACGTCTTCTACGCCACCGACACGTACCGCGCCATGACGCGCATCGACTCCGCCGAGGTGCTGGGTCGCGTGCGCAGGTGGGTGCGCGAGGGAGTCGTCGGTCTCGACGCCGACGAGGCCGCGTCGCTGCAGACGGTGGCGACCGAGGAGCACCAGCTCGCCCGCGCCGAGTTCGGCCTGGCGCGGTGGCTGGTCGCCCAGCAGCGCGGCGACGCCGCCGAGCCCCACTTCGTCCGCGCCGGCGAGCTCGCACCGCACGACTTCGCCATCCGCCGCGGGCAGATGCGCATCCGCGGCATCGACCCGATGGGCCCGGAGTTCGTGGCCATGGTTCGCGACTGGGCGGCCGCAGGGAATCCCTACTACCGCCCCCTGCCCAAGTAGGCCACGGCCGCTACGCGCCTGCCCCTGGCGGTGTCCTCTTGTCTCATGAGCTCGATCTCCACCCGCCGTCGCCCCGCGCTCGCCGCCGTCGCGGCGACGACGTTCGCCGTTGCCGCGGCCGTGCTGTCGCCCTCGCTGGGCAGTCCGCTGGCCGGTCGCGCCGCGGCCCCGATCACCTTTGAGACGCCCTCGGTGGTCGATCCCCTCCAGGCGGGCGGTGAGCCGGACATCAACGTCGACTCGCAGGGTCGCGTCTTCGCCAGCGCGCCGACGGGCACGGGGACGCAGCGGAGCATCTGGTACGCGTCCGTCGACGGCGGCCACAGCTATCGCGCGGTGAGCCCCAACAAGCCGGCCAACAGCATCACCACGTTCAGCGCACCGCCCGGCGGCGGTGACACCGACATCCAGTTCGACCGCAGCGGCAAGCAGTACTTCTCCGACCTGTACGCGCTCGCCTGCTTCCGCACCGCGACCACGGCGGACGCGGGGATGACGGTCAGCTCCAACCCGACCGGCGGCTGCGCCAAGACCAACGGCAGCGGCGGCGACCGCCAGTGGCTGCTTGTCTACGACCCCGCACCCGGCACGCCGAAGCTGGGCGCGTACACGGGGCCCACCCCGCTCGTCTACATGGAGTACAACGCCTACCCGACCGGAGGCACAGAGTGGGAGCAGTCGAGCGCCGCCAACGACACATCGACGGGCGGACCCGGCCTGCAGTTCACCCACGCGATCGCGAATTGCCCGGAGTCGGCCACGTGCTCGCCCTTCGGCCACGACGGCTATCCCAGCATCGACCAGGCGACCGGTGACGTCTTCGAGGCCAACTACAACGCCGGCTCGGCGGCGGGCCTGAGTGACATCGACCTCAACATCGGCGTCCCCGACGCAAGCGGCAACCTCAACTTCCGCGATCTCAACAGTGGCCCCGGACTGATCACCGTCGCCAAGGACGTGGTCGACGACCGCGGCGACGTCGCCAACTTCGTGGTGTCGTCGATGGACCAGGGGCGCAACCTGTGGGTCGCCTGGGTGGCCCGCGCCAACGACGCCACCAAGTCGCAGACCTACGTCGCCGTGGCCAGCGCCGCGTCGGGATGGACGCAGTGGAGCAAGCCGGTGCAGGTCAGCTCGCCCGCGGGCGGCTCGTACACCAGCATCTTCCCCTGGATCAAGGCGGGCGGCCCGGGACGCGCCGACGTCGTGTGGTACGGCGCCGATCGCTACACCGATCCCAGCGTCGACAACGGGCAGTCCTGGAACACGTTCATGGCGCAGGTGGTCTGGCCCGTCGCGGGCAACGGCGGTGCGTCGGTCAATGCGACGCCGTCGGTGCAGCAGGTCAAGGTGTCGCCGCATCCCATGAAGTACGGCGACGTCTGCCTGCAGGGCACCGGCTGCATCACGGTGCAGGGCAACCGCAACCTGGCCGACTTCTTCAACGTCAGCATCGACCGCAGCGGCGCCGCCGAGGTCATCTACGACGACACCAGCAACGGCCTGTTCCAGAACGGCCTCACCCCCGGCGGCCAGAACGCCGTCGACCACCCCGGAGCGCCGATCCTCACCGTGGCGCGGCAGGCGTCGGGACCCGGTTTGTACGGCAGCGACGTGAGCGGCGTCTCCAACGCGGCGACGGACTCGATCACCGGTCCCTCCGGCGACGCGCTGTTCCCGGTGATCGGCGGCACCAACGTGCCCGGGATGGACCTGCTCGGGACGAGGCTGTCGCTGTCGGGAACGACGCTGAAGGTGGTCATGACCGTCGCCGACCTGTCCAATCCCAGCGGGACCGCGGTGGCCGCGCAGGGCGCGCTGCTCCAGTACGTGACGCGCTGGCAGATGGGCAACGTCATCTACTACGCGGGCTTCGAGACCGACCCGTCGGGACAGGTGCAGCAGTTCTACGCCGGTCCCGCGCAGTCGGTCGACCTGTGCAGCGTGTCGGCGTGCGATCCGCACGTCGTCTACTACCCCGAGAGCGGGACCACGGCGCACAGTGAGACCGGCACGGTGACGTGTCCGTCGAGCCCCTCGGCGGCGACGCCGTGCACGGTGGAGATCGACGTCAACACCGCCGACGTGGGCACCCCGACGGCACCGAGCGTCGCCGCGCACGTCGCTGCCGCGACCGGCTCGCTCCTCGAGGAGGTGGGCAGCTACGCGTTCTCCTCGCTGACGCCGCAGGCCTCGCTGAACAACGGGCAGGGACAGGTCGACAACCTGCCGGTCACCGTCGACGGCATGTGCTGCTTCAACTTCCGCCAGCCGACCACGACGTCGCAGGGCAACCAGAACGGCCAGGGCCAGAACAACAACGGGCAGGGCCAGAACGGCAACGGCAACGGCAACAACGCCGCTGCGGCCCCCCTGCCGAACACGTCGAGCGCACCGGCAGCGGGCGCCGCGACGGCCGCCGCCCTGATCGGCGTGGTCGCGCTGGTCAACCGCCGCCGCCGCGGACGCGCCTCGCGGAGCTAGCGGAGCGACCGCGGCTCCGCCGCGCGAAGAACGGGAGCGGAGCGACCGCGGCATCACCGCGCGCGTCAGCGTGCGGGCATGCCGCGAGGGAGGGGAGGGCCGCTCGGTCGGCCGGGGAGGGATCTGCCCTCACCCTGTGCGCGGCTCCGCCGCGCGAAGAACAGGAGCGGAGCGACCGCGGCATCACCGCGCGCGTCAGCGTGCGGGCATGCCGCGAGGGAGGGGAGGGCCGCTCGGTCGGCCGGGGAGGGATCTGCCCTCACCCTGTGCGCGGCTCCGCCGCGCGAAAACAGGACAATGCGGCGCGCATGAACGTGCTCGGCGGACGCGTCGTCCTCAGCCCCACCGACCTGGTCGGGTTCCTCGCCTGCCCGCACCTGGCCCGGCTCGAGCTGGAGGCGGCGCGCAGTGGACGGGCGCGTCCGGAGCGGGTCGACGCCGAGCTCGACCTGCTCGCCCGTCGCGGCGAGCAGCACGAGCAGGCGCAGCTGGCGGCGATGGGTGCCGAGGGAAAGCGCATAACGCTGATCGGCGAGCACCCGGAGACGCTGCAGGGACTGCGCGACGCCGAGGCCGAGACGCTGCAGGCGATGCAGAGTGGCGTCGACGTCGTCTACCAGGCGGCGTTCTTCGACGGCAACTGGCGCGGGCGCGCCGACTTCCTGCTGCGCGTCGAGACGCCGAGCGCGCTGGGCGGATGGTCGTACGAGGTGGCCGACGCCAAGCTGGCGCGACGCGTCAAGGTGGACGCGCTGCTGCAGATGTGCGAGTACTCGCTGCAGGTGGCGCGGCTGCAGTCGGTGACACCGCGGGACATGCACGTGCTGCTCGGCAGCGGCAGACGCGAGACGCATGGCGTCGCCGACTGCGACGCCTACCACCGCGCCGCGCGGCGCCGCCTGGAGGCGGCGGTGTGCGCGGACAGCTCTGACACGTATCCCGAGCCTGTCGAGCACTGCGCCGTGTGCCGGTGGCTCGACCGCTGCAGCGCACAGCGCCGGGCCGACGATCATCCGTCACTCGTCGCCGGCATGCGGCGGGATCACACCGAGCGGCTGCGCGACGCGGGCATCGCGACCGTCGCCGCGCTTGCGGCCGCTCCGCCCTCGCCGCGTCCCGACATGGGTGATGCACCGTGGCAGCGGCTGCGCCAGCAGGCGCGGCTGCAGGTGCACGAACGCAGCACCGGTGAGCAGCGCTACGAGCTGCTGTCGCCGGGCGACGGGCTGGGACTCGGCGCGCTGCCGCCGCCGTCGGCCGGCGACCTGTTCTTCGACATGGAGGGCGATCCCTTCGTGCTCGACGGCGGCCTCGAATACCTCTTCGGCATCACCGAGATCGGTGACGGCGCGCCGCGCTTCCGCGCCTTCTGGGCGCACGACCGCACCCAGGAGAAGGCCGCATTCGAGGCGCTGGTCGACCTCCTCATGGACCGGCTGCGGCGCGACCCGCACCTGCACGTCTACCACTACGCGAGCTACGAGCCGGCGGCGCTGAAGCGCCTCATGGGACGCCACGCGACGCGCGAGGACGAGGTGGACCGGCTGCTCCGCGGCGGCGTCCTCGTCGACCTGTACCGCGTCGTCACCCAGGGCGTGCGCGTCTCCAAGGAGACGTACTCGATCAAGGCGATGGAGTCCTTCTACATGCCGCCGCGCACCGAGGTCATCGCCGATGCGGCGGCGAGCATCGTCGCCTACGAAGGGTGGCTGGAGACGCGCAACCAGGCGCTGCTCGACGGCATCGAGGCGTACAACCGCCGTGACTGTGAGTCGACGTGGCGGTTGCGCGACTGGCTGGAGAGCCTGCGCGACGCGGACCTCGAACGCCCCCAACCGCGCAACGCCGAACCGTCCGAGCAGCAGGCCGCCATGGCGGAAGAGACGCGCGCGCTGGTCGAGGCGTTGACCGCCGGCATCCCCGACGACCGCGACCAGCGCACCCAGCAGCAGCAGGCGCAGTGGCTGCTCGCGCAGCTGCTCGACTGGCACCGTCGCGAGGACAAGTCGTCGTGGTGGGCGTACTTCGCCCGCACCGAGATGAGCGACGAGGAGCTGGTCGAGGACAGCGAGGCGATCGGCGGACTGCAGCACGCCGGCGCGGTGCGCGCCGACAAGCGCAGCACCGTGCACGCGTACAGCTTCGAAGCGGCGCAGGAGCACAAGCTCGACGTGGGCGACAAGCCGTACGACCCGCGCACGCAGTCGGGCTGCGGCGAGATCGTCGCCCTCGACAACGACGCGGGGACGCTGGAGCTGAAGCGCGGCCCGTCGCTCGCATCGCAGCCGCATCCCACCGCGCTGATGCCGTCGCCACCCTTCTTCACGACAGCGCTGCGCAGGGCGTTGCGGCGCGTCGGCGACGCGGTGCTCGCGGGTGGCATCGACGGCATCGGCCGCTACACGGCCGTGCGCGACCTGCTGCTCGCGCGCACGCCGCGACTGCGCAGCGCGCTGCCGGGATTGCCACTGCTGCACGTCGGCGAGGATGCCGTCTGCGGCACGTCCAGGCTGGTGGCCGACCTCGACGATTCCTACCTCGCCGTGCAGGGCCCGCCCGGCTGCGGCAAGACGTACACGGGCGCCCAGGTCATCGTCGACCTGGTGCGCAGTGGCCGGCGCGTCGGAGTCTCGGCCACCACCCATCGCGCCGTCGGCAACCTCCTCCTCGAAGTGGACAGGCTGGCGCGCGAACGGCGGCAGACCGTGCGCATCCTCCAGAAGTGCGAGGAGTCGCAGTGGTGCGGTGCGCCGGACGTGAGCCACACCACGCACAACGAGAAGGTCGCCGACGCCCTCGACGCCGGTGCGGTCGACGTCATCGCGGGCACGCCGTGGCTGTTCGCCGACGAGCGCTTCGACGCGGCGCTCGACGTGCTGGTGGTGGACGAGGCGGGACAGATGTCCCTGGCCAACGTCTGCGCCGTCGGCACGGCGGCGCGCAACCTGGTGCTGCTCGGCGACCCGCAGCAGCTCGCTCAACCCTCGCAGGGCGTCCATCCAGAAGGCGCCGAGCGATCCGCGCTCGACCACGTGCTCGACGGACACGACACCGTCCCCGAGCATCGCGGCGTCTTCCTGCCGGCGACGCGGCGCATGCATCCTGCCGTGTGTGCCTTCGTGTCCGAAGCGTTCTACGACGGGCGCCTCGGCGCGCACGAGACATGCGCGCAACAGCACATCGCGGGACAGACCAGCGGCACCCGCTTCGTGGCCGTCGAGCACGCGGGCAACCGCACCCAGTCACCAGAGGAGGTCGCCGCTGTGTGCGCGATCCTCGACGCGCTCGATCAAGCGGACTGGACCAACCAAATGGGCGTCACCGCCGCCCTGACGCCCGCTGACATCCTCGTCGTCGCACCCTACAACGCGCAGGTCAAGCGATTGCGCAGCGCGCTCTGCGGACGCGCCACCGTGGGCACCGTCGACCGCTTCCAGGGCCAGCAGGGCGCGGTCACCATCTACTCCATGGCCACCTCCAGCGCCGAGGACATGCCGCGCAACCTCGAGTTCCTGTTCAGCCGCAACCGTCTCAACGTCGCCGTCTCGCGGGCGAGGTGCATCGCGTACGTCGTCTGCTCGCCCGAGCTGCTGCGCGTCCGCTGCCGCACCCCGGAGCAGCTGCGGCTCGTCAATGCGCTGTGCCGCTACGTCGAGATGGCAGCCCATGGCGTGTGACTGGCTGCTGGTCGACGGCTCCAGCATGATCTTCCGCGCCTTCTACGGCGTCCCCCAGGACGGCGCCCGCACCAGGGACGGTCGCCTGGTCAACGCCGTGCGCGGCTTCCTCGACCGCCTGGCGCGACTCATCGCGCAACGGCAACCCCACCGCATCGCCGTCGCCGACGACGCCGACTGGCGACCACGCTGGCGCGTCGAGCTGATCCCCAGCTACAAGACGCACCGCGCCGGTGAGCCGGTCCCGCCCGCGTTGATCCCGCAGCTGCCGATCATCCGCGACCTGCTCGCCGCCGTCGGCGTCGACATGGTCGGCGTCCCCGACTACGAGGCGGAGGACGTCATCGCCACCTGGTCCGCACACGCGGGCGGCAGCATCGAGATCGTCAGCGGCGACCGCGACCTCTTCGCCCTCATCGAGGACCCGCGCATCGCCGTCCTCTACCCGGAGCGCGCCGGCCTCAGCGTCATCGACGAGGCCGAGGTGACCCGCCGCTACGGCGTCCCGGGCCGCCACTACGCCGACTACGCCATCCTCCGCGGCGACCCCTCCGACGGCCTGCCCGGGCTCAAGGGCGTGGGCGACAAGTCCGCCGCGCAGATGGTCCGGCGCCACGGCAGCGTCGGGGCGATGCTCGCCGACCCCGACGCCCGCCTCCGCGACGCCGACCGCGACTACCTCACCCGCGCCCTCCAGGTCGTCCCGCCACGCCGCGACCTCCAGATCGCTCTCCCCGAAGGCCGCCGCGCCCACTACCCGGCCGACCCCGCCACCCTCAGCGCCCTCATCGAGCGGGACGGCGTCGACGGCCCCGCCGCGCGGCTGGTGGCCGCGCTCACGGCGACGAGATGAACCGCGGCGGCATACTGGAGGGCCGTCGCATTCCAAGGGAGAAGAACATGAGCGTCGAGAGTCCCGCCACCAGCAAGCTGATCAAGAGCCTCTACACCGCCGAGGCCACCGCGCACGGCGGCCGCAGCGGGCACGTCCGCTCGTCGGACGGCGTCGTCGACGTCGACGTGCGCCCGCCGGTGGAGATGGGCGGTCCTGGCGGCGCCACCAACCCCGAGCAGCTCTTCGCCGCCGGCTACTCGGCGTGCTTCCAGAGCGCGCTGCTCGTCGTCGGCCGCCGCCAGCAGGTCGACACCAGCGCCTCGACGGTCACCGCGCGCGTCACCCTGGGCACCGTCGAGGGCGGGGCATTCAACATCGGCGCAACCCTGCAGGTGCACATCCCCGACGTCGACCTGGAGCGCGCCCGCGAGCTGGTCGAGGCGGCGCACCGCGTCTGCCCCTACAGCAACGCGACCCGGGGCAACATCGACGTCGAGCTGATCGTCGTCTGACGCGCTGACCGCGCTCAGGGCTGCCCCGCGACAACCCTGGACCGATACGACGGGTGGGTGCGCGCCAGCCGTCCGGCGACGCCGCTCATCAGCGCGCCGGAGAGCAGCGGCTGGCTGTTGACCGCGTCGAGGAACGCCTCCCCCTCGATCCGCCAGAGCACGCACTCGCCTGCGGTGCGCACCGTCGCGGTGCGGGGAACGCCCTCCAGCAGGCCGATCTCCCCGAACCAGTCGCCCTCGCGCAGCGTGTTGACCAGTTGCGGCGCGCCGCCGCGCTCGCCGGAGGCGAAGACCTCGAGCTCGCCGCTGCGCACCACGT
>Ga0307479_10000688_pt1 | contig 30731 bp, 30 predicted proteins | sample atmos_gasesECM4C_FD_203743 | JGI IMG/M metagenome (GOLD analysis project Ga0307479, IMG submission 203743) | Hardwood forest soil microbial communities from Morgan-Monroe State Forest, Indiana, United States - atmos_gasesECM4C_515 | ecosystem: Environmental > Terrestrial > Soil > Temperate...
GCGTGAATCGCCCGGGTCGAGAAGCCGGGCGTCGATGCCCCGGGCGTCTTCTCTTGACTCACCGGGAGGCGCGCGTGTGAGCCATGAACTCCAGCAGGTCGAGGCGCGTGATGATGCCAACCGGACGTTCGGCGTCCATCACGATCAGGGCGGTCGCGCCGCCCAGCAGAGCACTGAAGGCCTCGTCGACATGGGCCCCGGCGGTGATGGTGGGAAATGGGCCGTCCATGGCGGCGCCCACCGTGGTTTCGATCAAGCCCGGATCACGGTAGACGCGATCGAGCAGGGTGCGTTCCTGGATGCTGCCGACCAGCCGCCTGGAGGCGCCACTGCCGTCCTCGGTCACCGGCATCTGCGAGATGCCGTACTCCTGGAGCAGGTCGATGGCGCGGCCGACTTTCTCTTGCGACGACACGGTGATCAACTCGGGCATTTCACGCTCGCGAGAGGCCACCACGTCGTGGACCAGCTGGCGCGGGAAGCGCTCGAGAAATCCGTTTTGCCGCATCCACTCATCGTTGTAGATCTTGCTCATGTTGTTGCGACCGGTGTCGGGCAGGATGACCACGATCAGCTTGCTCGCGTCGAGGTCACGGGCCACCTCGAGGGCCGCGGTCATGGCGGTGCCGGCCGAGCCACCCACCAGGATGCCCTCTTCCCGGGTGATCCGCCGGGCCATCAGAAACGACTCGCGATCCGAGACCCGGATGATCCGATCGATCAGCTTCAGGTCGATCGTCCCGGGGATGAAATCCTCGCCAATACCTTCCACCTTGTACGGCTTGATGGTGTCGCCTGAATAGAGCGACCCCTCGGGATCGCCGCCCACGATCATCACGGACGGGTTCTTCTCCTTCAGGTACCGCGCGACGCCGGTCATCGTCCCGCCGGTGCCGAGCCCGCCCACCACGACGTCGACCTTCCCGTCCGTCTGCTGCCAGATCTCCGGGCCGGTGGTCTCGTAGTGCGCCCGCGGATTCGCCTGGTTGAAGTACTGGTTCGGTTGATAGGCCCCCGGGATCTCGTGGCTGAGCCGCTCGGCGACGGAGTAGTAGCTCTCCGGCGACTCGCGGGGCACGGCCGTGGGGCAGACGACCACCTCCGCGCCGTAGGCACGGAGCAGCGTGATCTTTTCCGGTGATTGCTTGTCGGCCATCACGAAGATCATCCGGTAGCCCTTTAGCGCGGCGGCGATCGCGAGCGCGTGCCCGGTGTTGCCCGAGGTCGGCTCGACGATCGTTCCGCCCGGCTTGAGGAGGCCCCGGCGCTCCGCGTCTTCGATCATTCGCAGACCGATCCGGTCTTTGACGCTACCGCCCGGGTTCAGGGTCTCGAGCTTGGCCAGGATGGTCGGTCGGACTCCGGCAGTGATGTGTTGCAGCCGCACCAGCGGCGTGTGCCCGACGGCCTCCAGGATGCTGCCCAGGACCTGCACGGCCCCCATCATACGGGCGGTGCCCGATCAGTACGCGTCCGCCGGGGGACCTATTGGATGGTGCCGGCGATGGGAACCCAGGTCGCGCCGCCATCCGTTGTCCGCAGGAGCGGCGCTGGTTGCCCCAAAACGGGCCCCGAGGCGATGAACCCAGTGGTCGTGTCGACGAAATTCAGCTCCGCGCCGAAGTAATCGCGTGGCCCGTCGGCCAAGCGCCATTCGCGCCCGCCGTCGACCGTCGAGAAGAGCGAACGCTGCTCGGTGTTGCCGCCGGGACCGGCCGCGATCATCCAGCCGTGCATCGAATCGACGAAATTGGCGGCTAGCTCGGCGTAGGGGAGGCGCATGGCCGTCCAGGAATTGCCGCCGTCGTGGGTGAGGTAGATGGCGGCCTCCTGCAGGGCGTTGGCCCCGGTCGCGATGCCACGATGAAAGAAAGCGACCATATCCGTTGCCGACAGGCGTTGTATCGAGTCGACGTAGTACTGGACGTTGGGCAGATCCGCCGAGCTCGGTGGAGCTCCAGGGAAGGCCGGGACGTTCTGGCGTGACCAGCTGTAGCCGCCATCGTGGGTCACATAGAAGAAGGGCCGCCGGCAAAACGCGCCCAGCCAGCCAGTCTGGGGATCGGTGAAGACCGGTTGACCGATGGGCCCGCCCATCGGACAGGCTTCGGGCAGGCCGGCGAACACGGCCGGATCGCCCCGAACTTCGCTGGGCGGCTTGATCGCCTGCCAGTGCTGCCCGCCGTCCGCGGTTCGATACAGCGTCGTGTCGCCGCCGCCGATCACGCCACCGGCGCCCGGCGTGGCGAACACCCACCCGTGCCCAGCATCGATGAACTGGATTCCACTTCCGTATCCGTCGATCGAGAATTTCGGTGTCGTGCTCCAGTGACGGCCACCGTCCGCGGTCGATGCGACGACGGCCAGTTCGCGGCTGGCCGTTCTTTCCGCCCCGAGCACGAGGAGCACCCACGCCTGCAGCGCGTCATGAAAATCGACCGCATCGATTTTTGGGGTGTTCAAGCCGGCGGGCAGTCCAATCGCTTCCCAGTGCGCGCCCCCATCGCTTGTCCGGACCAGGTGCCCCAGCCCCTTACCGCCCGGCGCGGCCACCGCCCAACCGGACTGCGGGCTGATCATGCGCAGCCGGATGAGCAGTAGGGGTCCCGAAGTCGGCACCGCCGTCACCGGCTTCGGGGCGGGCGCCGGTGCCACCGGCTGGCTGCCGCAGCCCACCACGACCAGCCCGATGGCGGCCACCAGCAGGCTGGCTACGATTTTCGGCACGTCTGCGCAACGGAAATTGGGCGGATCTGGATACGGCCTAGAATCCTCTCGAACCTTTGGAGGGGTAATGCAGTGCCGGTCTCGGTAGCCAACTCGCAGGTGGTCTACGACGCCATAAAGGGCGTGGGCGTCACCATGGTCAGCGCGCTGCCGGAGACCTGGCTGGTGCATCTGATCCGGATGGCGGACGAGGATCCCCAGATGACGCTGGTCCGCCTCGCCAAAGAAGAAGAAGGTGTTGGTATCTCCGCGGGCGCGCACTTCGCCGGCGTCAAGTCAGCGATGCTGCTGCAGAACCACGGCTTCCTGCAAGCGATCAACGGCATCGTCGGGGTCTCGCTGCTCTACAAGGTTCCCCTGCTCATGCTGATCACGGACCGCGGCGGCTTCGGCGAGAAAGACCCCTGGCAGACGGAGGGCGGCAAGTATACCCGCCCGGTCCTGGACGCGCTCCACATCGCGCACGACGACCTGAGCCGCCCGCAGGACGTCGAGCCGAAGATGGCGAAGGCCATGACGCTGGCGCAGAGCTCGCTGTCACCGGTGGCGTTGCTGCTCAACCGCGACCTGATGTGGGAAGAGCCTCGGTGAAGCGTCTCGATTGCCTGAAGGCGATCTATCCCGAGCTCGAGGAGTGCGCGGTGGTGACCATCATGGGCGCGGCCGCCGTCGAGTTGTATTCACTCGGGCACCGCCCGAACTTCTTCTATCTCGAGCATGCCATGGGGCTTGCCTCCTCGATCGGCCTCGGCATCGCCCTTGCGCAGCCCGAGCGCAAGGTCCTAATCATCGATGGTGATGGCTCGGTCCTGATGAACCTCGGCGGGCTGACCACGCTGGCCCGCTCCCGGCCAAAGAACCTGGTGCACGTCATCTTCGACAACGAAACGCTGCTCTCCGTGGGCGGTGGCGCGCCCGGCGGCTACAAGTGGTTCACCACGGCCACCTCGACCGGGACCGACCTGGCGGGGATTGCCAAAGCGGCCGGATTCCCGCGGGCGCAGCTGGTCCGCGAACTGGGGGACTTCGAGGAAGCGGCACTCGACGCCATCAACGGCAACGAGCTCAGTTGCATCGTCGCCAAAGTCGAGGCCGAAATGCCGAAGAGCTTCCTGATGGACGTTCACATGCTCGAGAACCGATTCGAATTCCCGCGGGCCTTGCAATCAAAAGGGAGGAGTGAATGAGCACCCGTATCGACAGCCTCGCGTCGTTCGTCGATGGCCTGATTTCCGGCGCGATCGACGTCGTCGACCTGACCCAGCCATTGTCGGAGCGGACACCGATGATCCAGCTGCCACCCCCGTTCGCGAACACGCCGAACTGGAAGACGCACGAGATCAGCCACTACGACGAGAAGGGGCCAGCCTGGTACTGGAACTGGTTCGAGGGCGGCGAGCATGCCGGCACCCATTTCGACGCCCCGATCCATTGGGTCACGGGGAAAGACAAGGACGACGTCTCCCAGGTGCCGGTCAGGCGCCTGATCGGCCCCGCCGTCGTCATCGACAAGTCCAAAGAGGCGCAGGCCAATCCGGACTATCTGTTGACCCTGGCCGACATTCGCGCCTTCGAGCGGCAGAATGGCGCCCTGCCCAAAGGCGGATGGCTGCTCTATCGCACTGGCTGGGACGCGCGGGCGAACGATCAGAGATCATTCCTGAACGCGAACGAGACCGGGCCGCACACCCCCGGGATCGACATCGAGCTGGCCAGGTGGCTGGCCAATGACAGCCCGCTGGTGGGCGTGGGCGTGGAGACCGTCGGAACCGACGCCGGCACGGCGCACTCGTTCAATCCACCCTTTCCCTGCCACCAGTTCCTGCTGGGCGCCAACAAGTACGGCCTGACCCAGCTGGCCAACCTGGCGAAGCTGCCGCCGACCGGCGCGGTGCTCGTCGTTGGCCCACTCAAGCTGGTCAAAGGATCCGGGAGTCCCTGCCGAGCCCTGGCACTGGTCCAGCGATAGAGGCGCCCCCCGGCCTCGAGCTCCGGCCCGTCCGGCCGAAGGAGCAGCGCGCCTACGCGACGCTGATGCGGCGTGCGTTTGGCGCACCGCTACCCACGGACGAGGAGCTCGAGCTCGGGCGGCAGACCACCGAGTTCGACCGCACGCTGGCGTTTTTCGATGGCCCGGAGATCGTCGCGACCGCCGGCATTTTTTCCTACCAGATGACCGTTCCGGGCGGCGCCTTGCCGTGCGGCGGCGTGACCCGGGTGAGCGTGCTCAGCACGCACCGGCGGCGAGGACTCCTGACGGCGATGATGCGCCGCCAGCTCGACGACATGCACGAGCGCGGCGAACCGCTGGCCGCGCTCTATGCCTCGGAGGCAGCTATCTACGGCCGTTTCGGTTACGGCCTCGCGACCTACCAGGCGTCGGTGGAGATTCAGCGCTCCCATGCGGCCTTTGCGGAAAAGCTCAGCGCCAGCGGACGGCTCTCGATGGTCGACGTGCCGGCCGCCGTGCCGGCTTTCACCCGTGTTTGGGAGCAAGCCAGGCACAGCCAGCCCGGCATGCTCGGGCTTGACGAGCGCTGGATCCGGTACGAGCTCTCGGACCTCGACCTGCACCGTGAGGGCGCCAGTCCCCAATATCGCGTCCTCTACCAGGCGGACGAGAATCCGTCCGGCTTTGCGCTGTATCGGATCAAGATGGACTGGGAGCCCTCCGGCCCGAACGGGACGCTTCGGCTCGAGATGTTGATCGCGGCGACTGCCGAAGCCTATGCCGCGCTCTGGCGCCACGTCCTGGACGTGGACCTGATGGCGCGGGTATCGGCCGAGATGCGGCCGGTGGACGAACCCCTGCGCTTTCTGCTCGCCGACTCGAGGCAGCCGAAGACGAGGATCGAAGACGGCCTCTGGCTGCGCCTGGTCGACGTCGGCGCGGCCCTCGCCGGCCGGCGTTACGCCGTCGACGGCCGGCTCGTGATCCGCGTCAACGACGAATTCTGTCCATGGAACGCAGGCCAGCTCGAACTGCAGGGCGGCCCGAGCGGCGCCGAGGTCAGGCGTAGCGATGCCAGCCCGGACCTCGAGCTCGATGCCGACGCTCTCGGCGCCCTGTATCTGGGCGGCAATCGGTTCCGCACCCTGCACGAAGCTCGGCGCGTCAACGAACGCCGAGCCGGGGCGATCGCGATCGCCGATGCGATGTTCGCGACCGACCGGGCGCCCTGGTGCCCGAGCCACTTTTAGGAGCGCCGCTCGCGGGATAATCCGTCCGTGGACCGCGAGACCTGCCTGTCGTTCGATCGGCAGGATCCGCTCCGGGCGCTGCGCGAAGAGTTTGTCATCCCCGACGGGGTGATCTATCTGGACGGCAATTCCCTGGGCGCGCTACCCCGGCAGACCGTCGCTCGGCTGAACCAGGTCATTAGCGACGAGTGGGGGTCCGGCTTGATCCGCAGCTGGAACGCCGCCCACTGGATCGATGCGCCGGCGCGCATCGGTAACAAGATCGCGCGGCTGATCGGGGCGAATGCCGGCGAGGTGATCGTCGCCGACAGCACCTCGGTGAATCTCTTCAAGGTGCTCGCCGGCGCGCTCCGGCTCCAGCCGGGCCGCCATTTCATCCTGACCGAGTCCGCGAACTTTCCCACCGACCTCTACGTCGCCCAGGGCCTGATCGAGCTGCTGGACAGCAACCACGCGTTGCGGACGGTCGAACGCGCCGAGCTGGAGCACGCGCTCGATGGCAGCGTCGCGGTCCTGATGCTCACCCACGTCGACTACGCGAGCGGTGAGATCCACGACATGCGCCGGCTGACGAGCGCCGCTCACCAGCACGGCGTGCTTGCGCTTTGGGACCTGTCGCACAGCGCGGGCGCGGTGCCGCTCGACCTCAGCGCGAGCCAGGTCGACCTGGCGATCGGCTGCGGCTACAAATACTTGAACGGCGGACCGGGCGCGCCCGCATATCTGTTCATTGCCCGAGCCCTCCAGGACGCGATGCGGTCGCCACTCTCAGGCTGGATGGGCCACGCCGCCCCCTTCGCATTCGAGCCCGAGTACCGGCCGGCCGCGGGCATCGCTCGGCAGCTCGCCGGCTCGCCGCCCATCCTCAGCATGCTCGCTCTTGAGGTCGCTATCGACCTCTGGCTGAGGGTCGATCGGACAGAAGCACGACGGAAGTCGATGGCCCTCGGCGATCTCTTCATCACGCTGGTGGACGACAGCCTGCGCGACCTCGGCATCGAAGTCGCCTCACCGCGCGAGGCGCAAACCCGTGGCTCGCAGGTCGCATTGCGACATAAAGAGGCTTATCGCGTGATGCGTGCCCTGATCGATCGCGGGATCATCGGCGACTTTCGGACGCCTGACCTGATGCGCTTCGGTTTTGCGGCGTTGTACACGCGTTATGTCGATGTTTTCGACGCCGTCAGCGGCCTGCGCGAGGTGCTGATCACCCGTGCCTGGCAGCGACCCGAGTACGCCACCCGCCTGACGGTGACCTGATGGAGAGCCACCAGGGCGACCGACTGCTCCGCGGTTATCTGAGCAGCCGTCTCGTGCTGCTGGCGATCGGCATCGTTACGCCGGTCGGTATTCTCGTGGTCAACGCGGCGGCTTTCGTGATGCGAAACCTCCAGCAGTTCCGCATCGGCATCGCCGTGTGCGCCTTGATCAGCTCACTCGTCTTGAACGGACTGACGGCATCGTGGCTGCTTCGCCTGGCGGGACGACGATCGATCTCGATCTACGTGCAGCACCAGGAATGGGCAAGCGTGGTTGCCACGACGGTGGTCCTGGCCACCTCGATCGGCGCCGCGATCTTCACCTATATCGGGATGGGCAACCCCAGCCACCTCCCGGACACCCTGTCCGTCATTACGGCCCTGGCAGCACTGCTGGTCCCGATCGGGATCACGTACTTTAGCCGTCTCTTCGCCAACAGCCGCTAGCGCCGCACCGCCGCCGGTTAGGTCTCACGCGTTAAAGCTGCGAGCGAACCTCCCAGAGCTCCGGGAAAAAACGTTTGTTGAGCGTCGACTGCAGGTAGCGAACGCCGGTCGACCCACCGGTGCCGGGCTTGTCGCCGATCTGCCGCTCGACCATCTCAACGTGACGGAGCCGCCAGAGACGAAAGCCCTCGTCGTGGTCGAGCAGGGCTTCGGCAAGTTCGAGCAGATCAGCATGGCGATCGCCGTCGCGATAGAGATCGCTCACGGTCACGCCGTGACGATCGAGCAAGGCGCTGAAAACATCAAGCAGTGACGGCTCGGTGAGGCGCTGCTGAAGCCGGGCTCGAGCGTCCGCGTCATCCAGAGCTTTGATGTAACCAGCATCTTTCAGCCCAGAGAGAAATTCAATCTCGCGGAATTGGGCGGACTGGAATCCACTGGCGGGCGCCAGCTCGGACCGGAACGTCAAGAAATCCTGGGGCGCCATCGTCTCCAGCACACCCACCTGCTCGACCAGCAGGGCCTCGATGACTTTGACTCTCGCGAGAAAATGTCGCGCGCCGCGCAGGTCCTCCCCCTCGATCGCCGAGCGCACCGCCTCAAGCTCGTGGATCAGGACCTTGAACCAGAGTTCGTACACCTGGTGCACGACGATAAAGAGCAGCTCGTCGTGCGCCTCGGTTAGGCCCGCCTGCAGGGCGAGAAGCTCGGGAATGTGCAGGTAGCTGCCGTAGCTCAGCCGGCGCCCTGAGGCATCCTGGTAACCCATGCCGCCGAGCCGGTAGGGAGCGCCGTGATCCTGCTTCGGTTTTTCGATCGCTGCCAAGCTGGGCTCAGCTTAGCGCGGAAAGTGCTACAACGAGTGCGAGTAAAGGAGGGGATGCGTGAAGGAATCGCCCTACTGGAACCCACGGCATGAGACCATGCCCCGCGACCAGATCGACGCGCTCCAGGTCCGCAAGCTGAAAAATCTCGTTGCCTGGACCGAGGCCCAGGTCCCCTGGCAGGCGAAGCGGCTCAAGGCGGCCGGGGTGACCCCGGAATCGATCAAGAGCCTGAAAGATCTTGAACGAATTCCCATGATGACCCGCGACGAGTGGATGGGGGCGCAACTCGAAGACCCGCCGTTTGGCCCGCTGCTCGCCGCTCCCCAGGAAACCGCGATCCGCTATCACCTAACTTCTGGTACGACGGGGCGCATCCCACTTCAGGTGCTCGACAGCATGAAGGACTGGGAATGGATCGCCGAGATGTGGTGCTACGGATTCTGGGGGTTCGGCGTCCGTCCGGCGGATATTGTCTTTTTTGCGTTCAGCTACGGCACCTTCGTGGGCTTCTGGGGCGCGCACTACGCGAGCGAGAAAATCGGCTGCCTGGTACTGCCCGGCGGCAACATGACGACCGAGGCTCGCGTCAAGCAGATCCTGACCATGAAGGCGACCGTCGTCTGCTCGACGCCCACTTACGCGCTGCGCATGGCCCAGGAAGCGAAAACGATGAGCGTCGACCTGGCAGGTAGTCCCGTCAAGCGGCTGATTCTCTCGGGCGAGCCGGCAGGATCCATCCCCGCGACGAAGAAGCTGATCGAAGAAGAGTGGGGTGCCAAAGCCGCGGACACCGCCGGCATGACCGAGGTCGGCACCATCATGATCTTCGAGTGCGAGAATCAGCCGGGCGGCACGCACATCATCGAAGACCACTACATCGAAGAAGTGGTGAATCCGGAGACCGGCGAGCCGGTGGGGTACGGCGAGCTGGGCGAGCGGCTGATCACCTCGTTCGGTCGCGGCTTCATCCCGGTGCTGCGCTACCGCACCCGCGACCTGGTGGTTCGAGTGCCCGCCAGTGCCTGCACCTGCGGCCGGACGTTCGACCTCTACGAAGGCGGCATCCGGGGCCGAGTGGACGACATGAAACTGGTGCGCGGCACCAACGTCTATCCACGCGCCGTCGAGTCGATCGTGCGCGAGTTCAAAGAGATCGACGAATTTCGGATTCACCTGTACACCGCCGACGGCCGCCAGGACGAGATCGAGGTGCTGGTCGAGATCCCCAGTCGCGATGGCGCCGAGGCCGATCGCATCCTGGCCCAGCTAGCGAAATCGCTGTCCGAAGCGCACGAGGGACTGCGGTTCGGCGTAAAGCGGGCCGAGAACGGCAGCCTGCCTCGCTTCGAGCTCAAGGCCAAGCGGCTCCAGGACGATCGGATCGTGATCGGTAGCGCGGGTGAACGGAGGTCGAAGGCATGAAGAACGTGATGGGCGTCGAGCTGAGCGACTCCGAGCGAACGCTGGTCGAGTGCTACCAGGGGCTGGTGCGAGTGCTCAAAGAAAGCAAAGACCTCGCGCCCTTCGAGCGACGCAACGCCCTCAAGGCGGTGGCGGCGCTCTGGCAGGTGGTCAACGGGCTCGACCTCGATCCCGGAAATATCTACGAGATTGGAGCCTGAGCGAGCACCGGGCTGATCGGGCGCGCCAAGCAGCTGCGCCGGCCGCCCCGCTGAGGTCGGCACACCCCCGGGCGTGCTCGACGGGCCGGTGCGCTAAGTCCAAATCGGTTGTTGATCGGCCGGCGTAAACGCCTGTAGCGTTCCGGTTCAAAACCGCCGGTGCTCACGCAGCAGGCCAACGCGGCGAACCCGGCCTGTCTGCGTCGCGCCCGAGGGCGTGCCTCCCCGCAGCGGCGGCCGGCTCAGCCGGCCCAAACTCGCGGCATGACCATGGGCGGTCCGTCTGCGGCGCGCCCGAGGGCGTGCCTCCCCGCAGTGGCGGCGGGCTCAGCCGGTTCGCGCACGCGGCATGACTCTGAACGGCGGCGGGGTCGCGACCCAGCGTCCGTCTTTGCGCGCTAACGTCCAGCCCTCCTCGTGCACCTTTCGGTGATGAGCCCCGCAGACGAGTCCGAGATTCTCGAGCTGGGTCGGCCCACCATCGCCCCAGAAGATGAGGTGATGGCCGTCGCACCAGGGCGACGGCCGGTCACAGCCGGGAAAGACGCAATGGCCATCCCGCGCCACCAGCGCCCGGCGCGTGGACGGCGGGATCGTCCTGGCCGCATGGGTGAGTTCCTGCTCGAGTTCGCCCAGCCCGGTGATTCGGGTGATCGCCGAATCGCACGCCATCCGGCGGACGGTTTCCATGGGAATGGTGCCGCCCCACTCGAGCTCGCCGGCGGGCGCCCCGTCGATGCCCGCCAGGGTGTCGAGCTCGACCTTGATGATCAACGACGGCCGCGGTGCGCCGCTGGACTTGCCGTCGCCAGCATTCGCCCCGCGCCTCAGGATCTCGGCCAGCGCGTCATGCGCCCGCTGGCCGGCGGTCCGTTCGTCGCCCTTGGCCGGCTTCATGAACGGTTCCATCCGCGTCCGTAGCATCGCCGCCGCCTCGGGGAGGAGCTGCCCCTCGAGCCGGACCAGCCCGTTGCTGACCTCGCCCAGCTGGAGATAGCGGCGCTCATGAGCGCGGTTCGCATCGGCCAGTACCGCGGCGGCGTCGACCTGGTGCTCAAAGTGCTTCGTCACCGCAACGAACTGCCCGGGGTCCATGGTCTCGGCGGCTTTGAGCAGGGTGGCCTCGGCCTTGCGAACCTCAGTCGCGCCGACGTGCTCCGCGGTGCGGGCCATCGCCACCGCGTGCTGGTAGCCGATCTCGCCGCGGGCCAGCGCCTCTTCGGTGCGCGGCAGCCCCTTCAGCTGACGGGCGGTGTCCACCCGCTCAGCGGCGGCGCCGCCGGAGAGCTTGCCGTTGACGCGCAGCCAGGGGACCATCCCGAGGAATCCGTCGGCCTTGTAGCCCCCGGCCTTCTCGAAGCGCCGGGTGGCCTCGGCGGTGACCGCCTCGGTCCGGTCGATGACCTCGCGGCCCTTGATGATGACCGGGCCGAGCTGGCCGCCGGGTTGCTCGGCCACCCAGGCGGGCAGATCCCGCAATCCCGACAGGATTCGGTCGAGTGGGGTCTCGCTCGATCGGCACATGCTGCCATCCTGCGGTACAGCTACGACAGCTGTATGTCGTAGATGGCTGTGCTCGCCGAAATATAGTGAGCGAGATGTTGATTCGCGGCGGCCGGGTGGTCACGGCGGGCGGCGAGCGCGACGCCGACGTGCTGGTGGACGGCGAAAAGATCGTCGAGGTCGGGCCAGGGGTTCGCGGTGACGGCCAGGTGCTCGACGCCAGCGGCCTGCTCGTTCTGCCCGGCATCGTCGACCCACACACGCATCTGCTGCTGGACACCGGGACGGCGCGCACGGCCGATGACTTCTCGAGTGGCTCGGCGTCGGCGGCCGCGGGTGGCGTCACGACCTACCTGGACTTTGCCCCGCAACTGCCAGGCCAGACCTTTGGATCCGCGCTCCAGGCGCGCCGCCAGCTGATCGACGGCCAGTCGCACGTCGATTACGGAATCCACCTGAACATCACGCATTTGCCGGCGGACTGGGAACGCGACCTCGACGCGCTGGTCGATGCGGGGGTCACGAGCGCCAAGATCTATACGACCTACCGCGACACCATCTTCTATGCCGACGACTGGACCTGGTACCGGCTGATGCAGCGATCCGGTCGAGTCGGGTTGCTGGTGCAGGTCCATGCGGAGAACGACGCCATCGTCGAAGGCATGGCGCGGCTTCTCATCGACGAGGGCAAGCGGTCATTGCGTTATCACGCCATGGCTCGTCCCGCCGTCGCCGAGGCGGAGGCGGTCGCTCGGGGACTCCTGTTCAGCCGCATCACGGGCAGCCCGGTCTATTTCGTCCACCTGTCGACCCCTACGGCCGTCGACCTCATCAGCGAGGCGCGAGAGCGAGGTGTTCGAGCGATCGCGGAGACCTGCCCGCATTACCTGGTGCTCGATGATTCGCGCTACGGGCAGCGGGATGCTGCTCGCTACGTCATGACGCCGCCGCTACGCGATGCTGGCAGCCAGGCTCAATTGTGGGAACGGCTGCAGCGTGGCGAAATCCAGACCATTGGCAGTGACCATTGCGGCTTCTCGCTGGCGGAGCGCGCGGGCATTGATGACTTCACCAAGGTGAGCCCGGGAATCCCGGGCGTGGAAACCTCCCTGCTCTTGCTGTACTCCTTCGGCGTGCAGACCAACCGCCTCAGCCTGCCCGACATCGTCCGGCTGCTCAGCACGAACCCCGCCAGGATTTTCGGATTCTGGCCGCGCAAGGGCGACCTGGCGCCCGGCTTTGACGCCGACATCGTGCTCTTCGATCCACGGCCCCAGCGGGTGCTGACGGCGGCGGAATTGCACAGCCGTGCCGGCTTCTCGCCCTATGAGGGCCTCAGCCTCACGGGTCGCGTCAAGACCACGATTCTTCGCGGGCGGATCGTCTACCAGGACGGCGATGTTGTCGGGAAGCCCGACTTCGGTCGCTTCCAGCATTGCCGGCCCTTCGACCCCACGGTAGCCTGGCTATGAGCGACATCAACGCCGAGCGCCTGCTCGGCGACCTGCGGGCGCTATCGGCCATCGGCGGACTAGCCGACGGCGGCGTCGATCGCCTCGCGTGGTCCGACGCCGATCTCGCCGGCCGACGCTGGTTCTCCGAGCGGATCCAGCAAGCCGGTCTCGAGGCACGGCTTGACGCCGCCCTCAACGTCTTCGGTCACGTGCCGGGCGCGGCCGGTCCGTTCCTGCTCACGGGTTCGCATCTCGACAGCGTGCCGAACGGCGGCCGGCTGGACGGAGCTTACGGATGCGTAGCGGCCCTCGAGGTGCTGCGGTCCCTGGTCGAGTCCGGCGATCCCATCGCGCAACGAGTCGAGGTGGTCGGATTTTCGGACGAGGAAGGGGTGCGCTTCGCCACCGGGCTGATCGGCAGCCTCGCTCTCGCCGGCGAGCTCGACGTCGCGAGGCTCCGGCAAGCCCAGGACTGGCGCGGGCTCCCCATCGATCAGGTGCTCGCGGCTGCCGGCCGCGAAGTCGACCGGCTGCCCGATGCGCAGCAGCACCTCGACTCGATCGCCGCGTTCCTCGAGCTCCACATCGAGCAGGGCCCGCGCATGGAGGCAGCGGGCATCGACCTCGCCGTCGTCACCGGCATCGTCGGCGTGCACCGCCAGCGAATCCTGGTGATCGGCGAGCAGAACCACGCGGGCACGACACCACTCCCCGTCCGCCACGACGCCGGCCGGGCCGCGGCGCGCACCGTGGCGGGGCTCTATGAGCTCGTCAGATCCATCGACGGCGACGCCGTCGCGAATGTCGGCTTCATGCAATTCGAGCCGGGTGGGATCAACATCATCCCCGGGCGGGCGAGCTTCACGCTCGAAGTCCGCCACCTCGATGAGGCGATCGTTCGGCGGATCGTGGACGCGTTTGTGGCGTCGCTCCGGAAGATCTGCAGCGAGGAGGGCTGCCGCATGGACGCCGAGCTGCTTTCCTGGGTGCCGCCGGCACCGATGGACCCGGCGCAGATCGGCACCCTGGAACAGGCCTGCCACGACGTCGGACGCGAGCCCGGCCGCCTCTGGTCCGGCGCGGGCCACGACGCCGCGGTGCTCGCTCGCCACGTTCCAACCGGGATGTTGTTCGTCCCCAGCGTGGGCGGCCTGAGTCATTCCCCTGGAGAAAGCACGTCTGACGAGCATCTCGTTCTCGGTGCACGTGCGCTGCTGCGAGCCGTCCAGCGTTGTGCCGCGCGGATAAAGTAATCACTCAAGCCATGGATGTGCTACTCCCTCGCTCCCTCGAGGAAGCCCTGGCCCTGAAAGCCGAGCGGCCCGAAGCCATTCCCATCGCCGGCGGAACCGACCTGATGGTCGAGCTCAACTTCGGGCGCCTGCGACCTGCGGCCATCATCGATCTGACTCGCGTTGGGGAGCTGGCAACGCACCGGCAGGAAAATGGCCACGTCTTCCTTGGCGCAGGGGTGACTTACGCGGCGATCGTCAAGGACCTCGCCACGTTCAGGCCGCTGGTCCAGGCGTCGCGCTCGGTTGGCTCGCCCCAGATTCGCCATCGCGGCACCGTTGGGGGCAACCTCGGCACCGCGTCACCGGCGGGAGACGCGCTTCCCGTGCTTGCCGCCTACGACGCCGACGTCGTGCTCCGCAGCCGGGCCCGTGGCGAGCGCTCGCTCGCCTGGCACGAGTTTCTGAAGGGCCCGAAGAAAACCGCGATCGCTCCCGACGAGTTGATCACCGGCGCCCGCTGGAAGCGAATCCGCGGTCCGGGGAGCTTCTCCAAGATCGGCACCCGCAATGCCATGGTGATCGCCGTGGCCGGGCTGTGTCTCGTGATCGACGAAGACGCCCAGCGGGTGAAGGTGGCGCTCGGCTCGGTCGGGCCGACCATCATCCGCGCCACCCAGGCCGAGGAGCAGATCGGCTCCGCGATGACCAGCTCCGGAGCCTGGCAGGATCCGACGACGACCGTCGCGGACACCGTCATCGAGGAGTTTGCCGGGCTGGTGGCGTCGGCGGCGAGACCGCTCGATGACGTCCGCGGGACGGCCGCCTACCGGCGACACGGTTGCCGCGTGCTGGCCCGCCGCGCATTGTCGTGGTCACTCAACGAGCGAAGGTTGCCCGCTTGGTTGTGAGGACTCGCGTCAATGGCGAGTGGCGCGACGCCGAGGTCTGGCCCGGAGCCAGCCTCCTCACCTTTCTTCGGGATTCACTCGGCATGTACGGGACGAAGAACGCCTGCGAGCAAGGCGAGTGCGGCTCCTGCTCGGTGTGGCTCGACGGCGCCCTGGTATGCAGCTGCCTGGTGCTCGCGGCTCAGGTGCACGACTGTGAGGTCCGCACCATCGAGGGCCTCTCCGATGCCACCCGGCTGCATCCGATCCAGGAGGCCTTCGTCGAAGCCGGCGCCGTTCAGTGTGGCTTCTGCACCCCAGGGTTCGTGGTCGCGGTCGCGGACCTGCTGGAGAAAGATGCCAACCCCAGTCCGGCGACCGTGCGCGAGGCGCTCAGCGGCAACATTTGCCGCTGCACCGGCTACGCGAAGATCCTGGACGCGGTCAACCTGGCCGCGACGCGACTGCGAGGTTCGACGTGATCCTGCTCGATGGATGCCGAGTCGTGGTCACCATGGACGACGCCGGCACCGAGCTGACCGATGGCTCGATCCTGATCGACGGTGGCGTCATCACCTGGATCGGAACGGGACGCGCGCCGTTTCGTGGGCAACCCGATGTCGTTGATGCGCACGGATTGGTGGCGATCCCGGGGTTGATCAACAGCCATCACCACCTCTACCAGACGCTGACTCGTGTTCGCGCCCAGCAGGGCGGGCTGTTCGACTGGCTGCGCGAGCTCTACCCAACCTGGGCGACGATCGATGCGGAGTGGGAGCGGACGGCGGCCCAAGCCGGCCTGGCCGAGCTGGCCCTGAGCGGCTGCTCGACCACGACGGACCATCACTATGTGTTCCCTGCCGGGGTCGCCGGCCTGCTCGAGGCCGAGATCGAGGCCGCGGCGCGGCTCGGGCTGCGATTTCATCCCTGCCGTGGATCCATGGACCTGGGCCAATCGCGCGGCGGCCTGCCGCCCGACAGCGTCGTGGAAGATATCGACGCCATCCTCGCGGCGACCGACCAGGCGATCCAGCGCTTCCACGACCCGGGGCCGGGATCCATGCTGCGAATCGCGGTCGGACCCTGCTCGCCGTTCTCGGTATCACCGGAGCTGATGCGCGAGTCGGCGGCGCTGGCCAGGAGGCGCCAGGTGCGGCTGCATACGCACATCGCCGAGACCCTCGATGAGGAGGCGTACTGCTTAAAGACGTTCAAGCGCCGGCCCCTCGAGCTGCTCGCGGACCTCGACTTCCTCGGGCCGGATGTCTGGCTCGCCCACTGCGTCCACCTCGGCGCGGCGGACATTCAACGGCTGGCCGAGACGCGCACCGCCGTCGCCTGGTGCCCGACATCGAACATGCGGCTCGGGTCCGGATTCGCCCCGGCGGGCGAGATGATCGATGCCGGCGTCGCGGTCGGTCTAGCAGTCGATGGCTCGGCGTCGAACGACAGTGGAAACCTGCTGGCTGAAGCCCGCCAGGCGCTGCTCACGACCAGGGGCCGCAAGGGCCCCGCAGCGATGACGGCACGCGAGGCACTGCGGATCGCGACGCGCGGTGGAGCCGCTTGCCTTGGACGAGATGACATCGGTTCGATCGAAGTCGGCAAGCGCGCGGACATCGCGCTCTTCAGGGTCGATGACCTGGCGCATCGCGGCGCGGAATCCGACCCGGTCGCGGCCCTTATCTTCTGCAATCCAGGCCCTGTCGAGCATCTCTTTGTTGAAGGCAAGCCCGTGGTGGGCGACGGTCATGTGCTCAACCTTGGCGGTGCCAGCGTTGAAGCTCCCTCCCCCGCTCGCGGGGGAGGGTCAGGGAGGGGGCATTAGCCAATGAGCATCGACACCCGGCGCAAGGGCGGCATCGGCGAGTCCGTGCGCCACGTGGATGGCGTCCCCAAGGTGAAGGGAGACTTCGAGTACGCGAGCGACCTCCGTCGTGACGGCATGCTGTACGGGGCGACGCTGCGGAGTCCGCACCCACGGGCGCGCATCGTTTCGATCGATGCGGGCGCCGCCGAGGCCGCTCCGGGTGTGCGCGCCGTCCTGACGCAGGCCGACCTACCCGGCAAGAAAACCTTCGGGCTCGACGTGCAGGACCAGCCGGTGCTCGCCATCGAGGTGGTGCGCTACGCCGGCGAGCCGGTCGCGATCGTCGCCGCCGAAGATCCCGAGATGGCGCGGGCGGCGCTCGGAAAAATCGTGGTGAACTACGAGGTACTAACGCCGGTCACCGACATGGGCCGAGCCCTCGAGCCGGCCTCGCCGCCCGTCCATCCCCAGGGCAACATCGTTCGAACGCTCCAGGTGGTCCACGGCGACCCGAACGCGGCGGCAGACGTCTGGGTGGAGGGAACGTACGAAACCGGCATGCAGGATCAGGCGCCGCTGGGCCCCGAGGCAGGACTCGCCCTGCCGGCGGCCGATGGCGGGGTCGATCTCTTCATTGCCACCCAGTGGCTCCACGCCGACCTGGAGCAGCTGGCACCCTGCCTCGCGTTGCCGCCGGCGAAAGTGCGGCTGCATCTCTCCGGCGTTGGTGGCGCCTTCGGAGCGCGCGAGGACGTCAGCATGCAGATCCACGCCTGCCTGCTCGCCCTTCGCACCGGGCGGCCGGTGAAGATGAGCTACGGCCGGCAGGAATCCTTCTACGGCCATGTTCACCGGCATCCGTCGCGGGTCTGGATGCGCCATGGAGCCCGGCGCGACGGGACGCTCGTCAACGTGCAGGCTCGCCTGCTGGTCGACGGCGGCGCCTATACGTCAACGTCGCCCGCGGTGATCGGCAACGCGACCACCTTCGCGGCGGGCCCCTACGAGGTTCCCAATGCGCGGCTGGAGGGGACGGCCGTCTTCACCAACAATCCCCCCTGCGGCGCGATGCGCGGCTTCGGCGCGGTGCAGGCCTGCTTCGCCTACGAGGCCCAGATGGACAAGCTGGCGGCCGCCCTCGGCATCGATCCCGTCGAGCTGCGCCTGAAGAACGCCTTGAAAACAGGCTCAGTGCTCCCGACCGGCCAATCCATCATCGGCGCCGCTCCGGTACGCGAATGCCTGCGACGGCTGCAAGATCTACCATTGCCCGCGGACGAGCCGGCGCTCGACCGCGATCCGATGCTGCTCCCCGGCGGCGCCGGCAACGTCAGTCATGGCGAGGCGCTGAAACGCGGCGTGGGGGTGGCGGTCGGCTACAAGAACCTCGCCTACAGCGAGGCCTTCGATGACTCGTCCGCGGCCTGGGTGCGCGTGTCGCTCGATCGCGACGGTGCGCTCGCCGAGGTGAAGACCGCGGCGGTCGACGTCGGCCAGGGGATCGGCACGATCGTGACCCAGATCGTCCGCACCGAGCTGGGCATCGACCGGGTGCTGATCAAGCAAGCGGATACGTCGATCGGATCCGCGGGGTCGAGCTCCGCGTCGCGGCAGACGATGATGACCGGCGGTGCCGTCCAACTCGCCTGCCGGGCGGTGCGCGAGGAGATCGATGCCCAGGGCGGCCTGCAGCAGCTGCGCCGGCCAGTCGAAGCGAACCGTGTGTTCCATCACCGCCCGACCGGGAAACTCGATGCCAATGGTCAGGGCGATCCGCATGTCAGTTTCGCCTTCGGGGCGGCACGCGCGGTGGTCGAAGTGGACACCGATCTCGGGCTGGTGCGGGTCGTGCAGCTGGCTGTGGCCCAGGACGTCGGCCGCGCCCTGAATCCGCAAAGCGTCGTGGGCCAAATCGAGGGCGGAAGCGCGCAGGGACTTGGCCTGGCGTTGATGGAGGAGGTGGCCCTGGTCGACGGCCACGTCAAGAACGCGTCATTCACCGACTACCTGCTACCCACCATCCTCGACATGCCGCCGGTCGTTTCCGAGTTGGTCGAGGAGCCGGAACCCGGACTCCCCTACGGCGCGAAGGGCGTGGGCGAGCCATCGACCGTCGTGGTGCCGGCGGCCATCGTGGCCGCTCTGCGCAGCGCCACCGGTCGCGAGCTCCATCGAGCGCCGGTCAAGCCCGACGACCTGGTTGGGTTGTGAGCGAGCTGGCGACGGTTTCCACCCACGTGCTCGACGTCGCCGCGGGCAAGCCCGCGGCCGGGATTCGCGTCACGCTCGGGACCCGCACCCTGACCACTGACGCGCAAGGGCGAATCGCCGACCTGAGTGGCGGCGGGATCAACCCTGGGTCGTACCGCTTGCTGTTCGAGGTTGGACCGTACTTCGCCAGCGCGCCGCACCTGTTCGAGACCGTGGCACTCGAAGTCCAGCTGACCGAGGGCCGCCACTACCACGTGCCGCTGCTGATCTCGCCCTATTCGTGCTCGACCTACCGCGGAACGTGAAGATCTCAATCGAAGAGGCGCTCGAAGGCTCGACGCCCCTGGCCGAAAAGGTCCGCGCCCATGGCCCCTTCACGTCAGCGACGCAGCTGGTCGATCAGATGCGCGCCGTGCTACCTACGCTCAGCGAGGAGGAGAAGGTGGCGACCCTGAACGCTCACCCGCGAATCGGCGAGAACCCTGAGCGGCTGTCCGCGCGCTCGCTGAACGAACAGGGAACCGAGGTGCTTCCCGAGCTGGAGCGACTGAATGCCGAATATGAGCGGCGCTTCGGGTTCCGCTTCGTCGTGTTCGTCAACCGCCGGCCCAAGGGCGAGATTGTTGAAGTCCTCCGGCGGCGCCTGCGCGGGTCACGAGAGGAGGAGCTGACTGAGGGCTTGCGCGCAATCATCGACATCGCCGCGGACCGGCTCGAGGCATGAGATCCGAGATCCGCTACGGCAAGCACGAGGTCTCGTTCTATCGGACGCATCCCTCCCTCGGCCTGCTCGGGGGCCGGGTCAGCATCGACGTCTTCGGGGACAACTTCATGCCGGCGTACACCGAGGGGGACAACCGCGAGGTGGTCGCCACCGACACCATGAAGAACTTCGTCTACGCGATGGCGCTGGAGTATCAGGGCGCCAGCCAGGAAGGATTTGCCGCCTTCCTCGGAGGCCGCCTGCTCGCGACCTACCCCCAGATGCAATGGCTTCGTCTGTGGATACGAGAGATTCCGTTTGCCCAGCACAGCCCGAAACTGCTCAGCCCGCTCGAGGATGATTACGGCAGCGTCGAGCTGGAGGTGGGCCGCGATGGTCTTCGATCCCTGCGTTGTGGCCGGCGCAACCTGCGATTGGTCAAGCTGACAGGGAGCGCCTTCAAAGACTTCGCCCGCGACGCCTACACCACGCTGCCCGAGCGAGCCGATCGGCCACTCTTCATCCATCTCGACGTCCACTGGCGCTACGAGCGGATGCAGGATGGCGTCGACGACGGCCAGGCGCGCATCGACTCCCGGGCGGTCCGCGACGCCGTCATTGCGTCCTTTGATGATTTCGTCAGCATGTCGATCCAGCACCTCGTCTACGAAATGGGAACGCGGCTGCTGGCGCGGTTCCCCGGCATGAGTGAGGTCAGCTTCGAGGCCCAGAACCGGCTCTGGGACACCTCGAAAGTCTCCGACGCCGATCCGATGACGAAGGTCTTCAGCGATCCCAAGCCGGCCCACGGGGTGATCGGCCTTACGCTTAAGCGCGATGCTTGAGATCCAGGTCGGCTCGCTTCGATTCACGGCGCGCTGGGAGGCGGAGGCGGCACCCAAGACCTGCGCCGCGTTTCGCCGGTTGCTGCCGTTACGCGCCCGGCTGATGCAGGCCCGCTGGAGCGGCGAATCTGCCTGGGTTCCGCTCGGTGAGCTTAAGACCGGCTTGACTTACGAGAACCACACGAGCTACCCGGCGCCGGGCCAGCTCCTGCTGTACCCGGGCGGCATCAGCGAGACCGAGGTGCTCTTCCCCTACGGCTCCACGAGCTTCGCCAGCAAAGTCGGGCAGTTGGCAGGCAATCATTTCGCCACCCTCGAGGGAGGCCGTGAGCAACTCACCGAGCTCGGCCGGCGCGTGCTCTACGACGGCGCTCAGGAGATCGTCTTCAGCGAAGGCTGAGCGTTGAACTGATCGACGTTCGCCAGGTAGGCGCGCTTCTGTTCGTCTGGCAGGAATGATGCCGTAAACGAATTCTTCGCGAGCGTGACCTGCTGCTCCCGGCTGAGGCCCAGGGCGCTCGCAGTCGCCTGAAAGTTGTCGCCGACGTAGCCACCGAAATAGGCTGGGTCATCGGAGTTGACCGTCACCAGCAGCCCGAGGTCGAGCAACTGCTTCAGGTTGTGCTGCCGCAGCGTCGGAAAGACTCGCAGCTTGACGTTCGACAGCGGGCACACGGTCAGCGGGATGCGTTCCTCGACCAGCCGGCCGACCAGCCGCGCATCCTCGGCGCAGCGCACCCCGTGATCGATGCGTTTGGCGCCGAGAAGGTCGAGCGCCTCCCAGATATAGGCCGGCGGCCCCTCCTCGCCGGCATGGGCCACCGGCTGTAAGCCTGCCTCTCGGGCGCGGTCATAGACTGCCCGGAATTTCGACGGCGGGTGGCCGACTTCTGAGGAGTCGAGCCCGACGCCCAGGATCCACTCGCGAAAGGGCAGCGCCTGGTTGAGGGTTTGCAGCGCGGCCTGTGCGCTCAGATGCCGCAGAAAGCAAAGAATCAGCCCGCTCGTGATCTGCAGCCGATCGCGACCATCCTCGAGAGCGCGATGGATGCCCGTGATCACCGCCTCGAACGGTACGCGCCGATCGGTATGCGTCTGGGGATCGAAGAAAATCTCGGCATGCCGCACGCCCTGCCGGGCGGCGCGTTCGAGATAGGCCCAGGTGAGCTCGTAGAAATCCTCCTCCTTCAGCAATACCCGGCAGCCGGCGTAATAGATGTCGAGGAAGGACTGCAGGTCACTGAAGACATAGGCCCGCCGGAGCTCCTCGACTGAGGCGTGCGGCAGCCTGACCTGGTTGCGGCGCGCAAGATCGAACATCAACTCCGGTTCGAGGGTGCCCTCGATGTGGAGATGGAGCTCCGCTTTCGGCAGGTCCCGAGCGAAGCTGCGTTCAGTCGCCATCGCGGGGCATCATGACAGTTCGAGGCGGCAGAGATCGGCACGGCCCGCGGCGAGGATGGTGTTGACGTCGTCGGCAGTCGTAATATTGCCGCTCGCGAGGGTCGGAATCCCGGCCTCATTGCGGATCCGGTCGCTGGCCGGCACCCCGAACAGGCGGCGGTAATCCGGACGACTCTCCCAGGCCGTTTGGCCCATCACCACGTGGACCAGGTCGCAACCATGGGCCTTGAGCAGGGCGGCAACCTCGACGGCGTCATCGAGCTCCAGCCCGCCGGGGAGCCAATCGCTGGCGGAGATCCGCACCAGCAGCGGCCGTTCCCAGGCGGTTCGCACGGCATCGGCGACTTCGAGCGGAAAGCGCATCCGGTTCTCGAGCGAGCCGCCGTACCCGTCAGCCCGGCGGTTGGTCAGGGGTGAGATGAAGCCGGCGAGGAGGTAGCCGTGCGCGAAGTTGAGCTCCAACGCGTCGAACCAGCAGCCGGTGGCCGCTCGGGCAGCCGCCGCAAAGACCGTCGCGATGTGGGTCATGTCGCGACGCGTCATTTCGCGCGGCAGCGCCGCGCGTGGTGTATAGGCAATTGGTGAGGCCGCCATCAAGCGCCAACCGCCTTGCGTTAGCGGCCGGTCCACACCCTGCGATCGAGGACGCATCGACCCACGCCGGCCGGCATGACCGAGCTGCAGCGCCACCAGGCTGCGGGCACGATGGGCCCGCTCGACCGTCGTTCGCAAGGCGTCCTGGCGCGCCCGGTCGAAGACCGGGGTCTCGGGCGTGATGCGGCCATCCTCGGTGATGCTGACGAACTCGCTGATGATGAGCCCCGCACCAGTGCGGGTGGCCGCGTCGAGGTCCGCTTCGGCGGTCACCGCCACCCGATTGGGCAGGGTCAGTTCCCCAAGTCGAAGCGGCGCGAACATCGGCGGCGGGCTCAGGCGCAGCGCGCCGTCGGACGACCCCTGCGCCGCCGCGGCAAACCAGGCGTCAACCGTGCGCACCAGCTCCGGGTCGCGCTGGGTCAGGTTGATGTACGTGATTCGGCGGCTGCGGGTGAGCAGGTTGAACGCAAACTGACGCGGGTCGAACATCGAATAGCGGGCGACGTGCTCGAAATAGCTCGAGCTCTCGAGGGCCGCTTCCTGGAACCGTTCGACGACAGGCTGGCGCTCCATCTCGTAGTCATTGATGGCGGCCGCTTGGTCGTGATGGCGGCGGAGAGCATCGACCAGCGCGATGCTGTCCTCCATCGCCAGCTTGGTCCCCGAGCCGATCGAGAAGTGCGCGGTATGCGCGGCGTCACCGAGGAGGACCACGTTGCTGCGATGCCAGGTTTCCGTGCGCAGGGTGGCGAAGTTGATCCACAGCGACCGGTTCGACATCAGCCGGCCACCGCGGAGTTCGGGCTCGAAGAGGGCTTGGCAGTAGGCGATGCTCTCTGCCTCGCTGGCCGACTCGAGACCAGCGCGGCGCCAGGCATCCTCCGGGCATTCGACGATGAAGGTGCAGGTGTGGGCATCGAATGGGTAGGCGTGCACCTGGAACAGGCCGTCGTCGTTACGCCGAAAGATAAACGTGAACGCATCGAGCGGTACGTCACCGCCAAACCAGACGTATTTCGTCGGATGGACCGCGATCTGCGGCTTGAAGGCGTCGGCATAGGTCCGCCGCACCAGGCCGTTGAGCCCGTCGGCGCCGATGATCAGGTCGGCGCCCTCAACTTCCGTCAAATCGCGGATCTCGCGTTCGAATTCCAGCCGGACGCCGAGCGCCTGGCAGCGGCGCTGCAGGATGTTGAGGAGCACCTTCCGCGAGATGCCGGTGAACACATGGCCGCGCGAGCGGATCTTCGTGTCGCGGTAATAGATGTCGATCGCATTCCAGCGGGCGAAGCTCTCCCCGATCTCGGTGTAGGTCTCGTAGTCGGCGTCGCGTAGCGCTCCCAGCGTCTCTTCCGAAAAGACCACGCCCCAGCCGAAGGTGGCATCCGGCGGGTTGCGCTCGATGACACGCACCTCGTCGCCCGGGTTGGCCTTCTTGGCCAGCAGGGCGAAGTACAGTCCGGCGGGGCCGCCGCCGATGACCGCGTAGCGCACCGGCTTAGTGAATCACCTCGGCCAGACGATCGACCTGATCGAGCCGGCATACCGTCGGGAACAGCACCAGCTCGTCGCAGCCGGCGTCCTCGTAGCCCCGGATGAAGTCGGCGATGGCTCCCGGCGAGGTCAGGTTGCCGGCCGCGATCTTGTCGGCGAACGATCCCGTGAAGGCGTAGTAGTGCCGCAAATACTCGGCGCCTGCCTCCGCGGTCCCTGCGCCGAGCGCGAAATAGGCCATTCCCCAGAGGGCAGGGCGCCCCGGTCTCCCCAGGTCAGACCAGGCGGCCAGGGCTTTGGTGACAGCACCGCCGAAGGCTCGCGGCGGGCCACCTCCGTGCACGTACCCGTCGCTGTAGCGCGCCATCCGGGCCAGCGCCTCGCCGCTCGATCCGCCGACCAGCAGATGAGGGCCATGGCCATTGGGCGTCGGGCCGATCCTCCCCTCTTCCCAGATATCGCGAATACTCTCGAGCTGTTCGGCAAATCTCCGGCCGCGGCCGCGGCTGTCAACCTGGGCGACCTCGTAGTCCTCGCCGCGAGCCCCGACGGCCAGACCAAGCGTGAGCCGGCCACTGGAAATGGCATCGATGGTCGCCGCCTGCTTGGCGAGCAGCGCCGTGTTTCGCAGCGGCGCGATCACGATCATGGTCGCGAGCCGCACCCGGCGGGTGACCGCCGCGGCCGCCGCCAGCGCCGTGAAGGGCTCGTAATTCTGGTAGGCAATGCGGTCGAGCACTCCGAGGCTGGTGAACGGCCCCGTGTCGGCACGCTTCGCCCACTCGATCAAGATGTCACCGCTGACGCCGGCCGTCGTCGTCGGAAGGCCGAGCCCGATGTTCATTACCGTCGCTCCTTCGGAGGAGATGATAAGTTTTCCCGGATGAGTGCGTTCCGCGGATCGGCGGCGCCGACGCAATCGTGGAACCACTTCCGCTTCACCGTCGATGACGGCATCGCGACGATTAGCTTCGACCGTCCGCAAAAGCTGAACGCGCTCACCTTCCAGGTGTACGCGGATCTTCGTGACTTGTTGACCGATTTACCTCTGCGCGAAGACGTGCGGGTGCTCGTGATCACCGGCACCGGCCGCGGCTTCAGTTCCGGCGGCGACGTCAACGAGATCATCGGTGAGCTGCAAAAGATGGATGCCCGAGACCTGCTGGCCTTCACCCGCATGACGGGGACGGTCACCCAGCGGATGCGCGACTGTCCACTACCGATCATCGCCTCGGTCAACGGCGTCGCGGCTGGGGCTGGGGCGGTGATCGCGCTCGCGGCCGACCTGCGCATCCTGGCCGCGTCGGCGACCTTCGCGTTCCTCTTTACCAGAGTCGGGCTCTCCGGCGGCGACATGGGCGCCGCCTACCTCTTGCCGCGGTTGATCGGCCTCGGCCGGGCCAGCGAGCTGCTCCTGCTGGGTGAACAGGTAACGGCGCAGCGGGCACTGGCGATCGGCCTCGCCAATGCCGTGGTCGAGGACAACGAGTTGGCGGAACAGACGGCCGGCCTGGCCCGGAGGCTCGCGAAGGGCCCGGCGCTCGCCTACGCCGCGACCAAGATGCTCGTCGCCAAGGAGTTGGAGATGAGCCTGGGCGCGGCGCTCGAGCTGGACAGCGTTACGCAGGCCCTGCTGATGAAGAGCGCCGACCATGCCGAGTTCTACGCGGCGTTTCGAGAGGGGCGGGAGGCGAATTGGAGCGGCCGGTAGCCAGCCCGCACGAGATCCGCAACCCGGAGACGCTTCCGCCGGCGCAGGGGTTCTCGCACGCGGTGATTGCTCAGGCGGGCCGCACCGTCTACCTCGCCGGACAGACCGCGCAACAAAAGGACGGGCTGATCGTTGGCGCCACGATGGCGGAGCAATTCGACCTCGCCGCCGGAAACGTCGTCAAGGCGCTGGAGGCCGCCGGGGCGCACCCACAGGACCTGGTCAGCATCCAGATCTTCGTGACGGACGTCACGGAATACCAGCGGTTGTCGAAGCAAGTGGGTGAAGCCTACCGGCGCCATTTCGGCCGGCACTACCCGGCCATGGCCCTGCTCGAGGTCCGCCGGCTGTTCGATCCCGCAGCGAAAGTCGAGCTGATGTGCATCGCGGTAACCGCCTAGGGGCATCCACTTCACCGCGGTCAGCCTGCGGCAGCGTTGGCTGACGGAGCGATCTCGCCGGGAAATCACGTTCACCAGTTCATTTCGCCCGACGGCGAGGCGGTTCCCGTCTAACGCCGTCTAACAAGTCGATAGGTTTCTAACAATCAGGGCGTAGCAAGAGTCCAATGGTGGGCCGCTAGTGAAATCGAAACCCTGGCTCATCGTCATCGCCTCTGGACTTGCGTTATTGGTGCTCGCCATCGGCGGTTACGGGCTTCTGACCTTCTTCGGACATTCCGCGCCCGCCGCGTTCAAGCTGAGTTCGCCGGCGCCATCGACCAGCGCTGGCGGCCTCATCGGACGATGGAAGATTGCATCTGGATCGCAAGCCGGCTACCGAGCTCGCGAGAAGTTCATCAATCAACCCGCTCCCACCGAGGCAGTGGCTCGGACCTCGGCGGTTAGCGGCAACCTCGTCATCGACTCGCAGGCCGGTCAACTCGTGGTCCGCCAGGTGAGCTTTTCCGCCGACCTGGCGAAATTGCAGAGTGTCGACACCTACGCCACGTATCAGACCTTCCAGCGTGACGGCTTCGTCTCGGGGCTCTATCTGCAGACCGGGACGTACCCAACGGCGACCTTCAAGGCCGATCGCATCATCCCGCCGGTGGGCGCTTCGTCCTCGACGGCACCGGTGGACATGGTGGGCCATGGCCGCCTGACGCTTCATGGCGTGACCCGCGACGTCGACGTGCCGCTGACGATCCAGCTGACCGGCGACCGCATCGAACTGGTTGGCTCGCTCGGTCTCGAAATGCCGGACTACGGAATCGAGGTGCCGCAGATTGGGTTCACACGGGCGGAGCCTCATGCCGTGATCGAGTTTCATCTCTTCCTGACCCGCGGCTGACCGCACGGTCCGTTGAGAGGGCCCGGCACTGGGCCCTCTCAACTATCTGGTTCCTAGTCGCCCTGATCGTCCGCCCGCATGATCAGCTGACCCCGGATCTCACCGCCGGGGTGGTTCGGCAGGGTGTGCACATTAACGTACGCATCACCGCTTCGGATATCGGTGAGGAGCTCTGTGAGCGGATGTCCGGCAAGCGGGCCCGTAAGGTCCGCAGCCGTCAAGGTCCCCTGAGAAAGGACACCGTTCACCGTGCCGGTCGGCGTGGGCGAATTGAATAGGAACACGACAACCGGACCGTTCACGCCCGGCCCGTTCAAATGGATGTGTGCCTGGAAGACGCCGGTGATGTTGTGGACCTCGAGACGGAAATGCACCGCCCGTCCGTTTTCGTCCATCCAGAAGGCGGCGCGTCCAGTGGCTAGCGACGTGCCCGGTGTCGACGAGCCGCTGGTGATGACCTCGCCGGTGCCCGTGAGTGACGCTTTGAACCCTTCGTCCCCGGAAACGACTTGCCCTCGGATCTCACCGCCCGGATGGTTCGGCAGGGTGTGGACGTTAACGTACGCATCGCCACTGCGAATATCGGTCAGGAGTTCAGAGAACGGATGCCCGAAGAGCGGGCCGACCAAGCTTGCGGCCGTAATGATGCCCTGCGACAGCAGTCCGTTGACCTCACCGGTCGGCGTGGCGGAATTGAACAGAGGGACAACGACCGGTCCATTGACCCCAGCGCCGTTCAGGTGGATGTGCGCCGCGAAGGCCCCGGTGAGGTGGGAGACAGTCAGGCGGTAGCGCAGCGATTGCCCATCTTCATTGAGACGGAAAGTCGCCATCCCCGTGGCCAAGGAGGTCCCTGGCGCGGACGTGCTGGTGGTGATGACTTCTTGCGTTCCGGTGAGATGCGCGGCGAAGGCACCATCTTCGCCACTGTTTGCCAGCAACCGCCCGCGGATCTCGCCGCCCGGGTGGTTCGGCAGTGTATGGACGTTGACGTAGGCATCGCCGTTTCGAATATCGGTGAGGAGCTCTGAAAATGGATGGCCAAACAATGGCCCGACGAAGTTGGCGGCCGTGATCGTGCCATGCGAAAGGAGACCGTTGACTTCGCCGGTTGGCTGTGCGGACTGGAACAGGAAGACGACAACTGGACCGTTGACGCCGGCGCCGTTCAGATGGATATGCGCCTGGAAGATTCCGGTGAGGTGTGACACGCTGAGCCGATAGCTGAGTGCCTGCCCATCTTCACTCAGTCGAAAGGTCGCAAGCCCGGTAGCCAGCGAAGTCCCCGGCGTCGACGTCCCGACGGTGATGACTTCCTGCGAGCCGGTGAGATTGGCAATTGCGGCGCCCTGTCGCGAAGCCGTCGCCGAAGCCGTCGTGAATGCTGAAATAACGAGCACACTGGCGATCGCCAAAAGTCGCCTCATCGGAATGCCTCCTCCACAACCCCAAGCGCCTTGACGCGACGCCTTGGACGTTACCCCAAACCGTCTGCCGAAGTCGAACCCTATCCCAGTTTATTCGGGCGGTGGTTACAGTCGCGTCCGGCTAGGGCCGGGGGTCTCGAAACAAGTCCCGGGCGATAATCTCGCGCTGAATCTCTGATGTCCCTTCATAGATTCGCGGCGCGCGGATTTCACGATAGAGGTGCTCGAGAAGATGACCGCGCTCGAGGGCGACCGCCCCATGCACCTGGATCGCCACATCGATGACTTGCTGCGCGGTCTCAGTGGCAAAGAGCTTCGCCATGGCGGAGCGCCGGGCGACATCCTGGTCACCGCGGTCGTAGGCTTCGGCGGCGGAGTAGACAAGCGCCCGGGCGGCCTCGAGCCGGGTCGCCATCTCAGCGAGCTGGTGCGAAACGGCCTGGAATTCCTTGATCGGGCGCCCGAACGCCTGTCGATGCGCGGCGTGTCCGATGGCGGCATCGAGCGCGGCGCGAGCCATGCCGAGCACCGAGGCGCCGACGCTTGGACGAAACAGATCGAGCGTGCGCATCGCCAGACGAAACCCGTGATCGACCTCGCCCAGCACCTGGTCGTCCGATACAAAGACTCCATCAAGTTCCAGCCGGCCGATCGGGTGCGCCGAGAGCAGTTGCATCGCCGTTCCACTGAGCCCCTTCGCTTGGCCGTCGACGACAAACGCGGTGATGCCTTTCGTTCCCCCACTGGGCGTCGTCCTGGCGAACAGCGTGTAGACGTCCGCGTCCGGCGCATTCGAGATGAACACCTTGGTGCCCGAGAGGCGATAGCCCTTGCCGTCGCGCTCGGCGCGCAAGGCGAGGGCCCCGGCATCGGTTCCAGCCGCAGGCTCGGTGAGCGCGAAGGCCGCGACCGCCTCACCTCGGGCGACCGGGCCCGCGTAGCGCGCGGCTTGCTCGCTAGTCCCGCCCAGGACGATCGGATAGGCGCCCAGGGTCTGGATGGCGACCGCGTTTTCGGCTGCCGTCGATTCCTGGCCCAGGGCCTCACGAACCAGGCAGAGGTCCACCGCCGAGATCTCGCCGTCGCGAGTCCCGCCCGCGCGCCGTGGAAACAGCCCCGGCAGCAGCCCCTGATCGCCCAGCCCCCGGATCAAGCGGCGATTCACGCGGCCCTCTTCACCCGAGGCTGCGGCCGGCGCGAGTTTCCGGGCGGCGGCCCTCGCCTCGCTGGCGAGCCGGTCCCGGTCGGTCACGCTTGGAGCGCCCCGCCGTCGATGACGATCCCTTGCCCGTTGATGCCGCGAGCCGCTTCCGAGCAGAGGTAGGTCGTGAGCCCGGCGACTTCCTCGGCGGTCATCAGACGTTTCTGTGGGCTGAACCCTTCCAGGATCTTGCGGGCATCCTTCTCGTCCCTTCCCGTACGGACGGAGATAAAGGCTGCCGACCGATCGGTCATCTCGGTGTCGACGTAGCCGGGACAGACGGCGTTGACGGTGACGCCGCGGGCCGCGACCTCGGCGGCAACGGCGCGAGTGAGCCCCAGCAGCGCGTGTTTCGAGGCCGCATAGGCCGCGATGTATGCCGCGCCGGACCTGGCCGCGATCGACGCGACGTTGACCACGCGCCCCCATTTCGCTTCGACCATCATCGGGACCACGGCGCGCATGCAATAGAAGGCACCGGTGGCGTTGACGCGAAGCATCGCCTCCCACATATCGTCCGTGGTCTCGGACAGTTTTGCGCTACCGGCGATGCCGGCATTATTGACGAGCATCAACGGATCACCCAGGTCCTGCTTGACTCGTGTGACCATGGCGTCGACCTGGCTGCGCTCGCTGATATCGCAAACGACGGCCGCCGCGCGGCGACCGATAGCCCGAATCGCGCTCGCCGTCTGTTCGAGAACATCGGCGTTGCGACCGGAAACGGCGACGTCGGCACCCGCCGCTGCGAGCGATAACGCCACAGCGCGGCCGATGCCACGCCCGCCACCGGTGATGAGCGCGACCCGGCCGGTCAGCTCGGCCAACTCAGTGCTCGCCCAGGATCTTTGCCAGTTTGGGCAGGTCGATGTT
>Ga0307479_10000690_pt1 | contig 30690 bp, 27 predicted proteins | sample atmos_gasesECM4C_FD_203743 | JGI IMG/M metagenome (GOLD analysis project Ga0307479, IMG submission 203743) | Hardwood forest soil microbial communities from Morgan-Monroe State Forest, Indiana, United States - atmos_gasesECM4C_515 | ecosystem: Environmental > Terrestrial > Soil > Temperate...
CGACATAGTCGACTTCTTCCGCCGTGTTGAAGCGGCCCAGGCCGAAGCGAATCGAAGTGTGCGCGAGATCCTCGCCCACACCTAATGCTTTGAGTACGTAGCTGGGCTCAAGGGTTGCCGAGGTACAGGCAGAACCGCTCGATACCGCGATGTCATTGATGCCCATCAGGAGCGATTCGCCTTCGACGTAGGCGAAGCTCATGTTCAAGTTGTTCGGGAGGCGGTGCTCCATCGAGCCGTTGATGAAAACCTCGTCGAGCTTGGCTTCGAGGTTGTTCTTCAAGCGATCGCGAAGCCCCCGCAGCCGGACGCTCTCTTCGGGCATCTCCTTCTGGGCGAGTTCGCAAGCTTTACCGAGGCCGGCGATGCCCGGCACATTGAGCGTGCCCGATCGCATGCCGCGCTCGTGCCCGCCGCCATCGATAATCGCGGAAAGCTGCACGCGGGGATTGCGCCGGCGAACGTACAAGGCGCCGACGCCCTTGGGTCCGTAAATCTTGTGGGCGCTGATGGCCAGCAGGTCGATGTTGTCTTTCTGCACGTCGACGGGAATCTTGCCGACGGCCTGCACGCCGTCCACGGCGAATATGATCCCGTGCTCCTTGGCGATTTTGCCGATTTCCGCGATCGGATTGACGATGCCAATTTCGTTGTTGGCATACATAATTGTGATCAGAATGGTCTTCGGTGTAATCGCCGCTTTCAGGTCGTCGAGGCTGACGCGGCCATCCTTCTGCACCGGCAGATAGGTCACTTCGAAACCATACTTCTCCAAACGCTTGCAGGTATCGAGAACTGCTTTGTGCTCGATGGCTTGCGTGATGATGTGGTTGCCCTTCTCGCGGTACATCTCCGCTACGCCCTTGATCATCAGGTTGTCGGACTCGGTGGCTCCGCTCGTGAAAATGATCTCCTTGGGCGTGGCGTTGATGAGCGAGGCCACCTGGGCGCGCGCGTTTTCCACGGCTTCCTCGCCGGCCCAGCCGAAGGAATGATTGCGGCTGGCGGCGTTGCCGAACTTTTCGTTGAAATACGGCACCATCGTCTCGACGACGCGCGGGTCAACCGGCGTGGTCGCGTGATTGTCCATGTAAATCGGCAGCTTTACGGCCATGTGCTTACTCTCCTAAGTCCTCAATGCGACGAGCGCCGGCTCATGCGGGTCTTCGCTCATCTGGGAAATCGTGACGTTGCCGAGCACGTTCAAAATGCTCTCATTCACCCGGCGCAGCGGCTCGCGCACCGAACATTTTTCCGTGGCGTCACACACGCCATGACTCGTAACGCAAGACGTGATGAGCACTGGCCCGTCAATCGCGGAGATCACGTCCAGCGCGCTGATCTGGTCCGGGTCCCGGGCGAGCTGATATCCGCCGCTGGAGCCATGCTTGGCGGCGATAAGCGACTGTCGCGCCAGCTTCTGCAGCACCTTGGCCATGAGCGTCGCGGAAATGCCGTACTCTTCGGCAATTTCGTGTGCGCTGCAGGCGTGTCGACTCCGGTGCATCGCCAGATGCTTCACGGCAATCAGTCCGTAATCGGCCTTCTTGGATAGCTTGAACATGAATAGCTCTTCTTCCCCAGTCAAGCCATATGCGACTGATTCAGTCGCACTTGCAGTCTACCCTGTTTGCCCTGCCAAGTCAAGCCGGCATCCAAGCCAGCCTCTCCCCCAAAGCCTGTATTTCGTTCAGCTTATAGTAAGACTAGTTCGGTCGTATTTTACTACCAGTTTCCATTCAATGGTTCCCTATTCACAGCGAACCGTCGTTATCTGCATTGGTTGGTATGGCCATTTCTTGCTTTCTCTCGGCCCAAGCCCTGCGCAAACTTTCGGAGGCGTCGGCCTCACGGGCTGAGTTAGAATGGCAGGGTCATGGCCGGCCGTTCAGCGGCCGGGTTTCGCACAAAGCCGATGAAAACTTCTGTCGCCATCTATCCCGGCTCGTTTGATCCGGTGACGAACGGCCACCTCGACTTGATCGAGCGGGGCGAAAAAATGTTCGACCTGGTGATTGTGGCGGTGCTCAAGAATACGGAGAAGCAGCCGCTTTTCAGCGTGAGCGAGCGCGTGGAGATGCTGCGCGAGGTGACCAAGCGCTGGCCCGGCGTAGAGGTGGACGTTTTCGAGGGCCTCTTGGCGGACTACGCGAGGAAGCGCGGCGCGGGCGTAATCCTGCGCGGGATTCGCGCTATCTCGGATTATGAGTACGAGCTGCAAATGGCGCTAATGAACCGCAAACTCGAGCCGCGGCTGGAAACCGTTTTCATGATTCCCGGAGAGCCATACAGCTACCTGAGCTCGAAGCTCGTTCGAGAAATCGCGCAGCTTGGCGGGCCGCTGGATGGATTTGTGCCTTCGGTCGTGGAGCAGCGCCTCCGTGCGAAGGTTTCATAAAAGATCTGAGACCCTCAGAGTGGACGCAGACATAGGGGAGACGGCGTGCAATTAACGGAACGCATAAACCGCATACAAATTTCGCCGACATCGGCGGTGATCGCCGAAGCAGACCGGCTGAAGTCGCAGGGCGTGGACGTCGCCGACTTCGGGCCGGGCGAGCCGGACTTCCCTACCCCGGAGCACATCAAGAAAGCAGCGATCCGCGCGATCGAAGAAAACAAGTCCAAGTACACGCCGACGGGCGGCATCATGGCGCTGCGCGAAGCAATTTGCGCCTGGCACAAGCGCGAACTGGGCTCCAGCTATGTCCCGAAGGAATGCGTCGTCAACGTCGGCGGCAAGCACGCCATCTTCAACGCGGTTAGTGTGCTGGTTCAGTCGGGCGATGAAGTCATTATTCCCGCGCCGTATTGGGTCAGCTTTCCCGACATTGTGAAATACGCAGGCGGTACGCCGGTATATGTGGAGACGCGGCCCGAAGACGGCTTCAGCGTCAAGGCCGCGGCGATCGAGAAGGCCATTACGCGGAAAACGAAACTGCTCATTCTGAATTCGCCGAGCAATCCGACAGGCGGCGTGGTGCCGCCGGACGAGTATCGCCGCATTCTTGCGGCCTGCAAAAAACATAACGTGTGGCTGATGGCTGACGAATGCTACTCGCACTTCACCTATGAGCCGCACGAACCATTTTCGATCGCGAGCGCGGCCGAGTCCAAAGCGAATGTCATCGTCGTCGGCTCGGTTTCGAAGACATTTGCGATGACCGGCTGGCGCATCGGCTATACGCTCGCGCCCGAAACGCTGGTGCAGGCGGTCATCAAGCTGCAAAGCCAGTCCACTTCGAACCCGACTTCGATTGCGCAATACGCGGCGCTGGAAGCCATGCGCGGAACGATGGAATCCGTGCCCATAATGCTTGCGGAGTACGCGAAGCGGCGGAAGCGCATCGTCGAAGGGCTGCGCGCGATTCCGGGCGTGACGTGCGAAATGCCCGGCGGCGCGTTCTATGCTTTTCCAAACGTCGCGGCGCATCTGGCCAACGGCGCAAGCGGCCACGCGCTGGCGAAGGACACGACGGAGCTGGCAAAGCTGTTGCTCGACAAGGCTCGCGTCGCGCTGGTGCCGGGCGACGCGTTTGGCGCGCCGGGCTACTTGCGGCTCTCCTACGCAACGTCCATCGAGCGCATCGAGGAAGGCCTGCGCCGCATGGCGAGCTTCTTCGCGCGCGTCGAGGCTGCCGCCTGAAGCATGCGGCCCGAGCCGACACGTATCGAGCCCATTTTCAGTCCGCGCATCTGGGGAGCTCGCTCGCTCGCACCCCTGTACCCTGAAAAAATAAATTTGAAAGAGCCGCTTGGCGAGGCTTGGCTGACGGGTGTGGATTGTCGCGTCGCCAACGGTCCCTTCAAGGGAAAAACTCTCGGCGAAGCGTGGCACGAGATGCCTGTGGAGTGGCGCGGGACGCGCCTTGCTTCCACCGCGCATTTCCCCCTGCTTGTAAAATTCATTTTCCCAAACGACAAACTGTCGATCCAGGTGCATCCGGACGACGCCTACGCGGCAGCGCATGAGCAGGCCGCAGGCGGCCGTGGCAAAACCGAAATGTGGCACGCGGTGTCGGCTGGGCCGGGAGCGCAAGTCTTGTTGGGTTTGAAACCTCAAACATCGAAAGAACAATTTCGCAATGCATCGACTGGGCAATCCTTGGAGGATTTTTTTGTTCCACACCGCGTGCGCGCAGAGGATACGTTTTATGTTCCTGCAGGAACTCCGCATACGATAGGCCCGGGGATGGTGCTCTGCGAAGTGCAAGAGTATTCCGACGTGACGTATCGCGTCTATGACTATGGCCGCGTCGACGCCGGCGGCAGGCCGCGTGAGCTGCATATTGAAAAGGCCATGGAAGTCATGAAGTTTGGCCCCATGGAAGGCGGGAAAACTTCCAGGCTTCCTCTTCTTGGGCAGGGTTTCGATCGCTCGCTTCTTGCCGCGTGCCGCTTTTTCGCAACCGAGCGATGGGAGTTGACTCTTCCGTGTGCCACGGGAGGGGACCCCTCCCATTTCGACCTCCTCATCGTTCTCTCAGGAAGCGGCATCCTGGATGCGCCGGAATTTTCGGCTCCTTATCGCCGTGGTGAGTGCTGGTATGTGCCTGCGAATCTCGAGAAATACTATTTCACTCCGAGTGAGGCCACCGCGTTAATTCGCACGTATGTGCCGGACATTGCCGCTTTGCGCGGAGCGCTGCAGCGGGGAGGCCACACGAAGACCGTCACTGCTTGCACTGTTTTCGATTGAGAAAGAACACTTATGCCGACGGACAAACTTACGATTTACGCCGTGATTCTGGCCGGTGGCCGCGGCACGCGTTTTTGGCCTAGGAGCCGGACGCGCGCGCCGAAGCAGCTCCTGAACATCGTCGGCAAGGAAACGATGCTGCAGCAGACCGTCGCGCGGCTGCGCCCGCTGGTTCCCGGCGAACGCATCTGGACGGTGACGAATGCCGAGCAGGCCGCTGCCTTGCGCAAGCAGTTGCCCGCGGCGGCTCGCAACCGTGTCCTCTCCGAACCCATCGGACGCAACACCGCCGCGGCGATTGCGCTCGCCGCATTGCACGTGCGTCACGCCGCGCGTGGCGATGCGTTGCTCGCGGTGCTGCCGGCGGATCATTACATCGCACAGCCGAAGCGCTATCGAGAGCTCGTGCGCGCTGCCCTCGATGTAGCCCGTGAGCTGGGAAACATGGTCGTCCTGGGAATTCCACCCACACGGCCCGATACTGGCTTCGGCTACATCGAACGCATGGGGGAGAACTTACGCGCTGAGGGTTTTCCCGTTTTTGCGGTGCGGCGTTTTACCGAAAAGCCCGCGTTGCCAGTGGCCAAGGAATACTACGGCTCCGGACGTTATCACTGGAACGCGGGAATGTTTTTCTGGCGTGTCTCGACGTTCCTCGAAAACTTGCATCGCCACTTGCCGAAGACGCATGCGGCGCTCGAATCACTCGCCGAGCATATCGGCAAGCGCAGCTATGAACGCAAATTGCGCGCGATCTATCCGAAGCTCGAAAATATTTCCGTGGACTATGCCATTCTCGAAACGGCCACGCGTGCGGAAGGTTCTCCACGCGTCTTCGAGATTCCTGCCGAGATTGGCTGGAGCGACATCGGCTCATGGGCAGCCGTGTACGACCTACTCGCGAAGCAGCCGGGCGCAAACATCCTTGCCGGTGAAGGCCACGCGATCGACGCCGAAGGCAATTTCTTATGGAGCCCCTCGAAATTTGTCGCCGCGATCGGCGTACGCGATCTCGCCGTCGTGGAAACTCCGGACGCGCTGCTCATCTGCCCGCGCGACCGCGCCCAGGACGTCGGCAAAATCGTGAAATGGCTGGAAGAGAAGCGGCTTAAGCAGTTGCTTTAGTCCCGGCCAATCCAGCTTCCTCTGAATCCTGTCATCCTGAGGCGATCCGACGAGGTCCGGTTTTTGGACTCCGGTGGAGTCCACCGGACTCCCGACACCGGAGATCGCAGAAGGATCTCAACGTCAAACTCACCTTGGCAGTCTCGGGCCTTGCAGTTCCTCGCCCCACAGCCGGGAGTCGGCCCTTCCGGCTGTTAGGTTATGCTTCGCATCGCGTATACTCACTTGAAATGGCTTCGCTCCGGTTCGGCACCGACGGCTGGCGCGGCGTGATCGCCGAAGATTTTACCTTTGCGAACGCGCGTATTGTCGCTCATGCGATCGCGCGTTACGTCGTGCGCGGCGAGGACGCGCGAAAAGGCGTGATCGTCGGCTACGACCATCGTTACGCTTCAGACTGGGTGGCGGCCGAAGTCGCCAAGGTAATCAGCGCAACTGGAACGCCAGTCTGGCTTGCGGATAAGCCCTGTCCAACACCCACCGTGTCCTTACTCGTGCGGCAGCGCGGCGCGGCGGGCGGTATCGTTGTCACAGCGAGTCACAATCCTTACCGTTGGAACGGCCTGAAGTACAAAGCAAGTTACGGAAGCAGCGCGCTGCCTTCGATTGTCGCGCAAATCGAAGGCGAACTCGAAAATGTGCTGAAGGCGGGCGTTCCGCCGCTGCCGCCGCGAAAGGACTTGATCCACTCGCTCGAGCCGCGAGCTCCGTATCTGGACACCATCGAAAAGCTGGTGGACTGGAAACGTGTCCACGAAGCGAAGTTGAGATTCGTCGCCGATCCCATGCATGGTGCGGCGGCTGGCCTGCTCCGTGAACTATTCACGCGCAATGGGATCGCCTGCGACGAAATTCGTGGCACGCGGGACCCGCGTTTCGGGGGCGTGCACCCCGAGCCCATCGAGCCGCACATTGACGCCCTGCGGCAGGCGGTGCGCGCGGGGAATTACGACGCGGGCTTCGCCGCCGACGGCGACGGCGATCGCATTGGGGCAATCGACCGCGACGGAACGTTTGTAACTCCGCACCAGATTCTTGCGCTGCTAGTGTGGCACTTGGCCGGCATGCGAAAACTGCCCGGCGACATCGTGAAGACATTTTCGGTGACCAAGCTTGTGGACAAGCTGGCGGCGAAGTTTGCGCGCAAACTGCACGAAGTGCCCATCGGCTTCAAATACATCTGCGAACTGATGCTGGAGCAGAATATTTTGATCGGCGGCGAAGAGAGTGGTGGAATCGGAACGAGTTTGTACATGCCGGAACGCGATGCGACGGTCTCGGCGCTGCTGCTCGCGGAGTTGATGGCCTGGCACGGCAAATCGCTCGGCGACTTGGTTCGCTCGCTGCACGCTGAGTTCGGAGAACATCACTATGGCCGCGTCGACCTCGATTTGAAGCCGGGGCAAAAAGAAAAAGTTATCGCCCGCTTTTCAAACGGCAAGCTGAGACGCATACTTGATTGGCCGGTGGTGCGTCGCGAGGACCTGGATGGCATCAAGGTGTACCTGGGCGATATCGGATGGGTGATGGTCCGCGCCTCGGGCACGGAAAACGTGTTGCGCGTTTATTCGGAGACTTCGAATCCGGAAACCACCCGGCGCGTTCTTCAAGCCGTAACTGAAATGATTCACACTTTGTAGTTTGCACGAGTGAAATATCCTGCTCATCGAGGCAAAAATGACTTTGAATACCGGGGACATTACCAACGAAAGGACGGCCGCGCAGCTCCAGCGAATCTGATTGCAGTTCTTGCTGCCCCAGCGGCAACAATCCAGCCATGGAACATCGTTTTCACACTCTCGACGTTTTCACCACGACACGCTTTGAAGGCAATCCTCTGGCCGTAATCACGGACGGCGACGGCCTCAGCAGCGACGCAATGCTGGCCATCGCGCGCGAAATGAATTTGTCGGAAACGGTTTTCGTTCAGAAGCCGACCGAGGAGGAGGCTTTGGCGCGGCTGCGCATCTTCACGACCCGCGAAGAATTGAAGCTGGCCGGCCATCCAGTCATCGGGACGTGGTTCCTGCTGGCGGAGCTCGGTGTCGTGCCCGCACAAGAAGGCGGCGTGCACGTTTTGCAGCAAACGGGAGCAGGCGTCTTGCCGGTCGAAATCCATTTTAAGGATGGCAGGCCGCAGCGCGTCACGATGACCCAGAAGGAAGCAGCCTTCCGCCCAGCAAAAATCCGCAAGCAAGCGCTCGCGGCAGCGTTGGGAATCTCGCCAAAGGATTTCCATCCGCAGCTCGAACCCGAATATGTCTCCACGGGCATCTTCAATCTGATGGTGCCGCTACGCAGCCGCAAGGTGCTCGGCAAAATCCAGATGAACATGAACGAGCTGCGCCGGTTGCTGGGGAAAAATGGCACGATGGCTTATTGCTTCGCTTGCGGCGACGGCGGCAAGGCCTTTTCGCGCGGCATGCTTCCCTGGGAACTCTACGAAGATGCAGCAACGGGCTCGGCAGCGGGCTCCCTCGGGGTGTATCTCGTGCGTCATGGGAAACTGCCTGCCGATCACATGCTCAGCATCGTGCAGGGCGCAGAGATGGGGCGCCCAAGCCACATTGACGTGGAGGTCACGCAAAGTGGTCGAAAACTGGTGCCGAGAGTAAGCGGCGCCGCGGTAAAAGTTTTTGAAGGAACCATCCGCATCTGAAGCCGCAAACCGTTCGACATGAAAAAGGGCCGCCGGGCTTAAACTGGGCGGCCCTTTTCATTCGGCCTGTGGCGACTAGCCGTGTTTCGGATGCAGGTCGCGGTGCAGGTCCTTGCGATCCTTGTGCAGGTCGCGCTTGTCCTTGTTGATGTCTCTCTGATCTTTGTTCCGATCCGTGCGGTCTGTGTGAAGATCCCGCTTGTCTTTGTTGATGTCACGCTGATCCTGATTGCGGTCTGCGCGATCCTTGTTCAGATCAGCGCGGTCATGATTGATGTCCCGCTGATCTTTGTTGCGGTCCACGCGATCCTTGTGCAGGTCTTTGCGGTCGGCTTGAGCCTGCGCACTGTTGACGCCGAATTTCTTGTCGTCCTGCGCGAGCTGATTCTTGTCGCGGTTGATATCGCGCTGATCTTTGTTTCGATCTACGCGATCCTTGTTCAGATCAGTGCGGTCATGATTGATGTCCCGCTGGTCCTTGTTTCGATCGGCGCGATCCTTGTTCAAATCGCGCTCGTCCTTGTTGATGTCCCGCTGGTCCTGATTGTGGTCGGCGCGATCCTTCGAGAGGTCCCGCTTGTCCTTCCGAATATCTTTCCGGTCGCTCTGAACATCCTGCTGTTGTGGGGTGGGATCCTGGCTCTGGGCGTTCGCTGCGCCTGCGAGCAAGCCCGCGAATGCGAACCCGAGCACACTTCGAGCGATGCAATGGTTGCCCTTCATTTTTTCTCTCCTGAAGAATGAGTTTCCGTGACCTGACCGGATGATGCGGAATAAAACACTGCGAGGACTGCAAAAGTTTCGCGAGGGAGGAATCGGAGTCAGAAACTAGTGTAACTGCTTATTTTCTATGGACTTATGGATAGCGTCGAGGATGCCATTGACGAACGCCCCGGATTCCTCCGAAGAATACTTCTTGGCCAGATCGACTGCCTCGTTGAGCACAACTTTGAATGGCGTATCGGCCACGCGGAGTTCGTGAACGGCCAGCCGCAGCACCGCGCGATCAATCGCCGCTAGTCGTTCGAAGCGCCAGTTTTCCGCATGCTTGACGATCAGCTCATCGAGCGCACTGACATCCTTCGCAGTTCCCTCAAACAGTCGGTTCGCAAAAGCGCGCGTGGAGTCCGCTGCTTTCGCGGCGCGCCAGAAATTCGCTTCGAGCTTCGCCGGTTCCTGCGGACTCATATCCCATTGAAAAAGCATCTGCAAGGCGAATTCACGGGATTTGGTGCGGAGCGACACGTTACTTTCGCCGTGGGTTTCTGGCGGCCGCCGGTTTGGAATCTGCGCCGCGCAGCTTGTGCGAGAGGCGTGCCATTTCAATGGCCGCAAGCCCCGCTTCGAATCCTTTGTTGCCGCCTTTCAGGCCCGCGCGCTCGATCGCCTGTTCGAGAGTGTCGCACGTGAGCACGCAAAAAATAATCGGCACGCCGGTGTCCATTTGCGCGAGCTGCAGCCCGCGCGAAGTCTCCGAGCAGACATAATCGTAATGCGTAGTCTCTCCGCGAAGGACACAGCCAACGGCGACAAGCGCGTCGTACTTTCCGCTTGCCGCAAGTTTCTTGGCAGCCAGCGGCAATTCGAAAGCGCCCGGCACCCGCACAACATTCACATCCTTGCTCGCGGCGCCGGCTCGGCCGAGTGCATCCACCGCGGCGGCGAGCAGCCTCTCGGTGATGAAGCTGTTGAACCGGCTCACCACGATAGCGAAGCGCAGACCACCGGCCTTCAGCCCTCCATCCAATTTCTGCGGCTCTAATTTTCCCGCCATCTCATCCATTCCGGTCAGGCACATCGCAAAACACGCCTCGCAATGCTGCCCTCGGTCTCCTCTATTTCCTTTACCTCATCTACTTCCTATATTTCCTTTATTTCCTCTACTTCCCTTTGAACTGCGCTTGCCTTTTCTCCAAAAACGCCTTCGTTCCCTCACGCATGTCTTCCGTTGCGCAGGCCAGGCCGAAAAGAGTCGCTTCCAGGAACTGGCCTTCTTCCTGGGGCATCTCAGCGCCGCGCTCGATCGCTTCGATGATGTATTTCACCGCGAGCGGCGCGTTGGCGATAATTTTCTTCGCCAGGGCTTCGGCAGCGGGCAGAAGTTCCGCCGGCTCATAAATGTGATTCACCAGGCCGATGCGATGAGCCTCTTCGGCGCTGATCATTTCCCCGGTGAGACAAAGTTCGTGCGCGACGCCTTTGCCGCAAAGCCGCGCCAGCCGCTGTGTCCCGCCATACCCCGGAAACCCCAGCTTCACCTCCGGCTGCCCCAGTTTCGCTGTCTTGCTGGCCAGCCGGATCGAGCAAGCCAGCGCCAGCTCGCAGCCGCCGCCGAGCGCAAATCCGTTGATCGCGCAAATCGAAGGCTTGCCCATGGTCTCAAGAAGATGCAGAACCCCTTGACCAAAGAGCGAAAGTTCTTTTCCGCTCACGGGCGTCTGTTGAGCCAGTTCCCCGATGTCGGCTCCAGCAACAAAAGATTTTTCGCCCGCGCCGGTGAGCAGGAGCGCTCGAACGGAGGCATCCTGGCGAGCATCGAGTAGCGCCTCGCGCAGCTCTTCAATCGTCTTTCGATTGAGCGCGTTCAACACCTTCGGCCGGTTGAACGTGATGAACGCGATGCTGTCTCTCTTTTCGTACAAAATATTTTCGTAAGCCATTTGCGTCGCTATCTTTCCCTATCGCCCCTGACGGCTAGAACTTTATCGCCTTCGGCTTTTGCGGATCCGAATAATCATAAAATCCGCGGCCCGCCTTGCGCCCGTTCCATCCCGCAAGAACCATGCGCTTCAGCAGCGGCGGCGGCGCGAAGCGGCGCTCGCGAAATTCGTCGAACATGATGTTCGCAATGTAGTAGGTCGTGTCCAGGCCCACGAAATCGAGCAAGGTAAGCGGTCCCATGGGATGGCCGCAGCCGAGCTTCATCGAATTATCGATGTCTTCGATGGAACCGACGCCTTCTTCAAACGCGCGAATGGCGTCAAGCAGATACGGCACGAGCAGCCGGTTGACGATGAAGCCGGTGCTGTCGCTCGCCCGCACCGGAGTCTTGCCCAGCTTCGCTCCGAACGCCACCATCTCTTCGTACACCGCGGGATCGGTGGCGATCGTTTTAACGACTTCCACAAGCTTCATCACCGGTACCGGGTTGAAAAAGTGCAGGCCGACGAAGCGCTGCGGCCGCTTGGTAGCGGTGGCGATTTCCGTAATCGTGAGCGAAGACGTGTTGCTCGCGAAGATCGTCGCTGCCGGACATAACCCATCGAGGGCGGCGAAAAGCTCGCGCTTTGCGGGAAGCTGCTCGATGATCGCCTCGACGATCACGTCGGAGTCCTTCAAATCCTCAAGAGCGGTCGTGCCTTTCAGCCGGCCGCGAATCTCGTTCTTCGCCGCTTCGGTTATCGTTCCCTTCTCCACCAGCCGCGCAAGATTTTTCTCGATGCTCCTCAATCCTTTGTCCACGAGCTCCGGCTGCACTTCACGAACCACCACAGGGAACCCCGCTTGCGCCGCTACCTGCGCGATGCCCGAACCCATCAGCCCACACCCCACAACACCCACTTTGTGAATCGCCATGCTTTTCCTCGTAGGAGATGCTGCCGGCCAATGACGGAAAAATGACCGGCGCGAATGCAAAAGTGTAGCAGAAACTGTTCGGCCTAGTTATGCAGGGCCTCAAGGACCATGGCAATGCCCTGGCCGCCGCCGATGCACGCGGTGGCAAGGCCGTAGCGTAGATGATTGCGGCGCAATTCATTGAGGATGGTGATGACCAGGCGCGTTCCGGACGCACCGAGAGGATGGCCCAAGGCAATGGCACCGCCATTTACATTTGTCTTGTCGCGATTCAGCCCGAGAACTTTCTCGACGACGAGGTACTGCGCCGCGAAGGCTTCGTTGACTTCCACGCGATCCATCTGATCGATCGTCAACCCCGCAAGCTTGAGCGCTTTTTGTGACGAGGGCACCGGGCCGATGCCCATGATGCTGGGATCAACGCCCACGGCGGCCCAGGAAACGATGCGGCCAATGGGTTTCAATCCTCTTTCCTTGGCAATTTTCTCGCGGGTCACAACGACCGCTGCGGCCCCATCGACGATTCCGCTCGCGTTGCCCGCTGTGACGATGCCGTCTTTCTTGAACGACGGCGGCAATTTTTCCAGAATCTCCATCGTCGTTTCCGGACGGCGGTGATCGTCTTCGCTGACGACGATTGATTTTTTTCCCTGCTTCACTTCTACGGCAACGAGCTCTTCCTTCATGCGGCACGCTTTGTAAGCCGCGTCGGCAGCCTGCTGGCTGCGCAACGCGTAGGAGTCCGCGTCCTTGCGCGTGATGCCATGTTGCTCCGCAAGTTTCTCCGCCGTCAGCGCCATCGGAAGTCCGCAATATGAATCGGTCAGGCCGGCCATGAGCGAATCTTCCAGCGCGCCGCCGCCGAGCTTCAATCCATTGCGCAAGCCGCGGATGACGAAGGGCGCCTGCGTCATGTTTTCCATGCCGCCGGCGAGAACCATCGTGGCTTCGCCAAGCAGAAGGCGCTGCGCTGCCTGTGCAATGGCCTCGATCCCCGAGCCGCAGAGGCGATTCACGGTGACGGCCGGCGTTTCCACTTTCAGCCCGGCCTTCAGTCCAACGTGGCGCGCGCCATAAATGGCATCGGCGCTGGTCTGCATCACGTTGCCGAAAATGGCATGGTCAAAATTTCCGGGGTCCGCTCCGGACCTGCGTATCGCCTCTTTCGACGCGTGCGCCGCAAGGTCGATCGCGGAAATATCGGAAAACACGCCGGCGTATCTCGCCATGGGCGTGCGTGCTCCGGCAACAATGACAACATCGGTTGGAAACATGATTCCTCTTTTCGTTCGAATCTACAGTTTTGGACTTTCCAGGGCTACGACCGTGTCGCCGCCCCGCTTGCGCGCTTCCTCGATCGAGAATTCCGCGCGATTGATCAAATCCGTGACGATATCTTCGCTCTCGAATTCGGCCTTCGCCACCGCCTCGACGATGCCCGCGCTAAGGGTAACCTGCGTCGCGTCCCACGGCGGGCGAACGCCGGACGCAGCCCGACGCAGCTTGTCCGCGAGGTTCTGCGCACCGGCAATCGTCGTATCCGGCAAAATAAATGCCAGCGACCACGAAGTGTACTTCACTGCGACGTCATTTTGCCGCACGATGGGTTGCAGCAAGCGCGCCAGTTGCTCGAGAAACCGCTCCATCGGCGACTCGCCGTGCTGGCGGAGGATTTCTGCCCCGCGGTCGATTTGCAAGATGGTGAGGGCGAGCGGCGTGCCCTGCGTGCGGGAGCGCTCGGCCTCCGTGAGCAAGCAGCTCTGGTAGGAGCTGCGGCTGAGCAGACCGGAGCGATCATCGGAAACACCCATGCGGCGCATGAGAGAGCGCAGGCGCGTATGACTTACGCTCATCAACGTCTGGTCGCCGATCGCTTGGAGGAAATAAGCTTCGTTGGGCTTCCACTTATGTGCGCTGGAGTGCCCTACAATCAGCATGCCGTTGGGCGTTTGCGTCTCCTTGTCCGTAATCACCACGCCGAGCGCGGTGGCAAGGCCTAGTTCGGCAAGAACGGAACCTTCCGCAGCCTCCACAACCAGGCTGCCGAGCTCATCGGGCGTGGCCTTTTCCATCTGCGCGAGCAGAAAGACGATCTGTGCGGCCGGCGCGGGCCGAATCCCCTGCGCGCAGAATTCCGCGGACAGCTCTGGAGGCCGGCCCTGCGCACCGACCACGGCGAGCGCGCGGGTGGACCCGAGATATTCGCCAACTTCATGTACGGCGGTATTGAGCATGGCACGCGGCGTCTGCTGGCGGAAAATCTTCTGGTTGATCTCGGAGATCTTGGAAAGATCGCGAAGCGTCTCTGCGCTGTACACGCCGGTCCTGCCGGTGAGGGTGGGCTGCGCTTCCACGGCCACCGCGTCGGATGCGGACGCGGTTTCCGGATGGGTTTTAGCTGCGCCCTTCGGCCACCAATTCGCCGTCTGATATAGAGTTCGCAGGCGGGTGTTGCGCTCCTCTTCGCCGGGAAACATCGTGGCAATCTTTTCCAGGCGATCGAGCGCTTTGCTCTGCAGCGAATACTGCAGGAATATTTCGGTCTGGACGATGAGGTCCTCGAGTGCTTGGATCTGCCGGCCCTCTTCCGTAATGGGCTGCGGCGGCGCAGGGCTCTGACGTGTGGAAGTGTGCTTCGCGGGCGACGTCAAGCCACCGGACTTGACCAGTCTTCCCGTCAGGCGCTTAAGGAAGGCCTCGTCGACGTGACCCCGCAAGCGCTCCAGGCGCTCCTGGTTGCGATAGTCATAGGGATCGATGTCCGTTAGTTTTTCGAGCGTTTCGCAACCTTTCGGAAAATTGCCCTTCGCCGCGTAAACATCGAAAAGTTTGAGCAAGGTCTCAAAGTATTGCGTTTCACGGTTGAGCTCGTTGTAGATGGCCGCCCAAAATTCCAGGAGGGCCTGTGATTGCAGGTGCTTCCCCGCCACCGCGTCCAGCTGCGCGGCAAATTCATTTTGGTGTTTGCTCGCGAACATGCGCCGCTTAAGGGCCTGCAGCAGCTCGACGGCCTTCGCATCCTGGCCCGCGGCAGCGTAGTGATCGGCCAGATCGAATAAACGCGCGACGCCTTCGTTTTTTTCACGCAGAAGCTGTTCGAATATGGAAAGCGCTTGATTGAGCTGCCCCGCGTGCATCAGAGCGTCGCCGTAGGTACTCAGGAAAGCCGCGTCGGTCTCGGAACCCGCGAACGGCTCAAGAAGCTCGAGGGCTTTCTTCGCTTCGCCGGTGCGAAGTTTGGCGTCGGCGTAGAGGAGTGCGACGCTGCGCTCATGTGGCGCGAGCCGGTAGGCTCGGCCAAAGAGCTGGAGCGCGTCCGCTTCGGCGCCGCCGACGGAGGCAAGCTGCCCCGCGCGAAGAAACGCTCGCGCAGAGATGGCATTTTTCCCGATGCCTTCGGCGGCCTCGGCAAGGCGAAGCTGCCGCGACAGATTTTCCGGATCGAGCTGGGCGACGCGTTCCCAGCAGAAAAGCGCGTCTTCCCCGCGCCCCGCGGCAGTGAAAAGTTCCCCCGCCTTGTTGTACTGTTCGATGGCCTCGTCAGGGCGGTTCTGCTTCTGTTGCAAAAATGCGTAGCGGGCGATGCGCTCGGGGGGCTGGGGCACCGTGCTGCTGCGGAGAAAGCGGTTGTAGATGGCCAGGGCCTTGGATTCTTCCCGCGGATCAACGAGCAGATCGAAGAGCAGGCCATAATAGACTGCGGCTCGATCGGGCTTGTCCAATCGCGCGTACAAATCGCCAAGGGCTTGCGTCGCTTCTTGATGCTGCGGCGCATCATCGAGAACCGCCAAGTAGGCTTCGATAGCGTCCTCGACGCGGTTCTTCTCGAGGAAGCGCTTCGCGCGATCCAGATGCTTGCTGACGTCTGCGGCCATCAATCCAGGTTGCCTTTGTGGCGCCCCCAGCGGTGTCGGTGAGGAGCCTTTTGGCGAAATGAGCGGCCCGTCCGCAGAGAAGGCGCGAACGGTCCTGCTTCAACTATATACCGTGAGCGCGAGGCGGGCAAAACGCCGCGAAATAGCGATGCAGTAAGCGGCAACCGAAGGATTTTTGCGCCGCCGATCGTTGTCCGGCTGTGCTGACGCAGCAGCGCGGCTTGTGGCAAACTGAATGATTACACGGCACGGTCTCGCGCTGCGTGTTGCGTCCGCAAAAAAGGAAAACGGCTCCTGCCGGTAACGGACAAGAATGGACCCACGATTCATACGGAATTTCTGCATCATCGCGCACATTGACCACGGCAAATCCACTCTGGCGGACCGGCTGCTGGAAATGACCGGCGCGCTCAGCGAGCGCGAGATGCACGAGCAAGTGCTCGACTCCATGGACCTCGAGCGCGAGCGCGGCATCACCATCAAAGCGAAGAGCATCCGGCTGCACTACAAGGCGAAAGACGGAAACACGTACCGCTTGAACTTGATTGATACGCCGGGACATGTGGACTTTTCCTACGAAGTGTCGCGCGCTCTCTCCGCGTGCGAAGGCGCGCTGCTCGTAGTGGACGCGAGCCAGGGCGTTGAGGCGCAAACAGTCGCCAACACATTTCTCGCCGCCGGCAACAATCTGACGATTCTTCCCGTCATCAACAAAATCGACCTTCCGGCCGCTCAGCCGGAATTTGTAAAAGAGCAAATCGAAAACGTCCTGGCCATTCCTGCGGGCGACGCGCTGATGATCAGCGCGAAGAGCGGCCTCGGCGTCGAAGACGTGCTCGAAGCGATTGTGAAACGCGTTCCACCGCCAAAAGGGAGCGCAGAAAATCCGCTGCAAGCGCTCGTGTTCGATTCGTGGTTCGACATTTACCGCGGCGCCGTCGTGCTGGTGCGCGTGATGCAAGGGCGCATCACGAATCACATGAAAATCCGGCTGTGCTCGAGCAACGAAGTCTACGAAGTGGAAACGCTCGGCACTCTCACCCCCAAGCCTGTAGCGCTGGAAGAACTCGAAGCCGGCGACGTGGGCTTCATCGTGGCCAACATCAAACGCGTGGCCGATGCGCGCATGGGCGACACGGTCACCGATGCGGAGCGCCCCGCGCCCGCGCTCCCGGGATTCGAGGCCATCAAGCCGATGGTCTTCGCGGGACTCTTTCCCGTGCTCGCCGACGATTACGAACCGCTGCGCGACGCGCTCGGAAAATTGCAATTGAACGACGCCTCGTTTTTCTACGAGCCGGAAAACTCCGTCGCGCTCGGCTTCGGTTTCCGCTGCGGATTCCTCGGCCTGCTGCACATGGAAATCGTGCAAGAGCGGCTGGAACGCGAATTCGGCCTGAACCTCATCACCACTGCGCCGAGCGTGCGCTACCGCATCACGCGCGTGACCGGCGAAGTGATTGAAGTCGACAGCCCTGCGAAATTTCCAAATCCCAGCGACATCAAAATGATCGAAGAGCCGATCATCACGGCAATGATCATCACCAACGACGATTCCGTTGGCGGGATTCTGCAGCTCTGCCAGGAGAAGCGCGGCACGCAGAAAAATTTTGAATATCTTTCGCCGACGCGCGTCATGCTCACTTACGAACTGCCACTGAACGAAATCGTTCTCGATTTCTACGACCGGCTGAAAAGCGTTTCACGCGGCTACGCTTCGCTCGACTATCACCTCGCCGGCTACAAAGAGTCGGATCTGGTCAAGCTCGACGTGCTCGTCGGCGGCGAGCCGGTGGACGCGCTGGCCCTTATCATTCACCGCGACACGGCGTATGAGCGCGGCCGCGAACTCGTCACGCGCTTGCGCAAGCTGATTCCCCGGCAAATGTTCGAGGTGCCGATTCAAGCGGCCATCGGCAGCCGCGTGATCGCGCGCGAAACGGTCGCGGCAATGCGCAAAAACGTTCTCGCCAAGTGCTACGGCGGCGACATCACACGCAAACGCAAGCTCCTGGAAAAACAAAAAGAAGGCAAGCGCCGCATGAAGCGCGTCGGCCAGGTGGACATTCCGCAGGAAGCGTTCCTTGCTGTGCTCAAGGTCGCTTCCTCCGACGACGAATAATTTTGGCCACAGAGGCGCTGAGACACAGAGAATTTCTTCTCTTGATAGCGACTTGGTGTGTGCTCACTCCTTTCCTTTGACCTCCGTAGAAAGTTTTCCGCGATAAAGCTGGATGGCGACAGGGTCGCCGAGGGCAACCTGAGCGGCGTCGCGAAGGACGTTGCCGGCGGCATCGGTGGCGATGGCGTAACCGCGTTCAAGGACGCGCAGGGGGCTGCGCTCTTCGAGCTGCAGAGCGAGGCGGGCAAGGCGTTCGCGCTTGGTGCGGAGCAGGCGCTCGGCGCGGACGCTCAGGTCAGCGCTGCGCCTTTCGAGGCGCAAACGGAAGGCGGCAATCTTCACGCGAAAATCAAACGACATGATGCGGAGATGCGCGGCAGTAAAACGTTTGCGCGATTTTTCAAGCTGCGCGCGCAGGCCGAGCGCGAGGCGCGAGGTCATCTCATCGGCGCGCTGACGCTGCTGACGGAGCAGGTCCAGCGGGCGGCGAAAACCGCGGCGCGCGGAAAGTTCGTGAACTCGGCGGGAAAATTCGAGCAAGCGGTAGCGAATTTGCGAGGCCAAGGTTTCGCGCAAGTCGGCAATATGTTTGTCGAACTCGCGGCGTGTTTGCACGACGAGCTCCGCCGCCGCAGACGGCGTGGAGGCGCGGACGTCGGCGACGAAATCAGTGATGGTGAAATCGGTTTCGTGACCGACGCCGGAGATCACCGGAATGGCGGACGCGGCGATGGCGCGCGCGACGAGTTCTTCGTTGAAGGCCCACAAATCTTCCATCGAGCCGCCGCCACGCGCGATGATGAGCACATCCACGAATTTCTTCTGGTTGAAAAACTTTAGCGCCTTGACGATTTCTCCCGCGGCGCCTTCTCCCTGAACGCGCACGGGGTAGAGCGTCAAATGGACATTCGGAAAGCGGCGGCGCAGGATGCGCACGACATCGCGGACAGCGGCGCCGCGAGGCGAAGTGATCAAGCCGATGCGGCTCGGGAGAAGCGGCAGAGGCTTTTTCCGTTCGACGGCGAATAATCCTTCCGCTTCGAGACGCTTTTTCAATTGCTCAAAAGCAAGTTGCAGCGCACCAAGACCTACCGGTTCGAGATTCTCCACATAAATCTGATATTCGCCGCGAGCTTCATAGACGCTGATGGAGCCGCGCACGGTCATTTGCAGGCCGTCTTCGGGGCGGAATTTGATGCCGCGCTGCTGCTGCTTGAAGAAGACGCAGCGGACCTGGGCGCGATCGTCTTTCAGCGTGAAGTAGATGTGGCCGGACTGCGCTTCGCGGCAATTGGAGATTTCGCCCACGACCCAGATGTCGGTGAAATTCTTGGCGAGGAGATCGCGGATACGCGCGGTCAGTTCGCTGACCGTAAGAACGCGGCGGGTAGGCTGAAGGTTGAATAGGAGCTGGCTCATGGCAGTGAGTGGTGAGCGAGTGTGGTTAACAATAAGACCCCCACCCCCCTAGGTTTTTCATAAGTGTTCATTCTAAGCTGTTTAAAGTTGTTTAGAATCAACACTTCTATAAGTGCGGATTCTAAAAGAGTTAGCGACTGGTGATTCGCGAGGTCAGAACGAGCTTTGAGCGATAGGGGGCAGGCGTTGCGGCTTGGTGTCGTCAAATTCAAAGACCATTGTAGCATATCGGTACTGTTTGTCAAGCAATTACTAGTAAGTGGTTTGGCTGCTGTGAGATAGAGGGGCGACAGGGTCGGGTCAGGCCGACATCTGTGATCGAATCGGCACCGGGGTTAGGTACGTAACGATTGCAGAGGGCCCAGGGACGAGCCCGTCAACTCAAGCCGCTTCGCAGTCCTAGATGTGCCTTTTCCTCTGCAAGGCGAACAGGGCCAGGGAGTAGCAGAAAGCCGCTAGCACCACCACGTAGCCAAAGGAATAGAGAAGATACTTCCAATCGCTATGCACGACACGCAAGCTGCTGTAAATGGGTTCTGTCTTCTTACCGAAGGCATACACCATGGGAATGAGAAGGTAAATGTAGTGAAAGAGCCTTTCGAGAGCGCGCAGAGCGAGGCTTGAGTTGCCCGAGCGGATGACGACCTGTGCCCATTGTTGAAACTCGAGGAACAGGCCGGCATTAAAGATCAGAGCAAAAGTCACCGCGATCGCCGGGTGCACAAGCATCGTCAAGAGCATCAGATAGGCGATGATTCCCACCGAGGCCACGAATGTGTCCACAGATACGAAGAACAGCCCAGCGCGCACGGGCAAGTGCCAACCCAGGGACAACGCAGCAGCGCCGGCCAGGACTATGCTATTGAGAAGAAGCGACACGGCCACCGCCGATAAGAACGCAGATACCAGCCACAACGCCGGCGAGCACGGCTTGGTAAACACCATCTTCAGACTTCGGCTCCGAAGGTGAGAGGAGATGATAAACAAGCCCAACCCCCCGGCAAAGAAAAGGAGGAATCCGTTGAGCACCGAGAAAATTTGCCGCAAGGTGTCAAAACTTTGCACACCGGAATGCATGAAAAGGGGAGGCAAAGAACTCAAGCCCGTCAACAGCAGAAATACGAGCATGAATGCCAGCAGCAACGAGCTACGTCGATAGTAGGCAAAATTTGCCAGAATGTTTGCCCTCAGCAATTCCGCCATAGGCCCCTCCATGCTCCTATAACCTTGACTCTGCATTCGCTCCACAAGCGCCTCCCAGGTCGAGCCGTTCACACCGGTGCTCCTCCGCCCTTGATGATTTTGAAGAACGAATCCTCCAGCGAGACCTTTTTCAGCGAGCACTCGTGCACATGCAGTCCGGAGATGCGAGTAAAGTCCATGAAGTCGTAAAGTCTTTCCTTGGGGATGCTCGCTTTCACCAAGCCCCCCAAGCGTTCGACCGAGGTGAGATAGTCCGGCACGACGCCATTCGCCTCAAAAGTGACGCTGTAGAGCTCTCGATCGAGTGTCAACAGGTTGCGCAGCTCATCCTGCACGACGACCTTTCCGCGGTCGATGATTGCCACGCGGTTGGCCAGCATCTCGATCTCCGAGAGAACGTGGGAGTTCATCACGATGGTTGCCCCTCGCTGATGAATGTCTCGCAGGGTTTCGCGAAATTCCCGCACGGCGAGGGGGTCGAGCCCTCGCGTCGGCTCGTCCAGAAACAGGAGCCGCGTTTCGTGGATCAGGCATTGAGCGATGCCGACCTTCTGCTTCATACCCTTCGAGCACTTAGCAAGCGGAAGAGTTTTGAATTGAGCCAACCCCAATCGCTGGAGGGTTTCGTTAATGGTCTTAGTTGGTATGCGCTTTCCATAGAGCGAAGCGTAATAGCGAGTTGCCTCCTCAACGGTCAAATAGAGATGGTAGTGAGGTTCTTCCGGCAAATAAGCCACGCCTTCGTACAGCGGAGAACCAAGGTCCGGCGTCCTGCCCAGAACTTGGACCTTCCCTGAATTAGGCTTAAGAAGACCCAGGAAGCAATACATCGCGGTAGACTTGCCTGCCCCGTTTTGTCCCACGAGGGCGAAGAAGTCGCCCTCGCGCACCTCCAGACTCAGGCCATTCAGTGCCCGCACTTGTTTGCGGAGGAGGCCGCGCCGAAAATGCACGTGGACATCGTCAGCGACGATCACATTCCCCCCGAGCAGAACCGTTTGTTGAGCGACCGGATGATCTCGTCGTCCGGCTCGGTCTTATAGTCTTCGCTGGCAAGAGCCTTCTTGATTTTTGTCGAAGTATTGCATTTGCACGGCTGTACCTTTTGTTCGCAGCCACAAGGGCAGTCCATTCGCGTAGCGATCCGCGTCCCGCGCGGGTCGAGCTTGGGTTCCTCTTCGGCTGAACTTCTTCCCTGCGCTTGGCGCACCGGAAGCGCCGGTTGTTTTTGCGCCTCCAACCGGTATTGCTCGGGCGAAATTACTCGGCCAGCTTGCAGGAGCTGGCGATTTTGTTGCACTAAGTTATCGAAGGCGACTTCTGCATTGACGAGCGCGCTTGTCTCGTAAAACTGGACCTTACCGTCCATTCCGATCAGAACAGTGGTCGGAAACGCGGTTACGTTATATTGCTTCCTGATCGGCCCTTCATCGATTCCTGCTGGGAAGTCGACTTTAAGGTCCTTGAGAAATTCATCTACGCGGTCCTGTTTTTCCTCCGCGTCAATGCCTACGAGTAAGAAGGGCTCAGCCTTGTGCTCGTTGAAGTAGCGATTCAACTCCGGCATCTCCTCGCGGCAGGGGCCGCACCAGGTGGCGAAGAAGTTAAGCACGATAATCTTCTTCCCAACATTCTCGGAAACTTGAAAGCGGTCGCCGAGAGTCGTTTTGAGCTCGAAATCCGGAGCGATTCGGCCGCGCCATTCCGTGCTGTTAGTCATGCTTTGGGCGTACTCTGCGATTTGTTTTTCGTCGGGTGTGGGCTTAAGTTTGTAGTGCAAGACGCCGAGCAGGATGCCCGCCAGTACGATCGATACATTCAGAAGGGGTTTGTTCACTGGACCTCGGGTTCAACAGAGCTCTGTAGCATTTTCACTGTCTTTTCCTACCGCGATCGCCGGTCCTAAGCATCATTTGACCACATTGCGTCGTGTTTGCATCCCGGCCGGAGGTACAGGTGTAATGACAAGGTTAAGATAGAAGATGTCAAACGTAAACCCGAGGAAAGTCGGGAGACCTTTCGAGCCGGAGCATAGGCCGCGGCGAGGCTCACGGCGAAGCATGTTGCGTAGGCTGGTGATTGTGAGTCTGTGTGCCAACCGCAAAACCAATTCCTCAGCGGCTGAAGCCGTGAAGAAATGGCACGATTTACGTCGGACCTGAAGGTCCGACCCCCAATTGCCGCACAGATTCTGATTATTTCCTGGGTTCCTAAGCCGGATTCTTTGGGGGAGCAGGCGGCGTTAACACGCTCGGCGTGGCGATTGGGTGCGCATAGCGGCTCGGAGGAGCAGGCTTCGGGGCTTTTTTCTTGGGCTTTTTTGTTTCGCGTCCTCGTCGGTCTTTGTTTCCCATAACAGACAGGATGCCACGAATCGCCGCAGGTTTCCAGGAGGGGAAACTTCAAAGGACCCGCCGTGGAAGGGAAAAGAGTGGCGAGGTGAACTCGCCGCTACAAACGCAAAGTTACTTTTTGCGCTGAGCGACGAGGCGGAGGTTGGGGCTGAGGCTTAGGCGCTGGACACAGATCTGAAGAGAAGCGCAGCGGCAATGGAGCAGGTTTTCGAGCAAGGACTTCAGGAGGACTGAGCGCTGGATGTTTTCTTCCACCTCTCTGATTTTGCGGTGGGCTAGTTTTTTCCAGCGGGGGCCGACCGGGGCGTTATCGCGGAGACCGTGGAGGAAGAGCTTGATCTCGCCGAGGGAGAAGCCCATTTCGCCAGCGAAGCGGATGAGCAGGACGCGGTCGAGTGCGTCGCCGGGGTAGCGGCGCTGGCCGCCGATGCGGTGCGGAGCAGCGAGAAGCCCCATTTTCTCGTAGTAACGGATGGCGGAAGCGTTTACGCCGGCGCGAGCGGCGAGTTGGCCGATTTTCATTTTGGCTCTCCTATACGCGTGGTGGCCGAAGGAAAAAACTGGCGAGATAAACTCGCCGCTACAAACTGACCAGCATGAAAAGATGCCGGGCTTCCCGACCAATACCGTCGGGACCCCCACAAACCGGGGGAAAGCCCGGCGCTACAATTTCACAGGCCGCTACAAAGGCTTGCGAAGAGGGTGCTTGACTTAAAGCTGACTTTAAGTTCTAGCATTTTCGTGTGGCAGGCGGCAAATTCTTTTTGGAGGAGATCATGAGCAGACGGAAGGAAAGGTTTTTTGGAATGAGCAAGGGGACGGTCGCTATGGCTGTGCTGGCCCCTTTCTTTATGGCAAACACGGCAGCCAGCCTGCCAGCGCAAGACTCGCCGGCAAAGACGAACAAGGAGGGGCCAGTCGCGACAGTGGAAGGCAAGTTCTATTGCAACATCAAGGCACTAACACCAGCGGAGAGGGAGCGGCACAAGGAACTGAGCGACAAACTCCTGAGTGCCAGGAGCGAAACGATTGAAACCTCGAACGGATACGAATTTCAATACAGCCCCAAGAACGTTTCGCTGGCGGAGGTTGCGGAGTGGGCGGTCGCGGAAAGCAAATGCTGTCCCTTCTTTGATTTTCACATTGACCTGGAGCGCGAGGGCACGCTCGTTTGCCTGCGGCTGACCGGAAGCGAGGGCGTGAAGGTGTTCATCCGCGCGGAATTCGGCCTTCGCTGAAGTATCCAGGGCGGAAGCGGGGGAAGAACCGGGAGAGAAGGCGGGCGAATCAGTTCCAGAGGCGGGGGAGAAGGTCTAAACCGGATCTTACGCTGAGCGTTGGGTGTCGGGGCGTTTTGGGCGGGCAATTCTGGCGGTTAGCGATGCGCAGCTGCCACGCTCGAATGTGCCAGCCGCCCGTTCGTAAGCGCTTCGCTGACCTGGCGCAGCAGCATGTCGCGTGAAAATGGTTTTTGAAGGTAGAATTCCCTTTCCAAAAGCTCCTTGCAGTCTTCGTTCTGTTCAATATAGCCAGACATATAGACGGTCTTCAGATCCGGCAGGAGGCGTTTCAGCTTTTTGACGAGTTCCGGCCCGCTCATATTGGGCATCACCACATCCGTTACCAAGAGATGGATCGTCTGGCCCAGACGTTGCGCAATCCTCAGTGCTTCAGCCCCGTCCTGTGCGGTAATGACCCTGTAACCAGACGAGGTCAGGAAGTCGGAAGCGAGCTCCCGGACTTCGTCTTCGTCCTCGACAAGGAGTACGGTTTCGAAGCGGCGAGCGAGCGCAAGAACATGGTCGTCGGAGGCAGGGCGATCTACCTGTTCGCGAACTCGCGGCAAATAAATCTCGAATTGGGTTCCTTTGCGCGGCGAACTGTCCACCCAGATGAATCCCTCACTTTGCGTCACGACGCCATACACGGTCGCGAGACCGAGCCCCGTTCCTTTTCCCGGCTCCTTGGTGGTGAAAAATGGCTCAAAGATTCGCGCCTTCGTGGCCGCGTCCATTCCGTAGCCTGTGTCGCTGACCGCAAGCATCACGTAAGCGCCGGGCTCGACCGACGGGCGGGTTCGCGCATATTCCTTGTCCACGACGATGTTATGCGTTTCGATCGTCAACTTGCCGCCCTCCGGCATCGCATCGCAGGCATTGACCGTCAAGTTTAAGAGCACCTGCTCAATCTGCCCCGGATCTGCTTTCACGCGTCCGAGAGATTCGCCGAGCCGGAGGAGAAACTCGATATCTTCGCGAATCAGGCGTCTTAGCAGCTTCCCCATCTCGGCGATGAGCGCATTCACGTCGAGGACCTTCGGCTGCAACACCTGCCTGCGGCTGAAGGTGAGCAATTGGCGAGTCAACGAAGCCGCGCGATCGCTGGCCTTTTGGATCTGTTCGCCGCTTCCGTATAACGAGTCGCCCGGCTTAAGCTGGTCTAACAGCAAACCGCAATGGCCCTTGATGATCGTCAATAGATTGTTGAAATCGTGAGCGATTCCCCCCGCAAGCCGGCCGAGGGCGTCCATCTTTTGGGACTGACGGAGCTGATCCTCGAGCTGCTGGGTCTGCGTTTGATTATTTTGCAGAGTCCTGCGCATCTGCTCGAAAGCCCGGGTGACCTGCGCCACTTCGTCGGCTCCGTGGGCTTCCAAGGGATAAGTAAAATTAGCTTGTTCGAGGGCGCGAACTCCCCCCACGAGCCGCGTCAAGGGACGCGTAAACGCGTCGGAAATTAGAAACACCAGAGCCCCTCCGGCAAGCACCGCAAGCAGGCCCAACCCAAGGAGCAGATGATTCAATCTCGCCAAAAATACGGCCGCCTCACCATAAGATTTCAGTACGGTGAGGCTTAGGGCGGGGTGCATACCCGGAGTCAGCTCAAGCGAACTTGTGAAGAACTTTTCGCCACCAATCTGAATTTGTTCCGGTGCGGGGCGGCCGTTAATCTGTTGGGCCACCTCCTGCTCCTGAAGAGGCGACAGCGTACTGACGACGAAGTCATCGCCGTAGCGAAAGACGTAGTGACTCGATGTAATCCGGCGCAGGTCGCTGACCACCCGGGCGTCAACCTCACGGCCCACAACGACTGTACCCAGGAGGTTTCTTTTGACGAGCGCGTCCTCATAAAACGGTTGCAGCGCCACCTGGTAAAGGCGCGGGCCGGCATACCACCACCCTGCGCTAGCGCCCTCCTTGGGAGGACGTCGAAGCAGTTCTTGCGCAGTGACAAGCGAGGGTTTTGAAGTTGTCGCGTGAAGAGCCACAATCTTGCCCTTGCGATCGGCAAGCAGAAACAGGTTGCAATCGTCCGATTGCCAGGGGTCTTGGCTGATGTCCTGTATCGTGGTGGCGTCTCCCCCTCGCATATAGGCCAAAGTTGCCAGCAAGTCAGCCTTGTTCGCCAGGACCGTCTGATGCTGGTGTTGCATGACCTGGAAGGTGAGAATGGCGTTGCGGGCGTCCCCTTCAATTTGCCGTTGGACCTGCACCTGGGCATTGTGACGCACAACAAGGAGGGTGACACACGTTAGCCCGGCGGTGATCAGTACAAGCGATAACAAAAGCTTGGTGCGCAATCGCAAGTTGGCCTGACTATCCATCAGGCGGGCATAGACCCAATTCATCCCATTTAGAATAAAGGGCTTAGCCCGTGCAACGCGGAGATTCGAGAGGGCTTTGCGCATCTGGCTGCGGCAGACCTATAAAAGTGAATTCGGCTAATCCCCAGGTACGGTTCGTTAGGTTTGCAAAATAACAGTGGAAGCTGTGGGCTCCAATGGACCCGCAGTACCAGCGGGCAGGTACTTGAAAGGACGTGGAAAACGAGCCGGAATCAAACCGCATAACCTACGAATGAGAAAAGACGACCAGGGGTTGTTGGGGGTCAGCGACGAAAGTGGGAGAAGAGCCAGAAAAGGAGAGAGAGGCCGAGGCTAAGAACGAGACAGGTGACGATGGGAAAATAAAACGTGGTGTGTTCGTCACGATGGACGATGTCGCCGGGAAGACGGCCAAGGCGCAGCGGGAGTTTTCCGCCGAAGTAGAGAAGAACGCCAAGGAAAACGAGGAGACCGCCGAGGAGGAGGAGCGAGCGGCCGAGTTCGCGGAGTGGGTCCACTGGTAGATTGTAGCGAGAAGAAATGAAGTAATGAAGTAAGGAGGTAAAGGAAAAAAACCAAAGATGGCGGCGCATAGTCACCGCTACAAGCTGGTCAGATTAGTTCGAAGTCGGAAAAGAAGTAGCCGATTTCGAAGGCGGCAGTTTCGGGGGCGTCGGAGCCGTGGGTACAGTTGTTGCCAATGCTGGTGCCGAAGTCGCGGCGGATGGTGCCGGGGGCGGCCTTCTTGGGATCGGTGGCGCCCATAGCATCGCGCCATTTCTGGATGGCGCCTTCGGCTTCGAGGACCATGGCGAAGATTTTTCCCGAGCTCATGAAGTCGGTCAGCTCACCGAAGAAAGGGCGCTCGCGATGGACGGCATAGAAGCCGCCGGCTTCTTCTTTGGTGAGGCGCATGGATTTGATAGCGACAATTTTGAAACCGGCTTTATGAATCCTTGCAAGGATTTCACCCTGCAAATGACGGCCAACGGCATCGGGTTTAATAATTGCGAATGTCCGTTCGATTGCCACTGAGAAATTCCTCCGAAGTTTTGATATCCAAGTGTCGCCAACTTGCTGGCGTCAAAGCGTACTGGCAGGTCTCTCGTTACACAGAGAAAAATCCCAAGATGACGGGCTAAAGCCCGCCGCTACAAAACCCTGGCCCTCATTTCAAAGCCGCGGCGACGGTGGAGCCGAGGTCGGCTGGCGTCTCGACGCAGCGAATCCCGGCGGCGCCCATGGCGGCGTACTTGTCTTTCGCCGTGCCCTGTCCGCCGCTGATGATCGCACCGGCATGACCCATGCGGCGCCCCGGCGGGGCGGTCTGGCCAGCGATGAAGCCGACAACGGGCTTCTCGACATTCGCCTTGATGAACTCCGCGGCGCGCTCTTCGGCGTTGCCGCCGATTTCGCCGATCATGATGATCGCGTGCGTATCCGGGTCGTCATTGAACAGCTTAATCGCATCGAGGAAGGAAGTGCCGATGATGGGATCGCCGCCGATGCCGATGCAGGTGGATTGCCCGACGCCGAGGCGCGTCAACTGATCCACGGCTTCGTAGGTCAGCGTGCCGCTCCTGCTGACGACGCCGACATTCCCTTGTTTGTGAATCCGCCCGGGCATGATGCCGATTTTGCATTTTCCCGGCGAGATGACACCGGGACAGTTCGGCCCGATGAGGCGAGTCTTTTTGAGATCCACGGATGCGGAGACGCGCACCATGTCCAGCACGGGAATGCCTTCGGTGATACAGATAACCAGCGGCAGCTCCGCATCGGCGGCTTCCAGAATCGCGTCGGAGGCAAAGGGAGGCGGAACGAAGATCACGGACGCGTTCGCGCCGGTGGCTTTCGCGGCTTCGGAAACGGTATTGAAAACGGGACGCTCGAGATGCTTCGTGCCGCCCTTGCCCGGAGTGACGCCGCCCACGACGTTGGTGCCGTATTCGATCATCTGCTGCGCGTGAAACGTGCCTTCGCGCCCGGTAAAGCCTTGGACGATCAGTCTTGTTTTTTCGTTCACCAAAACGCTCATCGCGCGGCTCCCGCGAGCGCGACTACCTTTTCCGCGCCGTCCTTCATGCCATTGGCGATGGTGAAATTGAGGCCGCTGTCGCGGAGGATTTGCTGGCCGAGCTCGACGTTGGTGCCTTCCATGCGCACCACGACCGGGACTTTCACTTGCAGGTCTTTCGCGGCGGCGACCACGCCGGTGGCCAGGACATCGCAGCGAAGAATGCCGCCAAAAATGTTGATGAACACCGCGCGCACGCCGGGATCGCTCATCAGGATGCGAAACGCGCTTTTGACTTGGTCGGCGGAAGCGCCGCCGCCGACATCGAGAAAGTTTGCCGGCGAGCCGCCCGCGTACTTGATGATATCCATGGTGGCCATGGCGAGCCCCGCGCCGTTGACCATGCACGCGACGTTGCCATCCAGCTTGATGTAGTTCAAACCGTATTTTGAAGCCTCGACTTCCAGCGGATCCTCCTCATCGAGGTCGCGGAGCTCGCGCAATTCGCGGTGGCGGAAGAGGCCATTGTCATCGAAAGTCATTTTCGCGTCGAGCGCGACAAGCTTGCCATCGCCGGTCAGAACGCACGGGTTGATTTCGAGGAGCGAGGCGTCCGTATCCACAAACGCGCGGTAGAGCGCCTGAAGAAACGGCACCGCGTGATTGACGACTTCGACGGGAAGCCCGAGACCGAAAGCGATTTTTCGCGCTTGATAGGGCTGAAGCCCCACCGCGGGGTGAATCGCTTCGCGCAAGATGGCGCCGGGATTTTCCTTCGCCACTTCCTCGATTTCCATGCCTCCGGCGGCACTGGCCATGAAAACGACCCGGCCGGCGGCACGGTCGACAAGAAGACCAAGGTAAAGCTCACGCTTGATGTCCAGGCCTTCTTCAATCAGCAAACGCTTTACAATGCGCCCGGCGGGACCCGTTTGTGGCGTGACGAGGGTCATTCCGAGGATGCGACCGGCGATATCGGCGGCTTCATCGGCGGAGCGGGCCAGCTTGACGCCACCGCCTTTGCCGCGGCCTCCAGCGTGAATCTGCGCCTTGACGACGACAATGTTGGACTTCAGACGCTGCGCGGCCTCGCGCGCTTCTTCATTGGTGAAGGCCACTTCGCCGCGCGGCGTGGTTACGCCGTAGCGCGACAGGATCGCCTTCGCCTGATACTCGTGAATCTTCATCCAGGTTCCGTTTTGGGTGTGACCGTGGAGCAGTCCGCCAGTGTTAGAATTTGGTGTATTCGCAAAACATAGAAGTTTACTCGCAAGGCGAAGACGGAGCAAGGAAGCGCGAAACGGGTGGTAGCGGTCTACGTTAATTTGCCCTTTGGGAATCCTACGAAGCAGCGGAGGGCGGGAAGAGGAGCGTAATGGTTGACGATACTGAAGCTAGAGACGCTGTACGCCAACTAATGAAGCGATTTGACTTGATAAACGCCCAACATCTCGGCCTAGCCTACGTTCTTGCTGAGAGAGACGCCGAAGAATATGCCCGATTGCTGGAGGCCGCAGGCAAAGCCATTACGACGGTGATTCAGCCTGTTGCAGATGCCGATGTCCAGCGGGGCCAAGTCTACACGGCGTTGGATGACCCAAATGCAGACTGGTGTAAAGCAGTGCTCTCGATGCTTAACCAGGGACCGATTATTTTAACTAGGGACCAAATTATGCCGCGGAACGAACGAAAGTAGCCCACTAACCGAGATGGCTCTTCAAATGAAGGAAAAGTGCGAACTCTGCGGCCGGCCGCTGTCCCACAGCGACGAGGCCTACATCTGCTCCTACGAATGCACGTTTTGCCGCGAATGCGCGGAAGGGCGGAAGCACGTCTGTCCTAATTGCCAAGGCGAACTGCTTCGCCGGCCGAGCCGGAAGACGGCTTCGGCATCCTGATGGCGCATCCTCTCATCGAGCGCGTCGAAGCCGGCAAAATCCTCACGCGTGCGGAAGCGGATGCGCTGATGGAAGAGCTGCTCTCCGGCCGCGTGGAAACGCCGGAGATTGTGCGGCTGCTCACCGCGCTCAATACGCG
>Ga0307479_10000691_pt1 | contig 30654 bp, 41 predicted proteins | sample atmos_gasesECM4C_FD_203743 | JGI IMG/M metagenome (GOLD analysis project Ga0307479, IMG submission 203743) | Hardwood forest soil microbial communities from Morgan-Monroe State Forest, Indiana, United States - atmos_gasesECM4C_515 | ecosystem: Environmental > Terrestrial > Soil > Temperate...
GAGGATCAGCGGCCACCGGCGAAGAAGCGCACCGAGGAATTCTGGGAGCAACGCGTGCCGAAATATCTCGGCTATTTCGAGCGGTTGCTCGAGACAGGCGGCGGGACCTTTGTGACCGGCCGCCGCGTCACGTATGTCGATCTCTCGCTGTTCCAGATCGTTGAGGGACTGCGCTATGCCTTTCCCAAGCGCATGACGGCGTTCGAGCGCAAGATTCCCGGCCTCGTCGGCTTACGCGACCGCGTCGCAATGAGGCCTGGGATCAAGGCCTATCTCGACAGCGACCGCCGGATTCCGTTCAACGAGGACGGCATCTTCCGGCATTACAAGGAGCTGGATTAGTCAGGGTCGTCATTCCGGGATGGTCCGTCAGGACCGGACCCGGAATCTCGAGATTCCGGGTTCGCTCGCCTTGCAAGCGCCCCGGAATGACTGTGGTGCTTGCGGCGCGGGGCCGTGCCCCGCGGAACGCTCACACCAGCTGATTGACCCTTGTGCCCTGTCCGGGCGGCAACGGCGGCGGCGGCGTCGGCTGAGCCGTGGAGGCGTCGGTGCTATTGCTGTCGGTCTGCACCTGCGGCGTCTTGGGATCGCTGGCCTGCACCGGCGTGACCGGCGTGGGACTCGAAACACTGGAAACGTTCATCGGCAGGATTCCTGTTGTTGGGCCAAGCCTGACGCGTGCTGCCCAACGCTTCGTGAATCCGAACCGTAAAATGCGAACGATCCGATCAGGTCGCCTCTACGATGGTGAACGGGAGGCTGACTTCAGCGCAGAAAGACCGATTCCGCGCTTACTGATCCAGGCTGCGGGAGATCGTGATGGTGGACTCGGTCTTGGTCCTGGTGCAGCGCATGTCGAGGCGGCGGTAGCGGATCGAGACGTCGTCGCCGCGAAACAGGCCCATCCGCTTGATGCAGCGGGTCGCGCCCGTCAGCATGTAGTCTTTCGGGAGCGTGAAGACGATCGCGGCCGCGCTCGCCATCAGGTCGATGAAGGCCGGCTTTGGCTTGCGGTCAGCCTTGGCGAACAACTGGTTGGAGAAATTGCGCCCGGAGCAGCCGAGCGTGATCTCCCTGGCGTTCGGGTGCGCCAGATAGATCAGATTGGCCGCGGTCTGGCCGATCCTCATTCCGTCGATCTGGTTCTTGAGCTGGACGGCAAGATCGTCGCAGCGGTCGGCGCGCGCCGGCGCGGCAGCGAATAGGGCGAGCAGCGCCATCGTGGCGAATATCGAGCGTCGAAAAAGGTTTCTTGTCATAAAATACCCCCGCGCCATTGAAGCTTGCGCGGAGGATTCATGCAAGCGCCCAGCCGCGACCGTCGTGGCGATCACGGCTGTGGTGTGACGCCGATACGTCAGGTGGCGGCGGTCGTAAAGCGCGATGGGATTAGGTTTAATCACCATCACGCTTTAGGTTCTTGATTGCGCATGATCTTTTCGGAAAACCGCTGCGCACTTTGCGCTAACGCGGCCCTTCGGGTCCGGATCATGCTCTATTCGCACTTGCCCTTGTGCGACAGCGACACCCCCGCCTGCTGGCGCATGCAATCGTTGCCGTAGGTCTTGCCGTCGCAGCCGCAGACCACGAGCTTCGGTCCGGTGATCTGCGGGCAGAATCGCGGCTTTCGCGCGCAGGTGCCGGAGATGTCGGCGATGAAGCATTGTCCGGGCTTTCTCTGACAGAACAGGCCAGGGTTGCATTCCTGCGGGTAGATGACAAAACCGCCGCATTGCTTGCCGACCCCGACTGCGCCAGCGCCGGTGGGGATCGAAATCAACAACGCCAGCGCCGCAGCGAATGAAATTGCAAGACTGCTCTTCACGGTCGCCTCCCTTGGTGCGTTTGTAATAATAAAAAACAACCATAGATTATGATCCGGATCTTGTCCGAATAAAGAAGAATAACCTGCTTCGGCAAAGTACCGCGCCGATCTCGAGAACATCGATCACTGGGATCGCGCAAGATGGGCTTGACCCAGCCATCCACGTCTTGTTTGGCGCCACCCATGCCAAGGAGGGGGAAACGAAGGGGTGAACAATTGCTCACAATATGCTATGTTGCGATCATGACAAAACTACTCGAACAGGCCCTGCGCCAGATCGAACAACTGCCGGAAAGTGAGCAGGACGCCGCCGCCGGGGCATTGCTCGACTATGTCAAGCACATGCGTGAGGTCCGATTGACCGAGGCGCAGATCGACGAGGTCCGCCGCCGCAAGACCAATCCCGACCGCAAGTTGGTATCTCACGCCGAGGCACGCGAGCGCATCGGGCGGCTTGGCTCGTAACGGGGGTGGTATGAAGCTTGTCTTCGACGATCAGGCGCTAGCCGATCTCGAAAACATCTATAATTGGATCGCCGAGGACAGCCCAGCCACAGCGAAGACTGTGGTCGATCGGCTTCTTAGCAGCGTCGAGCTGCTGATCTCGTTTCCGTTCATGGGCCATGCCGGTCACGTTTCGGATACGCTTGAGTGGGTGGAGAGTGATCGTGACGGCGGTGTTTCATGGGGCGCAGGACCGCGAAGGTGACAACCGATAGTGCGCGTAAGGTTGCCCCGCGGAGGCGTCCCAAGAACCTTCCTTTTGTCCAAAAAGTGCTTAGAACGGATCAATCGGCGGAGTGCTTCCGAAGGCGCTCCTGCCATCAAACTCGCGAGCGATCCCCATGAACGCCCCCACCGCCTTTCCCGACCAAAAACCCGTTCCGCCCTACAAGCACACGCCGCTGTTTCCGCTGGGGGCGGACACCACGCCCTACAAGAAGATCACCACCGAAGGCGTGCGGGTCGAGAAGGTGCTGGGCAAGGACATGCTGGTGGTGTCGCGCGAGGCGCTGCGGGCGCTGTCGGAGGCCGCGTTCGGCGACATCAACCATTACCTCCGGCCGGGGCACTTGAAGCAGCTACGCTCGATCCTCGATGACAAGGAGGCCAGCGACAACGACAAGTTCGTGGCCTTCGATTTCCTGAAGAACGCCAACATCGCCGCCGGCGGCGTGTTGCCGATGTGCCAGGATACCGGCACCGCCATCATCATGGGCAAGAAGGGCTGCAACGTCATCAGCGACGGCGACGACGAGGCGGCGCTGTCGGAAGGTGCGCGCGACGCCTATTTGCGCCGCAATCTGCGCTACTCACAGGTCGCGCCGCTCTCGATGTACGAGGAGAAGAACACCGCCAACAACATGCCGGCGCAGTGCGAGATCTATGCCGAGGGCGATGACGCCTACAAGTTCATGTTCATGGCCAAAGGTGGTGGGTCCGCCAACAAGAGCTTTCTGTTCCAGGCGACGCCGTCGGTCCTGACCAAGGACCGCCTGCTGGCGTTTTTGAAGGAGAAGGTGCTGACGCTCGGCACCGCGGCGTGCCCGCCATATCATCTCGCCATCGTCATCGGCGGCACCTCCGCCGAGCTCTGCATGAAGACGGTAAAACTCGCCTCCGCGCGCTATCTCGACGCGCTGCCGACCCACGGCTCGGCCGACGGCAACGCGTTCCGCGATCTGGAGATGGAGCAGGAAATCCTGAAGATGACGCAGAGCCTGGGCGTGGGTGCGCAGTTCGGCGGCAAATATTTCTGCCACGACGTGCGCGTGATCCGGATGCCGCGCCACGGCGCGTCGCTGCCGATCGGGCTCGGCGTGTCCTGCTCGGCCGACCGCCAGGTGCTCGGCAAGATCACCAGGGACGGCGTCTATCTCGAGGAACTCGAGCACAACCCCGCGCAATATCTGCCTGCGGTGGAGCAGGCGCTCGGCGGCGAGGTGGTCAGGATCGATCTCGACCAGCCGATGCAGGATATTCTGGCAGCGCTCTCAAAGCATCCGATCAAGACGCGGCTGTCGCTCTCGGGCACCATGATCGTGGCGCGGGATTCCGCGCACGCCAAATTGCGCGAGCGGTTGGAGCAGGGCGAGCCGCTGCCGGATTATTTCAAGAACCATCCGATCTATTACGCAGGCCCTGCGAAGACGCCGGAAGGCTATGCTTCCGGCGCGTTCGGCCCGACCACCGCGGGCCGGATGGATTCCTTTGTCGACCAGTTCCAGGCGGCCGGCGGGTCGATGGTGATGCTGGCGAAGGGCAACCGCGCGCCGGCGGTGCGCGAGGCCTGCAAGAAGCACGGCGGCTTCTATCTCGGCTCGATCGGCGGCGCCGCGGCAAACCTCGCCGAGCACTGCATCAAGAAGGTCGAGGTGGTGGAATATCCCGAACTCGGCATGGAAGCGATCTGGCGCATCGAGGTGGTGGATTTTCCGGCCTTCATCATCATCGACGACAAGGGCAATGACTTCTTCAAGGAATTGAATCTGGGGTGAGGGAGCTTTCCGGACTCGTCATGGCCGGGCAAAAGCGCGAAGCGCGTCTTCGCGCAAAATGACTCGGCCATCCATCATTTTTCTGAGAAGATGGATACGCGGGTCAAGCCCGCGTATGACGATCGAGAACGCTGAAGCAGCGTGCCTCCCCGGGGAGTGCCTTACGCCCTTGTCCCCGTGAACGGAAAACTACCCATCGGGCCGATGCCCATTTCGCCCGACATGGCATCGCCTGCGACCTTGCCGGTAAATTCCAGCGTCAGCGGCATCGGGTTGGTGATCGAGATTTTCCAGGCGACGTCGTCGCCGTTCACGGTGCCGTCGAAGATTTCGCCGGTATTGCCCTCGGCGCCTTGCGTCCCCGTCAACGTGGTGCCTGCGCTCTTCAGGCTCAGCGTGGCGTTGCGCTCGCCCATCGGCGTGCTCATGGTGATATTCCAGTCTCCGTCCACGGCCATTCTCAACTCTCCTTAGGCGCTGGTTCGAGGGCCTCGTCGGTCCCGGCCGGCGGTATAGCCCATCTCGCCGCGCAAGCCCAAGCATCTTGTGTTGCGTGAAAGCGTCTCAGGTGGCGGCGGCGCGGCCGCGCAGGCGGCTGATGACGAGGAAGCGGAACGCGACATATTGCACGGCGAAGGCCAGGATCTTCGCACCCACCGCGACAACCGAGACATAGATGCCCCACAGCCAGACGTCGCCGGTTGCCGCCACCGCGATGGTGCCGGCGCCGAGCAGAAACATCAGCGCCGCCCAGGAATAGCCGGCGATGGTGACATATTCCGGAATGGTCTCGGCCACCAGCGGCGGCATGTAGCGCAGCATCCAGCCGCGTTTGAGCATGATCGCCCCGATCGCAAAATGCGCGATCGAGGGTTTTGCCAGCACGAAGCGGGGATCCTGCGTCAGCAGCGTGACCGTGCCCAGCACGATGACGAGCGCGAGACTCGCGTAGGTCATGAAGCTGAGTTCGCGCCCCTTGATGCGGGCGTAGATGACCTGGCCTATCGCGCCCGCGATCGCCACCGACGTCGCCAGCACGATGTTGCCGCTGGCGAGATAGATCACCAGGAAAATGATGGTCGATAGGAAGTCGGTGGCGAGTCTGGCGAACACGTCCTTCATCGTCATACCCCTCGGCTGTTGATCTCAATGATGAATTGGTGGAGCGGGCAGGGCATTCACCGGCGGCGCTGTATCTTTCGCCTTGCGGTACTCCGGATACCATTTGGTGAAATACAACGCGCTGTTGCGCGCGGCGAAGGCGATCGCAAGGCTGAGCCAGATCGGCAGGCCCGGCACGTAGAGCATCGCTACATTAGCGAGCATCATCAAGAGCGCGGCGAGTGTCCAGGCGCCGGTGATGATGTAGTTGGCGCGCAGGAAACCGGGCATCGCCGCGGTCTCGGCGGGGACCGCCTCGATCGCGTATTGCAGCGTGAAGGGGAAGCGGAACAGCATCGAGCCGAGCGAAAGCAAGAAGATGCCGGTGTCGACGGCAAGTCTTACCGCCGACTGGCTCAGGGTGTGATCGGCGACAACGAAATAGAGGCCGATGCTGACGAACACGATCGCCGAGCCCGCGCCGAGAATCTTCACCGAGCGGCCGCGGAAGGCGTCGATCGCGATCACCGCGACACAGACGCCAGCCGCGGCGAACAGGCTCACCGCGGCCGACGTCACCAGCATCAGGAAAGTGAAGGCGCCATAGGGGGCGAGGATCAGGAAAATCGTCATCTGGCAGCCTCTTCGGGCTAATCTTTACGTTGTCAAGATGAGTAATTGGAGAACGGGTCAGCGTCAAGCGAAATCTTGACAGTGTCAACATAAAGTGAGCGATTGTAAATTATTCATTTGTTACAGCGCGTTAGGCAAAGTTATTGGCGCCGTCATTCCGGGGCGCCGCAGAGCGGCGAACCCGGAATCTCGAGATTGTCGCACCAGATTCCGGGTTCGCGCTGAAGCGCGCCCCGGAATGTCGGTCTGACGGTTAGATCGCTCCCACCCAGTTGCCATGGAAGCCGTCGGGCACGCGGTGGCCGAGATGGACCAGCGCGACCGGGCCGGCCTCGACGTCGGTCGCGTTGAAGACGGCGAGGTCGCTGCGGTTTTCGCGCGCGCGCCAGACCACCGCCAGCAAAAAGCCGTCGCCCTCCGCGGCATCCTTGCCGCGCTCGACGAACACCGGCTCGGAAATCGTGTCGCCCGGCGGCAACAGATAGCGGCCGAGCCGCGATCCCTTGCCGTCGACATGGACGATGCCCGACAGCCAATCCGAGATCGGCGCCTCGGGATTGGCGCAGGCATACCAGCCGTGGCTGCTCTTCGTTCCGGCGCGGCGATCGTCGATGCGCGGAAATTCGCCGGTCAGATCGTCGAGATAGGTTTGCGTGAAGCGGTCGGTATTACCCGAAAGATCGAAGGTCCAGCGGCACAGCCGCGCGCGCGCTTTCGCCGGATCCGTCGGCGAGCTGTCGGGGTGGGGGAACAGCGGCGCCTCCTCGAACTGCATGACGTCAGCGACGATCCGGCTATTTTCCTCCCAGGCGTTCATGACATGGAAGACGTAGCAGCTCTCGCCGCGAAACCAGACGACGTCCCTTGCAGAACCGTTTGCTGATCCTTTGCGCTTCATGACGCCGACATAGGCGCCTTTGTCCGGCTCCCAGGCGTAGGCGGGTTGGCCGGCCATCGCGCGCGCCAGGCTGCCGGTGATGGGCAGGACCGGAAACAGCAAATGGTTCTCGGTGACGATGAAATCATGCACCATGCTGGCATAGGGCGCCTCGAACCGGTCGAAGCGGGTCAACGCGCCGGAAGCGCTGACCGCTCCGAAGGACAGCGTCGGGGTGAAGGGGCCTGACGCATTGTAGCCGAAGAACACCATCTCGCCGGTGACGGGATCGATTTTCGGATGCGCGGTGAAGGGCCCGGCGATGCCGCCGTCATAATTGCAATAGCCGCGGGTTTTGAGCGTGCCCGGCTCGATTTCGGTCGGCAGATGGGCTTCCTCCAGCGCCAGGAGGCGGCCGCCGTGGAAGATGATGTTGGTGTTGGCGACGCCGCCGTCGGCCGTCGCGGAGGCGGGCGCACCGGGCAGCTTGCGGCCGAAACCGCCGAACAGCGCCCGGCCGGCATCATGCTCGGCCTGCCATTTTGGGGTGCGGACCCAGCGGTTGCGATAGGAGGCGCGGCCGTTCTCGAGGTGGAAGGCGTGCAGCATGCCGTCGCCGACGAACCAGTGCGCGCCGGGCACGTCGAACTGCGGATTGGGGCCGTTGCGATAGAGCGTGCCGTTCAATTCGCGCGGCAATTCGCCGCTCACCTTCAGGAATGATGCATCGCATTCGAATGGGATCGGCGCGATATTGGTCCGCTTCAGTCTGTCCGCGATTTCCTGCTGCATGGCGCTTCCTGCTCCAATCTTTACACCGTAAAGATACGGATATAGCAGGTCTCGATTTCAGTCAAGCAAAATCTTTACAGTGTCAAAATCAGGCCATATAAAGCCCGTATGGCAAAAAAGTCCCAGAAGCTCCAGACCCGAGCCCGCCGCGCCGCACCCCGCGCTTCCCCTGCGCGTCCTGCCCGAGGCCGGCGCACACCGCAGGCAGCCGGTTCGAGCTATCATCACGGCGCGCTGCGCGATGCGCTGTTGCAGGCGGCCGAACGGGTGCTGGAGCGCGATGGGCTACCGGGCCTGACGCTGCGGGCGGTGGTGCGCGAGGCCGGCGTATCGCATGCCGCGCCCACCCATCATTTCGGCGACCTCTCCGGGCTTGTCAGCGAGCTTGCCGCGATCGGTTTCCGGCAGTTCCACGCCACCATGACGGCGGCCGGCGCCCCGGGGGCGCCGCCGATGGCATCCGCCAAGGCCTATGTCGCCTACGCCCAGGCCCATCCCGGCATGTACGGGCTGATGTTCCGCGCCGAGCGCCTCGATTATTCGCGGCCCTCGCTGCACGAGGCCGCTGAAGCCTCGTTTGCGGGGCTTGCTGGCGCGATTGGCGCCCGGCGGCACGAGGAGATCGCCAAGGACGCATTGACCCTCGATCAGGCGGCGGCGATCGCACAGGCCTGGTCGCTGGTCCACGGCTTTACCATGCTGCTGCTCGATGACCGGCTTTCGGACATTTTGGCGCGCTCGCCCAAGGGCACCGACGCGGAAACCCTGCTCGAAGCGATGCTGAAAGCCACCTTCGGCAAGCCGCCAGGCTCGTAGTTCAAGGCTGGTAATTCGAGGCTACCGCTGCTTCGCCAGCTCCGCGGCGCGGCCGGGGGTGCCAAGCACCTTGGCCTCGTCCGAGCCGCATTTGAAATCGCGCGCGATCTGGTCGGCCGCCTGCCGCGCCAACTCGTCTGCGTTGGGGTTGGCCGCCGCGTCGACATAGGCGACGGGACAGACCGCGCCCGGCGGCAGCCGTGACACCACCAGCAACGGCTTGGCGTCCGGACCGGCGTTGTTCGTGGTCTGATCGACAATGTCGGCGATCTGCCAGCGCTGGATCATGGCAAACGGATTGTTGCCCGCGATCCGCCATTCGATCGACGGCAGTGCCGAGTTGAACGGGCCGAAATAGGTTTGCGCGGCCGGCTCTTTCGCCGCTTCGTCGCGATTGCGGCCCACCGAGATGGTTTCGCGCTTGTCGTCCTTGCTGACCAGGACCACCAGCGTCGCCTTGCCGCGGCAGACCCGGGTCGCGCTATCCTCGACCTTGCCGGGACCATCGATCCAGCAATTCCGGGCCGCCAGCGAGCTATAGGCGCTGACGGCGAGCGGTTGGGGAGCCGCGTGCGAGGCAAACGTCGCGACAACGAGTGTGGCCGACACCAGGGCAAGCCTGGGGCCGAGATGGGCGGTGCGGAGGGTGTTTGTCATTGCGGCGCTGTAGTCCGGAACTTCGTCCTTTTTTCGTGGAATCTGAGGAAGATTCAGGCGGAAACCTGAACACTGCGGCGGCGAGCTGAGACAAATCCGACTTATCCAATGCTACCGCCGCATCGCGAGCTCGATCGCGCGGCCGCTTTTGCCGATCACCCGCACCTCGTCCTTGCCACAATTGAAATCGCGCGCGATCTGGTCGGCCGCCTTGCGGGCCAATTCGTTGGCATCGGGATTGGCGGCGACATCGACATAGGCGACGTGGCACACCGCGCCTGGCGGCAGCCGGGTCACGACCAGCATCGCCTTCGGGATGGGACGGCCGCCTCCGTCCTCATCCGAATTGTCGTCGATGTGCCAGCGCTGGATGATCGCGAAAGGCTTGCCGGCTATCATCCGCCATTCGATGGTCGTCGTGGCGGAATTGAACGGACCGAACCAAGCCTGCGCCGCCGGTTCGCGGGCCGCAGCGGCGCGGTTGCGGCCGACCGAGACGGTTTCGCGCAGATCGTCCTCGCTCGCCAGCACGATGAGCCCGGCCTTGCCGGGACAAACCCGCGTCGTGCTGTCATCGACGCCACTATGCGCGCCGATGACGCGGCAATCCTTGCGCGCGGTGGAACTGTACGCGCTGTCGACGGTTTGAGCATTCGCGCCCGAAAGCACGTCAAACGAGGCCGCGACTGCGAACAGAAAAGAAGCGAGCAGGAACGTGAAATAACGGGTGAGGCGCATGATTGTCGCTTTGCCAAAGGTCTTCCCAGGGGTTTTCGATATGTCGGACGTGTGCAATCTGGGGAAGGTTCACGAACCCTGCGCCTTAAGCCTGACATTTCCGCGGAATCGTTCTAGAAGGGGCGCAATCGTTCCAGAAAAGTGCGTTGGCTGTTCGAAACCTTCGTTTGTGTGTCCGTCCCTCAAGATCCCTCATGCCTGCCATTTTACCGAATAAACCCTATCGCGTCGGCCGTTCCCGCACCGGCCTTGGCCTCTTCGCCACCAAACCGATCAAGAAGGGCACCAAGATCGTCCGTTATTTCGGGCCGCTGCTCGATTCGCGGAAGAAGAAGGATGACGCGGTCGAGAACAAATATCTGTTCGAGCTCAACGGCCGCTGGACCATCGATGGCTCCGTGCGCGAGAACGTCGCCCGCTACATCAATCACGCCTGCAAGCCAAACGCGGAATCCGACGTCAAGCCCCGCAAGCGCAAGGTCTTCATCCGCGCGATCAAGAACATCGAGCCGGGCGAGGAGATCAACTACGATTACGGCACCGACTACTTCAAGGCCTATCTGAAGCCGATCGGCTGCAAATGCGCGGCCTGCGAGAAAAAACGGAAGAAGCAGCGCGCCGAGGCGCGGGCCGAGCGGCTGCGGTTGAAGCAGAAGGCCGAGCGGAAGGCGCAACGCAAAGCCGAAAAGCCCGCAAAAGGTGGAGGAAAGCCCAAAGCCAGGCCGACGAAAAGACCGAAGCGCGGCAACGGCAAGCTCGCCAACGGTCACGCCGTCATCTAGACAGTCATGTCTTCCAGCGTCAGCGTGGTTCAGATCACGCCGCTCGCGCGATTTTTCGCCGGCTCGATTGCGCGCGCAGCGCCGCCGTTTCGGTCAGCCTCTGAGTAACCGCGGATTCATCCACCGGGCTTCCGCGCCGAATTCGGAAGCGGAAAATTCCCGAAGTCGAGCGCCGAGCGTTGAATGATCGCGCCGCTGTCGTCGACCACAAGGCGAAATCGCCGATGCTCCGAGAAGAATGTCAGGCGATGCCGGCCACGGTCCGCATCGATGCCGCGCTCGGCAAGGCCCGTGATTTTTCCCGCTTGCATCTGCTTCCGCAACCGCGGCAGCGTGATACCGAGCCCTTCGGCGATCACGGCCCCATCGACCTGAACGGCGCCGTCGCAAAATTCGACCGGTTTCATGCCGCACCTTCTCATGCCGCACCTCGCGCCGGGCTTGTCTTGGGCCTCGCGGGATAGGCGCATTCGGCAAGCGTGGTGGCGTCGAGCTCGCGCATGAAGGCTTCGCGCGCCGCGGCCAGCCGCGTCTTGAGACGGCAGCGCGGCGTCAGCACGCAACCGCCGCCATCACCGCGAAAACATTCGACCAGCGCATGCCGCGCCTCGAGCGCACGCACGACTTCGCCGATCGTGATCGACTGCGGCGGTCGGGCGAGGCAGAAGCCGCCGCCCGCGCCGCGCTGGGTCGAGATGAATCCGCCATCGGCGAGGTCGCGCACCACTTTGGCCAGATGATTGCGGGAAATGCCGAACTCGGCCGCGATCTCGTTGGTCGCGAACGACCGCGTGGGCTCGCCGGCCAGCCGCATCAAGGCGCGCAGCGCAAAATCCGTGAAGGACGTCAGACGCATGGGAGACCCCGAAAATAAGCCTTTGCAAATATTCTATAGCGCTCTAAATAGGTATTTGAAATACCTATTTAAGGAAAATCGATCGTGACAGGGGCAGAACGTCGCGCGCAGCTTACAGCCGACATCGCGGAAAAGACCGGGATCACCGAGGCGATGATCGAACGCCTGGTGCGCGGTTTCTACGTCAAGGTAAGGACCGACGCGTTGCTGGCGCCGATCTTCGAAGCCCGAATCCGGGATTGGGAGCCGCATCTGGCGCAGATGTGCGCCTTCTGGTCGTCCGTGGCGCTGATGTCGGGCCGCTATCACGGCACCCCCATGGTCAAGCACCTGCCGCTGCCCGTCGATGCCGCCCATTTCGATCGATGGCTGGCGCTGTTCGAGCAGACGGCCAGGGAAATCTGCTCGCCGGAGGCCGCGGCGCATTTCGTCGAGCGCGCCCGGCGGATTGCCGCGAGCCTCGAACTCGGCATCGCGGGCGGGCGGGGCGTCCTGCTCGGAACCGGGGAGAGATTTTGGCGCAGCGAAGAAGGAGCGATCCAATGATGCACAGGATACAGGTCACGACGGACAAGGGGCAGGCCGATCCGTATTCCGGCAGCAGCCTGGTGCCGATGCTGGTGGCCGGAATAGCTCTCACGCTGGTTGGCATGATCGCGGCGGTGATGCTGAGCTAACGACAAGCTCGACCGCCGCGAAGCTTCGGGCCTTCGCGACGGCCGTTGATCGACGCAATCGGGCCGGAGCTTTAGGCTGCGACAGTGCCGCCGCTCCGGCGCAGGCCGATATATTGCAGCTCGGCAAGGACGCCGGTCCCGATTGCCTGGGCCACAACGAAGAGCTCGCCGAGAAGGTTCGGGCTCACAGAGCCCGAGAACAGCAGGGCGACGCTGGCGATGGTCCACGCGGCGTTGCCGGCGATCACGACGGCGACCACGAGTTTCGGCACTGATGCGCGCGAGCCGAGCCAGCCGACCAGCGCGGCATAGGCGAAGAGAAGCAGGCCGGTTTCGAGCAACAGCGCCTCCCGCAGATCGAGCCGTGCGGCAAGCATCGAGGCACCCGGTGCCATCGCCAGCGCGCCGGCGCCGCTGAAAATCGCATCGGCGAGGAGGGCGCGACGGAGGAATTGGGATGAACTGATCATGGTGGTTCTCCTGTTGGCGGTTGGGGACTAGAAGGCTTGACGGCACCAGGCGAGAAGCCGGCGTGCGAGGCGAAGCGGGCACAGCGATTTGGCGAAGCTGTTTTCGACCGCTTGCACCCGGGCGAACACGAAGACACCGGTCGAATGCAGCAGCGGCTCGGGCATGTTGAGGCTGCGCGCCAGCAGCCGGGTCGCGAACTTGAGCAACCAGGGCACCAGGCCGGCGGTGATGGATCGGTAGAAGAAAAGCGCAATCATGGTCATCTCCTTGGGCTTGAAGATGATCCGCCCTGCGATGCAATTCGATTACGTCGGAGGTAATGGAAGGCGTGAAATTTGCGTGCTAGGTTTTCGACCATGAACGCACATGCTTCCACGGCGCGAGCCGAGCGAACCCAGCCCCTGCACATCGGCGATCACCTGCGTGAATGGCGGCAGCGCCGCCATCTGAGCCAGCTCGATCTGGCCGTCGACGCCGAGATTTCCGCGCGTCACCTGAGCTTCGTCGAGACCGGCCGCGCCGCACCATCGCGCGAGATGGTGCTAAAGCTCGCCGAGCGGCTGGATGTGCCCTTGCGCGAGCGCAACGTGCTTCTCGTCGCCGCCGGTTTCGCGCCGGCCTTTCCGCAACGCTCGCTGGATGATCCCATGCTGAAATCGGCGCGCCAGGCCATCGACCTCGTGCTCAAGGCCCATGAACCTAACCCGGCGCTGGCCTATGACCGCCACTGGAATCTGGTGACGGCCAACCGCATGGTGGCGCCGCTATTGGAGGGCATCCCGGAGCGCCTGCTCGGGCAGCCCTTCAATATCCTGCGGCTTGCCTTTCATCCCGAAGCGCTGGCGGCGCGCACGGTCAATCTTGCCGAGTGGTGCGGCCATCTGCTGGAACGATTGCATCGCCAGTGCGAGGCGACCGCCGATCCCGAACTGATCAAGCTCTATAACGACCTCAAGGCCTATCCGATTCCCGCGCGCAGCGGCCCGCTGCCGCCCGACAACAATGTCGCGATCCCCTTGAAGCTGCGCCACAACGGCGAGGTCTTGAGCTTCATCTCCACCACGATGGTGTTCGGCACGCCGGTCGATATCACGCTGTCGGAGCTGGCGCTCGAGACGTTCTTTCCGGCCGACGATTTGACGGCGATGCGGATGCGGGAAATGGCGGCCGATTTGAAGTAGAATAAAGACTCCCTTGCGGAGCGGCGCCAAGCTGGCACGGCCGCCTGAGTAGAGTTCGCAATTCGGAGGGTGACCGCATGGATACGCGTTCGACACCAGCTTTGCATCGGCCTGCCAATCCCGTCGGCGATCTCCTGCGCGGCTGGCGGGGCCGCCGCGCTATGAGCCAGGCCGATCTCGCCTTCGAGGCGAGCATCTCGATCAAGCATCTGAGTTATGTGGAAACCGGCAAGGCGGTTGGCAGCCGCGAGATATTGCTGCAGTTGGCGGCAGCGCTTGGCCTGTCGCTGCGCGACCGCAACGCGCTGTTGGAAGCGGGCGGCTTCGCCCGGCAATATGGCGAACGAAGCCTGTCCGCACCTGAACTCGCCGAGGCGAGGCGCGCGATCGACCTGCTGCTGCGGCGTCACGAGCCTTATCCCGCTATCGTCACCGACCGGCGCTGGGATGTGATCGAAACCAATCGCGCGGCGGCGCGGCTGATGACGCATCTGCTCGGCGCCGAGCGCATGCGGCGTCCGCTCAACCACATGCGGATGTTTCTCACACCCAACGAACTGCGCCCGTTCGTCGAGAACTGGACGAGCCTTGCCGCGGCGCTGATGGTTCGCGCGCGCCATGAGACGATGGCGGCACCACTCGATCTGGCGCTGCAGTCGACCTGGCGCGAGCTGTTGAAATTGCCTGATGTGGCAGCGCCCGAGCTCGATGAAAGCAAGACGCCGGGTCCGCTCTGCGAGGTGCGGCTGCGCAAGGGCGATCTCGCGGTCAATCTGATCGGCGCGGTGCTGACACTCGGCACGCCGCAGGATGTCACGCTGCAAGAATTGCGCGTGGAAATGTTCATGCCGGCCGATGACGCGTCCGACGCCGCGCTGGTTGCGCTGGCGCCTCAGGAGGCCTGAGCCTGCGCCGCTTCGCGTTTCTCGAACGTCATCGCCTGCAAGACTTCGGCAAACGGTCCGCGCCGGTCGCTCAGCGTCGCCATGGTCAGTCCGGCGCCGCATTCGCCGATGCGGGTGCGCGAGCGGATCAGGATCCATTCGTCTGCCGGCGGGCGAAAGAAATAGAGGCTGATCTCGGGATTGATGAAGGTCCATTGCCGCATGTCGACGAGCTGCGCGACGCCGCTGGCAAAGTCCGCGGCCTGCACGGCCTGCAACAGCGACGTGTTGGTTTCGCGTTCGACCAGCGGGATATCGAGCCGCATCCACGCCGCAGCCGGTCCAGGCTTTTCCAGCGCGCCCTCGATCAGCCGCACCGACACGTTCTGGAAATAGCGGCTCCATTTCTGCGTGAAGGCCGGCGGCGGGAGGCCTGCCTCGGGCGGGGCGTCGCCTGCGGCGGCCTTCGTGAACGGATCGGCGGGAGATTCGCCGCCTCGGGCGGTCAGCAGTGCTGTGCAGCGGCCGATCTCGGTTTCGCCGTCCATGAGCCGCACTTGAAGGGTCTTGGCCTTGCGGCCGTCGCGCAGCATTTCGGTCACAAGCGCAAAGGCGCTGAGACCGGCCGGCCGCCATAAATCGAAGGTCAGGCGCCGCACCGCGAATCCGGAGGTACCCGCCAGCCGCTCCACCTCGCGCGCCATCAGCGCGGTGGTGGCGCTACCCTGCAGCATGTCCGGCGACCACGGTCCGCCGGCGTGCTCGTTGGCGCGAAACAGAAGGCCTTCGGGGGCGAAGATCGCGGTCATGTCTGGGCTCCACGGTTCATGGCTGGCGCATTGTTAAGAATCGGAGCCGTTTCTCACAATAACCGCGGAGGTGATGTTGGGAGGGTAGCGATCATCCCGCATCCGGCCTATCTTGGAGGCAGGTTAGGAGGTCAGTCCCATGAGCACGCTGAAACCGCTTAAGATCGACATCGTCTCGGACGTCGTGTGCCCGTGGTGCTATATCGGCAAGCGGCGCATCGAGAACGCGCTGGCGCTGGTGCCTGATGTCCCGGTGGACATTCAGTGGCGGCCGTTCTTCCTCAATTCGTGGGTGCCGCGCGAGGGCATCAGCCGGGACGAATATCTCACCGCGAAATTCGGCTCGGTCGAGGCCTACAAGGGTATTGCCGGCCGTGTGGTCGCGGCCGCCGGCGAAGAGGGCCTGAGCTACCGGCCCGATCTCGTCAAGCGCCAGCCCAATACCATCGATTGCCATCGCCTGATCCATTGGGCGCAAGCGCAAGGCAAGGCCGCCGAGATGAAGCAGCGGCTGATGGAATTGTACTTTCGCGATGGCGGCGATCTCACCGATGTCGACGTGCTGGTGCAGGCCGCCGCCGATGTTGGCCTCGATGCCGACGATGTGCGCCGGCGCCTTGCAACCGATGAGGACGTCGCCCTGATCTCGGGCCAGGCGCAGGAGGCCTCTGACAAGGGTATCTCCGGCGTGCCGACCTTCGTGTTCGCGCAGAAATACGCGGTGTCCGGCGCGCAGCCGGCCGAGCAGCTCGCCCGCGCCATCCGCCAAGTGTCGGCGGAGATCAACGCGCAGGCGGCGGAGTAGGCCTCTTCTCCCTCGCCCCGCTCTTGCGGGGAGAGGCGTAAGCGGCCTGCGGCCGCCGTTCTTGATGGTGAGGGGCTCTCTCCGCGAAAAGCTAGTTTGCAACGGGCACCGTGCCTCGCCCCTCACCCGAAATTCGCTTCCGCGATTTCGACCTCTCCCCGTAAGAGGACGGGGAGAGGTAAAGCAAGGTGTGCTACGCCCTGCGACCGCGAATGAAATGAACCGCGCGGCGCGCCATGTCGTGCGCGAACTGCCGCAAGACCAGCGCCGCCTTTATCAGCGGCACCACCGGATCGTTTTGCCGCAGCGGGATCAGCACGTCGCCGATCGCGAGCCGGCCGCGCCAGACCGGATTGATCATGGGGTGGTCGGGGGTTGCGGTGGAATCGGCGGACGCGATCTGAGGATCGGCGCAGAGATGCCGGGTCAGATCGAGCGTGAGCTGCACGCCCGGTGAATATTTGGCGAAGCGCTCGTCGATCCCGAGCTTGAAGAAGAACGCGCGATTTTGGTGCCGCAGCACGATGCCGGCCGCGACCGGAGTTTCGCCTGCGCGCAAGGTCACGATCTCGCATTGGCCGGTTTCGGCGAGTGCTCTCGTGGCGCGGCGGATGAAGGCAGCATCCCCTTCGACTTTAAGCAATGCGGTGCCGCGTTCTCCCTTCCAGCCACTGGCTTCGAGATGCAGGAAAGTCTCGATCGCGGCCATCACCTCTTGTGGCGAGCGCGCCACCTCGAAATGGACGGCGCCGTGTTCGGCCAGCCGGTGGCGCTGGCGGCGCAATTCCTTCAGCTTTTTTGCGCCGAGCCCATCGCGCAGCAATTGGTCGGCGTCGCGCGTCGCGTCGAGGCGAGCGCGCAGATGCGATTGCAGCGCGCGCGGCCGCAAGTCCTCGCGCCGCAACACCTCGGTAAAGGCCTTCATCGCCGCGCCATGCAGCGAGACCTCGCGCAGGATCAACGCTCGCGCACCGGCTTCCCGCGCCGCCTGCATCAGGCGGCTTGCGGCGTCGTCCGCCCGATCGCGGTCGAGCAGCGGCGTGCAAAGCGTGCCATAGGGATGGGCGCTCACCAGCGCGGGCAGGGGAATCTTGTAGGCACGCCAGACCGGCACAACCGGCAGCAGGCCGATCATCGGCGCGGACGGGTTATCGCTGAAGGCTGCGAGCGCGGAGGCGCCGGTGCGGCCGGGCGCGCTCGCGTTCACCGCCAGTTCCCAATCGGCAAGGTAATAGCCGTTCGGCTCGATCGCGCGAAGGCTGAGCCGGCGCCATGCCTCGGCATCGACGGTCGTGAGCGGCAACAGCGCCTGGACGGCCGTCGCGGCCGCGTCGGGCCGCGCGCGGCTGGACGCCGCATCCTCGTTAGATGCGCGACGGGTGTCCGCCAAGTCCACCGTCTCGATCACGTTCCCGTTTCCCAATTCGCGCGGCAGCGCGTGGTCAAAGCTAGCGTAAAGTTTCGAAAAGACGGTTGGCTGGCGCACGCAATTTGAGCGGTAGCGTTAACGGGCCGTTCAATATCACTGGGTGCAGCACCGGACTATCCGGGGGGCGGCGTGCGGATTTTCGGAGCTTGCGAAGCACGGCGATTTATATTAGGAGTCTCTAAATTAAGAGACGGCCTGTATTGGCCGATATCGCGTTGGCATCGCAACGCAACGGCGAACCTGGAACTGTCCGATGATCGCCACATCCTTCACACCCGTCGCGTCGCTGCTTGGAGGCGCACTGATCGGTGCCTCCGCCGTCATGCTGATGGCGCTGACCGGCAGGATTGCCGGCGTCAGCGGCATCGCGGCACACCTGTTGCCGCCTTACCAAGACCGCGAGTTCGCGGGCAGGCTCGCCTTTGTCGCCGGCCTTGTGGCGGCGCCCGTCATCGTCCTGCTCGCGACCGCAAGATTGCCTGCGCTAACCATCGAGGCGAACGCGGTCACGCTGGTGCTCGCGGGATTTCTCACGGGCTTCGGTTCGGTGTGGGGCAATGGCTGTACCTCCGGTCACGGCGTGTGCGGGATTTCGCGGCTTTCGCTGCGCTCGCTCGTCGCCACCATCACCTTCATGGCCACCGGCTTTGCGACCGTGTTCGTCATGAGGCATTGGGGTTAGGCATCATGGCCATCTTGCTGCAGTTTGCCATCGGTCTCGTGTTCGGCTTCGGACTGTTGCTGTCGGGCATGTCGAACCCGGCGAAAGTTCTCAACTTCCTCGATCTCCGCGGCATTGCCGCAGGCAACTGGGATCCGAGCCTCGCCTTTGTGATGGCGGGCGCCGTCGCCGTGGCGTTTACCGGCTTCCGCCTGGTTCTACGGCGATCGCAACCGTTGTTTGGTGAGAAGTTTCACCTTCCGGCCAGCCGCGATCTGGATTTTCGGATCCTTTCGGGGCCGGCGATCTTCGGCATCGGTTGGGGGCTGGCGGGCTTCTGCCCCGGTCCGGCCTTGACTGCGCTCGGCTTCGGCTCGGGTGCCGCGTTCATCTTCGTCGCGGCGATGCTGGCTGGCATGTGGCTGGCGCGTTTCATTGAACGGCTGCCTTCACTGTCGCGCATCGCCGCGCCGGCCGATCCCCTCGAAACCTGACCAAGCAGTCGCGCAAACGCTTCGCATTTGTTGGTAGGGTAAGGCCGCTACCCGTTTTTCCGGGTCATGGTCTCGATCGGCTCGTAGCTTTCGGACGCGCAGTTGTCGTCGGGCTCGGAGCGCCGCCGGTCGGCGATCATGCCTTCAGCGATGGTGATGCGGTAGGTCTCGGTGCCGAGCGGCTTGCCGACCGCGTTGGTCAGTTCCGCCCGGACGCAGGCGTTCCAGCCGGGTCCGCGGGGGTCATGAAGCGGCGGCGAGACCCGCACCGCATGCGGGTATGAGGTCGCGACGAACACCGAATTCAGGTTTGCGCGGACCATTTGCTTGACGTCGGGCATAGGCTCCGGTGGCGGCGGATCGGCGGCTTTGATCCGCATGAACCCAGGCAGATAGGCGTGGCTGTCGGCAAAGCTGCAAGCCGCCAGCATCAGCGCCGCGCCCGCGATGAACGCGATATGAATGAGCCCCCGCCACATTCCCCCGATGTTATGCTGCGGCGCTGAAAAAAGCGCCTGTCGAAATTTCAACTTGGGCTACCCGCCTGATCAACAATTGCTGATCATGGATGCGAAACAGCTCTGCGTTGTGTGAGGGCTTCGAACCGTCTCGCGGAAAGTCGCGTCCAATGGGCCATCATTCCGTAGGGGAGATGGCCCATGTTACGTCATGTATTCTGCACTGCGATGGTTTGTGGCGCGCTGCTTTCCGGCTCTCACGTGGCACTGGCCGAAAACCGGCTTGCCCTGGTGATCGGCGAATCGGCCTACCGCGCGGTCACGCCGCTGCCCAACCCCGCCAACGACGCCAGGGCGATGTCGAAGTTGCTCAACGATGCCGGCTTCGAGGTGACCACGGCGGCCGACCTGTCGCAACGGGAAGTGAACACCGAGGTCGGCGACTTTGCCGCCAAGATCGCCGCCAAGGGGCCCGACACGGTGGCGCTGGTATTCTATGCCGGTCACGGCGTGCAGATCGACGGCGAGAATTATCTCGTGCCGGTCGACGTCGACCTGAAGCGGGAAGCCGACATTCCGTTGCAGGCGGTGCGCCTGAACGACGTTCTCAACACCCTCAATTCGGTGCCGAGCAAGATGCGCATCCTCTTGCTCGATGCCTGCCGCAACAATCCGTTCCCCGCGATCAGCGGAAGCGCCGGCCATGGGCTGGCGATGGTCGATGCGAAAACCGGGGCTCCCGGCACCTTCGTGTCCTACTCGACCTCGCCGGGCGCGGAAGCGGAAGACGGCAACGGCGCCGACAGTCCCTATACCACCGCGCTGCTTTCGGCCGCGCGCGAGCCGGGCCTGCCGATCGAGGAAGCCTTCAAGCGGGTGCGCGTGGCCGTCAACAAGGCGACCGATGGCCGACAGACGCCCTGGGAAAGCTCGTCGCTGACGGAAGATTTCAAGTTCATCGCGGCAAGCGGCCCGGCCGCGGCGAATGCCGGTCCGGTGCCTGTGGCGACCAAGCGCAGCGCCGATGAATGGAAGCGCGAACTGCAGGGCAAGCCGGCCGACGTCGCGCACGAGCTGATCGTCGCCGACGGCACGGTGGAGGCCTATGAAGCCTTCGTCGCGCTGTTCATGCAGTCGCAGTTTGCCCATGAGGCGCACGAATGGCTCATTTTACATCGCAGGATGGTGGCGTGGAATGATGCCGTGCTTGTCAACACGGCGGCGTCCTACCGCGCGTTCCTCGCCTTGTATCCCGACAGTGACTTGGCCGCGACCGCGCGAAAATTGATCGAGCGGCTGCGTTATCGGCCGAGCATCGTGCCGGCAGTGATGGCTTCGGCCGGCGGTTCGTCCGGCAGCGGCGGCAACGCACAGCCCGCGTCATCCGGGCCAAGCCAGCCAACCAACGCCTCGCTCGGCCCGTGCGCCCAGCCCACCGTTCCCTTGAAAAAGGTCGACGTCACGCCGCCGCCCGCCGATCCGCAGCCGCCCGTGCGCGTCACCGTGTTGCCGCCGCGCGAGCCCAACCCCGTGGTCCGCACCGTCGTGCTGCCGCCACCGCATCGTGTCATCGTGAGCGAAGGGCCGGCCTATCACCGTCCGCCAGTGCTTTACCGGCCGATCGGCACGGGTTTCGGCGGCGGCGGATTCCGTGGACCGATCGGTTTTGGCCGCATGCGCGGCCGTTTCTAGCCGAAACGAAGAAACGGCGCGACCTCAAGGCGAAGACCGGCCACGCGGCCGGTCTTCGCGTGTTTGCCAGTCGCATTAATTAGCGGCAAGGCGGCCGCGAACAGCCTTGCCCTCGTCCAATTGCCGAGTAGTTTTGTCAACCGACTGCGGCAGGGAGATCACGGCAATGAGGACTTTGGCGATGGCGGCAGCGGCGCTGGCGATACTGATGGCGTTGCCTGCGCACGCGCAGATGGGAGGGTTGGGAGGTAAGCGGAATCGGAGCGATGAGCCCAAGTCCGAGGAGAAGAAGCCGCAAGTAGACGACAAGGCCTATAAGGCGGCGCTCGAACGAATTCCCGAGCCCAAGGGAAAATATGACCCGTGGGGCGTGGCGCGTCCCGCGGCGCCAGACAAGACCAAGCCGAAATAGACCCCCGACTTTCGCGAATGTGAAAACGGGCCGGGTGCAGCTAGCCTCGATCAGGCCGCAATTCCCGCAACGGCTGCTTTGAAACGCCGGCTGCCGGCATACCTTGCGCCGCTGTCGAGCCGCAGCTCGAAATCGCCGGCCGCGCGCCACTCCAACGCCACCACGCGCTTCAGATTGACCAGCCGGCCGCGATGCACGCGCACGATGCCGAATGGCGCCAGCCGCAGCTCCTGGGCCTGGAGCGTGGTCCGGATCAGGTGGTTTCGCCGGCCGGTCAACTGGAATTCGACGTAATTGCCGGCGGAGGCAACCGATATGATCTCGCTCGGATTGACCAGGATGCTGGCGCGGCCGTCCCGGAGCCATAATTCCGGCGTCGGGGCTGGGTCGTCGATCACATCAGGCGCAAGCTCGTCGCCTTTGGCCGGCGCGGGGAGGGCAGGGAGCTCGGCCAGCCAGAAGATGACGACGAATGCGGCGAAGGCGAACAGATCCTTGGGAAACTCGTAAGGAATCTCGCGCAGCCAGGGAAATGAGTAGGACCAACCAGCGAGCCGGTACGCCAACTCGCGAAGCAAGCCCATTCCAAGGATGTGCAGCGTCGAGAAGGTGAGCAGGAGCGCGGCAAGCCCGAGGGCCACGAGAAGCGGACGGTTGGCGCCGGTGCGGATGAGAAGTGCGCCACGTCGTGCCAGCGGCAACAGGGCCACGATCACGATGTTGCTGGTCAACATCCAGAGCGCCGGTTCCCACAGATTGTGGGGCGCACCCAGCCGCCACGATATGTCGCGCGCGAACGAGAACGTGTTCACGACGTCGGAAATCGCGATCAGAACGATGACAATGGCATAGGCTGCCGAAGCCGAGAGGCGCGTGATCTCACCGCTCGCCCACGAAAACGCGCCGCCGGCCTTCGTCACCGACGACTTGTCACGCGGACCAAACCATCCGTCCCATCGCGGCTGGACAGACGGGGTTGCGGCGAATTGGATGATCGACCTAATCATGGGCTGGACGCGTCCGAGGCAAGGATCTCGCAAAACATGGTGAGTCTATATCGTGTTCCCGCTACGGGAAAGCCGAACCAGGCTTCCGGTCGCGCGAGCAGATTACTGGTTCGCTTGACCGCTTTTTCGTTCATTGCCGTTGCCTGGCTCACGGCATCGCCCAGCCTTGCCTGGGAATATTGGGGCGGCGACCAGGGCGGGACGCGGTTCTCAAAACTTGCGCAGATCACGCCGGCCAATGTCGGCGACCTCCTGCGCGCCTGGGAGTTCCACACCGGCGATCTCGAGGGCCGCCCGCCGGCGGCCATGGCGCGGACGAAATTCGAGGCAACCCCGCTGTTCGTCGAGGACAGCCTGATTCTCTGCTCGCCGTTCAACGAGGTGATCGCGCTCGATCCGGGCACGGGTGCGCCAAAATGGCGATACGATCCGAAGGTCTCCAACAGCCAGCGCCCGGCCAACCGCTATAATTGCCGCGGCGTCGCCTATTGGGTCGACGGGCAGGCGGCGGAAGGCGCCGCCTGCCGCAGCCGGATCTTCATGGGCACCAACGACGTCCGCGTCATCGCGCTCGACGCCAAGACCGGCATTCCCTGCGCCGATTTCGGCGACAACGGCCAGGTCAGGATCGACGTCGGCAAGGAGCTGCTATGGCCGGGCGAATTCCAGATCACCTCGGCGCCGGTGGTGAGCCGCGGCGTCGTCGTGGTCGGCTCCTCGATCGCGGATAATGTCCGCGTCGATGCGCCGCTCGGCGTGGTGCGCGCCTTCGACGCGCGAACCGGGCGGCCGCGCTGGACCTTCGATCCGCTGGTTCACGACGGCATCAGCGCCGGCCACAGCAATGTCTGGGCGCCGATGTCGGCCGACGACGAGCGCGGCTTGGTATTCCTGCCGACGACCTCGCCGAGCCCGGATTTCTTCGGCGGCAAGCGGCTCGGCAATGACGAGCACGCCAATTCCGTGGTCGCGCTGAAAAGCGAGACCGGCGAACTGGTATGGGCGTTCCAGACCGTGCATCACGACGTCTGGGATTACGATCTGCCGGCACAGCCGACGCTGGCGCGTATCGACACCGGCGACGGCCCGCGCGATGTCGTGATCCAGCCGACCAAGCAAGGGTTTGTGTTCGTGCTCGACCGCGACACCGGCAAGCCGGTCTGGCCGGTCGAGGAGCGCGCGGTGCCGCAAGGCAGTGTGGAAGGCGAGCAGCTCTCGCCGACGCAGCCGTTTCCCACCCATGTGCCGGCATTGATGCCGCAAAAATTTTCGCTCGACGACGTCTTCAGGCTGCCGATCATCGGCAGCCCGTCCTGCGACGCGCAGCTTGCGACCGCGCGCAACGAGGGGCTCTACACCCCGCCCTCGACGCAAGGCACGATCATCTTCCCGATGACCGGCGGCGGCGTAAACTGGGGCAGCGCGGCGTTCGACCCGGTGAACCAGATCCTCTACGCCAACACCACCTACGCCATCCATCTCGTCAAGCTGATCCCGGCCGCGGAAGCGGAAGATGTCAAGCCTCCGCCGGTGGGCGAACTCGGACGCCAATGGGGCGCGCCCTTTGCGATGACGCGCGTGGTTGCGAAGTCAAAGCTCGGACTGCTCTGCAACAAGCCCCCGTGGGGCGAGATGGTCGCCGTTGACCTGAAAGCTGGCAAAATCCTCTGGCGCTCGCGTGTCGGCACCTCGGAAGACCGCGCGCCGCTTGGGCTTGCCTTCAAATGGGGTACGCCGCTCGTCAACGGCGTCGCGATCACCGCGGGCGGTCTGGTTTTCACCGGCGCGATGGATGCGTATTTGCGCGCGTTCGATGCCAAATCCGGCGACGAGCTCTGGCAGGGGAGGCTGCCGGTGCCCGGCGTCGCCAATCCCATGACCTATCTCTGGAGAGGCGAGCAATATGTCGCGATCGCCGCCGGCGGCCATTCCGAGTCCGGCACGTCGATCGGCGACAGCGTGGTGGCGTTCCGCCTGCCACGGGACGGCGAAGCGCCCTCGCTGTGGTCGCGCACCATCGACCGTCCGGGCGGAAGGTTCTGGAGCAAGGCGATCGCGGTTGCGCTGGCGATTGGCTTAATGATCGTTGCGCTATGGCGCTGGCGACGCCGGGTCAAATTGCGCCCGGCCGGCATGTCCGGGACCGCATGAGCGGCTGATGTCACGCGGCTAGCGCATCATCGGCGGCGGCCGATCGCAACTCCTAGCAGGAACGCGCATAGCAGCGAACCAAGAGGCGCTTCGCGCGCGATATTGCTCAAGATGCTCAACGGCATCCCGGGCTTTCGACCCGCTGCGATCGCGCTGTTGAGGCGACGGACTGCCGCTTTCAATGCGTCGGTGGCTTCCGCGATGCTGGATTTTGGTTCCGGCAGCGGATCCAGGCCTTCGTAGGCGAAAGGGGCCAGCGGGCTATCGTCAGTCACGATCTGATCTCCGCTCTCGGCCTTCCCGACGAAATCGTTCGCGGGGCCGGCAATGCGATCCTTGTCCACGGCGTACACTTCCCGCGATGAAGTCTCGGAGAGCTAACCGACAGGGTGAGTTTCGGTTCCCGCGCGTCGACCGCATGTTGTCGCACCGATTGCAAATCTCCGACTTTAGGAGGGCGCTGTACAATTACGGTCACATTGGAACGAATTTTACGGATCGGAGATTGAGTCAGAGTTCGCAGTGTTGGAGGTACCTATGTGGTCGCCGAACCTTGTGCCCTATGGCGCGGATCAGACGGTCTACCTTGTCATGGACAGATTCGGTGCAAGCGGCAGCGTGTGCCGCGAGATCGAGGTTGAACGCACCGACCTCGAAGTCATCGTCGGCGATCTCATCTCGGGTCAATTCAATGATCCGGTTCGCGTCGTTGCCTTCAATACGCTTGAGCATTGGTCGAACGACATTTCGGCGGATGTCGCTGGCGAAATTCAAACACGTTGCGACATCGATGGCGAGCCTTTGCCGGAGCATATAAGGGATTTCGTGGAACGATATGCTCCCTCGACCCGCAGGCTTGCGCTTCAACTGGCCTGATGCCGCTCAGCCCGTCTTTCTCTCTTCCCCCGAGGAAGATTTTTCCGCCATTTCGCGCCAGGCATTTTGATCGAAATGATGTTAGGCTTCATCCGCTGAAAATTTTGGCGCGATGCAATGAGGCGACACGGGGTCGGCTGTGCGGTAGCTTACCCGTCACATCGTGCCGACCGGGAAAATATCCCGAAAAAAAGAATAGTCGGAGGAAACGATGCGGCGGCAGAAAAAATTCTATGCCTGGGGTTATGCCGACGAAGATCTGACTCCGGACGAAATCAAGTTCTGGGAAAAGGGTATCGCAGAACGATACGGGCTCTCCTCCTTCGACGTCACCCCGCCGCCCAAGGCCGAGGAGATCACGCTGCGTCCGTCACGCGTCGTGGTGCCGGCTGCGCTGCAAGGAATCGTTCGCGCCGATCATCTCACCCGGCTGGAGCACGCCTACGGCAAGGCCTGGTTCGACGCCTGCCGCATGTTCCTGCGCTCGGTGCCCAATCCGCCCGACGCGGTGGCCTTTCCCGACAACGAACAGGACGTCGTGCGCATCCTCGCCTGGTGCGATCAGATCGGCGCCAAAGCCATTCCGTATGGCGGCGGCTCGTCCGTGGTGAAGGGCATCGAACCCGCCGCGGAATTCGAAAAGGTCGTGACCATCTCGATGCGCCATATGGACAAGGTGCTGGAGATCGATGCGGTAAGTCACGCCGCGCGCATCGAGGGCGGCGTTTACGGGCCGCACATCGAGGACCAATTGCGCGAGACGCCGTTCACGATGCGCCACTACATGCAGGCCTACCGCTGCTCGACGCTGGGCGGCTGGATCGCGACGCGTTCGGGAGGTCATTATGCAACGCTGACCACCCACATCGATGATTTCGTCGAGAGCACGCGGGTGGTGACGCCGGTCGGCACCCTGGAGACGCGCCGGCTGCCGGGCTCCGGTGCCGGGCCGAGCCCCGATCGGATGTTCATCGGCTCGGAAGGAATCCTCGGCATCATCACCGAAGCCTGGGTGCGGCTGCGCCAGAAGCCGACCTTTCGCGCGGCGACGAGTGTGCGTTTCAAGGACTTCTACGCCGGTGCCGACGCCGTGCGCGGCATCACCCAGGCCGGCCTTTATCCCGCCAACTGCCGGCTGCTCGAGGCGCGCGAGGCGCTGCCCGATATCCCCTGGGAGAACGAGGAGGCGGTGCTGATGCTGACCTTCGAGTCGGCCGACCATCCGCTCGAGGCCTGGATGGAACGCGCGCTGGAAATCTGCCGGGACAATGGCGGTGTCCCGGACGCAGCAGCGCTCGACGAGGAGAACTCGCACCGCACGGGTGCGGCCGGCGCCTGGCGCAACAAGTTCATTCGCGCGCCCCATTACAGCGAGCACGCCGTCGCGCGCGGGATTCTCTCCTCGACCTTCGAGACCTCGATGACTTGGGAGCGTTTCCGCGAGTTCCACGCCAAGATCATCAAGAACACCCACGATACGATCAGGCAGGTAACGGGCCGCGACGGTACCGTCACCTGCCGTTTCACCCACGTCTACCCCGACGGCCCCTGCCTCTACTTCACGTTTGGCGGCATCCTCGACAAGCGCATCATGCTCGACCAGTTCATGGCCGTGCTGACGACCTCGACGGCTGCGACCGTCGAGCACGGCGGCACGACGACGCACCATCATGCGGTGGGCCGGTTCCACCGGCCGTTCTATGACAAGCAGCGGCCCGAACTGTTTGCCCGCGCGTTGCGCGGCGCCAAGCGCGAACTCGATCCCAGGGGCATGATGAATCCCGGCGTGCTGATCGATCCGTGATCGGAGGCCGGCGGGCGAACGTGCATTGCCCGCAAGGGGTACACCAGCCGGGTCCGCACACAGCTCAGAGACATGCCGACAGACGCGGAGAATGTCTGCTTATCGGGGGAGACTGGAAGTGACCGCCGACGGTCAAAACGGCGCCTTTGACCCCAATTGAGACGTACTCACCAAGGCCTCCGAAACAGATAGACCGGGCCATGGCTGCCCTGCTCGCGCTTGCGTTCGATCTTGCCGTCGTACACCAGGCGATCGAGCCGCGCGCGGGTCTTGCGATCGTCGGGAGCGTAGATCAGGCGCGAGACCGCCGTGCAAGATAGCCAGGCCCCGGACGGCATCTTCTCCATAATCTCGGCCTCGATCTTGCGCGCCGTCATGCGCTGCGGAGCGTTGCTGGCGCGCTCGGTTAATTTGCGTAGTGTCGGCAATGCGGGAGCTCGGGGCTTTGGGACCTTCGTGCTCATGAAACCTCCGTGCAGGCGAACAGGTCGCTGTTGGCTCGTGGTTCTCAGGCTCGGGCCTTGATGCAGGCGGCGCGTACGGGCGGGTCGCGGCGGCTATGGAAACGCTGGCAGTGGCGCGCGTTTCCATCCGGCAATTTGAGGCGGGCGACGGTTTGCACGATCCAAACGATCAGCAACTACGACGCGCCATCCGACGGCGGCTCGGGTTTCACCTCTTTTTGGCTTTAGTGTCGATCATGGCCCGAGCGGCGATCTTTTCCTTCAGTTCGGTGCAGGTCTTGCGAACCTCCGCCGTCACCAGCGAACAGTTCTCAATCTGAAGGAAGACGCGCTTGGCCTCCTCGCGGTAGCGCCCTGCGGTTTCCTTCAACTCCTCAGTCACGGCAAGCGCATCGCGGGTCGTCGTCTCGCATTGCTTGACGAGCTCGATCAGCTCCACGCCCATCGCCTCGATCTCTTTCGCCGCAGCTTCGTATTCGCGGACAACGGCCTCTGCCGACAGTTTGCCGATCTCCGTGGCTCCGTCGCGATGCTCGACATAGTCCGGCATCGCCGTAGCCGGCGACCCCACCGTTGGCGGCGCGACAGGACGTGGCTCGTGGACCGGCGGCCTGTTTCGAACCTCTGCCTCGATTTCGCGCTCCATATCAGTCAAGACTCGTCCAATTGTTGACTGCACCATCACTAGTACTCCCTTCAGGGAACTGCCCGGGTGCCAAATCGTGAGATGCATTGGAGGAGCGCGCAACAAAACTCGTTGGTTAAGCTTGTTGATTAAGCTTTATGTCCGCGCTGCGGATTAATTCTGGAACAGCCAAAAGGCTGGTGACAGGCAGGACCGCTTCGAGTGGCTTCGCCGGCGTCTCCCGCCATCGCGGATTTGCGCATGGCGGGAGACCACGGCAATCAAGGATTCGGAGGCAACAGGCTGAGTTGACGTCGGAAGGCACGCCTTAACCTTAATCGAATGCGACGCCGACATGCGTGTCGTGGCACCAGACCGGATGGCAATGGCGCATGAAATGGTCAGCCTCGATCAGCAACGTGAAAGAGCCCGGCAGTCCGACCGGATTGGCCACATCGACGCGTGCGCCCGTCCGCGAGATGTTCCGGACGGTGCAATCGACGCCGCCACCGCCGTGAAAGGCGAGCCAGCCGCCCTTGAGTACGCGGTGCCTTGCCTGTGTTCGTTTCTCGATGATGTTTTCGCTCATGGCCTTGGCCCATGTTTCGCCAATTCTCTGCTGCGAAAATAATTCGAATCGATTGCAGATCGATAAATATTGATCGTTCCTGACCGGTCTATCTGTTCAGGATTCATTTACCATGGTGGACGGGGGCTTCTCACAGCATCGCGAAGGCGCTCGAGACCATCGCCACCGGCTTGTTGTCGGCGGCATTGAGGAGCGTGACGCGGCCGAAACTCATGGTACGCCCGAGGCGAACGACGCGCGCGTCCGCCAGCACGTCGCAAGCCGCAGCCGCGCGCATGAAATGCGTGGTCTGGTCGACCGTGGTCATCGGCCGGTATCCGCGGTTGGCGGCAAGGATCGCGATCACCATCGAGGTGTCGGCGAGCGCCATCAGCGCCTGGCCGCAGACGACGCCGCCATGCCGGCACAATCGCTCGGAGAATGCCATGCGCAGGACCGCTCCGGGCTGCCAATCCGCAGCAGACCCCGCCGGCGGGACGTAGTCGATCTCCTCGATCGATAGCCCGAGCTCCTGCACCCAGGGTGCGAAAACATCGCCAAGGACGCGCCGGGCTTCCTCGATACCGAATTCTAATGCCTTTGGTTCGTCTTGCATGAACGACCGCTCCTTGCCCCGACTGAGTGCTGCCTACTCTAGAATGGGTCCAGCGGAAAGGAACGGCCGCCGCCTTCGCCTGGCTTGAAAATGCCGGAGTTCGCGCCCTATGATGCGGCGATGGGTGGATGGTCGGGCATATTTCGGCGCTGTTTCGTAATCGTGGGGCTGATCGCGCTCGGCCTCATGCTCGATGGCTGTACCAAATGCGGCCCGATCTGGGACGACTGGATACAGGCGCCGAAATCCTGCAAATCCGATCATTTGTGATCCCGCGCCCCAAGCGCTTGGCGCGGCGGTCGGGCCGATGATATTGTCGCCAAAATACAGGGGAGTATCCGATGAAACTTCTTCGCGTGGCTGCGGTGATGACCTTGATGATCGGGCCTGCTTACGCGCAGATGCAGACGCCGAACATCAATCTGCTTGCTGACGGCCCGTCCAAGACGCCGGACGAGATCGAAGCGGAGCAGGCCAGGGAGAAGGCCTATCAGGACACGCTCAAGAAGATTCCGGACGCCAAGGTGTCCAACGATCCCTGGGGCGGAGTCCGCAGTTCCGACGCTTCCAAGACTTCGACTGCCAAAACGCCAGCTTCCAAGACGGCGGCGGCCAAGGCCAAGGTCAAGACCGGCAACAACGCCAACTGACGCGCATCTCGCGCGGTTTCCGCTCGGTTCCTATATATGTGCCAAGTCGTACCCGTATGGGAGTTGCGGCATGGCCTCAACACCGCGCGATCTCGCCGGCCGGATGGCGGGTGGCCGGACCGCTCGCCGGCGCAAGTCCGCCGACGGCTTTCTGCGTGAGACCTTTACGCTGCCGCGCGAGCAGGCGAGGGCGAAGGCACGCGATTTTCTCGCCAGCTATCCCAAGGCCGGCTATATGAGCGCGGTTGAGAGCTGGCGGGAACTGCCGGGCGGCGACATCGAATTTACCATGCGGCGCTTGCCGAGCGCCGACTGAGTCGTTCGCGCGGCTGGAGGCTCACA
>Ga0307479_10000692_pt1 | contig 30648 bp, 30 predicted proteins | sample atmos_gasesECM4C_FD_203743 | JGI IMG/M metagenome (GOLD analysis project Ga0307479, IMG submission 203743) | Hardwood forest soil microbial communities from Morgan-Monroe State Forest, Indiana, United States - atmos_gasesECM4C_515 | ecosystem: Environmental > Terrestrial > Soil > Temperate...
GCTCGCGCGACGGCGCCCTTGGGGCGCCGTCGCCGCGTTCGGTGAGGAATTCCCGCCGCGCTTTCCTCGCCCCTCCTTTCTTCTCGATCTACCGGTGCCTGACGCCCCGGGGCGGGGGTCAGCGATCGTGTCGCGCCCGGGTGGTGAGACGCTCGAGACGGCGTCCTGCCCCTCGGAGCGCCCGCTCCACGGCGAACAGCTCGGTGGAGACCTCGTCGTCGCGTCCTTCGGCTGCCCGCTCGGCGATGGCGGCCACGCGCCTGGTGAGATCACCGAGGGCGGTGGCGAGCGAGGACAGCTCGGCGCGCTGCTCAGGCCGGTGTGCGTCGGGCATGGCCTGATCATTGCCCCAAGTACGATTTCCTGCTCGTGCCCCTTTCCCGCCTGGACCTGCGTGGCGTGCCGTCGGCAGCTGTGGCCGGCCGTCTTCCGCCTGCCCCCGGCCATGAGGCCTTCCCCACGGCAGAGGTGGCTGCCCTCATCGAGCGGGTGCGCACCGGAGGGGACCAGACGCTCCTCGAGCTCACCGCCACGTTCGACGGCGTCACGCTCGAGTCCCTGCGGGTGCCCGCCGAGGAGGTGCAGGAAGCGCTCGAATCCGTTCCCGACGGGCTCCGCCGGGCGCTCGAACTCGCGCACGCCCGCATCACCGCCTACCACGCCGGCGAGCCGGCGCCCGTCCGGGATTTCGCCTCGGAAGGGGTGCGCGTCACCCACCTCGTGCGCCCGGTGGCGCGCGCCGGGCTGTACGCCCCGGGGGGGCGGGCTCGCTACCCGTCGACGGTGCTCATGTGCGCGGCGCCGGCGCGCGTGGCCGGCGTCAAGGAGCTGGTGCTGTGCGTTCCCCCCGGACCGGACGGATCCGTGGACGACGCCACCCTGGCGGCGGCCGCCATCGCCGGCGTCGACGAGGTGTACCGGGTAGGCGGCGCCCAGGCCATCGCCGCCTTGGCGTTCGGCACCGAGACCATCCGGCCCGTGGACGTCATCGTGGGCCCGGGCAACCGCTTCGTGGCCGAGGCCAAGCGCCAGGTGTCGGGCATGGTGGGGGTCCCCTCGGCGTTCACCGGCCCGTCCGAGGTGGTCGTCGTGGCCGACGAACACACCCCTTGGAAGTGGGCAGCGGTGGACCTGGCCGTCCAGGCCGAGCACGGCCCCGACGGCCTGGCCTGGCTGATCACCTGGTCCGAAAAGGCACTTCAGGAGATCGACGGCGCCCTCGACGAGATCGTGCGCCGTTCGCCTCGGCGGGAAGACCTCGAGGCCACCTTGGCCGGCGGCGGGGTGGCGGTCCTGGTCGACGGGCCCGCCGAGGCGCTGGCCGTGTCCAACGCCGTGGCCCCCGAGCACCTCGAGCTGCTGGTCGACGGGGCCGAGGCGTTGCTGCCGCTCGTGGAGCGCGCCGGCGCCGTCTTTCTGGGACCGCTCACACCGGCCAGCCTGGGCGACTACGTGGCCGGTCCCAACCACGTCCTACCCACGGCACGCACGGCTCGATTCGCGTCGGCCCTCGGGGTAGCCGACTTCCGCACCACGGTGCACGCCGTGTCCGTGGACCGAGCGGGCCTGGCCCGCCTGGCGGCGGCGGTGGCCGCCATCGCCGAGGTCGAGGGCCTGCCCGCCCACGCCGAATCGGTGCGCCTGCGAGTGGAGGGATGACGATGTCGCGCCCCCGTGGTGTCGTGCCAGTTCGGCCGGACCTGGCGGAGGTGGAGGTACGGCTCAACACCAACGAGTCGCCGCTGCCCCCGCCCGAGGAGTGGCGGGCCGAGCTCCAGGCGGAGATCGCCACCCTGCCCTTCAACCGCTACCCCGACCGCAAGGCGACCGCCTTGCGTAACGCCCTCGGGCAGGCGCACGACGTGGGGGCCGACGAGGTGTTCTGCGCCAACGGCTCCAACGAGGTGCTGCAGTGCCTGCTCCTCGCCTACGGGGGGGCGGGGCGCAACGTGGCGCTGTTCGAACCGACGTACGCGCTGCACCGGCACATCGCCGAGCTCACCGCCACCGAGGTGGTGGCGGGCTGGCGGACCGCGGACTTCCGGTTGGATCTCGACGTCGTGGACGACGTCGTGGACCGGCATCAACCGGTGATCACCTTCCTGTGCTCGCCCAACAACCCCACCGGGATGTCGGAGCAGCCGGAGGTGGTCCGCCACGTCCTCGACCGGTCCCCGGGACTCGTCGTGGTCGACGAGGCCTATGGGCAGTTCGCGCCGCGGAGCGCCCTGCAGCTGCGGGCGGACGAGGTGCCTGGTGCCGACCGCCTGGTGGTGGTGCGCACCTTCTCGAAGACGTGGTCCATGGCGGCGTGCCGCTTGGGGTATCTGGTTGCGTCGCCGGAGGTGGTGGCGGCGTGCGAGCTGGCCGCACTTCCGTACCACCTGGATGCCATCACGCAAGCGGCGGGGCGGTTGGCGCTGCACCACGACAAGGAGATGCAGGCCCGAGTGGCGATGCTCGTGGAGGAGCGGGGCCGTCTGCAGGCTGCACTGGCCGAGCTCCCGGTGGAGAGTTGGCCGTCCGACGCCAACTTCATTCTCTTCCGTCCCACGAGCCGCGACGGCGCCGCGCTGTGGCGCGACCTGGTGGAGCAGTCGGTGCTGATCCGGGACTGCACGGCGTGGCCCGGGCTGGAAGGCTGCCTACGAGTAACGGTGGGCACGGCGGCAGAGAACGAGCGGTTCCTGACCGCGTTGGAGCAGAGCCTGGGGGACGGCCGATGAGTGCCGTCGCCATGCGCGCCGCCAAGAGGGAGCGGCGCACCAAGGAGACGATCGTCACCGTCGAGCTCGTCCTCGACGGGTCCGGCGTCGCCGAGGCCGAGACCGGGCTGCCTTTCTTCGACCACATGCTCGCCCAGCTGGGTCGCCACGCCGGATTCGACCTGAAGGTGTCGGCCTCGGGAGATCTCGATGTCGATGCCCACCACACGGTGGAGGACGTTGGCATCGTGGTGGGCGAAGCCCTGAGCGAGGCCCTCGGTGACAAGGCCGGCGTCCGGCGCTTCGCCTCCATCGCCCTGCCGCTGGACGAGGCACTCGTCGAGGCGGCCCTCGACCTGTCGGGCCGGCCCTACCTCGCCTACGACGTCTCCTGGGGCGACCAGGTCGCCGCGCTGGGGAACCCGCCCTTCGAACCGCAGCTGGCCGAGGAGTTCTGGCGCGCCTTCTCCACGGCGTCCGCCCTCACCTTGCACCTGCGCCTCATCTCGGGGCGGAACACCCACCACATCCTCGAGGCCTCCTTTAAAGCGGTGGCCCGTTGCCTGCGCGACGCCGTGCGGGTGGAAGGCGAGGACGTGCCGTCGACCAAAGGCTCGTTGTGATCGCCGTCGCCGATTACGGGATCGGCAACCTCCGCTCCGCCGAGAAGGCACTCCAGCGCGTCGGGGCCGACGCCCGGTTGGAGAGCGATCCCGACACGGTGGCGGGGGCCGACGGCGTGGTCCTGCCCGGAGTGGGCGCCTTCGGGCCGTGCGCCCGCGCCCTGCGCGACACCGGCCTCGACAAGGCGGTGCGCCACGTCCTCGACACCGGACTGCCCTTCCTCGGCATCTGCGTGGGGTTGCAGTTGCTGTACGAAGGCTCGGAGGAGTCCCCCGGCGTGGAGGGCCTCGCCGTGCTGGAAGGCATGGTGCGGGCCATTCCTCCGAGCGAGAAGCGCCCGCAGATGCAATGGAACGTGCTCAATCGAAAGGGAACGAGCGTCATGCTGGGCGGCTTGGACCCTTGTCCGTGGGCCTACTTCGTGCACTCCTACGCGCCGCCCGACGGCGACGACGTGGTGGCCACCTGTGACTACGGAGGGACGGTGGTGGCCGCGGTGGAACGGGGACCGCTGTGGGGGGCGCAATTCCACCCCGAGAAGTCCGGGTCGGTGGGCCTCGCCATGCTGGCCAACTTCGCCGCCGCCTGCGGCTGAGCGTGGAGCTCTATCCCGCCATCGACCTTCGCCAGGGATCGGCGGTGCGCCTGGCCCAGGGGGACTTCGACCGGTCGCGTTCCTACGGTGACCCGCTCGAGCTGGCCGCCGGTTACGCCGCCGCTGGGGCTCGCTGGGTGCACGTGGTCGACCTCGACGCGGCGCGCACCGGAGCGCCGGCCAACCGCCGACAGGTGCTCGAGATCGCGGCTACCGGCACGTTGCTCGTGCAGACCGGGGGCGGGGTGCGCACCGCGCAGGACGTCGAGGAGCTCCTGTCGGGCGGCGTTGCCCGCGTCGTGCTGGGCACCGCGGCGCTGACCGAGCCCCAGTTGGTCCACGAGCTGACGTGGCGATTCCCCGGGCAGGTGGCCGTGGGTCTCGATCACCGTGGAGCCGGCCGGGACTTGGCGGTGTCGGGGTGGGAACGCCCGAGCGGAGTCAGCCTGGACGAGGCGCTCGCCCGGCTGGCCGACGTCCCGGTGGCGGCCCTCGTGGTCACCGCCATCGAACGCGACGGCGTACTGGCGGGCCCGGACACGACCGGGTTGTCCGACGTGCTCGCCCACACCGGGCACGACGTCCTCGCCTCGGGCGGGGTCCGCTCCGTCGCCGACCTGCGTGCCTTGGCGGCGTTGACCGTCGACGGCCGGCGATTGGCCGGCGCCGTCGTCGGACGGGCGCTGGTCGACGGTGCGCTGAGCGTGGAGGAGGCGATAGCGGCGTGCGAACCGTCCGGGTGATCCCCTGTCTCGACGTCGACGCCGGCCGGGTGGTGAAGGGCGTGCGCTTCGTCGACTTGGTGGACGCCGGCGACCCGGTGGAATTGGCAGCGCGTTACGACGCCGAAGGCGCCGACGAGCTCGTGTTCCTCGACATCACGGCTTCGGCGGAGGCGCGCCGCACGATGGTCGACGTCGTGGCCCGCACCGCCGAGCAGGTGTTCATCCCCTTCACGGTGGGCGGGGGGGTGACGAGCGCCGAGGACGCACGTGAACTGCTGCGCGCCGGCGCCGACAAGGTGTCGCTCAACACCGCCGCCTTGGCCGACCCGGACCTCGTCACGAGGCTCGCCGGCGAGTTCGGTGCCCAGTGCGTGGTGGTCGCCATCGACGCCCGCCGAGGAACTGATCCAGTGCAGGGATGGGAGGTGTACAGCCACGGCGGTCGCCGGCCCGCCGGTCGCGACGCGCTGGAGTGGGCGGCGGAGGCCGCCGCCCTCGGCGCCGGTGAGATCCTTCTCACCTCGATGGACCGCGACGGGACCCGTGCCGGGTTCGACCTCGAGCTGACGAAAGCGGTGTCCGCCGCCGTCGGTGTGCCTGTTGTGGCGTCGGGAGGGGTGGGCACCCTCGGGCACCTGGTCGAGGGGGCGCTCGAGGGAGGGGCCGATGCCGTGCTGGCGGCGTCGATCTTCCACCTGCGCGAGCACACCGTGGCGGAGGCCAAGCAGTTCATGGCCGACCACGGCGTCACGGTGCGTCCGCCGCCGCCTGCTGCGCCATGAACCGGGCCTTCATGCGCCCGGCGACAGCGCACACCAACCACGTGCATCGGCCGGCAGACCGGGCCCCGTGGGGTACCGTCCCAGGGGTGGAGCGCTCGTCGTCCTCGCAGCCTAAGCAGCCGATCACGATGCTGGCCGACCGCGTGCTGGCCCAACAGCCGGTGGCAGAAGGGGAGCGCCGGTCGCGCGCCGGCATCCTCATCCCCGCCACCGCTCAGGTGTCGCGCCGGCTGGCCTGGGCCGAGGTGGTGGCCGTGGGCCCGCACGTCCGGGCCGTGAAGGCGGGGGACAAGGTGCTGTTCAACCCCGAGGACCGCTTCGAGGTCGAGGTGCACGGCGACGAGTACGTGATCCTTCGTGAGCGGGACATCCATGCCGTGGCGTCCGAGCGGATCGACGGCGGGACGGGGCTGTACCTGTGAGCGTCGACGCCCGCCCCGAGGAGCTGGCCGCCATCCGCTACGACGCTGGCGGGCTGGTTCCGGCCATCGTGCAGGACGCCGCCGACGGCACGGTGCTCATGCTCGGCTACATGGACGCCGAGGCGCTGCGTCGCACCCTCGACAGCGGACGGAGCTGGTTCTGGAGCAGGAGCCGGCAGGAGTACTGGTGCAAGGGTGAGACGTCGGGCGACCGGCAGCTGGTGCGCGAGGTCCGTTACGACTGCGACGGAGACGCTGTGCTGCTACTGGTCGAGCAGTTGGGCCGCGGCGCCTGCCACACCGGGAACCGCAGCTGCTTCTATCGCTCGTTCGGGGCGGGGACATCGGCCCCGGAGTGAGCATCGGCGTCGAGGTGGGCACCGGCCCCGCCGGTCCGGTCGTCTCCGGTCCCGGCCTCGACACCTTCTGCACCCTGGCTCGAGAGCACCGCATCGTGCCCGTGTGGCGCGAGCTGGTGGCCGACACGCTCACCCCGGTGGGGGCCTACCTGCGCGCCGTGGGGGAGCGCCCGGGCTTCCTGCTCGAGTCGGTGGAAGGCGGTGAGCGTTGGGGCCGCTATTCGTTCGTGGGTCGAGCGCCACTGGCCGACGTGGTGGCACACGGCCGCCGCGTCGAGATCACAGGACCACTGCCCGTTCCTCCCGAGGTCGAGGACGCCGTCGGCAACGGGGGAGGGGTGCTCGAGGTGATCGGGGCCCTGCTGGCGTCGTTCCGGTCGCCGACACTGGCCGGGCTGCCGCCTCTTCACGGCGGCATGGTCGGCTACCTGGGCTACGACGTCGTGCGCGAGGTCGAGCACCTGCCCGATGTCCCGCCCGACGACCTGGGACTCCCCGACGCCGTCGTGTCGGTGATCGGACAGGTGTGCGCCTTCGACCACTGGCGTCAACGGGTCGTGCTCGTGGACAACGTGGTCGTCCCCGCTGACGAGCACGTGTGGCCGTCGGCCTACACCGATGCGTGCGCCCGTCTGGACAACCTGGCCGCCGAGCTCTTCGCACCCGCCGCCGATCAGCCCCTCGACCCACCCGGGCCGAACGACGAGCTGCCGGCCACCAAGCGCACCATGACCCGAGACCAGTTCATGGACGCCGTCGTCGTCGCCAAGGAGCACATCCGGGCGGGCGACATCTTCCAGGTGGTGCTCTCGCAGCGCTTCGACCTGGACCTGGACGCCGCACCCTTCGACGTGTACCGGGCTCTGCGCCTCGTCAACCCGAGTCCGTACCTCTACTTCTTGCAGACAATGGCCGGCACGGTGGTCGGCTCGTCACCTGAGCCCATGGTCCGCCTGCGCGACGGTGTGGTGGTGTCGCGGCCCATCGCCGGCACGCGTCGGCGGGGCGCGACCGAAACGGAGGACGAGCGGCTGGCGGGTGAGCTTGCCGAGCATCCCAAGGAGGTCGCCGAGCACGTCATGCTCGTCGATCTGGCTCGCAACGACGTGGGCCGCGTGGTGTCGTTCGGCACCGAGCACGTCGACGAGTTCATGACCGTCGAGCGCTACAGCCACGTCATGCACCTCACCTCACAAGTGTCGGGCAGCCTGGCCCCCGGGCGGGGGCCCATCGACGTCATGCGGGCCACCATCCCCGCCGGCACGCTGTCGGGAGCGCCCAAGGTGCGGGCCATGCAGATCATCGACGACCTCGAGCCGACCAAGCGCGGCGTCTACGGCGGGGTGGTGGGCTACATCGACTTCTCCGGCAACCTCGACACCGCCATCGCCATCCGCACCATGGTGGTCACGCCCGACGGCAGGGCCACCGTGCAGGCAGGGGCGGGCATCGTGGCCGACAGCGACCCAGGCGACGAGGACACCGAGTGCGTGAACAAGGCCGCCGCCCTGTTGGCGGCGGTGCCGGCCGCCCGGAGAGCCACCGCGGCCCGGCGCCAGGGCGCGCCGCGGTGAGCAGCGCCGATCAGTACGGGGCCCTGCGTCACGGCGCCGGGGGACGGCTCGTGCCACGGGACGTGCTCGAGCTGAGCGGTCCCGATGCCGTGTCCTACCTCCAGGGTCAGTGCAGCCAGGACGTGGAGTCCATGGCGGTGGGGACGGCGGCCGACGCCCTGCTGTTGAGCCCCCAGGGAAAGCTCGAGGCCCTGCTGCGCGTGCAACGCCTCGGCGACGACCGCTACCTCATCGACGTCGCCGGCGGATGGGGTGAGGCGGTGCGCGCCCGACTGGAGCGGTTCAAGCTGCGGGTGAAGGCGGACCTCGCCGAGGTGTCGCTGCAGTGCCTGTCGGTGCGGGGTCCCGACGCCGAGCAGGCGGCGGCTCAGGTCGTGTGCAGCTACCGCGTGCCGTTCTCCTGGGGAGGCGTCACGGGCGTCGATGTGTTCGCACCGTCGCCGGTCGTGCCGCCCGCCGTGACCCCGTGCGACGTGGAGACCTGGGAGGCGCTGCGCGTGGAGGCGGGCATCCCCGCCATGGGGAGAGAGCTCGACGACCGCACCATCGCCGCGGAGGCGGACCTTCTCGAGCGCTGCGTCAGCTTCACCAAGGGCTGCTACACCGGCCAGGAGCTGGTGGCGCGGCTCGACGCCCGCGGCAACAAGGTGGCGCGCCATCTCGCCGGCTTGGTGGTCGAAGGGCCGGAGGGCGGGGGAGAAGCGTCTGACGACGCCGTTGGCGCCGAGCCCATCCCCCCGGGCACCCCCGTCGTCGACCCGGCAACCGGCCAGGAGGTGGGGGCGGTCACCTCGTCGGCACGCTCGCCTGGGCTGGGGCTGGTCGCGCTTGGATATCTGCACCGGCGCCTGTCCCCGCCGGCCCCGGTCGAGCTGGTCCTTCCGGGATCGGCGCCGCGCCGTGCCGAGGCGCGCCCCCTGCCTCTGGTGACCTGATCCGCCTGGGGTCTTCAGGGGGATGAGCGCAGGGGCATGCGCAGGACCATGCGGGTCCCGTGGCCGTCGAACACCGGTGACTGGGCGTCGACGTGGCCGCCCATGGCGTGCGCCAGCTCGGTCACGATGGCCAAGCCGAGCCCGGTGCCCACGCGTCTCGTCGCCGTCCGGTCGTCGCTGTAGTGGCGGTCGAACACCCTGCCCAGTGACGCCGGTGGGATGCCGGGCCCGTCGTCGCTCACGCTGAGCACGCACCACGCGCCGTCGATCCCGAGGGACAGGTCCACCCGGTGCTCGGTGAACTTGAGCGCGTTCTCGAGCAGGTTGGCGACCACCTGGGCCAGGCGGTCCGCGTCGGCCCGCACCCACGGACCCGTAACGGCGGGGAGCTGCGTCTGGAGCTCCACACCGAACGCCGATGCCTCGGGGCGGAACGCCTCTGCCGCCCCCGACGACAAGGCGCCCATGTCGACCGGCCGCATGTCGAGGGAGAAGCGCCGGGCGTCGATGCGGGCCAGGTCGAGGAGATCCTGTACGAGCCGTTCCAGGCGCCCCGCTTCGGTGGCGATCACTCCGGCAGCGGCAGGGACGTCGGTGGCCGCTCCCTCGGCGAGCGCCTCGGCATAGCCGCGGATGGACGTGAGCGGCGTCCGCAGGTCGTGCGACACCGACAGGAGGAAGCTGCGTTCCATGCCTCGCGCCCGGGCCAGACTGTCGCCCAGGACGTTGATGGCCTGGCCAAGGTCGCGCAGCTCCGGGTAATCGAGCGGGCTGGTCGGCACCCGGGCGCTCAGGTCCCCTCCCGCCATCTGCTTGGTGGTGGCCAGGGCGCGTCCGAGCGGCGCCGTGATCCGGCGGGCCAACACGGCGGCCACCACGGCGCCGACGACGAGAACCACGCCTGCCACCAAGAGGAAGTAGGGCCAACCGTTCACCGGACTGTGGGCGGCTTTGGTCACGACCAGGACGGCGGCATCGCCGGCCGGCACCGCCCCGAGCACGGCGCGCTGACGGGCGGTGAGGGTCACCGGCGAGGCGACGAAGACGAGAAGGCCCACGTTGCCGGACACTGCCTCACCCGCTTGCAGGGCCTGCACGTCGAGGTCGGAGGTGCGCAGCACCGCCGGCAGCGCCGTGAACTGCCCGACCGGCGACAGGCCCACCACGGCCAGGGTCCGGTACGAGCCGGCATTGCGCAGCAGGGTGAGCAGGCGCCGGTCGGTGGCGAGGGCCGTACGGCTCTCGAGCAGCGTGGTGAGGGCACCGGCTTGGCTGGTGAGGTCGCTCTCCGCGCTGCTCACAGCAGCGCGTCGTACGAGCAACAGGCTGCCGGCCACGGTCAGCACCAGGGTGCCGACGATCACCGCCAGGATGGCGACGGTGAGGCGGCGTCGCATGATCGGGGGTCAGGCCAGCCGGTAGCCGACCCCCCACACCGTGGCGAGGGGGAGGGCGTCACCCAGCTTCTTGCGCAGCTGCCGCACGTGGACGTCGACGGTGCGCTCGTCTCCGTACCACCCGTCTCCCCACACCCCGTCGAGCAGTTGCCGTCGAGACAGGGCGAGACCCTGGTTGGCAGCCAGGTAGGCGAGAAGGTCGAACTCCCGGGCCGTGAGGGCCACGATGCCGGACGAGCTCCGCACCTCGCGCCGCCCAGTGTCCACCTCGAGCGCTCCCAGGCGATGGACCGCAACGGAACGCTCGGGTGCCGACGTCCGCCGCAAGATGGCCCGCACCCGGGCCACGAGCTCTCGAGGCGCAAAGGGCTTCGTGACATAGTCGTCGGCACCGAGCTCCAGGCCGAGCACGCGGTCGAGCTCCTCGTCCCGGGCCGTGAGCATGAGCACGGGAACGCCCCCTTTGGCGCGCAAGGTCCGGCATGCCTCGAGGCCGTCCATCCTCCCGGGAAGCCCGATGTCGAGCACGACGAGGTCGGGGCGTTCGGTGTCGACCAGCTCGAGGCCCCGCTCGGCGTCCTCCGCCTGCAGGACGCGAAATCCGTCCCGCCTCAGGTACATGGCGACCAGGTCCGAGATGTGCAGGTCGTCCTCGACGACGAGCACACAGTTCTCGCCCCCCGATCCCGCGCCCGACACCGTTCCAGACTGCCACCACCGTCACGCAATTCCGCGTCATCTCGTTCGTCGGTGCCACCACGCCGCGCCGCCGTCGCGGCAGGTCACGGGGGCTCCGATGGTGCCCCGGTAGGCTGCTGGCGATGGCGAGCCGGACGTACTTGGCAGACATCCTCGACGTCCACCGCCGACGGGCGGAGGACGACGGGCGCCCCGTCTCCGCCCTCGAGGCGGAGGCGGCCGAGGCGCCGTCGCCACGCCGGTTCACCGACGCGCTGGCCGCTGCCGACGGGCTGGCCGTCATCGCCGAGATCAAGCGCCGCTCGCCGTCCAAGGGGGACCTCGACCCGACGCTCGACCCGGCAGGGCTGGCCGGCGAGTACGCCGAGGCAGGCGCCGCCTGTCTGTCCGTCCTCACCGACACCGACTTCTTCGGCGGCTCGCCCGACGACCTGGCCAGGGCCCGGGCGGCCTGCGACCTCCCCGTGCTGCGCAAGGACTTCACCGTGAGCGAAGCCGACGTCTACGACACCCGCATCATGGGCGCAGACGCCGTGCTGCTCATCGTGGCGGCCCTCGAACACGACGAGCTCGAGCGCCTGCACACGTTGGCCGGCGCCCTCGGTCTCGATGCCCTGGTCGAGGTGCACGACACAGACGAGTTGGAACGGGCCATCGGCGTCGGCGCCACGCTCGTGGGCGTCAACCAACGGAATCTGCGTACCTTCGAAGTCGATCACGACCGGGCTTCGGAGCTCGCTTCCCTCATGCCGCTCGACATCGTGGCCGTGGCCGAGTCCGGAGTCCGCAACGGCGCTGATGCCGCCCGTCTCGCCGACGCCGGCTACCGCGCCGTGCTGGTGGGCGAGACGCTGGTCACGAGCACCCAGCGCGCCACCGCCTTGGCCGAGATGCGGGGCCACCCGGTGGCACAGCGGGGCGTGACCGCTTCGCCACCTGCCCCGACTCGGGCCTGACGCCGTGCTGGTGAAGATCTGCGGCATCACGAGTGAAGCCGACGCCCTGCTCGCCGTGGGGCTCGGCGCCGACGCGCTGGGCTTCATCTTCGCCCCGTCCCCCCGGCAGGTATCGGTGCGGGCCGTGCAGCAGATCGTGGACCGCCTGCCGCGCGACGTGCTCACCGTGGGCGTGTTCCGCAACGAGTCGCCCGAGCGTGTGGTGCAGGTAGTGAACACCATCGGGTTGCGAGCCGCCCAACTCCACGGGCAGGAGACCGCCGCGCAGACCCGCTGGGTGGCCGAGCGTGTGCCGGTCACCATCCGCGCCTTTTCGGCGGGACATCCCGACATCCCCAAGGCAGCCGCCTGGGGAGTCACGGCGGTGATGGTGGACTCGGCGTCGCCGGGTTCGGGCGAGGTGTTCGACTGGCGCCTGGCCGAGGGGGTGGTGGACCCCAACCGCTTGATCGTCTCGGGAGGGCTCGATGCCGACAACGTCGGAGATGCCGTGGCCCATCTCCGGCCCTATGGCGTGGACGTGTGCTCCGGGGTCGAGGCCGAGCCGGGTCGGAAGGACCCCCGGCGCCTCCGGGCGTTCGTGGTGGCGGCCAGGCGGGCGGCCATGGACGCCGGTCTGGACGGCGGCGACGACGCCGAAGCCGACGACGACCGGGAGGTGGACGTCCGGGCCGCCACCGCCCCCTTCGACTGGCAGGAGGAGACGTGAGCTCCTCGCTCATGGGCCCGCCCGACGCGCAAGGGCGCTTCGGTGAGTTCGGCGGACGGTTCGTGCCCGAATCGCTCATGCCCGCCTGCCTCGAGCTCGAGGCTGCCTTTGCCGAGGCCTGGTCCGATCCGAGCTTCCACCACGAGCTCGACACCGTGCTGCGCCACTACGGCGGCCGCCCCACACCGGTCACCGAGTGCCGCCGGTTGTCGGAGCGCCTGGGAATCCGGCTGCTGCTGAAGCGAGAGGACCTCGCCCACACCGGCTCGCACAAGCTCAACAACGTGATCGGCCAGGCCCTGCTGGCCCGGCGCATGGGCAAAGCCCGGCTCGTGGCCGAGACGGGAGCAGGGCAGCACGGGGTGGCCACCGCCACGGCGGCAGCACTGTACGGCATGCAGTGCGTGGTGTACATGGGCGAGGTCGACACCGCCCGCCAGGAGCTCAATGTGTTCCGCATGGAGCTGCTCGGGGCCGAGGTCCGTCCGGTGAAGAGCGGCAGCCGCACGCTGAAGGACGCCGTCAACGAGGCGTTGCGTGACTGGGTGGCCGAGGTGGACCACACTCACTACTGCATCGGTTCGGTCATGGGCCCGCACCCGTATCCGTACATCGTCCGCGAGCTCCAGCGCGTCGTGGGGGAAGAGGCACGGGCCCAGTGCCGCGACCTTCTCGGGTCCGACCCCCGATGGATCGTGGCGTGCGTCGGTGGCGGCTCCAACGCGGCGGGCACCTTCGCCGGGTTCGTCGACACCGATGCGGTGCTCGTGGGCGTGGAAGCCGCCGGGGGGGCCGCCATGGGACATGGCGTGCCCGGCGTGGTGCACGGCATGAAGTCGTACCTGATGCAGGACGAGGTGGGGCAGATCGAAGAGGCGGAGTCGATCTCGGCCGGCCTCGACTATCCGGGCATCGGCCCCGAACACGCGCACCTGGCCACCGTCGGCCGAGCCCGTTACGAGCAGGCCACCGACGCCGAGGTCCTGGAAGCCTTCCGAGTCCTGGCCGAGACCGAGGGCATCCTTCCGGCCCTGGAGCCGGCGCACGCCTTGGCCTGGGTGATCCGCGAAGCCGGGCGCGCCATCCCCGAAGGCGACTGCGTCCTGCTCACCCTGTCCGGCCGCGGGGACAAGGACGTGGCGCAGGTCCGGGACCTCATGCGGTGACGCTCGGAGCCCGGGCCCCGGTGGCGGGCCGGATGGAGAAGCACCTGCGATCGCGACGTGACCGCGGACGGAAACTGCTCATCCCCTACGTCACCGCCGGCATGCGCCCCGACTGGATACAGGTGGTGCGGGCGCTGGCAGCCGGCGGCGCCGACGCCGTCGAGGTGGGGATCCCGTTCTCCGATCCCATGATCGACGGCCCCACCATCCAGGCGGCCTCCTTCCAGGCGCTGCGTCGCGGCACCACCCCCACTCAGGTGCTGTCCGAGCTGTCGTCGGTGGACGTGGACGTGCCGCTGTGCGTCATGACCTACTACAACATCGTCTTCCGGGCGGGACACCGGCGCTTCGCCCAGTCGCTGGCCCAATCCGGCGTGTCCGGGGCGATCGTGGTCGACCTCTCGCTCGAGGAGGCCGACGACTGGTGTGCCGAAGCCGACGACGCCGCCGTCGCCACGGTGCTCCTGGTCGCCCCCTCCACACCCGACGATCGGGCCGCCCGAATCTGTGCGCGGTCCCGCGGGTTCGTCTACGGGGTGGGACGTATGGGGGTGACGGGGGAGCGGACCACGTTGGCCGGATCAGCCACCGAAGTGGGTCGCAGACTGCGGAGGATCACCGACCTGCCCGTGTGCATCGGCATCGGTGTCTCGTCCGCCGAACAGGCGGTGGAAGTCGCCGCCGAATCGGACGGGGTCGTGATCGGTTCCGCCTTGGTCCGCCGCCTCCTCGAAGGGATCGCCGTCGAAGAGGCGGGCGAATTCGTCGGCGCCATCCGGGAACGTCTCGACGCCACCTTCTCGGGGTGACGCCCGGTCGAGCCTGATCTTCGAGTTCGACCCCATCGTCGCCGTCGCGCTTCTCCGCCCCTGCGCCACAGGAAGGCGAAGGTCCTGCACAGGACGGCCACAGCCCGATTTCCTACCGTCCGTCTGGAGCCTGGGCCGACCTGGTCCGGGTCGGGGTGCGACCGCACCCGTCGCCTACTTCGCCAGGAGGACCCATGGAACAGCGACGCATCGACCAACCGAGCCCGGCAGCGGGCTTCCCGCTTTCCGGCCCGCTTCAGCCAGGACCCCCGCCGGGTGCGCCACCCACGGGATCGATCGGGGGCGCGGAACCGCCCCCGCAGCGGCGCAGGCGATGGCCGAAGGTCGCCGCCGCAGCCGGCATCGCCGCAGGGACTGCGGTCGGGGCTGCCGCGGTGGCCGCCGCTACGACAGGAAGTGCCACGCCAGGAGCGTCGACCACCGCCACTTCGGGGACATCGGGCTCGGGCTCGTCCAGCACGCCCCCGATGGGTCCGGGCCCCGGCTTCGGAGGGCGCGGCTTCGGAGGCGACGTGCTGCACGGCGTCTTCACCGTGCAGGGCCCGAACGGACCAGAGACGCTCCAGGAGCAGACCGGGACGGTCACGTCCATCACCGACACGTCCGGGAGCACGTGGTCGATGACCGTCACGAGCTCCGACGGGACAGCGCTCACGTACGTGATCGACTCCGGTACCTCCGTCGACGGTGGGGAGAACGGCGTGTCGAGCGTCTCCAAGAGCGACACGGTGCACGTGCTGGCCGTGGTGTCGAACGGCACCGCCGACGCCAAGCAGGTGTCCGACTCCACCGTGATGCAAGCCAACGGCCAGAGCTGGCGTCCCACCCCGCCTGCTCCGTCCGGGTCGAGCTCCTCGTCGGGGACGACCACCAGCTGAAGACCGCCAACCGGCCCTGACCCGAGGAGCGCCCCAACGAGCCGGCGGCGCTGCGGGCAGGCGCACGGTGCCGCGGGCCGGGGTTCGTCCCCGGCCCGCGGCCGAAGGCGGCCCGCTGCCCGATCCGACGGGACGTCCCGGTGAAGGGGAGCCGACGGCCGGCACCGCCCGTGGAAAGGTACGGGTGTGGCCGTCTCCGACGTGGCCGTCATTCGGGTCCCGACGCGGCTTGCCGACGTCGCTCACCGGGCCCTGCCTCCGCCTCGACGGCGCCTTGCGCTCGGGACGTGGGTGCTGGGGGGCGTGGTCTATGTCGGGCTCGGGGTCCTGGTGTGGTGGCACCTGTGGGCCGGTGGCATCGGGGGATCGCTGCCCTCTGGGTCACTCGACTCGGCGCAGGATGTGTGGTGGCTGGCCTGGACCCCCCACGCCCTCGGGCACGGCGCCAACCCTTTCTTCACCCGTTCGATGTACTTCCCGGCCGGGGTGAACGTCCTCGCCAACACCTCCTTCCCGCTGCTCGGGCTGGTGTTGTCGCCCGTGACCGTCACCGCCGGTCCCTTAGCGGCCATGTCGGTGGCCGTGGTGCTGGCCCCGGCGGCGGACGCCTTCGTCGCCTTCGCGGTGCTGCGGCGCTATGCGGCGTGGGCGCCGGCGGCCTTCGCCGGCGGGCTGCTGTACGGCTTCGGGCCCTTCGTGGCCACCGACCTCCGCTACGGGCATCTCAACCTCACCGTCCTGGTGGTGCCGCCCTTGGCGCTGTTGGTGCTGGACCGCATCCTGGTGCGCCGAACCGGCTCGCCATGGCGGGCAGGCGGGTGGCTGGCGACGCTGGTGATCGGCCAGTTCTTCCTGTCCGAGGAGCTCCTGGCCTTGGGTGTGGTGGTCGGCGCCGGGTCCACGGTGGTCGTGGTAGCGGCGCGGGGCCGGCAGTGGCGTCGCGGCTTGGACTACACCGTCAAGGCCCTCGGCACGGCGGTGGTGGCGTCCGCGGCGGTCCTCGCCTATCCGACGTGGTGGTACGTCCGGGGCCCGAGACACATCAGCGGCGCCGTGTGGGGGAACATGTCGCGCTTCGCCGCCTCGCTGGCGTCTTTCGTGCAACCGCACGGCCAAGTGCCGGGCGTGAACTTCGTGAGCGGGGGGAACGGCGACTTCCTGGGCGTCCCCTTGCTGGTCGTCCTTGTCCTGGGGCTGGCGCTGTGGTGGCGTGACCGGCTGCTGCGTTTCGCCGTGGCCATGGTGGTGCTGTGCGCCGTGCTGGCCATGGGCGACACCCTGCACGTGCGCAATCCGGGGACGGGGGTGCCCCTGCCGGCCTGGCCGCTTCTCCACCTGCCGCTGCTCTCCTCGGCGGTGCCCAGTCGCTTCGGCGCCTACCTCGACCTGTTCGGCGCGCTCGCTCTCACCCTCGTGGTCGATCATGTCCATCGGCGTCCGCGCCTCGGCGCAGCCAGGGCCACGACGCCCACGAGGGCCGTTCGAGTGGCGCCCTGGTTGGGCGCCGGGGCTGTCGCCGCCGCCGCGATGTTGCCGGCGGCCGGCGTCCCCCGATGGCCGTACCCGGCTCACCGTGTGACGGAGCCACCTGTCTTGCGCGCCCTGGCCGCGCTGCCGGCGGGCACGGTGGTGCGCGAATACCCGCTGGCGTCGGGCACCGACGCCGACGGCCTGGCGTGGCAAGCCCAGTCGGGCATGCCCTACGCCGTGACCGCCGGGTACGCCATCACGCCCCGCCGAGGCGGCCGCGCCACCGTGTCAGCGCCACCCGACGCCATGAACCTCGTGTTCGCCGCCGCCTCGTTCGGCAAGCTCGACGCTCCACGTTCCGCCTCGTTGACCGCAGTGGTACGCGCTCACGCCTTCGACGACAAGGTGGAGGCGGTGGCGGTGGTGCTCCCGAGCACGGGCGGGAGTGCGCTCATCCACCTGCTCACCATGGCGCTCGGTCCGGCCACTCGTTCCTCTGCCTCCGGCGCACTGTGGCTCGCACCCGGACGACCGGCAGACGCGCCGTGAGCGTGCCCGTCACCCTGGAGCTCGTGGACGCGCAGGAGGCGCAATTCGCTCGGGCCTTCGCCGCCGGCGACATCTTCGAGGCGCGACATCTCTACTGCCCCGACGTGGTGTACCTGAGCCCCACGACGCGACTCTTTGGGCGACCGCCTCGGATCGAGGGGATTGAGCAGACACTGCAGTTCATCCAGCTCACGATCGGCGATTGCCGCAACATCGAGTACCGGCTCGACGAACGCGCCGTCCTGCCCGGCGAAGAGGCTGCCTATGCCCGGGTCCGGTTCGACTGGGACACCACAGACGCCCGCCTGCGTTCGACGTATGTCGTCGTCTACCGCTACCGGGAAGGGCGCATCAGCCAGCAGGAGCTGTACTACGACCCGAGCGGGTCACTCGAGCAGCTGGGCGAACCCGTCCCGCCCGGCTAGCTCAGGATCGGTCGCGGTGTCGGCGGCGCCGACGGCGATCGCGGTTGTGATGCTCGAGGCGACGGCGGATGAGCTCGCGTCGCTCGAGCAATTCGCGGTAGGTCAACTGCTCGACAGGCTCGGTGACTCCGAACGAGGCGCGGATGGCGTCCATGTCGATATCGGGCATGTCCTTGAACGCCATGCCGATCTCCCGGGCGATGCGCTCGCCATGGTGCTCGTGGAAGTGCATGACGATGGCCACGATCTCACCGATCATGTCGATGTCCGGGGCCATCACGGCGATGGCGCCGTCCAAGAAGAGCATGTCCTTCACGAAGAGCATGAGGGCCTTGGGCATCTTGGCCCCGTAGCCGAGCAGCGCCTTCGTGACGTCACGGATCTGGGCGGTCAGCTCGTCGGCGCTCAAGGTGGTGGGGTCGACAGGGGGCCGGTCGAGCCCCAGGTCGTGGATCACGGCGTCGATGTCGGTGGACGCCGGCAGGGCGCCGAGATCGCGGATGGCTTCTACCTCCCCGCGGATGTCGTAGGAGGAGCCGGAGATGATGAGCCGCAGCAGGGCCAGGCGTTGTTGGTCGTCGAGGCGGCCCGTGATGCCGAAGTCCATGAGGGCCACCCGGGCGTCGTGGCGGACGAGGAGGTTGCCGCCGTGCAGGTCGCCGTGGAACACGCCGTACAGCAGCGCCCCCTCCAAGAAGGCGATCATCCCGGCGTGCAACACGGCGGCCGTGTCCACGCCGGCGGCGCGCATCGCCTCCACGTTCCCCCAGGCGAAGCCGTCGAGGCGTTCCATGACGAGCACGCGACGGGTCACGAGCGTCGGATGCGGCCTCGGTACCACCAGCGCCCGCTGACCCGTCTCCGCCAGGACAGCGCCGACGTCGAGCATGTTCTGGGCCTCGAGGCGGAAGTCGAGCTCCTCCACGATGGTCTCGCCGAAGACCTCGACGAGCGCCGGCGGGTTGGCGAGGGCCGACACCGGGATCCGGCCGACGAGGAGGGGGGCGATCCAGCTCATGATGGCCAGATCGTGACGAACGAGGCGCGCCACGGACGGCCGCTGGACCTTCACCACAACCTGCTCCCCGGTGACGAGACGCGCCGCGTGCACCTGGGCGATCGAGGCCGCCGCCAGGGGAGCGATTTCGAAGACGGCGAAGAGCTCCTCGAGAGGACGCCCCAGGTCCTGTTCGACGATGCGGCGCACCGTGGAGAACGGCTCGGCGGGAACGTGGTCCCGGCACAGCCGGAACTCGGAGACCAGCTCTTCCGGGAAGATGCCCTCGCCCGCGGACAGGATCTGACCCAGTTTGATGTAGGTGGGACCGAGCCGCTCGAAGGCGCGCCTGAGGCGCAACGACAGCCCGGCGCGCGAGGTGCGCGCCTCGCGGCGACGCTCGTGCGTGTACCAGCCCAGGAGGGCGGCACCGAGCAGGGCCGCCACCCGCACCACACGCAACCCTGGCGGGAGGTGCCGCCGACGGGTGAGACGGGGCGCCTCGGCGGCGGTGCGCGACCGTAAGGCGCTTATGCCGTGCCGCCACTCCATGGACTGCGGATCGACGAGCCAGGGGGCGCTCGAGGAGAAGGCGCCGACGGTCAGGTCGGCAGGCTCGTCACTCAGCGGGAGGTCGCTGGGCTCAGTCACGCACAGGAGCGATCACCAAGCACCCGTTGTGTCCCCCGAAGCCGAAGGAATTGGACAGCACGGGCGCCGGCTCCCACCGCCGCGGACCCCCGTACACCACGTCGAGGGGGATCTCGGGGTCGGGCTCCTCGTAGCCGGCGGTGGGAGGGATCAGCTCCTTGTCGATGCTGAGCACGACCGACACGGCCTCGATGGCGCCGGCACCCCCGAGGGCGTGGCCGGTCACACCCTTGATGGAGGTCACCGGCGGCCCCGGTGTGCCGAACACCTTGGCGATGGCCTGGGCTTCGGCCAGGTCGTTCAACGGCGTAGACGTGCCATGGGCGTTGATGTGGCCCACCGCCTCGGGCGCCAGCTCGGCATCGGCCAAGGCCAGCTCCATGCATGTGGCCGCCCCGGAACCCCCCGGCGCCGGAGCCGTGATGTGATGGGCGTCGGCGGTGGAGGCGGCGCCGATCACCTCCGCATAGATCCGAGCGCCCCGGCGACGGGCGTGGTCCAGATCCTCGAGGACGAGTGCCGCCGCCCCCTCCGCCACGATGAAGCCGTCACGCCTGGCGTCGAAGGGCCGGGATATGCCTTCCGACGACAGCGCCGTCATGTTGGTGAAGGCGGCGATGCCGAGCGCCGTCATGGCGGCTTCTGAACCGCCCCCCATCACCACGTCGCAGCGTCCGCTCGCCACCAGCCGAGCGGCGGCGCCGACGGCGTGGGTCCCCGCCGCGCAGGCGGTGGTGATCGTCTCGCAGGGCCCGTGCCACCCCGCCCGCATGGAGACGGTCGCTGCCCCGGCGTTGGGCATCATCATCGGGATGAGGAAGGGTGAGATGCGGTTGGGGCCCTTCTGCTGCAAGACCACGCTCTGTCCCTCGAGCGACTCGAGTCCTCCGACGCCGGTGGCGAAGATCACGCCGGCTCGGTCGGGATCGGGCGAGATCTCGCCGGCGTCGTCGCGGGCCATCTCGGCGGCCGCCACAGAGAACTGGGTGAACCGGTCGACGCGCCTCGCCTCCTTCGGCCCGAACCAGTTGGTGGGATCGAATCCGGCCACCCGGTGCTCGCCCTCGGGCGCAGGGCCCAGGAGCCCGTCCCAGAAGTCGTCGACGCCGATACCGCAGCACGACACGATGCCCACACCGGTCACGGCGACACGCCGGCCCCGGACCGGGCCCTCGGGGGTCGTGCCCAGCAACATGACTTAGAGCTTGGCCGAAACCAGGTCGTAGGCCTGGCCCACGGTCTCGATGCCCTCGAGCTCCGACTCCTCGACCGTGATGTCGAAGGCCTCCTCGAGCGCCATCACCAGCTCGACCAGGTCGAGGCTGTCCGCGTCGAGGTCGTCGCCGAAACGGGCGTCGGGCACGACCTTGTCCTGCGGAACCTGGAGGACCTCCACGGCACAGGCTCGGAATTTGTCAAAGGTGGCGTCGGTCACCGGCTGTCTCCTTTCCCAGTCACAGGCCCATGCCCAACCCCCCGTCAACGGGGAGGACGGCACCGGTCACGTAGGCGGCGTCGTCGGAAGCCAGGAACGCTATTGCCCCGGCCACCTCGTCGGGAGTGCTCCTGCGGCCCAGCGGCACCATCGACGTGAGCTGCTCCACCCGAGCTTCGCCCAGGTCAGCGATCATATCCGTCTCGACCACCCCGGGAGCCACGACGTTCACGGTGATGCCCCTGCTCCCGACCTCGCGGGCCAGCGAGCGGGCCAGCCCGACCAGGCCCGCCTTGGCCGCCCCGTAGTTCACCTGGCCCGGCGAACCCAGGAAGGCCACCACAGAGGACACGAGGACGATCCGCCCGGCGTGGGCGCGCACCATGGGCCCGACGGCCCGGCGCACGACCCGGTACACCCCGGTGAGGTCGGTGTCGATGACCTCGGCCCACGTCTCCTCGTTCATGCGCAGCAGGAGGGTGTCCTTGGTGACGCCGGCGTTGGCCACCAGGACCCGGACGGGGCCGAGCTCCTTCTCGACGGTGCCGAAGGCAGCGTCGACCGAGTCCGTGTCGGTGACGTCGCAGCGCACCGCCAGCAGCGGCGCCTGGCCTTCGTCTTCGTCTTCGTCTTCGGGAGGGCGATCGCGGCGATAGGTGACCGCCACGCGATCGCCTAGCGACTGGAAGCGCCGCGCGCAGGCGAGGCCGATGCCGCGGTTTCCCCCCGTGACGAGCACCACCCGTCCGGATGTCTCGGATGCGCCACTCATGAAGGGCCCGATGGTGTCAGGTGCGGTCCACCCGGAGCCACGCCACCGGTTGCCCGGCGACCAGACGCTCACCGGCCAGGGCCAGGAACCCGGCGACTTCTCCGGCGAACGGTGTGCGAATCTCCACTGCACCGACCGTGCCGAGCAGCGCACCCACCTCGACGGCCGTCCCCGCCGCCAGCCCGGCCGAGGGTTGACCCCGCAGTGCCGCGCCCAGCGCCGGGGCGGAGAGGTCCTCGGGCTGGAAGACACCGGCGGCGGGCGACACCACCAGCCGTACTGCCGTCGTCAGGCGTTCACCGTGATGGGCGGCGAGCGGCGACGCGCCCACCTCCTTGCCGGCCAGTACGGAGAGCAGCTCGTCTACGTCCTCCGGCTTCTGGACAGCCAGCGCGGTTGCAGATGGAAGCGTTCTTCGGGCCAGGCCGGAGAGCACGCCACCGGGACCGAGCTCGACCAGCGGCTCGGCGCCCATCCCGCCGAGCACGGTCAGGCTCTGACGCCACCGCACCGGGCTGCACAGTTGAGCCGACAGCAGGCTCGGCCACTCGGCCGCCTTGTCGTGCGTGCGTGCGTCGACGTTGGCGACGACGGGTGTCTCGGGGTCGTTGAAGGTCGTGTCCGACAACGCCTTGCGCAGCCGTGCCCGGGCCGGCGCCATCAATGCCGTATGGAAGGCGCCCGCTACCTGCATGGGCATGACCTTGCGCGCCCCCGCCTCTTTGGCGAGGGCCGAGGCCGCTTCGACCGACTCGGCGGTGCCGGCGATCACCACTTGCCCGGGAGCGTTGTAGTTGGCCACCCACACCTCGCCCTCCGCACGTTGGCACGCTGCCTCGACGGTGTCGTCGTCGGCGCCGAGGATCGCCGTCATCGTCCCGGGCCGTTCCTCGGCGGCGTCGTTCATGGCGTCGCCACGCTCCAGCACCAGGCGGACCCCGTCCTCGTAGGCCAGGGCGCCGCTCGCCGTCAGGGCGCTGTACTCACCGAGGCTGTGGCCGGCGCATACGCTCGGCTCGATACCGACCCGCTCCACGGCGTCGAGGACCATCAGGCTCAGGACGAAGGTGGCCAGCTGCGCGTTGGCGGTACGGGTGAGCTCCTCCTGGTCGGCGTCGAGGAGGAGCCGGGCCACGTCGCGGCCCGACACCTCGGCGGCCTCCTCGACCACTTCCCAGCTTGGGTGGTCGAGCCACGGACGGCCCATGCCAGGACGTTGCGATCCTTGGCCCGGGAAGGTGAACGCCGGCACCGGTGTAGGAGCTCCTCTCGGTTCGAGGCGGATTGGCGACCCAAGGGTGACACGCCGCCTTCCTTCGGGTCACCTTACCGACGGGTAAGAGGGCGGCAGGCCGTGACCGTGACGTCAGTGTTTCGGACCGATGAATTGGTCGAGCAGGCGGACGCTGTCGCGGCGGGCCACTGACAGGTTGCGAGCGTTGTTGGGTCGCCAGTCCACTCCGAATCGGTCACAGGCGCGGCCGAAGAGGCCGCGGATGTCGTCCGAGGCGTTCGAGAAGTGGTAGCGCGGGTAAGGCGTGCTGTTCACCCAGTTCAGCACCCGACAGCCGTCCGAGTGGATCAGCCCGCGGATGAACGGCATCGGGTAACGATCGACGATCGCCTGCTGCCAACTCGTCAAAACGATTGGGCGCTCGTGCTTTCTACCCGGACCGTGCCGAGGAAAACATGCAGATCCAGTGTCTCGAATTCGAATACAGCTCATGGCAACCAATCTGCTTTATCGCACCGACTCGATTGGGAAGGATCTCTTGCATTGTCAGCGCGCATTCCGACATGAGATCCGGATATGCAGAACAGCAGGCGATGCGAAGTTTGTAGACCCCCCGGCGCCCCAGGCTCAAGCATCCGTCCCCCCAGATATAAGCCGAGGAGATACGCGTAAGGGCCAGGTGGTAGTGAGTCCAGGTCGTCACCACACACCGCGCATACCGAGGGAGAGCCGCGACGGTTTTGCCTACGGTTCGGACGTCGCCCCTCCGTCCAGTCGAGAATTGCTGACCGTGAAATGCCAGTCAGTCGGGAAACAGCAAGCTTGCTCATCCCGCCGCGCAACAGATCGAGGACTTCATCGACCCGTTCATCGGAGTAGGTCATGGCCTGCGCCCTTTGGATACACTGAGTAACGCATCGGCTCGCCCGAGTGGCGTAATCGGAAAACGCGATGCCCTCAAAAGGCATTGTCCGTAAGGGCGTGCGGGTTCGAGTCCCGCCTCGGGCACTGAAATCAAGGCCGATGCACTCGCCCCGAGGGTGCACGACGCAACCGTAACGAACGGCTGTTCGGCGGCTACGGAGATCCGCCCCGTCCGGAGACGGGCGGCCAGTGCGTACAATTCCGCCACCATGCGCAGGGCCCTGGTCGAGCGATCCCTACGGGACGTCCACGGACGTCTGACCCGGGCGCGCCAGGAGCTGGCCGTGCTCGATGAACAGCTCCGGACCTTGAACGACACGGCCGACGACGCCCGGCTCCGGGCGCTGGTGTCGGAAACCCCGGTAGCAGGCTCCGATTACGCTGACGCCCAGCGGACGGCGGACGCCACCGCCCGGGCCCGCCAGGCGTTGGCAGCCACCATCGACGAGCTCGAGCACCGTCAGGACGAGCTGCTGCTGCGGCTCGGCGACCGGACTTGACCCCGGCCCCAGGCACCAGCCAGGCGCAGCCCGTCCCCCTAGCACCCACCCCCGACAGCGACCGAGGAAAGGGAGCGGCCCGAATGCCCGAGCGCACCAAGCGCGTCGTCATCGCCGAAGACGAGGCCATCATCCGCCTCGACCTGAAGGAGATCCTCGAGTCGGAGGGTTACGAAGTAGTGGGGGAGACCGGCCGGGGTGACGAAGCCGTCGAGCTGGTGGCCACCCAGCACCCCGATCTGGCCATCCTCGACGTGAAGATGCCGGGCCTGGACGGAATCGAGGCGGCTCGGCGCATCACCTCTGAGTACCGCACGGCGGCGCTCATCCTCACCGCCTTCTCGCAGCGCAACCTCATCGAGGACGCCCGCGACGCCGGTGTCGCCGCCTACCTGGTCAAGCCCTTCCAGCGCAACGAGCTGATCCCCGCCATCGAGGTGGCCATCGCCCGCTTCGAGGAGCACCGGGCCATCGAGGACGAGTACGCCCGGCTGTCGGGTGAGGTGGCCACTCTGGAGGACAAACTCGAGACTCGCCGGCTCGTGGACCGGGCCAAGGGTGTGCTCATGGACAAGCACGGCCTGGGGGAGGCCGACGCCTTCTCCTTCATCCAGAGGACAGCCATGGACCGACGCATACGCATGGCGGACGTAGCCAAAGAGATCCTGGCCGGGACGCTCTCACCCTGAGCACCACGGGCGCCCTCTACCTCCTCGACGGCAACTCGCTCGTCTTCCGCGCCTTCTTCGCCCTGCCCACCGACCTGGCCACCACGTCGGGCACGGTGACCAACGCCGTCCACGGCTTCACCTCCATGGTGGTGATGTTGCTGCGCGACCAGTCGCCGAGCGGCATGGCGGTGGCCTTCGACCGGCCCGAACCGACCTTCCGCGACGACGTCGTGCCCGACTACAAGGGCAACCGCCCTGACACCCCCGACCTGCTCGTTCCCCAGTTCGCCCTGGTGCGCGAGGTGCTCAGCGCCATGGGCATCCCCATGGTCGAGATCCCCGGCTTCGAGGCCGACGACGTGCTGGCCACACTGGCCACGCAGGCCAGGGATGCAGGCAGGGACGTGATCGTCGTCACCGGCGACCGCGACACCTTCCAGCTGGTCGAGGATCCCCACGTCAAGGTGATGTACACCCGGCGCGGCATCTCCGACACCGTGGTGTACGACGAGAGCGGCATCGCCGAGCGCACCGGAGTACCGCCCTCGCAGTACCCGGTGCTCGCCGCATTGCGGGGCGACACCTCGGACAACCTTCCCGGCGTCCCCGGCGTGGGGGAGAAGACGGCCGCCAAGCTCGTCACGACCTACGGCGACCTCGACGGGATCTTCGCCCACCTGTCCGAGCTCACCCCCAAGCTGCGTGAGAACCTGGGCGCCAGCGAGGAGACCGTGCGCCGGAACGCTCTGGTCATCCCGCTTCGCCGCGACGTCGATCTGCCCCTGGGCATCGACGACTTCGGGTTGGGTGGCTGGGACCGGGACCGGGTACGCGACGTGTTCGCCGAGCTCGAGCTCAAGTCCCTGTGGGGCCGGCTCACCCCCATCATGGGTGAGCTGGAGACGGCCGCCCTGCCCCGTTCGGCCGCCCAGGAGGCGGCGGTTTCGCCCTTCACCGTCGACCTCGACGCCCTGGAGGTGGCGGTGCCGGCCCCGGCAAACACGGCCAAGGCCGTCGCCGCCCTGGCCCCTGCCGGCGGGCTCGTCTCCGCCGCGCCGTGCTGGGTCGGTGAGCCCGGCCGCTCCGCACTGGCCGGTATGGCCCTGGCCGACATCGGCGACCTGGTGGCCCACCTGCTGGCCCCCGGTGGCGCCGACGCCGCCGCCGGCAACGGAAAGAAGAGCGCCACGCCGCCGCCGGCAAAAGGCAGAGCCGCCGACGTTCCGCCCGTGCCCCCTGTGCTGTGGCTCGACGCCGGTGCCCTCGGGAACGTCGACGTGCTCGGCGCCCTGGCCGAGCTCCTGGGAGCGGGCGGCGTCCGGTTGGTCGCCCACGGGGCCAAGGAGCTCATGCGCAGCCTGCTCCCGAAGGGTATCGACGTCCGGTCGCTCGAGATGGACACGGCCGTGGCCGCCTACCTCCTCGACCCCTCGTCGAGCAGCTACCGCCTCGAGGAGCTCGCCGATACGCGCCTCGGTGTGTCGCTGGGCGGTACCGACACGCAGGGGACCGGACGCGCCGGGCAGCTGGCCCTCGAGGCGGCAAACGCCGACGACCTGCCCCACGAGCAGGCCCAGCGGGCGGTCGTCCTCGGCGGGCTGACGGCGGTGCTGCGACGCGCCCTCGAGGGAGCGGGGCTGGCCCGCCTGCAAGACGAGGTGGAGCGGCCACTGGTGCGGGTGCTCGCCCGCATGGAGGTGGTCGGGATCGCCGTCGACGCCGACGTGTTGCGGCGGGTGGCCAAGGAGCTCGCCGCCCAGTGTCAGACCCTCGAGACGGAGATCCACCGGCTCGCCGGAGAGCCCTTCAACGTCAACTCCACCCCGCAGTTGCGCGCCATCCTCTATGAGAAGCTCGGCCTGTCCCCGGGACGGCGCACCAAGACCGGCTACTCCACCGACGCCTCCACCCTGGAACGCCTGCGCGACCAACACCCGATCGTGGACACCCTGTTGCGCTACCGCGAGGTCGAGAAGCTCCGGTCGACGTACGGAGAGAGCCTGCTCGCCGAAGTAGCTGACGACGGCCGCATCCACGCCACCTTTCACCAGACGGTGGCCCGGACCGGACGTCTCTCCTCCGACCGCCCCAACCTGCACAACATCCCCGTGCGCAGCGAGATCGGCCGGCAGCTGCGGGCCGCCTTCGTGCCTGCCGCCGGGCAACGCCTTCTCGTGGCCGACTACGACCAGATCGAGCTGCGGGTGATCGCCCACCTCTCCGGTGACCCTGGGCTGATCGGCGCCTTCGCCGAGCACCGCGACATCCACCGCACCACGGCGGCGCGCATCTTCGGTGTGCCGCCCGAGGAGGTGACCGCGGCCCAGCGCAACCGGGCCAAGATGGTCTCCTACGGGCTCGCCTACGGGATGGAGGCGTACGGTCTGGCGCAACGCCTCTCCATCGAGACCCCCGAAGCGCGGGAGATCCTGGACGCCTACTTCGAGGCCTTCCCGTCGGTGCGGGCCCACATGGACCAGACCGTTGCCGAGGCGCGATCGAAGGGGTACACCGTCACCTTGTACGGCAGGCGCCGCCCCCTCCCCGACTTGAACTCGCCCAACCGCAACCTCCGCCTGGCGGCAGAGCGCCAGGCCATGAACGCCGGCATCCAGGGCCTGGCCGCCGATCTGTTCAAGCTGGCCTTGGTGCGCATCGACGCCGCGCTCGAAGAGCGCGGGCTCCTGGCCCGCCTCGTTCTCCAGGTGCACGACGAGGTCCTCGTCGAAGTCCCCCTCGACGAGACCGAGGTGGTGGGCGAGCTGGTGCCTGCCGCCATGGCCGCGGTGGCCACCGAGGCGCAGTTGGCGGTGCCGCTGGAGGTCTCCTCGTCGTGGGGCGACTCGTGGGCCGAGGCCAAGGGCTAGGATGGTCGTGACCGGCCACTTTGGTGGCCGGGTTCCGCGCGTTGTAGCTGCCGTGGGAGTCCCGTTCCCTATTTGAAAGAGCATCCGACCTTCATGTCCGACCCCGTCGCCGGCCCCCCCGGCGCACCTGACCCGGCGGAGACCGCCGCCATCACCGGGGACATCCCCGGCGCCACCGCCCTGTTGTCGGAGGACCCCATGGGCACCTTCGACGAGACCGGCAACTACGTGCCTCGCCTCATCGTCGAAGACGACCTCGACGGCCCCGCCCTCGAGGACGCCATCGCATCCACGATCGTGGACTTCGACGATGGCGACATCGTCGAGGGATCCGTGGTGAAGATCGACAAGGACGAGGTCCTGCTCGACATCGGCTTCAAGTCCGAGGGGGTCATCCCGACCCGGGAGCTGTCCATCCGCAACGACGTCGACCCGCACGAGATCGTGCATCTGGGTGACCGCATCGAGGCCCTCGTCCTCCAGAAAGAGGACAAGGAGGGCCGCCTGGTGCTCTCCAAGAAGCGTGCCCAGTACGAGCGGGCCTGGGGCACCATCGAGAAGATCAAGGAGTCCGACGGCATGGTCCGGGGGCCGGTCATCGAGGTGGTGAAGGGCGGGCTGATCGTGGACATCGGGTTGCGGGGCTTCCTGCCCGCCTCCCTGGTGGAGCTGCGCCGTGTGCGCGAGCTGCAGCCGTATGTGGGCCGGGCCATCGAGGCCAAGATCATCGAGCTCGACCGCAACCGCAACAATGTGGTCCTGTCACGCCGAGCCTGGCTGGAGGAGACCCAGAAAGAGCAGCGGGGTGACTTCCTGGCCAACCTGAAGCCGGGGGAGCGCCGTCGTGGTGTGGTGTCCTCGGTGGTCAACTTCGGCGCCTTCGTCGACCTGGGCGGCATGGACGGCCTCATCCACGTGTCCGAGCTGTCGTGGAAGCACGTCGACCATCCCTCGTCGGTGGTCTCGGTAGGCGACGAGGTCGAGGTCGAGGTGCTCGACGTCGACCTCGACAAAGAACGCATCAGCCTCTCGCTCAAGAACACCCAGACCGACCCCTGGCAGGAATTCGCCAACAGCCACCAGGTCGGGGAGCTGGTGTACGGGCGCATCACCAAGTTGGTGCCCTTCGGTGCCTTCGTGCAGGTCGGTGACGGCATCGAGGGATTGGTCCACATCTCCGAGATGGCCGGGCACCACGTGGACCTGCCCGAGCAAGTGGTCACCCCGGGCGAGGAGCTCTGGGTGAAGATCATCGACATCGATCTCCAGCGCAGGCGCATCAGTCTGTCCATCAAGCAGGCCGCCGAGGGCGGCGAGGTCTCAGAGGAGTACCGCGAGGCGTTCGGTGAACACGCCTACGACGAGCACGGCAACTACATCGGTTACGACTACCAGGGCGCCGAGTTCACCCCCGAGACCGAGGCGCAGGCGGCCTGGGCCGATTACGCCGCCGAGGCCGCACCGGGCGCACCTCCGCCGTCCCCGGCGCCCGAAGGCGCCGCCGGGGCGACGGATGCCGGCGCCGCGCCGGATGCGGGCACACCGGGTGCCGGCAGCTCCGACGGCGCTCCGGAAAGTGCCGCACCAGCGGCTGGCGACCAGCCCTCTCCCGAGGCAGCAGACACCGGCAGCTGACCTCTACGCCGGCGAGCGGTGACCGCTCGTCTTCCCCCGCTGCTGCGACAACCGGTTAGGTTGGCCGCCGACGAGGGGGTGGGGCATTGACCGACGTGGAGACGCGGGCTGAGGCGGACGCGCCGTCGGCACCTTTGGTGTTGGGCGTCGGGGCCGACACCGACACCGACACCGTTACCCCGACCCTCGAGTCCACCGCTGAGGCGGCGCTGTCGGCGGGCTTGCGGCGCGTGGAGCTTCTGGCCTGGCGGGACATCGACGATCCGGAGGCGGGCGGCTCGGAACTGCATGCCCACCAGGTGGCCGCCAAGTGGGCGGCAGCAGGTCTGGACGTCACCGTTCGCACCTCGGCGGTGGCGGGCGCGCCCGTCACGGTGTGGCGGGACGGGTATCGCGCCGTACGACGCTGCGGGCGCTACGGGGTGTTCCCAGTAGGTGCGTTGGAGTTGATGGCGTCCGGCCGCCATCGGCCCGACGGCTTGGTTGAGATCTGGAACGGGATGCCCTTCCTGTCGCCGCTGTGGCGTCGCGGCACCAGGGTGGTCTTCCTCCATCACGTGCACGCCGAGATGTGGCGCATGGTCCTGTCGCCGTCGTTGGCGCGCGCCGGCCAGATCGTGGAGCGTCGTCTGGCGCCCCCGCTGTACCGGCGGACACGACTGGTGACCCTGTCTGACTCGTCGCGACGTGAGATCGCCGAGGTGCTCGGGCTCACCCGCGTCGACGTCGTCCCTCCCGGAGTCGATCCCCGGTTCACCCCTGGGCCTGGACGCGCCCTGGTGCCCACCGTGGCGGCCGTGGGACGGCTCGTCCCCGTGAAGCGCTTCCCGCTCCTCGTCGATGTCCTGTCGGCCGTAAGGCGGCAGGTGCCCGAGCTGCGCGCCGTGATCGTGGGCGAGGGATACGCCAGGCCCGAGGTCGAGCGCGCCATAGCGGACGCCGGCGCTGCGGGGTGGCTGGCGCTGGCCGGGCACTGCAGAGGAGACGAGTTGGTCGGGCACTACCGCCACGCCTGGGTGCTCGCCAGCACCAGCCAGCGGGAGGGCTGGGGCATGACCGTCACCGAAGCGGGCGCCTGTGGCACGCCAGCGGTCGTCACCGACATCGCCGGCCATCAGGACTCCGTCGAGCACGGGGTGAGCGGGTTGCTGGCAGCCACACC
>Ga0307479_10000693_pt1 | contig 30643 bp, 22 predicted proteins | sample atmos_gasesECM4C_FD_203743 | JGI IMG/M metagenome (GOLD analysis project Ga0307479, IMG submission 203743) | Hardwood forest soil microbial communities from Morgan-Monroe State Forest, Indiana, United States - atmos_gasesECM4C_515 | ecosystem: Environmental > Terrestrial > Soil > Temperate...
CGACTTGCACTTCCAGCCAGCGGGCTTCGCCGGAGGCGAACAATTCCGCGGGCACGCCATGCGCGCTGTTGGCTCCCAGCAAAACAGTGTAGACACCGCTCGCATCCGGCTTCACGTTCTGCGTCTCAATCCACAGCGCGGCACCGCCCGTCTGTTGAGAGTAGAGAGCAAAGGTCACGCCGACGGGACCCGCCAGCGGGCGGTCCTGCGCATCCAGCAGCGTGCCGCTGAACTTGATAAGCCGGGGAACTTCGGCAGTCGAAGCCGATAGAGCGGGAGATGCCGCGCCCTGATTTGCAGCACCGGGCGACTGTGCCAACAGTGCGGAAGCGAGAAACGGAGACACCACAAGCATTGCAATCGAGATGGGATAGGGTTTCATCTCATTCCTCCATGGCAAACGAAATGGATCGATGCGTTCGGGAAATCCTAACTGCAAGGGAACTGGGTCATTCGTTCCAAAGAGCATCCGGCCGATGCGGGAAGGGACGTGCGGCGGATTCTAGCACACAGCCGAAATGAAGAGACACGCAGAAATGCGAAAGACAAGAAATGGGGGTACTGAAGCTACTAGCGGTAGCGGAATCGTTCGTAATTGCCGGTAAATCGCCTTTGCACCAGTAATCGGCCCCGGCAACCGTGGGCTAAGTCCCGATAAGTCGTGCGAGTTCAACCGGTCGATGCAACACCATCTAGTCAGTTGATCCGACGGCTATTCCCCATAGAGAACCTCTTTGTCCGGCTGTAATCATTTAGACCCTGGCCAGAATGGTGTTCCGTTTGAATTAACGCTTGCGAACGACTCTTAGCTATTGAGGCCCCCGCAAGTGGGTTTCGGCATAGTGTTGCGTCGACCCATTTGAGACCGCACGGATTACCAGTAAGAGTCACAATTCCGCATCTGCGACAAGGACAAACATTCCAATGAAAAGAAGGGCTCCCCCGCATCCACCCCAGCTTCCCTCTCCTAGGCAAACTAGGAATGGAGGTGACGCCCTTCACTAAGCGCTTTATACATTGCAGCGTGGGCCCGTCAAGAGGGTAACCTTGCGCGCCTAGGCCACAGATGAAACCCAGGCCGGCGATGTGCGTAGGAAGAAGTCTACGACAAGAGTCCGAATGACCGGACGGTTTCGACCGCTTCATACCGGTCTCCGGCGTTCACCTGCCGAAGAATTCGATGCATGTGGTTTTTGACGGTCTGTTCAGAAAGATGCAAAGCACTGGCAATCTCCTTGTTGGTCCATCCCTTGGCAACGAATGAGACCAGTTCCTGCTGCCTGCGAGTCAGACCAAGCTCTGCTCTTGTTCGGAAATAGGGAACGCCGTGCCCTTGCTTTGCAAAGTGCCGGAACAGGCAAAGAGTGAGCTGCGTTGGACAAACAGCTTCACCTCGAGCCACGGCGCGAACTGCTGCAAGGACATCCATGGCAGAGGCCTCCCGTACGAGAATGCCGACGGCACCACTGCGCACGGCTTGCAAGAAGCTCTCTTCGTCGTTGTCCATACCAATCAGGATAATTTTCAGGTCGGGAACTACGTCCAAGATCTGTGATACCAGATTTGGATTTGTTCTGGAATTTGTGGCCTCGTCCAGCAGCAAGATTTCACAACGAGATTCGGTAATTTGGTGGATGACTCCCGCCGTCTGCCCGCACTCTCCGGCGACAGAAATATCCGACTTTTTGCGCAGCAAGCGAGACAGGGACTCTCGAAGCAAACGATTTTCCGCGAGGAGGAAAATTGTGCTCGCTTCTTTCATGGCTTCCCTTCTTACTGGTTCCTCGAACTTTTCGGAGCCACCCAACGTCGATCTGAAAACCACGATTTTAATTAAAGGGTCTCGGTCCCACCGAGGAACTCTAGGGCCGTGTTTCAATATGGCACAGTTTAGATTGGTGCGTTTTATCCCGTATTGACCGACGCTGTCAACAGAAAAGCTTAACTATATGCATCCGCGACACTTACCTTATACAAGACCCAGAGAGGCTGAAAGGAAGGCGCCTGCGGAAGTATGTTGGCTGTCTTCCTCGAATCTCACTGATTTCTAAGCACATAGGTCCGGCAGTTAGTACCAAAAAGTACCAAGTCTCTCACAAGGGGGCTTGGAACTGATTGGTACTCCCTTGGACAGTCGCGGTGGATCCGATTTAAACCTGTCATTTCTTATTGATTCTTCGATACTTGGCCAACTGAGAGGTGGCTGATGGAGAAGCGTATCCGGGTCCTCGTCGCGAATCGCCCGCGACTTATCCGCGAGCTGATCCTGGGAGTTTTTGAAGAGCAGCCGGATATTGAAATTGTCGGGGAAGTACGCGAATGGAATTATGAAAACATTATTCGCACCGTCGATGAGACCCAGCCGGAATTTCTCATCCTCGGCTTGGATAAGCCCGAATCACGGCCCCCGCTGTGTGAAACCCTGCTCCGGCGGCATCCAGGAATGAAAATCCTGGCTGTCGCCGAGAATAATGAAAGCAGCGTTTTCTACTGGGCAAGGCTCGATATTCGATCCACTCCCCTCGAAACCTCGGAAGCAGCAATTCTGGACGCCCTCCGGGGCGGAATGCGGGAGTTTGGGAGGACCATTTGAATAGACGCAAAGAAAATCGACCAAGACTCTCGATACTTCGGCTTGTCCATTTTAATTCCGTTATATGGCTTCTCTTGTTTGCCGCCCTCACCTTTTGTTCAGCAGCGACAGCTCAGAACCAAGAGGCCAATGTTATCCCCCGTTCCGATCTCGCGCAGGAAAATCTCAGACGCGTAGCTGCTTCTCCGCAACAAATTCATGCCGTGCTGACCAAGAATCCCGGCTTAATCGTGGAATTGAAGCGATGGGTGGCGAAAGATGCTACGGACCACGGCCAGATGGTCACCGATGCGGATCTGACCGATCAGGCCATCTTCGACCGTCTCGAACAAGATGTGAAATTCCGTTCCATTGCGACGCGTCTCCTTCAGCGTTACGGGTATCTCAGGCCCACGATGAACCCCTTTTCGGATGTGGCGAGGCAGCAGGACTTGCTTCTTCAGGCGCGCGCGGGTCAGGCGGGAAGCGGTACGGGCCTGGTGCCCGGCCAAACATGCGATCCGGATTTAGATGAGGGATGTTCGGAGGAACAACCGCGTGTGACGCCGCTCCACTCCGAGCAACAGATACAAACCAGTGACCCGCAAGTCTCCCCTGCGACGCCGTGCCGCGCTCCGGCGCAGAACTCTGCCTGTGCATCCCCGTCGAATGGTCAATCGCCCAATCTTCATAACAATCCAAGTTACGGACCTTATCCGTCCCCTTATTCAAATCCTCCTGGCGGTTCAATTGAATCCCCAGTGCTTCCCCAGTTGCCTGCATATCCCCCGCTCCTGCGGGCACACGGGTCCGCACAAGTCCTTCAGACAGCCAGCGGTAGCACGGGTGCCGGGCTTTCAGCTCTTTCCAGCCAGCAAGGTACGGGAATGCTTTCTTCCCCTTCCGGCCTGGATCTGCAAGCTCTGCGCGATCGCCTTTCGGGAGGTGACGGCCAAGCAGACATGGCCCCACCGCAGGCAGTCCCTCAACTGTCCGCATTTTCTCCAACTGGCCAAGGCAGACCCCGGGAACCTAAGGAAGATGCCGGCCGGCCTCGAGTAACACGAATCGCAAATCCTTACGCCGACGTACCTTCCCTCTACGATATTTACGCGCAAGTGTCTCCCAAATCGCCGGATTTGCAGCGCTTTGGCCAGAGCGTTTTTGACAACAATGTCCAAGATATGGACCTGCTTCCCATGGATCTTCCGGTTAGCCCGGACTATGTCGTGGGCCCGGGCGATGGCCTGACGATCAGTCTCTGGGGAAGCGTCTCGCAGCGTCTGATGCGAAATGTCGACCGCGAGGGACGGGTGCCTTTGCCCGAAGTCGGTCCGGTGCTCGTCAGTGGAAAGTCGCTTGCCGAAGTACAACGCACCGTGCAGGAAGCCTTAAGGAGCCAGTTTCGCGATGTTTCCGCCGATGTTTCTCTGACGCGCCTGCGCACCGTGCGGGTCTACGTTGTCGGCGATGTGCAGAACCCCGGCGCCTATGACATCAGTTCGCTCTCGACGCCGCTGAACGCGCTGCTCTCCGCGAATGGACCCACGAGCGAGGGATCTTTGCGTACCGTGCGTCACTATCGCGGCAAACAGCTTGTTCAAGAGGTGGATCTCTACGAGCTGCTGCTCCACGGCGTGCGCTCGGATGTGCGGCGGCTGGAGAGCGGTGACACGGTTCAGGTTCCTCCTATTGGTCCGCAAGTGACGGTAGAAGGTATGGTGCGGCGGCCAGCGCATTATGAATTGAAAGAGGAAAAGAACCTTTCCGAGGCACTCGAACTGGCGGGGGGAATACTTCCAACCGCGGCTTTGCGGCACATTGAGGTACAGCGAGTCGTAGCCCACGAGAAACGCACCATGCTGGACCTTGACTTGCCCATGGGTGACGACCCCAAGTCAGTTTCCGCGCAATTCGATGCTTTTCGGATCCAAGATGGCGATGTCATTCACGTTTTCCCCATTGCCCCGTACAACGAAGACGCGGTGTATTTGCAGGGGCATGTGCTTCGTCCCGGCCGCTACTCCTACCAAAATGGGATGAAACTTACCGATCTGATCTCTTCCTACAATGATCTGCTGCCGGAACCCTCCGCCCAATACGCAGAAATCATCCGTCTGAATCCGCCGGACTTTCGTCCCAGCGTTGAAAGTTTTAATTTAAGCGCTTCGCTGGCTAATCCCTCTTCCGCCCCCGCCCTCCATCCGCTGGACACGGTTCGCATCTACAGCCGCTATGACTTCGAGAATGCGCCTTCCGTTTCCGTATTGGGCGAGGTGCGCGCACCCGGTACGTATCAGACCTCGGGAGAAGTCCGCCTGAGCAACGCCATTCAACTAGCGGGAGGACTAAAACCCGACGCGATGACGGACCAGGCGCAGATCTTTCAATATCTTCCGAACGGCGAGATGAAGATATCCAGCATCAACCTGCAGGAAGCGCTGTCAGGAAATCCCCTGGAAAACATTGTTTTGCATTCCCGTGACCGTGTGCTGGTGCAGCGAAAGCTAGCCGCTGTTGATCCTGTCAGCGTTTACGTCAAGGGAGAAGTGGCCAAGCCCGGGCGGTATCCGCTTACCGAGGGTATGCGTGTCGGCGACTTGATTCGCGTCGCGGGCGGATTGAAAAACAACGCTTATCCTGTGGATGCTGACCTGACGCGTTACCTGGTCAAAGGATCCTTGCAGGCGACAGGGGAACACCTCGAAGTTCATTTGACAGACGCTCTGGCCGGAAATCCCGACGCAAACTTTTTGCTTTCCAACGGCGACACGCTGGGAATTCGCGAACTTGCCGGCTGGGAAGATATCGGCGCATCCGTAGTTGTGAAGGGAGAAGTGCAACACCCCGGCACTTATGGAATTCGCCCCGGGGAACGATTGAGTTCAGTCTTGCAGCGAGTAGGCGGTTTTCTTCCGACAGCCTATCCTTCGGGGGCGATTTTCGAACGTATCGAGGTTCGCAAACTTCAGGAAAAGAGCAAGCAGGAGCTGATTGAACGGATTGAATCAGAAACCGCGACGATGAAAGTCGCTGTCCAGGACACTCCGCAAGACCAACTAGCCATGCAACAAGCCGCTTTGGAACAGCGCAAGCGCCAGGTGGAGGCGCTCGAAAATACTCCTTCGACTGGCCGCATGGTGATACGCCTGAACTCGAATCTTGGCCGCTGGAAAAACACGTCGGACGACATCGAACTGCGTGCTGGCGACACTCTCTTTATTCCCAAACGGCCCGACTTCGTGCTGGTTGCCGGCCAGGTTTATAACTCGAACGCCATCACATTTGAGCCGCGAAAGGATGTCGCCTGGTACCTACGCCAAGCGGGGGGACCCACAGACCAGGCCAACCATAAGAAAACTTTTGTCATTCGCGCGAATGGCGGTGTGGTCAGCGGCCAGGGGGATGGCTTGTGGGGAGGGGACGTGATGTCCACGCAGGTTATGCCGGGCGACACCATCGTTGTCCCCGAGAAAGCCATCGGTGGTTCCACATTCTGGAAAAATGCGCTGACAGTGGGGCAATTAACCCAGTCGGCGGCGCTGGCAGCGGTCGTCGCCACGCGTTAGCGGATTTCATGATGCTGACGAAGGCAAGCTTGGCGACAGGAATTCTTAGCGCAGTCGTGGCCTTCGGCGGCGCTGCGGGAGCGGGAGGGCAAGAGCTTTCCCGGGAGCTCGAACTGTTCGCAAAGAAAACAGACGTGCGAGATTCAGCAGAGAAAGTGGAAGAGAAGTCCATGCCGACCGCCACATGGTTGCAGAACGAACAGCCCCTGGGAGAAAGCCGGAATATTGCGCAGATTGGCGCGCGCTTTGTGAAAGATCAGGGGGAAATTTGGTCTAGCCCGGCGCGCCTCCGCTTTTCGGACTTGCAGTGGCTGGTACCGGCCGGGGGATTTACAGCCGGCTTACTCGTTACAGACAACAGCTTTAGCAAACATCTCTCTCGGAATCCCGCGAGGCTCAGCCACTACAACAATCTTTCGAACGCCGGGGTAGCAGCTCTCATCGGTGGTGCAGGCGGAATGTGGCTGTTGGGCCACGCCAAGCACAATCAACACTGGAGCGAGACAGGTTTTCTAGCGGGTGAAGCGGCATTAAATAGCCTGGCCGTTGTCGAGGGAATGAAATACTCCTTGCGGCGCGAGCGCCCTTTCCAAGGCGATGGCAGCGGAGCGTTCTTTAAGAGTGGCGGCACTTCTTTTCCTTCCGTCCATGCGGCGGTCGCTTGGTCTGTCGCGGGCGTTCTTGCGCATGAGTACCCTGGTCCGCTCACCAAGCTGATGGCATATGGTTTAGCGTACGCCGTTAGCATTTCTCGCGTGCGGGCAAGGCAGCACTTTCCTTCGGACACTTTCATTGGCGGCATGATCGGGGATCTTGTCGCGCAGCATGTTTACAGCGAATACCACGATCCTGCCCTCGGCGGCGCAGTATGGGAATCGATAAGCCACACCTTTCGCGGCGATGGAGCTTCCTCTCCCGGGAATCAAGGCTCGCCGTATGTCCCGCTCGATAGCTGGATCTATCCGGCACTTGACCGGCTAGCCGGGCTTGGTTTGATCGACAGCGGATTTGCCGGTATGCGCCCCTGGACCCGTCTCGAATGTGCCCGATTGCTCGGTGAGGCTGAGGGGAAATTGGGCGACGGCGAAAACGAAAACACGGAAGCAGCCAAGCTAATCGCGTCGCTGGAGCGCGAATTCCGCTTCGAAGTGGAGAGCGCAAATGGCGGTGCCAACACAACGTTCCGGGCGGAGTCTGTCTATTCGCGCGCGGAATACATTTCCGGAACGCCGCTGAATGACGGCTACCATTTCGCGCAAACGCAGATCAACGATTTTGGCCGGCCTTACGGTGAAGGTTGGAACACGATAACAGGATTTTCGTCCTACGGCACCTCAGGAAGATGGACGGCGTACGTGCGCGGCGAATGGCAAACGGCTCCGGGTGTTCCGGCACTTCCTCTATCGGCGCGGGAAACAATCGAGAAAGCGGATCTTCTCCATCAGTTGCCGCCCGATACCGGCACCGCGCGTGTGAATCAGTTCCAGTTGCTTGATGCATACGTTGGTCTTACCGCGTCGAATTGGGAATTTTCCTTCGGTAAGCAGAGTCTCTGGTGGGGCCCCGGTGAAGGGGGGCCAATGATGTTTAGCGACAACGTGGTTCCGATCAACATGTTTCGAGTAAACCGCGTTGCCCCGCTCAAACTGCCGAGTATTCTTGGATGGCTGGGCCCATTGAGAATGGAATTCTTCCTGGGACAGTTGGATGGATCTGAATTCCTCTTAACTCCTACGGGTTTCATCGGGCAATTTGGCCGCTCGCTCTCTCTCCAGCCGTTCATTAATGGTCAGAGACTAAGCTTCAAGCCGACACGCAACCTCGAGTTCGGCGTCTCCCGAACCACCGTATACGGGGGGGCGGGCTATCCTCTCACCCTGCACACGTTCATCCGCAGCATCATCTCCACCGAGAACAAGGGAACGGTCGGTACTCAACAGAAACCAGGTGACCGGCGCTCGGGAGTGGATTTCAGCTACCGCGTCCCTGGTCTACGGAACTGGGTCAGTTTCTATGCTGACGGTTATACGGACGACGAGTTTTCACCGATTGGTTATGTTGATCGTTCCGCATGGCGCGCGGGGCTCTATTTTTCTCACTTCCCCAGGATTCAAAAATTGGATTTACGGGTTGAAGGAGTTTACACGGATAACCCGCTCGGGGGCGCCCTGGGCCACGGCTTCTACTATTTCAATGATACTTGGCGCACCGGATACAGGAACGATGGAAATTTGATAGGCAGTTGGATTGGCCGCGAAGGCCAGGGCGCGCAAGCCTGGACAAATTATTGGTTCACCCCACGGAATCGGCTGCAGTTCAATTTCCGGCACCAAAAGGTAAGTCAGGAGTTCATTCCCGGGGGCGGTACGTTGACGGACGTAGGCGCGAGAGGGGATTACTGGGTTCGATCGGACTTGAGTATTTCAGGGTCCGTTCAGGTCGAGCAATGGAATTTCCCGGTTTTGGCGCAGAAAGCGCAATCGAATGTCACCAGCACCCTGCAAGTGACTTTTCGGCCTCACGGATGGAGCAGGTAACAGGACGGGATGATGGACGGAGAAAGTGCAGCCACGGTGATGCAACGAGTGAACACAACAACCATTGAAGTAAATCCCGAACCGGCAGTCCTTTTCGAGGAAGATGCTAAGAATCTTGCTCCCGCGCGAGCCGCAAAGAAGGCAAGAAACGTCGCGCGTCTGAGGCTTCTCTGGGACCATAGAGTGTTTCTCACTCGGATGACCTGTGCGGGTTTGATCTTCTTCACGCTTCTTGCTTTCCTTTTGCCGAAGAGATACACCGCAACGGCTCGCCTGATGCCTCCGGACTATACATCTTCCATCAGCACGGGATTGGCGCTGTCTGCGGTAGGGGGTGATTCAGGTGGTGGGACGGGCGGAGCTCCATTGATGGGGCTCGCAAGTCACCTTTTGGGGCTCAACACTTCAGGCGAATTGATCGTCGGAGTTCTGCGAAGCCAGACGCTGGAGGACCGCGTAATCCAAAAGTTTGATCTGATGAACGAGTATCGCGCCAAGTATCTCGAGGATGCCCGAAAGAAACTTGAGTCCCGAACGGACATCCAGTCCGACATGAAAACGGGAATCATAACGATCGCCGTGGAGAATCACGACCCCCGCAAAGCGGCTGCGATGGCGCAGGAACAAATCGACGCGCTAAATGAGTTGCTTGCCCAAGTCAACACTTCAGCCGCTCACCGCGAGCGGATATTTATTGGCGAGCGGCTGCAGACCATCAAGGAGGAACTGGACGCCGCAACGAAGGAATTCAGCGTCTTCGCAAGCCAAAACACCGCGATCAACATTCCCGACCAAATCAAGGCCATGGTTGACGCGGCAGCGAATCTTCAAGGCCAGTTAATCGCCGCTGAATCCCAACTGAAATCCATGGAGCAGGTCTATACCGAAAATAACGTCAACGTGCGGCAGATGAAGGCTCTTGTCGCCGAGCTGCGAAGCCAATTGAACAAATTCGGTGGCAAAGGCGTAACCCCAGCCGACGGCAGCAAGCTGTCAAGCGACGAACTTTATCCCTCGATCCGGCAACTGCCGCTCCTCGGCGTCAAGTATCTGGATCTCTACCGGCGTAGCAGAATCGACGAAGCCGCATTTGAATTGCTCTCTAGAGAATATGAAATTGCGAAAGTTCAGGAAGCGCGGGAAGTGCCGAGCGTAGCAGTGCTCGACGTTCCGAAGATTCCAGACAAGAAATCATTCCCCCATCGTTTACCGATCATGGTCGTCGGAACGATGCTGTCGTTCGCGGCCGGTACAGTCGTCGTTTTGGGGCGGAGCGGCTGGCGTGAGATCAGCCACGATGATCCAGGAAAAATCCTCGCCGAAGAAATCTTCACCACTTTGCGTTCACGTTTGCCGCGGCCCTCGAGAAATGGCCACGGGCCGCCCGATTTGCCAGGCGAAGTACACCTCGGCCCAGCTGTGAGCCGGGAATCCAACGGCGGAGAGAAGGGCTAACTCGATCGGCAATTTTTAGAATGCTGAAAAATGGCGACGACTCCACAAAGCGAAATGGTTCCATCTGCTTTTCCGGAAGCAAAGTTCGGAGCCGTTAGCTCGTTCGAGCGATTCTCGAGTGTAGGAGATGAAAGAAGGGGAAAGTCTTCCATTCGCGCGGGCGTGTTACCCGTTCAGCAGTGGACGCGAACAACCTCTGCTTTGTTGGATCTTTTTTTCGTATGTTTGAACGCGACGGCCGCGCTGGCGATTCGATCCGTTTCTCTGCCACTCCTGGGCAAGACTTGGAATAAAACCCCGTTTGAGCTCACTCGACTTTTCCCCGCAAAACCCTATCTCGCCTTTCTCCTGCTTTACGCAGCTCTCATTGTCCTTTGCTGCGCGTTTCAGGATCTTTACCGCCGTCTCGACAATTCCTACGGAACAGAAGAAAGCTGGAATGTATTCAAAGCAGTCGCGATGGCCACTGTGCTGTTGGCCGTTTTTATCTATTTGTCCGGGCATAAAGACATTTCACGGCTGTGGGTGGGCTGCTCGGCCGTTTTGAATGTGGTGGCGCTGATCGCTTGGAGGCAAGTTCTTCGGCGCGTCGTTACCCAGCGTGTTGAGCACGGGATCGGCGCGCGGAATGCGGTGATCATCGGGGCCGGAAAGATGGGCCAGGCTCTCGCACAATACCTGGAGCGCAACAAACAACTGGGATACCTGTTCAAGGGCTTCCTCGATCAAAACCACAACGGCGACGCGCGCATCCTCGGAAAGATCGAGGATCTCGCTCGGATCGCCCGCGCACATTTTATTGACGATGTCTTCGTGACGATTCCCTCCGCGCGCGAAGTAGTAAAAAACGTGGCTCTCATAGCTCGAATGAATCACTTGAGCGTCAAGGTCTTGCCCGAGTTCTATGACGGATTAGGTTGGAATGTGCCCATGGAGCGCCTTGGAGATTTTCCGGTGCGCGTGCTGCATTGGGAGCCGATTCCTGCACTGGGTTTGTTTTTCAAGCGCACGATTGACGTGGTCGTTGCCACCCTCGGATTGGTTCTGGCTGCACCTTTGTACGCCTTAATCTCCGCAGCGGTGAAATTGGATTCGCCGGGGCCCGTGTTCTACCGTCACGGACGCGTCGGGCGAAAGGGCCGCCAGTTCTGTTGCATTAAGTTTCGCACCATGGTGGCCGACGCAGATGCTTTGAAGGAACATCTGCGGCACCTGAATCAACGGGAAGGGCCGTTTTTCAAGATTAGTGACGACCCACGCGTGACGAGGATTGGGAAGTTTCTCCGCCAATACAGTCTCGATGAGATTCCTCAACTCTGGAACGTTCTGACCGGTGACATGAGCCTGGTTGGCCCCAGGCCGCATCCTGTAGACGATTATGAGCGCTACAGCCTGGAACACTTGCGAAGGCTCGACGTCAAACCGGGCGTAACGGGACTCTGGCAAATCTCCGCGAGGAAAGACCCGTCCTTTGAAAGATCAATCCACCTGGACAGCCGATATATTGACAACTGGAACCTCATGCTCGATTTCAAGATTCTTTTGAAAACGATTCCCGCTGTGCTTCGGGGAGAAGGGCAGTGAACGTGAAGATGGGTTTTGAGGCATGAACGTCAGGGAAATACTTGGATTCGTTTGGTCGCCGAAGAACTCCGATGGTGGGGAGCAAAGCGGGGATGCCCCGCCCTTCTCCACTCGCAGGAGCGTTCGTACGCCCACCTGTGAGAATGAAGGGTTCTCTGGCGCGCTCTTCGCCCTTGCCGGGGACTCTTTCCAATACCTCATCGGCCTAGGCGTGATGGGTCTCGCCAACATGGTGCTGATGCCCCTATATACCAGGTATCTCTCTCCTGGCGAGTTTGGCGTGTACGCCTTGGTGGAAATACTGGCCTTGGGGTTGATTGCGTCCGCGAGCTTGGGCTCCGGAGTTTCCTACTTGAAGTGGTATGCAGCTAGCGAAACTTCTTCGGTCAAAGAACTTTTGGGAACCACACTTTGGTCGAATGGCCTTGCTGCATTGTTGATGGGAGGGTTTCTTTCCGCATTTGTTGCTAGCGATTCGGGTGTGCATATTCTTGGCGCCCCCACCCGAGCATTCGCCATTTTGCTCTTGCCACTCGTTTTGCTAGAGACAGAGCAGAGCGTGTTCCTTACCCACCTGAGAGCCTGTCGGCGGCCCGTTGCATTCTCTATTGCCTCTGTTGTCCGACTGGTTGCCATTGCAGTGTTCAGCGTTTGGCTTCTCGCTTTTCTGCGGCTTGGTTTGTTAGGCCTGTTTTTGGGGCGGGTCCTTGGCGACCTCTGTGGACTCTTTGCGTTGATTATTTTCTCCAAGTCTGAAATCTCCGCCGCCAATTCGTGGCGTCTGAGTCTTGCGACGATCCGGTACGGGATGCCGGTCGTTGTCAGCTCCCTCATCATGGTGGCGCTTGATGGAGCTGGCCGCTATTTTGTGAACCGCTATAACACCCTCGAACAGGTGGGGCAATTTGCTGTTGGAGTCAAGATTGCCAGCCTGATGCGCATACTCGTTGTCGCGCCGTTTGGAATAGCCTGGGGCGGGCTGCTCTTTCAGATCGAGAAAAGGGTCGACGCGCAGTTTATCTATTCGAAGCTGACAGGCTACATTCTCCTTCTAGCCGTCAGCGTTGCTGCAATCCTCAGCCTTCTCTCTCCAGTCCTGCTGCGCGTCTTTGCCACGCCCGCGTATGAGGCCAGCCTCTCCGTCATTCCGCTGCTCCTATTGGTTCAGGCGATGATGATGATGCACTATCCCGTAACGGTGGGAATTTATCTGCGGTCGGTTACGAAGTGGCAGACCATAATTCTGTTGATCGGCCTTGGAGTCGACATCTTACTCAACCGATTGCTTGTTCCCGCGCATGGAATGGTCGGTGCGTCTCTTGCCATGCTGGCGGCTTGGATTTTCATGGTTATTCTGATGGCCCTCGTCAGTCAGAAATATTACCCGCTTCGCTTCGAATGGAAGCCGATCGGACTTTCGGCGATTATCTGGCTGATGGCAACCAAGCTGCAACGGCCTGGGCCCTTGCACCTCGATTGGAGTTATTTCCTCCTTCGGGTAAGTGCATGCTCCGGAATTTTGCTCGCCGCGGGGCTCTTCGTCTTTCGGGACATCGTTCGTTCCGAAGCCGATTTTCAGCCGGAGGCTTGAGCACGCAAGCCTAGTCTTTGGTCAGTTAGGAAGAAGGGGCTGAGTGTGAAAATCACGAGAACAAATAGAGTAAAGACGGCAATCCGCAATTGCTTCAGGGCGTCAGGCCTAGACGTTGTCCGTTTTCGTCCTCGAGAAAAGGAGTATCCCCCCGATTTTCGCGACGACGAGGTAGACATCATCCGGGAAGTCCGCCCCTGGACACTGACAAGTGCGGAAAGGATCTATTCTCTCATTCAAGCGGTTCGCTACGTGAAAGCCAATGCTATTAGGGGAGCAATTGTTGAATGCGGAGTGTGGAAAGGCGGGAGTATGGCCGCGGTCGCCAGGGCGCTTCTTCAAATGCAGTGTGCAGAGCGCGAATTATATCTTTTCGATACGTTCGAAGGCATGACCGATCCTTCTTCGGAGGATATTGACTATTCAGGTAAGCGGGCCTCTGACGTTCTCCAAGAGAAACCCAGTTACAAATGTGGTGAGGCCCCCTTGGAGTCCGTCAAAAAAGTACTCCATGCTACGGGCTACCCGAAAGAGAGAATCCATTTCATCCGAGGCAAAGTGGAGGAGACCATCCCGAGTTCTGCCCCTGATTCAATTTCTCTCTTGCGCCTTGATACTGACTGGTACGAGTCAACCAGGCACGAACTCATTCACCTTTTCCCACGCATATCCCCTCGTGGGGTCATCATTATTGATGATTATGGCCATTGGAGAGGGTGCCGGAAAGCCTGCGACGAGTACTTCGCTCAAAATGGCACCCCTATTCTTCTAAATCGAACTGATTACACTGGGCGCATCGCCTTGAAGCAATGATCCATATGCCTGATACCGAAAACCTCATCCGCTACACCCAGCGGCCCTCCGCGGGTGAGAAAGCATTTGTTGTTTTCGTTCTGCTGCTTTCTGCCGGGGCATTTACGAACCTGGAGGTAACTGGCTCAGTAATTCGGACCCACAACATGGAAATGCCGGAAATGCAGGCCGTTTGGGCTTTGATCTACTTCATAACCCCGGTGCTTTATTTTCGCAATTGTGGCCGATCCATGCGCCATCTTTTCAAGGAGTGGCCCCTCATCGTCGTAATCGCGCTCGCGCTAAGTTCGATACTTTGGTCGCAAGATCCGGCATTCACTCTGCGCCGCGCTGTTGCCCTGGCCTTGACATTCTTGTTTGGAACTTACTTCGGCTCGCGATTCAGTTTGACAGAGCAATTACGTCTGCTTGCTTTGACTTGTTGGGTCTGCATCGTGTTCAGTTTCATTTTTGAACTGTTGGCTCTAAACACCCGCCAAGTGTTCGCAGGTTGGAATGGGGTTTTTTATATTAAGAGCCACCTGGGCCGGATCATGGCACTTGGCGCGTTGGTCTTCCTCTTTTGGAGGAGGGCTGAACCCAGTTACAAAGGGCTCGCCACGGCGGGCTTTCTAGCTTCCCTCATTCTTCTTGCTCTTTCACAGTCAATGACCTCGATGGTCGAACTTGCGTTGCTGCTGACCCTGCTACCATGCCTGCAGCGGATAGCACGCAAGGATACTCGGCGGATGTTTGGCGAATTGACCCTTCTGTTCGCGACGGGAATAGCCTCCTTTGTCTGGATGGCAGCGCACTTAGAATACGTCACCGCCTTCCTGGGCCGAAACGCCAGTCTGACCGGACGAATACCACTGTGGATTATTTCTATAGCAATGGCACTTCGAAGACCCTGGCTGGGCTATGGCTACGACGCTTTTTGGATGCCGGATCAAGCGGATACAATTCGGATCTGGCGCGTCTTGACTTGGGAGCCTCCACATGCTCACAACGGCTTCCTGGAACTCTGGCTGGAACTGGGCCTGGCAGGACTAACTCTTTTTCTGATCGTCTTCACATATTATGTCCTAAGGAGTATCGAGTTTTATCGCAATAGCTTCAAACCTGCTGCGATCTGGCCGTTGATGTTTCTCGCTTTCTTGTTTTTCGCAAACTTTACCGACACCTGCTTCACAGATAGAAACAGTATTTTCTTCATTTTGTACGCGGCGGCGGCCACCACGACGTATGGAGAACGGAGCAAAGTTCGTGTTACCCATAAATTCGTCCAATCGAGACAAAGCTACGCGTGATTCAGGCTTTGCTGAGCGGCCCGTCGTGCTTGTCTACGCGGAACCGCTTCTGGCGCCATCGATGACCTTCGTTCGCTCGCAGGCCGAAGCTCTTACTTCTTTTTTGCCTTACTACATCAGTCCACGCTATTTGCGAAATGGTTTACCCCTGCCCACGGAACGGATCATCGTTATGCATTCCGCGCGCAACGGTTTTTCCAGGCTTGGGGAGGTGGCCTTTAAGCTGTTCGGGTTTGCTCCCCTCTTTGTGCGCCGCCTCGGAAAGCTCAATCCCGTGCTGCTTCATGCTCAGTTTGGCCCTATGGGGCTCCGTGCGCTGCCGTTGGCACACAGGCTCGGCATTCCCCTCGTGGTCAGCTTCCAAGGATACGATGCGACAGTTACCGATGATTATTTTAAAAAGTCCGAATACTATTCGGCCCGCGCTTATCTCCAGCGGCGAAAGGTTCTCGAGTGCGGCGCAAGCCTGCTGATCGCAGTCTCAAATTTCATTCGCGACAGTCTACTTCGGCAAGGATTCGCAAGGGAAAAAATCGTCGTGCACTATTGTGGCGTGGATACAAATCTTTTTCGCCCGGACCTCGGGGTGAAGCGCGAGCCTGTGATTCTATACACGGGACGGCTGGCGGAAAAGAAAGGCTGTAAGTATTTAATAACGGCAATGGCCCGGGTGCAGAAGGAGTGTCCCGACTGGGAATTAGTGTTGATCGGGGATGGAGAGTTGCGCACTTCCCTGGAAACACTCGCGCGAGAAAAGCTGCGCCGCTATCGCTTTCTCGGGGTCCAACCCCCTGATGTGGTGCGACATTGGATGAACCGAGCGCAAGTATTTTGCGCCCCTAGCATTGTTGCGCAGTGTGGCGATGCCGAAGGTCTCCCAAACGTTTTGCTGGAAGCGCAAGCCATGGGGCTCCCTGTCGTCAGCTCTGCTTCCGGTGGGATGTTAGAAGCCGTGGCACAGGGAAAGACCGGCTTGCTTGTGGGAGAACAGGACGACCAAGCACTGGCTGAAGCGATTCTGCTCCTGCTCAGAAATGAGCCGCTGCGCCAGCAGATGGGCGACGCGGGGCGCGAACGAATGTGTGCGGAGTTCAATTTAGAAATCCAAACCCGGAAGTTGGAAACCCTATACAGAGGGCTATTGGAGGGTTCAACCATGCCGGGCCAAGTTGTGTAGGGCGGGAATGGACCAAATGGCGAGAAAGAATCTCAGTTGGACGCCTCGAGGTGATACGGCTCTTCTATGGGAGTTTTTGCCATCCGATCATTCACGCCAAACGCATAGTTTCGGACAGGCGGTAGCAGTCTTGAAGCGATACCCTGTTGCCGAAACGCCAGTGCGTGTTTTGGATCTAGGGTGCGGAACCGGTAGCAGTTTTGAGCGCTTTAAAGGGGACTCTAGGCCGATCTCATGGATTGGAATAGACATTGCTGAGTCCCAGGAAGTGAACGCTCGCGTCGTAAAGGGATACCCATTGTGTACTTACGACGGAATGAGCCTGCCGCTCAAGAGTGGGGCAATCGACCTTGTGTACTCGCACCAGGTGTTTGAACACGTGAGAAAGCCGGAATTGTTGTTGTCGGAGGTCCAGCGAGTTCTCAAGAACGGAGGCTGTTTTGTAGGTTCGACGTCCCATTTGGAACCCTACCACTCGCGCAGCTATTGGAATTTTACGCCTTATGGATTTTGTTCACTTCTTAAAGCTGCGGGGTTTTCCAGCATCGTTGTTCGGCCCGGAATCGATGGATTCAGTTTGCTTCTGCGACGTTTGCTGGCGCTTGCGAAACTCTCGGGGCTGCTTGAACCCTTTTTCATTCGGGAATCACCTCTGAATGTCTCTCTGGAGGCATCTCTGCGGCTCCTACGAACCGATGTTCGCAAGAGGAACGCCGTGAAGCTACTTTTTGCCGGTCAGTTTTGCTTCGGAGCCGTGAAATGAAGCCGCCTGTTGAGTCTGGGGTTTCTTTAGAACGGCACGTCGGGAGCATGCCTTGTATGAAGGCACAATCGCCTAACAACAGCTATTTCAGCAGGGAATCCAGGCTCTATCTGGGAATCAGGAAGATTCTCCGCTCCTATCCCGAGTGGCATTTTGCTCCTCCTCGCGTTCAAATTCGGCGGAGGCTTGAGAGGCTTGGCTCCGAATATGCAGGCTATTATCTTGATCCCGCGTATATAAATCAGAATTCGATCGTGTACTCCCTGGGCGTGGGGGAAGACATTTCCTTTGACTTGGCATTGATCGAGCGATTCGGAGTTCACGTGCATGCTTTCGACCCGACGCCCCGTGTGGGCGAATGGCTTAGGTCGCAGAGTGTCCCTCGGCAATTTCATTTTCACGATGTGGGCATTGCGGATTTTGACGGGGAAGTGGATTTCCATCTGCCGCCAAGAAAGGATTTTGTTTCCCATTCAATTATTTCCGCGAGGGAGTACAGCGCCGAGACGATCCGGGTTCCGGTGATTCGCTTACGCACTGCTATGCAAAGGCTGGGCCACGATCGGATCGATCTTCTCAAGCTTGACATCGAAGGGGCCGAGTACGGCGTCATTGAAGACTTCTTGCGGGAGGGTGCTCCCGTCGAACAGATGCTGATCGAATTTCACCATCGACTGTCCTCGGTTGGAACCGGGAAAACGAGGCGTGCCCTTCATTTACTGGAGTCACAGGGCATGAAGATTTCCTACGTTTGCCCAGGGTTTCAGCTTTTTACGCTGGCCAAGGACTTTCCTGGCTTTTCGCCGTCGGTGCGGAGGGATTAGTTTCGCCTCCTGGTGAGCTAGGAAGAGGGTACATTCGAGCGCAGATGCGCGCTTAAACTGCGCTTCTGTGGCCACTTTGTTTTTGTTGCCAAAAGTGGGGCCGAGGGTTAACCCAGATGACGCGGAATGGCCAAGGATCGATTAGCTCTACGTTACGCATCGTTCACGTTGTGGGTGCCCGGCCCAACTTCATTAAACTGGCTCCCGTTTATGTCGCCCTTAAGGGTCCGGATATTGAACAGTTTCTCGTACATACCGGCCAGCATTACAGCTCCAATTTGTCCGACGTTTTTTTCACCGAACTCGGGATCCCAAGTCCCGATGTCAACTTGGGAGTGGGATCCGGATCACACACACAGCAGACCGCTCGCACAATGGAGCGGTTGGAAAACGTTTTGGAAAGTAGAAAGCCCGATCTGGTGCTCGTTTACGGAGATGTAAATTCAACTGTAGCGGCAGCTCTCGTATGCGCCAAGGCTCTCGTCCCCCTAGGCCATGTCGAAGCTGGGCTTCGTTCTTTCGATCGCACCATGCCGGAGGAAATCAACCGGCTTCTGACCGACCAACTCGCGTCTCTTCTTTTCACCCCGTCAACCGAGGGTGACTACAATTTACTTCGAGAAGGAGTACCGCAGTCGAAGATCTTCCGTGTGGGCAATGTCATGATTGACACGCTTGTACGGCTGCTTGTTCATGCAAGGAGGCCCTCGGGGTTCGAACTGCCGCCGATTTACGTGCTCGTGACGCTCCACCGGCCTTCGAACGTGGACGAAAGGGAATGGCTGAACAGCTTGCTTGAAGCGCTTAGTGAGATCAGTCGAGAGCTGCCCGTCGTGTTTCCAATTCATCCTCGCACGCGACTCCGTATCCAGGAATTTGGACTCAAGGTCGCTGATGGGAGCCTCCTGCTCACGGAGCCATTGCCGTATTTGGAGTTCCTCTACCTACAGAAGAATGCAGCTGCTGTTGTTACTGATTCCGGCGGCGTTCAAGAGGAAACCACATACCTTGGTACCCCGTGTCTGACTATCCGAGATAACACGGAGCGTCCCGTCACTGTGGAGGTCGGAACCAATACACTTGTCGGCCGCAATTGTCACGAGTTGGTCAGCAAGATAAGAGAAATTCTGGCGGGGAGATACAAGAAAGGGTCGTTACCGGAACTGTGGGACGGTCTAGCTGCCGTGAGAATTGCGCAAGTTATCAGGCGATGCTTTTTGCCAAACCAGAGTCTTTACGTTAGTGCGGGCAGCATAAGGGGGAAGTACAACGCACCATGAAAACGGTCCTCATGATCGAAGCCCAAATGAAGCAATACCGCGCGCCCTTCTACGCCCGGCTAAATGATGCACTCCGCGCCGACGGAATATGCTTGACCGTCGCCTACAGCGACCCCTCACCGTCTGAAGCGCGGAAGAATGACAATTGCGAACTTCCGCCCGAATACGGTCTGAAGGTGAACGGATACTGGCTGTGGCCGGACAGGCTCCTATACCAGCCGTTACTGAGACGAGCCATGGCCTCAGATCTGATCATCGTGGACCAATGGAATAAGTTGCTTCTCAACCATGTCCTCTTGCTTCTGTCCCGCCTCGGGCTGAAGCGAGTTGCCTTCTGGGGCTTAGGCGAGAACCTGCAGGCAGACCGTTCTGAATTTTCCGAGTGGTACAAGAAGCTGACGCTGAACTCGGTGTCTTGGTGGTTCGCCTACACAAAGGGAACTGCCAAGTATCTTGAAGCGCATGGGGTTCCCGCCTCGAAAATCACCCCCGCTCAGAATGCGGTGGACACACAGGAAGTCCGCGAACACCTGAAGAGTCTCACAGTGGAGGACCGGGCCCACCTGAGCGCCCGGCTCGGGATCCCTGACACGGCGAGCGTTGGCATCTTCTGCGGCATGCTGGACAAGGTGAAAAGTCTTCCGTTCCTCGTCGAGTCCAGCAGGATCATCAAGGCCCGAATCCCGGATTTCCACCTGATCCTCGTCGGAGGAGGACCGGAACAGGCGACGGTCCAGCGGCTGATCGATGACCTTCCCTGGGTGCATTGGGTGGGCCCCCGCTTTGGAAAGGAGAAAGCGGAGTTCCTGGCGATCTCTGACGCCTTCTTGTTGCCGGGCAGAGTGGGTCTAGCGGTCCTGGACGCTTTCGCCGCCGGACTGCCGATGCTCACGACCCGGCTCACGATTCACGGGCCTGAGATCGAATACCTGGAAGAGGGTGTTAACGGGCTGATGTCCGATCAGAGTCCGGCTGCATTTGCAGAAGCGGTTTCATCCGTGTTTAGCCAAAGAGATTACATGGTTAAGCTGCAAGGAGGAGCGATTGCCTCCGCGGAAAAATATTCAATCGAGAACATGGTGGCGAACTTCCGTGGCGGCATTCGGTCGTGCCTTGGATTATCGCCGTCCGGCGCAGAGGTTTCGGAGCGTGGCTTCCGCAAAACGATACGCGCCGACAAAGCTTCTAGCAACGGCAGTCATTTCACAATAACGACGAGTTGGGATGATGGGCACCCCCTCGACCTGAGGATTGCAGAACTTCTCGCGAAGCACGGCCTGCGCGGGACGTTCTACGTTCCACTCGAAAACACGCTCTCCACACTCTCACCAGTTCAAATCCGCGACCTCTCCTCTGCGTTTGAGGTCGGTGCGCATACTCTTCATCATCTCGTTCTTACAACGTTGCCCAGTGACCGCGCATGCGCGGAGATCGTCCAATCGAAAGCGCAGCTCGAAGAGATAACTGGGAAGCCCTGCAATGTTTTTTGTTTCCCGAAGGGCCGATATGCAAACGCCCATGTAGAAATGGTCGCGGAGGCGGGCTTCACGGGCGCGCGCACTGTCGAACTCCTCTCTTTCAATCGCCCGCACGCGAAACGCGGTATCGCCATTATGCCAACTACTGTGCAGGCTTGCCCCCATCCGACGATTACCTACATTCGCAACGCGGCGAAGCGTTTCCGTTTCAAAGCGCTATGGAGTCTGCTTCTTCATAATCACGGAACCGACTGGGCCGCTACGGCCCTCGCCCTCCTCGATCACGCGAAAGAGAGCGGCGGTGTCTTTCACTTGTGGGGCCATTCCTGGGAAATCGAAGAGTACCAACAGTGGCAGGCGTTGGATCGCGTCCTCGCCGCGATGGCCGAATACAATCGGCCTGCCACCTGCGTTGCCAATTCGGAGCTGTGCGCCAATGGTCAATAGCTTCAACGTGATCGCGAGCCTGCTCTCCTGTCCGGAGGATGGTGAGTTTCTTCGCTTCGTGCCCGGCGAACTCCTCTGCCTGCGCTGCGCGCGCCGTTTTCCGATTCATGGGGAGAACTTGGTCGAGATCCTTCCCGGGCGCCCGTACCAGCTTCCCGCCTCCGTGGGTCCTGCGTATCGCGAGGCGTATATCCGGGCGTTTGAGCAACCCTTTGGCCACGACGATACGACCTTGGCTTGGGGGGCGGAGGAGACCGCCACCGAATCCTGGGCCCTCAAACGCCGTCGGCAAGTCGCAATGGTTCGGCCGTTGATCTCCGAAGGAGTGACACCCGATGATTCAGTGTTGTGCGATATTTCTGGAGGCTCCGGATACTACACTCTTGCGTTCGCACCTTTGTTCCGCTTCGTCATTCACTGTGACCTGTCCGTTGACAATTTGAACTACGTCTCGCGAAAGGCTCGCGCCCTGGGTATCCAGAATATCTTCTTCTTGCGAGTAGATTATTTTGCACCCCCATTTCGTTATTCTCTCGACCGGATCATCTGCCTGGACACACTGATCCACGGCGGCGGGCATGATTCTGTATTGTTGAAGGCTATCGTCCGTTCCTTGAAGCCCGGGGGCCACGCCGTCGTGGACTTCCATAATTGGTGGCATAACCCGCTCCGGCGCCTGGGAGTTCTTCCCGACAATTTCTTAGAGAATACGAGTTACACGCGAGGGGAATTACGGCGACTCCTCGCCAGTACCGGAATCCACCAGTTTGAGATCAAGCCGTTTGTGCAGGAAGTCGATCCCGAGCAATCGACGGGTAAGTTCCTCATGCGCCTGATCCCGCCAACTCGCTTCATGGTTCGCCTGCTCGCGTGGAGCGAACCAGGTACGAGAGCGTTAAGCGCGACCACGCGCTAGGGAATCTGCGGAGAGGTATTCGATTGAAGGAATGGTCAGGAAGTTTCGTGACGGCATTTTGCAATGCCTGTCGGGGGAAAGGAGGAGAGTCGTGAATGCACTGAGTGTCACACCGCCGATTCGAGAGCTGTACAACGACCAGTATCGCGGTGAGTCGGAATGGCGAAAGATCGGCGCGCGAGACAAGGTTCGGAATATTCAGACCGTTTGCGGGGAAATTCCGCATGATCGAATCTTGGATATTGGCTCTGGAGAAGGCTCGATCCTGCAAGGGCTTTCGGACGGAAACTTTGGACTTTCTTATTGTTCCTTGGAGATCTCCGAGAGCGCCGTTCGCACAATTCGCGAGAGAAGGATCGCCAAATTGAAGGAGTGTTCCCTATTTGACGGCTACACAATCACGTACGCTGACGGCGCGTTTGACCTCGCAATCTTGAGCCATGTTGTTGAGCACGTGGAATATCCCCGGCGGTTGTTGCAGGAAGCCAGTCGCACAGCAAGGTTTGTTTTCGTTGAAGTACCTCTTGAGGACACCGTCCGCCTCAAAGCGGATTACATTCCCTTGCCAGTGGGTCATATCAATTTCTATTCACCTAAGACCATCCGTCTCCTGATCCAGACATGCGGCTTGGAGGTGTTGACGCAGATCACCACAAATCCCTCGCGCCAGGTACAGGAATTTCAGTCTGGTTTTAGAGGTACCCTGAAGTACTTTTTCAAAGAGATGCTTCTATCTCTCTCACCGGGATTGGCAACTCGATTCTTGACGTACCACTCTTCACTATTGTCCACAAGGAAGATGTGACTGATGCTGAAGAGAATCGGGTGGAAGGTGCGAAACAGTTAACGAAAAACACGAGATGACGTAAACCCTTTGAGCAGATATGCGTGACATTTACGAACCATTTCAACGTCACTTCAGGCCCAAGAGGCTCCGCCTTTTCTATTCGTGCTTCAGAATTACAGGCGAGACAAGGGTTCTGGATCTGGGCGGCGGTTTGTATTTTTGGGAGTTAGCGAAGAACGAAGGCTTACCGGTTCCGCAAGTTACGGTACTTAATGTGCGGCCGGGCCCGACGCAGCTTTTGCCACAGGTCAGATGGCTCATCGGAGACGCGAGGAACACCGGTTTTGAGGACAATTCTTTCGATATTGTATTCAGCAATTCGCTGATCGAGCATCTTGAGGATTGGGAGGGACAGCTCCAGTTCGCGAACGAAGCGAGGAGACTGGCCCCTAATTACTTTGTGCAAACTCCTGACAAGCGGTTCCCCATTGAGCCGCATTTCGTGACGCCCTTTGTGCACTGGCTGCCGAAGCCAGTTCGTGCAAGTGTTCTCCGAAATGGCACTCTATGGGGTCTAATTCAGCGGCCAGATCAGGATATGTGCGAGAAGCTTGTGCACGAAATCGAGCTCCTTGGACCTAAGCAAATGAGATGTCTATTCCCAGATTCCAGAATGATTTCGGAACGTTTTGCGGGTATTCCCAAGTCGCTGGTGGCTTTCAGAGTAACAACGAGCAACGGAGCGAACAAATCATGAGAACCTCAATGCGGATAACCACATATTGTTTGCTCGCTAGTCTGTTCATCATGGCGCTGGCACTTACGACCTTGCCAGCCGGTGAAATCCATTTGCGGCCCACCGCGAATGCGATCCCACCTCAATTTTTCGGAATGCACTTTCATAGACTTGATACAACGACTTCCTGGCCTCGGGATATAGATATCCATACATGGCGGTTGCTTGGGACTTACATCATGTGGCCAAATCTCGAGCCTCAAAAAGGGCAATGGAACTTTACACTCCTGGACAAACTGTTGGGCCTCGCGGAAGAACATCATGTAGAGGTCTTGCTGCCTTTGGTCCTATCTCCACCCTGGGCTTCTGCACGCCCTACGGAACAGTCAAGCTACTCGCCCGGCAACGCTGCCGAGCCAAAGAATATCGCCGATTGGGAGGACTACATTCGCACGGTCGCCACACGCTATAAGGGCCGAATTCATTACTATGAAGTTTGGAACGAGCCAAACGCCAAAAACTTTTGGTCAGGACCTATGCGCCAATTGGTCGAGCTTGCGTGTAGCGCCTACTCTATCATTAAGAGAGTTGACCGGTCGGCTCAAGTCTCTTCTCCTCCTTTTGTGCTTAAGTCCGGATTGGTTGCTTTTGACGCGTATCTAAGAGCCGGTGGAGGCAAGTGTGCGGACATTATTGGCTACCATCTATATGTCAGCCCTGGTCCACCGGAGGAAATGGTGGGACTTATTCAACAGGTAAGAGAAATAATGAATAAAAATGGGGTTGCAAATAAGCCTTTATGGAACACGGAGAGCGGCTGGCCGATTGAAAATGAGCAAAGTGTTGTGAAACCAGTTCCGGGAGGTGGATACCTCAGTGTCGTGCTTCCTCCGGACGAAGCTGCTTCTTATCTTGCGCGCGCATTCATATTGTCATGGGCTTCTGGAGTCTCCCGTTTCTATTGGTATTCTTGGGACAATTACGAGATGGGTCTTGTTGACCATGACGGGAAAACCTTGAAGTCTCCCGCCATTGCTTATGGTGAAATCCAAAAATGGCTTATCGGAGCGCGGATGGACTCTTGCGATACCGATGCGAAGGGCACATGGACCTGCGCGGTTTCGCGTGAGGGAGGCTACCGCGGCTGGATCCTCTGGAACCCCAACGGCCGACGAACTTTCAATCTCCCACTCCCTCCCCAATGGAACGTGACGCGGACAAGAGATCTTCTGGGTCACATGAGTAGCCTCGCTTCAGGGGCAAGTTTTGAAGTTTCCATAATGCCTCACCTATTGGAGGCACCCGGGCGTTGAGAATACTCCTGCTCCATAACCGCTATCAATTCCGCGGCGGCGAAGACATCGCCGTCGAACAAGAGTTCGCACTTCTGCGAGAACACGGACACGACGTCCGGCTCGTGTTGGAGCACAACGACTTAATCAGCGGCGTCGCAGGGGCTGTGTCTGCGGCCTGCAGCGCCGTGTACTCCGCTCGATCGCGCCGGCGCGTGGCGGATGAGCTTCGCGCCTTCTGCCCCGATATAGTTCACGTGCACAACTTTTTCCCGCTGCTATCCCCGTCCGTGCACCTGGCCTGCCGTGAAGCTGGCGTTCCCGTTCTGCAGACGCTGCACAACTACAGGCTCATCTGTCCCGGCGCGCTTCTGTTTCGTGATGGACGTCCGTGCGAAGACTGCGTGGGGCGCTCCGTACCGTGGCCGGGTGTACTGCACGGCTGCTATCGAGGCAGCCGCGCAGGCACAGCGGCCGTGGCCTCGATGGTAGGGATACACAACGTGCTGAACACGTGGTCAGATGCGGTGGATGCGTACATTGCCCTCACTGAGTTTGCGCGCCGCAAATTAGTAGCAGGAGGTCTGCCCGCGGAAAAGTTTCACGTGAAGCCGAATTTCGTTACCCCGGATCCGGGGGCGGGGCCTGGAGATGGCGGCTACGCGCTGTATGTGGGGCGTCTCTCCGAAGGGAAGGGAATCAACGTTCTCCTCGATGCCTGGAAGCTTCTTGAAGCGCAAATCCCGCTTGTCATTGTCGGGGAAGGTCCGATGGCGCCCGAAGTGGCCTCGCATGCGCAAGCTATCGGCGCGGACTATCGTGGGCCGCTTACGCGTAACGAAGTTGCAGAGTGCATGCGCCGCGCTTCGTTGCTCGTCTTCCCGTCTGTCTGGTACGAAGTTTTTCCACTGGTTATTGCCGAAGCCTTGGCATGCGGGTTGCCGGTTCTCGCCAGCGACGCTGGGAGTGCCGCGGATTTGATCGACAACGGTCGCACAGGCTTGCATTTTCGCAGCGGCGATCTGAAAGATTTGGCGGCGAAGGTAGAAACTTTATGGCGGGATCAGAAATTACTGGGCCGCATGCGCAAGGAGGCTCGCGACGAGTATGAGACGCACTACAACTCTGAACGTAATTATACGCGCCTCATGCAGATCTATGGTCTGGTCCTGGACCAGAAAAGAGAAGCCGGAGGAGCACAAGAGCGTTGGGCGCCTGTCGCTTCTCAGGCGTGAATACGGGAATACTGAGCTGATGAACTGATTCAACGGAGGTGCTGCATGACGAAAGCACGCATTTTAGTGACGGGAGCCGGAGGCTTCATCGGGCACCATCTGGTGCGCAGATTGAAACGGGAAGGCTATTGGGTGCGCGGCGTGGACGTGAAGCAACCGGAATTCGAATCCAGCCCTGCCGACGAGTTTTGGCTCCTCGATTTGCGGCGGTGGGAGAATTGTCTCGAGGCAACAGTCGGGGTCGAGCAAGTCTATAATCTTGCGGCCGACATGGGCGGCATTGGCTATATCACGCAATACCTCGCGGATATTTTCCATAACAACATTCTGATCAATACACACATGCTCGAAGCCAGCCGGTTGAACGGTGCGCGGCGCTTCTTATTTTCCTCTTCCGCTTGCGTCTATGCCGGCTACCGCCAGAAAAGTGCTGATGTAACGCCACTCCGGGAAGAGGACGCCTATCCGGCAGAGCCCGAAGCGGGCTACGGCTGGGAAAAGCTTGCCACGGAAGAACTCTGCCGCTACTACGCAAAGGATCACGGGTTTGAAACGCGGATCGTACGCTTCCATAACGTCTATGGACCGCTGGGAACTTATGAAGGCGGCAAGGAAAAAGCTCCGGCGGCGGTCTGCCGCAAAGTCGCTCTTGCCACGGACGGTGATGAAGTCGAGATCTGGGGCGACGGCCTGCAGACCCGGTCGTTCATGCACGTTGACGATTGCGTGGAAGGTCTCACGCGCCTGATGGCTTCGGACTATCGCGAGCCGCTCAATCTCGGCACGGATCGCTTGATTGCAATCAATGATCTATTCGATCTCGTGTGTAGGATTGCAGGCAAGCGCCTCCGCCGGAAAAACGATGTCTCCAAGCCGCAAGGGGTCCGTGGCCGCAATAGCGACAACTCACGTTTGAGGCAAGTGCTTGGCTGGGAGCCCTCGATTTCACTCGACGAGGGGCTTCGCACTACGTATTGGTGGATCGAGCAAGAACTGCTCCGTGCCGGAAGAATCCGCGCGCCGGAAATCATCCATGAGCGCTCTTGAACTGCCTCGGGTCAACATCTTGGGAGTGGGCGTAAGCGCGATCAACATGAGGACCGCTCTCAGGACAGTTAGGATCGCGACCGAAACGCGTCGCCAGGGATACATTTGCGTGACCGGTGTTCATGGAATCATGGAGTCCCGGCGCGACATCCATTTCGGCCGTCTCCTCAATGCTTCTCTCCTGACCACACCGGATGGCATGCCTACGGTTTGGCTGGGGCGCTGGCATGGATATAAGGATATGGATCGTGTGTACGGTCCCGACCTGATGCTGGACGTGTGCGCCATGTCCGAGCGCTTGGGATTCACGCAATTCCTCTATGGAGGCCGGGCTGGCGTAGCGGAAAAGCTGCAAGCCTCTCTTCAGCGGCGATTCCCTCTGCTTCGTATAGTCGGTTGCTACACACCCCCGTTTCGCCCTCTCGACGGCGAGGAAGAGGCAGCGCTCACCGACCGCATTGCCGCCCTGCGTCCGGATATCCTTTGGGTTGGGCTGAGTACTCCGAAGCAGGAGCGCTTTATGGCGGAATTCCTGCCGAAACTGGATGTCACGCTGATGGTTGGAGTGGGAGCTGCATTCGACATTCTCACCGGGGAAGTTCGGGATGCCCCACGATGGATCAAGCGGGCAGGGCTGCAATGGCTCCATAGGCTGTCCCAAGAGCCTTTCAGGCTTTGGAAACGCTATCTGTTGAATAATCCACGGTTCCTATGGCACGTGAGCTTGCAGTTGGCGGGCCTTCGTTCGTATCGGGACTTAGATTAACCCCTCCTCTAACGGGAGAATTTCGTTTGTGGAGATTTGCACACTGCTGGAATTCCGTCCGATTCGGATTAGTAACCCCTGCAGACGAATGACTTTGCGCAAGCCCGTTCAGTTACCAGTGCACGTGAAATTTACCCCCGGTGTGGCTGCGGTTGAATTCAAAGTAAATGAAGTCCCCGATGTCTGGGACACGGTAAGAGTGGCAACAGCCGTAGTGGGGCTACTGCAACGTGACCAGTACTTCGATCACTCCTTTGCCCGACGATAGCGGCTGCATCGCCTTTCCAACGATCGCGCCCAGCATGCGCGCGCGATCGGTACCCTTCATGGCGTAGCCGGTAATTGAAGAGGTCACCAGCAAATCGCCGGCGTGAATGGGACCGTTCTCGGCACTGACTTTGCAAGGCACAATGCCGACCACCGCCAGCGGGACTTCCGCTTCGATCGCCTTTTGACCTGCTGAAGTCGTGGAGTTGTGAAGCGATGCCAGCATTCCGGGCTTGGTCGAAACAATGCCAGCCACGAGCGTGGAGTATGGCTCCTGGGATTTAACCAGGCTGCGATTTCCGGCATCGTCTATCACCATCACGTCGCCAGCTTCGTACAATCGCCGTTCGCCACGAACGGAAACCGACTCGGCAAAATCGGCGCCGCCTCCCGTGAACGTCCCTGCGGCATGCGCGTTCCCTGCTCCGTCAAAATGAAACTTACGTATTCCGTTAGCCTGCAACTCCAGAATCGTGCAGGTGGTTGCCAAGTTGCAGAGTACGCTCGGAGGTTTGGCCGTAAGGCCGGCTTCGTTGTTGAACAAGGCTGCCGCTCCCACATCCACTGTCGCTGGGACGAAGTGCGCATAGAGGGCATAAGAAGTCGGGCTCTGCGCCTGTCCCAGCACCCCCACTGAAAATGTCCCGCCGGCTGTGTTGGTCACGCTCGAGTCCTTAGCGGCTCCGACTATGCCGACTCCGTTCGGGTGAAAACTTTTTCCGACCACTCCCACGTTTCCGGTCTTGGTTGGATCGCACGATGGCATCGCGCACCCGACCGTCGGACTGCCTGCGATGCCGATCACGGCCCTTCCATTCGCATGCAGAACTTGCGCGACGAGGCCAACGGGAAAAGGCGCACCGGCGGCAGAGGGATCGCAGCCATTGGTCAGCAGACACTGATAGTTATCAAATGCGTTCACGCCGGTGCCTGCCGGGCTATTCGATTGCCCTTGTACCCCGATCGTGCCCTGATTGGGTGAGGTCCCTACCACCACCGGCGTAGTATCGGTCGCGAGACCGACAACCCCGATACCATTTGGGCTAGCGCTTTGCCCGTTTACGCCAATTGAACCGAGGACCTTTGTAGTACCGCCGGTGGTGTCTACCGCGAGTCCGTTAACGCCAATTCCGATGGGGCTGGCGGCTACGCCTTGAATCCCGTTATCATTGGCGTTATCCGCCGTGGAGGAAACCGTTCCGGAAACTCCGATGCCGGTCGGGCTGGGGGATGTTCCAAAGACCCCGACGGCGGTGCCATTTGCAGTCAGGGCGGTTCCACCTGAATTAATCGTCTGGTTTGCGGTGAAGGCGTTGGCGACGCCGAGCTGCGGAACCACGGCTGGGTTGATCGCCAGCGTACCGCTGCTGATGATGGGATTGCCGGGGCTGGCGATGATCCCGGTACCCGCAGCGACGCTGGTGACTCCCGCGCCTGAGCTCACCGTGGCGCAGGCCCACATCGTCCCGGTCCATTGCAGTACCTGGCCCATGCCGCAGGTGCCGAGCAAGCTCAGGTTTAATGCCCCCGACGAGCCACCTCCCATCAACCCGCTGCCTGCGGCCGTATTCACTGCGGTAATGCCACCGCCACCGCCCCCTGGCCTAGTTTCTGCGCCGCCAAAGAGAAAGACCTTTGGCGGAACACTAGTAATTTTGGTCACGCGTCCCAGCACCTGCTGTCCGTTTGCGGGATACGCCGGGCCTGCGTCGTGACACTGTCCTGCGGCCGTTGGACTTATTTGGAAATAGTCTGCCACGGCAGCGGTGTTGTCGAAGACGCAGTGAGCCTCCCCAAAAAAAGCCACCACGGCCTTCCCTGCGGTTCCCGCCCCACTCACCACAATTCCTATCGCACCTCCCGGGTCGCCGGCGCCGGTCACACTCACTGTGTCCGCCGATGTGTACTTCACCAGTTTGTTCAACACGGTTCCGGTCGCGTCGTTGTTGCTGCTAAATACGGCCGTATTAAGGTAGGCACCGTTGGGGTCGGCCGCGAGGATGGGTTTATTACTTGAATCAACGGCGGCGAACATGAAGCCACCGGCCGAATTGGTGAAATAACCGCCCACACCGCCGGGGCTGGCGGAGGTGCCCTGCACGCCGGCCGTGGCGCCGCTGGTGGCGGTGGCGGTGCCATAAACGCCGGCACCGTTGGTGGCGGTGTTCTGTCCGAAGACACCGGCGCCTCCGGTGGCGCTGGCATTAACGCTGCCATC
>Ga0307479_10000694_pt1 | contig 30637 bp, 21 predicted proteins | sample atmos_gasesECM4C_FD_203743 | JGI IMG/M metagenome (GOLD analysis project Ga0307479, IMG submission 203743) | Hardwood forest soil microbial communities from Morgan-Monroe State Forest, Indiana, United States - atmos_gasesECM4C_515 | ecosystem: Environmental > Terrestrial > Soil > Temperate...
GCGGGGACGCGCGCCCGGCACGCCTACAGCGTCGGTCTCGACCTCGGCATGCCCACCGGCGTGCTCTCCGTGCTCGGCACCTTCGTCAGCATGCAGAATGCGCGCATGATGAGCTACCTGCTGGCCAAGCACGGCATCCCGTTCATCGAGCCGGCGCAGTTCGCGCAGCTGCCGCTCTACCTCGCCGAGCGCGGCGCGGTCATCTTCTTCGGCATGCCGCCCTACGTCTACTGGCAGCAGAACCCGGCGGTGGGCCGCGGCCGTATCCCGCCGCACCGCACCGACACCGGCGCCTGGCTGGTGAGCGAGGTCCTCGGCGCGCGCTCGATGATCTATGTCAAGGACGTCGAGGGGCTCTACACCGCCGATCCCAAGAAGGACCGCCACGCGCGCTTCATCCCGCGCGCCACGGTGGCCGAGCTGCAGGCGATGGACCTCGAGGACGTGGTGGTCGAGCGCGCCGTGCTCGAGTTCATGACTCACGCGCAGGCGCGGCGCTCGATCCAGGTGATCAACGGCCTGGTGCCCGGCAACTTGACCCGCGCCCTCGAGGGCGAGCCGGTGGGCACCGTCATCACCGCCGACTGACCCGCCGCACCCCGCGCGACGACGCTGCGATGACCGAGCCCAAGCCCGTACCCGAGGCCGAGCCCGAGCCCGAGCCCGTGCCCGAGCCCGTGCCCGAGCCCAAGTCCGTACCCGAGGCCGAGCCCGTGCCCGAGCCTCCCGCGGCCGACCCCGGTCACCACGTGCGCTCGCGGCTGATGCGCGAGAGCCTGCTCGACCGCCAGGTGGAGCGCTCGACCGAGGGCCCGGTGCATCGCATGCTGCCCGAGGCGCACGTGCTCAAGATCGGCGGCCGCTCGATCCTCGACGCCGGGCGCGAGGTGGTGTTCCCGGTGGTCGGCGCGCTCGCCGAGTGCCTGCGGCGCTGGAAGCTGATCCTGGGGACCGGCGGCGGGGTGCGCACGCGCCACGTGTTCTCGATCGGGCTCGACCTCGGGCTGCCGACCGGCGTGCTCGCCCAGCTGGCGCAGGCCGACGCGCTCGGCAACGCTCACATTTTGGGGACGCTGCTCGCCCCGCACGGCGTCGTCGCCATCCCGCCGGAGATCTTCGGCCACCTGCTGCCGCTGTTCCTGCACGCCGCGCCGGGGGTCGTGTTCAGCAGCGTGCCGCCCTACTCGCTGTGGGAGCACCCGCCGGGGCTCGGGCGCATCCCGCCGCACCGCACCGACGCCGGCGCCTTCCTGCTCGCCGAGTGCTTCGGCTGCAAGAGCCTGACGCTGGTCAAGGACGTGGACGGTCTCTACGACGCCGACCCCAAGCGCCACGGCGCCGCCAGCTTCATCCGCGAGATCTCGGTCGCCGAGCTGCGGCGGCGCGGCCTCGCCACGCTGCCGTTCGAGCCGGTCCTGCTCGACCTGCTCGCCAACGCCCGCCTGCTCGACCGCTTCCAGATCGTCAACGGCCTGCATCCGGAGCGCATCGCGGCCGCGCTCGCCGGCGAGCACGTCGGCACCCTCGTCCATCGCGACGGCTGAGCCGCGGCGGGGCGTGCAACGCCATCGCGTGGGCGCCGATCACCAGGTAGACGGCGCCGGCGCGATCGAGAGCGGCAAGCAGGTCGCGAAAGTCGTCGTTCAGCGCGGGCATCCTGCCCCTGGCGCTTCCGCCCGCGGCGGGTCACCTCGACGCCGGGGCATAGTAGGCGGCGATCACCGCCTCCGCCTGGCGGCCGAGGAAGCGGAAGTCCGCCGCGTTCGCGTCCGTGTCGCGCCGGCGCCGCGCCGGCGCCGGGCGGCCCGCGGCGTCGCCGCTGAACGCCTTCCAGACGAAGGTGCCGGCGAGCCAGGGCGGCCGGCCGAGCGCGCCGAACAGCGCGGCGTAGGCGGCCGCCTGGTCGGCCTGGGACGGCGTGCCGCCCTCGCGGTGCGGGGCAATCCAGGCGGCGCGGCAGGCCGCGAAGCCCACCTCGGTGAGCAGCAGCGGGCGGTGCCAGGCGCGGCTGGCGGCGGCGAGATGCGCCGCCACCGCCACGGCGCCGCGCGCGAGCTCGGCGCGGCCGGCCGCCGGGTCGGCCGACAGCGGGTAGTAGGCATCGACGCCGATCAGGTCGAGCTGCTCCCAGAAGGGCGCGCGCTCGAGGTCGCCGGACCAGTTGCCCGAGTAGGTGAGCGGCCCCGGGAAGACCTGGCGCACCGCGGCGATCAGGCGCCGCCAGTCCTCCGCCCGGCCGAGGGTGCCGGACAGCTCGCAGCCGACGCTGAACAGGTCGGCGCCCGACCAGCGTGCGAGCACGGCATGATGCAGGACGTAGCGGCGGTAGTCGCGCCACCACGCCTGCCACGCCGGCTCGTCGCGCATCGCGACGTCGCCCGGCCAGCTGCCGCCGCCCACCCAGACGTGCGGCTTGTACAAGGTGCGGAAGCCGTGCGCGCGGGCGCGCCGCACCGCATGGATCAGGCCGACGTCGGTCTCGCTCTCCGGCGCGCCATTGAGCAGGCGCAGGCGCGGCGCGGCCGGGGCCTCCTGGTAGGCGAACGGCATCAGCGACACCGCGTCGACGCCCAGCGCCGCCAGGCGATCCAGCTCCCGGTCGAGCGCCGGCGCGTGATAGCCGCCGTCCAGGCTGTTCTCCATCGCCAGCGACACGCCGCGCAGGAACGGCAAGGGCGGGCGGAGGGGCGTGGCGGCTGTGGCCGGCGGCGCTGGGGCCGGCGGCGCTGGGGCCGGCGGGCGCCATGGCGTGGCGGGCGCGGCCGGCGGCGTCGCGGTCACGGTCGCGTCTCCGAGCTGGCTTCGCCCTGACCGCGCGGACGGCGGGTGCGCGGCCGCCCCGGGCGCTGCCACCGGGCCGGGCCCGGCGGCGTGCCCCTCGCGGGCCTCGTCACGGCTGTGCGGCGGCGGCGGAGCGGCGAGGCTGGCCAGCCAGGCGTCGACCTCGCGCGGCGTCAAGCGGCGGGCGGTGTCGAGCCTGGCCGCCAGGGTCGGGCCAGGCAGGTGGTCGACGAGGGCCGCCGCCACCGGCGTCCAGAGCACGCTCGGCCCTTCCGGCGCGGCTCCGGGCGCCCCGGGCTCTCCGGGCGCGAGCAGCTCGGCCGCCGACGGCAGCACCGCCGCGCCGGCCAGCCAGGGCAGCCAATCCCGCCACGGCCGCCCGTACCACTCGCCGGCGAGCCACAGCGCGGCGCCCCGTTCGAGCCAGGGGGGCAGGCCGCCCGCCAGGCCCGCCCGCTCGAGCAGGCGCGCCGCCAGGGCGACCCGGTAGGCGAAGAGGTCGTCGGAGTGGTAGACGAGGTGCAGCTCGGCGCGGTCGCCGGGGATGCCGGCCGGCACCGCCTCGCCGATCGCGCCAGCGTGCCTCGCCTCCGCCACCAGGTCGTCCTCGACCGCCACCACGATCGGCGGCGGCTGGCCGCCCTCGCCCTGCTGCCGGCCGGCGGCGGGCGGCAGCCGCGTCGCCATCGCCGCCACGGCCTCGTCGAGGGCGCCGCCGAGCCGTGCCATCTCGGCCCGGCCCGGCCCGTCCAGGCGCGCCGGCGGCACCAGCAGGGTCACCCGCTTGCCCGGCAGCTCGCGCAGGGCGGCGGCCGCGCGCTGCCACTCTCTCAGGTCGTCGCGCTCGCCGGCGGTGTCTGGAGCCAGCACGGCCGGGGCCGCCCGGACCGCCGGCGGAGTCCGCGCGCCTGCTGCCGCTCCGATTGCTGCCGCCCCGCTTGCCGGTGCTCCACTTGCTGCCGCCGTACTCGCTACCGCGCCGGCCGCTGCCGAGGCCGGTGTGCTTGGCGCCGCCGCCGCGCTTGCCGCCGGCGGTGCGCTTGCCGCCGGCGGCGGTGCCGGCCGCCACCGGCCGCTGCGCTCGAGCCGCGGCCCCTCGCGCACCAGGTAGTCGAAGCCCAGCGCCCCCGGGCGGTTCGCGCCGCCGTCCGCTGCGCCGTCCGCGCCGCCGACCGCGCCGCCGAAGCCGCCGGCCGCCGCGGCCAGCTCGAAGAGCAGACGATCCGCGAGCGCCACCGCGCCGCCGGCGCTCACGCCGACCACCAGCCAGGTGGGGCGGGGAGCTGCGGGCTGGCGCACCGCCAGCGCCTGCTCGGGCGCGGCGTAGCGGCTGCCCCCGAGCTCGACCGCCCCGGCGGCGAAGCGCAGGGGGAGGCCTGCCGACCGCGCCGCCGCCATCGGCGCCGGCGCGACGTCGAGCAGCACGTCGACGGTGCCGGCCGCCGCGGGTCCCACCTCGATCCGCACCCCGGCCAGGTGCGGCAGCGCCCGCCGGTAGAAGCGCCCCTCGCGCAGCGCCGCCGCCAGCGCACCGCCCCCGTCCCCGGCGGGCGTGCGCACCGCCAGCACGGTCACCGGGCGCGCCGGTGCGCCGGCGGCCGTGGCCGGCGGGACCGCCGGAGCCGGCGCGGCCGGCACGACCGGTGCGACGCCTCCCGGGCTCCGATCCTGGCGCGCTCGCTGCGCATCGTCGCCGGCTGCCCCGCCGGCGGGCGCCGCACAAGCCGCGACCAGCCCGACCGCGGCGAGGCAGCACGCCGCGAGCCGCGCCACCCAGAGCGTCCTGGCCAGCCCCGGCCACGCCAGCCGTACCCACGCCAGCCGTACCCACGCCAGCCGAAGCCACGCCAGCCGTACCCACGCCAGCCGCGGCCACGTCAGCCGTGCCCACGCCAGCCGCGGCCATGCCGGCGAGCGGCCAGGGCCTCGATCGCCGCCGGCAGGCCATGGCACGGCCCGCCGCCGAGGCTCGCCATGACGCGGCAGCTGTCGACGGTTGCAAGGCACCGATGAGCAATAGCAATGGTGTCCCGCAGGAGCAGCCGGGGGACACCCTACTACGTTGTGCAGACCCGTGAGCGTCACACCGAGGCCGCTCTGCCGCGTCAAGGTGATTGGCGGGCGGCGCGAGGCGCAACCGCGGCGGCTGAACGCCAATGCTGTCACATTTCCTCCGCGGTTCCCGCGTGGAGGACGCCCGCGGCACCAGACCAGCTCGAGACGGGGAACATGAGGCCATGACCATCAACGACCGCCGGTCCCAGATCGACGACCTCGACCGGCAGCTGCTCGAGCTTCTCAACCGCCGCGCCCGCCTGGCGATCGAGATCGGGCGCCTGAAAGCGGGACTGGGCCTGCAGGCGCTCGACCCGGTGCGCGAGCGCGCCATCCTGTCACGCGCCCGCGAAGCCAACCCGGGGCCGCTCGACGGCCGGGCCGTCGAACGCATCTTCAGCCTGATCCTGAGCGAGTCGCGCCGCGCCGCCGCACGGGCCCTGGGCGGCGACGCACCGCCGCGCGGCGACGCCGCGCCCGAGCCCGGAATGATCGCCGCGCCCGCCGGCGCTGGCCTGTCCGGCGGGGTACCGGCATCCGCCGCCACCCGCCTCCCGGTCCAAACCCCACCACCGAGGAAGGAAGCCGACCATGCGACCTGAAGCCGTCCAAGCCCCGCCATTGCCCTCCACGGGCCGCCCCGCTTGCCTGCTCGCCAGCCGCCAGGCGCAGGCCGAGCCCACCGTGGTGCGGGTGCGCCACGTGGCCATCGGCGGCGGCGCCCCGCCGGCGGTGATCGCCGGCCCCTGCTCGGTCGAGTCGCGCGCCCAGCTCATGGCCACCGCCGCCGCCGTCGCCGCCGCCGGCGGCACCATGCTGCGCGGCGGCGCCTACAAGCCGCGCACCTCCCCCTACGACTTCCAGGGCCTCGGCCTCGACGGCCTGCGCCTGCTGCGCGAGGCGAGCGAGGTCACCGGCCTGCCGGTGGTCACCGAGGTGATGAGCCCCGAGGAGGTGGACCTCGTCGCCGACCATGCCGACATGCTGCAGGTCGGCGCCCGCAACATGCAGAACTACCCGCTGCTGCGCCGCCTGGCGCGCGCCGGCCGGCCGGTGCTGCTCAAGCGCGGCCTCTCGGCGACCCTCGCCGAGTGGCTGCTCGCCGCCGAGTACCTGCTCGCTGGCGGCAACTCCCAGGTGGTGCTCTGCGAGCGCGGCATCCGCAGCTTCGACACCGAGATGCGCAACACTCTCGACATCGCCGCCGTGGCGCGCGTCCGCGAGCTCTCCCACCTGCCGGTGCTGGTCGATCCCTCCCACGCCACCGGCCGGCGCAGCCTGGTGCCGGCGGTGTCGCGCGCCGCCCTGGCGGTGGGCGCCGACGGGCTGCTGATCGAGGTCCATCCCGACCCCGACCACGCCCTCTCCGACGGCCCCCAGTCGCTCACCCTGGAAGGCTTTGCCGAGCTGATGCTGGCGCTCGACCTGTCGCGGCGCCAGGCCCCGGTGCCGGATCTCGACCGCGTCTGGGTCTGTCCCATGGCCCACGCGCCGGAGAGCCGGGCGCTCGACCTGTGAGGCGGCCGTGCCGGGTGACCACCCGCCGGACATAGAATGACCGCCCACGGTATCCTTGGCGGCAACGCTGGAAGCTCCTTCCATCGAACGGCGCCCCAGGACTGGACCCTAGACTGATCCTCGGAGCTAGTGTTTCCGGCCAACGATACGTATAGTTTCTTGATTTAGGTGTACAACAGCAATAGGGGGGTGTGGCTCTAAGTCATTCATACCTATAGGGCTATATCCCTCGGAGAGGGGGCCCGCATCATGGGCCGGGGGGAGGCGTGGGCAGCGAGCGCACTGAAAAGTTGCCTGAGCTGGTAATTTCGCGTAGACTAATCACTAATGCTTTAGCGCGGGCTGTCTCTGGATGAGCATCCTGGCGCACAGCGCACTAGATGGGTCACCGTCGGGATCTCTGAGCGCCCGCACCACGTCCCGTGGCTGGCCCGGAACCGATTACCGGACTTTCGTTGGAGGAGGGCCAATGCGAAGTCTCAGGTTGAGCGCGGTTCTTGTACTGGTCGTGCTTGCCGGCGAAGGCATGGTGGCGCAGAACGCACCCCAGGAGGGTTGTGATGGCGTGAGCGCGAGGAGGGCGGCTTGTTCCGGCGCCGCGCAACGTGCCATCAAACCGCTGGGCCTCGGCTGGGGCAGCGGCTCTCAGGAATGCGTAGACGGAGGCTCCGGATGCCACCCTACGAACTAATGCTGCTCACCATCCGGACCTCAGCCGTCGGTCTCTTGGCAGGGATCGCCCTGACGGCGACGGCGTTGGCAGCGCCGATCCAGTGCCCGCGGGTGGAGCTCTCCATCTCCCCCTCCCCGGAACCCCCGAAACCAAACTGGATCAGCTCGGCCCTGTGGGCCAACGGCAAGATCCTCGCGGTCGACTCGGCGCTGAACCGCCTGCTCGCGATCAGCCCGACCGGGGAAGGCACCGTCGTGCAAGAGCCCAAGAGGAGCATGCCCTCCCTGCTGGCCAAGTCGGGCAGAAGCTTCATCTTGAAGCTGGTCGGCCTGGACGCCCTCAGCGTCGGCGAGGATCTCGCCGTCGGCTCCGCCAACGGGTTTCTCCGGACGGCAACGAACCCGGAGGGCAAGGTGGGCTCCATCTTCCAGTGGGTTGGGCTGGACGACTCCATCCTGGCTTTCGGCTCGCTGCGCTCACCTCGGTTGCTGCCGGATGGCTACGAGCTGGGCTTTCTGCGCATCCCGGTTTCCGGCGCTGCCTTAGGCACCAGACTCATCGAACCTCCGCGGCCTCCTCTCAAAGGGGACTATTACCTCCTAGGCTACCAGTATGTGGCCGCACTCGGCGAGACCGGCTACTTCCTGCGCATGGAAAGCGGCGCGCAGGTGCGCCTGTTCGAGCTCCCGCCGGGCGCCGCTAAAGCCACCGAGCTGCCTGCGACGGTCATCCCTGAGGGGTTCCGCACCGCCCCCACGTTCGATGCCACGATGCACGGCCCTGCCGAAGCGCCGGCGGTGTATGCGCACCTCGAGCAGATGACCCTGGCGGCAGGACTCTATGGCGGGCCTGACGGGAAGTACCTCTACCTGCTGACCAGGCAGCCTGGTAAGTCTAGCGTCGAGACCGACTGGCAGCTTTTCCGGATCGAACGCGATCGGGTGGTGGGAAGCTTTACCTTGCCAACCAGCGCCCCGGAGGTCACGCTCGTATTCTCCCCGGAGACGCTGTTCGTGATCGAGCGTGCAGATCTCAACGCCAGCGGGCAGCAGCGCATCGACCATATGCTCAAAGTCCCGATGTCGTTGGTCTCGCGAGCTGGCCTGGGTGGTGCGGAGCGCTGCGCGCCGTCTCCCTAGGCGAACGCTGAGCGGCCGCGCCCTGCTCGGAGACGGAGGAGATCCTCCCGTCGCCGAGCGGGCACCGGCCCAAGGCATACCTTGCCCAACGAGCGACGCCGACCGCGCCAGGCGAAGCCCCCGCATCACGCTGGTGGCTTGGCGCCGCCGCCATCGCGACCAGCCAGGAGCGGCGGCTCGAGATCTGGCTCCGGCGCCTCCCGTCTGGCTGGCGACCTGCCCTGGGTCGTACTCATCTTCGGACTGCTTTCCAGCTGGCTTGGGTATGTCACTAAAGGCATGCACGATCTGCAGGGTGTCGTGCAAAAGGACGAGGTGCAACTTCACGAGCTCGCGAACTTCAAGGCGTCGTCGATCTTCGGCGCGGCGTGCGACAAGCTTGGCGGGACCTTCCAATCCGGAATTGGGAGCTGTGTGAACCTCAAAGGTGGGAAGGACTATCCGTTCCAGCCGCCATACCCTGTCCCGTAGCATAGGAGACCGAATCGCCGACCTGACACGGAGGTTCCTGGGGTTCGCACAGGCGTCAGCACATAGCTGTTGGCACTCGATGGCGGAGGTCCGCAATGGCTCGCTGCATCATGGGTCGGTCTTCACTGTGTCTGGCGCTCTGGTTGGTGTTCGCCACGAGCGGCGTATTGTACGGCGCCAGTAGCGACTCGCGGGCCTGCTCCAATCCGCCAGGTCCCGGATTTCAGCGCAGATCTCTAGCCTTCGACGGCGGAGGTCAAAGCTGCGTTGAAGGCTCCACCGGGTGTCAACAGCGCACGAGCGGGGATCCTCCTGCGGCGCCCTTTCCGGTGTTCGCCGTCCAGCGTCTCCCGCCATCCGCCTCGCCGCAGCTGCCCAGGAAGCAGTGCGCGCGAAGTGAGCTCGCGCAGCCGCTGCACTGGATTTCATCGGCCGTATGGATGTCATCGGTCGACGAGATGCTCGTTGTGGATGGAGTCAGCGGACGCTTGCTGAGCGTTTCCCCAAGTGGCGCGATCTCCCCACGTGACGGCCGAATATCGACACACGGTTTGCGCGGCGTTGCCCAGCTGAACGATTCGTTTCTCCTTCTCTACTCCGACACTAGCGTCCTCAAGATAAACGCCTTTTGCAGTGCCGTTCTCGCGCGCGCTTTCCTCCGGCAAAGCGATGACGGGAGGCCCAACGGGCTCGGCGACCTGGACGACTGGACCGTGGTCGGTGACGAATTGATCGGCTTCGGTACCATTCACGCTCCAGGCAACGATCAGTTCGATCTTGCGTTTGCCAGTGCACGCATCGGAGGGTCGTCTCCGTTAACTGTCACTGATATAAAGGCGCTTCGCCGGTTCGACCGGCAGCAGTACTACCTGCTGGGCCATCACTACGTGACCTCCAACTCGTTGGGCGCCTTCTTCTTGGTCATGGACGATGATGCGGCCCTCTTCTGGTATCTCCCCAGAACTGGCGAGGTAAGACCCGTGCCTGGCGTCTTGCCGCCCGCCTTTCGCACGATCAAGCCGCTTCGCACCAGATTCGTAGGACCAGCGGATGGCGAAGAGCACTACGCAGAGGTCGAGAGCCTCAGCATTCCGGTTGGCATCTATGGAGCCGGCGAGTTTGTCTACCTGTTGACACGCGAGCCGGAGGTTCGAGGAGGGACGATCTGGAAGATGCACAAGATCGACCCTGCGAGCAAGCGGCTGCTCGGCAGCGTGCGCCTGCCGACCTCGGCTCACCACCTCTCGGTCGTGCCCACGCGAGACCACTGGTTTTTCTTTGAGAAGGGGCCTGTTAGGAAGGTAGGAGGCCAGCAGGTGAGGTCCTTGGTCATCGTCCCGGCAGAGTGGATCGAGGACGTTCGGGCGTCGCCCCTCAACCGACGCGTCAATGTTCAGTCTGCGTGCGTAGACCTTACCCGCGAGGTGCGCGAGAAGAGCAGCGGCCCGAAAGAATTTCCTCGCGCTCAAGGTTCGGCGCCGTCGGGTCCCGCTACCGTGGCCGCTGCGCCATGAAGGCATCAAGACACTGTCGCTATTGTTTACAGCCCATCGTCGCCGGCGCCAAGGTATGCCAGCATTGTCAACGAGCGCAGCGCCTCTGGATTCCTCAGATCGCAGACCTCATCTCGCTTGTGGTGGCGGTGATGACCATCGGGTTGTTCGTCGTGGGTTACTTTCAATACCAGGCAGCGAGGACAGATCGGAACGAGGCCGCAAAGGCGCTCGCGGAGAGCAGCAGAGCTCTCGCCCTTGCTGGTTCGTTGGCCGACGAGAATAGACGCCTGGTCGCGTCGCAGCAGGCCATGCAGGCACAGATCGCCAAGTCCTTCGGGGAGCTGTTTACCGATATCTGTATGGGTTTGGGGGGCTCCTTCGAATTCGGCAGCTACAGCTGCGTACTGCGAAACGGCGCGCGGATTCATCTCCAAGTTCCAGCTCCGCCCTAAGCGAGAGCGGATGGCGAAATCGGCGAGGCGCCGTAGAAAAAGGCCACTCGACGGCCTGCGCCTGCTGCGCGAGGCGGGCGCGGCCACCGGCCTGCCGGTGGTCACCGAGGTAATGAGCCCCGAGGAGGTCGACCTCGTCGCCGACCACGCCAACATGCTGCAGGTCGGCGCCCGCAACATGCAGAACTACCCGCTGCTGCGCCGCCTGGCGCGCACCGGCCGGCCGGTGCTGCTCAAGCGCGGCCTCTCGGCAACCCTCGGCGAGTGGCTGCTCGCCGCCGAGTACCTGCTCGCCGGCGGCAACTCCCAGGTGGGGTTCTGCTCGGACGGCCCTCAGTCGCTCACCCTGGAAGGCTTCGCCGAGCTGATGGGGAGCCTCAACGCCGCGGCAGCTCGACCCGCCGGCCGCCGACGAGCGTCGCCGCCGGCCGCCCGCGCAGCGTCCAGCCGTCGAACGGGGTGTTGCGCGAGCGGCTGAAGAAGGAGGCGGCCGCGATCGTCACCTCGCCCTCGGGGTCGAAGAGGGTGACGTCGGCGGCGCTCCCCGGCCGCAGGGTGCCGCCCGCCAGGCCGAGCACGCGCGCCGGGCCGGTCGAGAGCAGCTCGACCAGCCGCGACAGGCTGACGACGCCCGGCCGCACGAGGCGGTCGAGGCACAGGGCGAGGGTCGTCTCGAGCCCCAGGATGCCGAACGGCGCGAGGTCGAACTCGACGTCCTTCTCGTCCGCGTGGTGCGGCGCGTGGTCGCTGGCGATGGCGTCCACCGTGCCGTCGGCAAGCCCCGCGATCAGCGCCTGGCGATCGCGCTCGTCGCGCAGCGGCGGCTTCATCTTGCACTGCGTCGAGAACACCGTCCGCGCCACCTCCTCGTCGGTCAGCACCAGGTGGTGCGGCGTCACCTCGCAGGTCGCCGGCAGCCCGCGCCGCCGCGCCTGCCGCACCATCTCGAGGCTGCGCGCGGTGGACAGGTGGGCGACGTGATAGCGCCCGCCGGTGTCCTCGAGCAGCAGCAGGTCGCGCGCCACCATCACGTCCTCGGCCGACCCCGGGATGCCGGCGAGGCCCAGCCGCGTCGACCACTCGCCCTCGTGCATGACGCCCTTGCCGGAGAGGTGGAGGTCCTCGGCGTGCTGGATGACCGGCACGTCGAAGTGCTGCGCGAACAGCAGCGCCCGCCGCATCAGCTCGGCGTTCATCACCGGCTTGCCGTCGTCCGACACCGCCACCGCGCCCGCCCGCACCATCTCGCCGATCTCGGCCAGCTCCTCGCCCAGGAGCTGCTTGGAGACCGCGCCGATCGGGTGCACCCGCGCGTAGCCGTGGCGGCGCGCCTCGGCCAGGATGTGCTCGGTGACCGAACGGTTGTCGTTGACCGGGTCGGTGTTGGCCATGCAGGCGACGGCGGTGAAGCCGCCAGCCGCCGCCGCCATGGTGCCGGTCGCGACCGTCTCCTTGTACTCCTGGCCCGGCTCGCGCAGGTGGACGTGCATGTCGATGAGGCCGGGCGCCACCACCAGCCCGGCGGCATCGAGCCGCGCCGGCCCGCCGCCGCGCTCGCCGCGCTTGCGCTCGCCCCGCTCGCCCCGCTCGCCCCGCTCACTCTGCTCGCCCCGCTTGCTGCCGCCCTGCTCGTGCCCGCCCCGTTCGCCCTGGCCGCCGCGGCCGCCCCGCGCGATCACCTCCGCCACGCGCCCGTCCTCGATCAGCAGGTCGTAGGCGCCGTCGAGACCCTGACTCGGGTCGATCAGCCGCCCGCCCGCGATCAGCAGGCTGGGCGTCGGAGCGCCGGCGCCGCGCCCGGCGCCGCGGTCGCCGCGCCGGTCTTTCTCGTCCTCCTGCTCCGCCGCCGCCGCCATCTCAGGCCGTCTCCTCGTGCACGCCGGACAGCAGGTAGAGCACCGCCATGCGCACCGAGACGCCGTGCGTCACCTGCTCGAGGATCACCGAGTACGGGCCGTCGGCCACCTCGCTGGCGATCTCGACGCCGCGGTTCATCGGCCCCGGGTGCATGATGATCACGTCCTCGGCCGCCCCCGCGAGGCGCGCGCTGGTCAACCCGAAGAGCTCGAAGTACTCCCGGATCGAAGGGAAGGCCATCCTCCCCTGCCGCTCGAGCTGGATACGCAGCATCATGATCACGTCGGCGCCCCGCACCGCCTCGTCGAGCGAGTAGGCGACCTCCACCCCGAGCCGCTCGATGCCCAGGGGCATCATGGTGCGCGGCCCGGCGACCGTCACCCGCGCCCCCATCTTGGTCAGCAGGTGGATGTTGGAGCGCACCACCCGGCTGTGCTCGATGTCGCCGACGATCGCCACCTTGAGCCCGGCGAGCCGCCCCTTGTGGCGGCGGATGGTGTAGGCGTCGAGCAGCGCCTGCGTCGGGTGCTCGTGGGCGCCGTCGCCGGCGTTGATCACCCCCGCCTTGAGCTTCTCGGCCAGCAGGTGCGGCGCGCCGGGGTGGGCGTGGCGGATGACGATGAGGTCGGGCGCCATCGCCTGCAGGTTCAAGGCGGTGTCGACCAGGCTCTCGCCCTTGGTCAGCGACGAGCCCGAGGCGGAGAAGTTGAGGCTGTCGGCCGAGAGCCGCTTCTCGGCGATCTCGAAGCTCGAGCGCGTGCGGGTGGAGGACTCGAAGAACAGGTTGACCACCGTCTTGCCGCGCATCGTCGGCACTTTTTTGATCGGTCGCAGGCCGACCTCGCGGAACGACTCCGCGGTGTCGAGGATGAGCTCGATCTCGCCCGGCGACAGCTCGGCGATCCCCAGCAGGTCCTCGCGCGTCCAGCGCACCGGGGAGGCCGCGGTCATCCCCGTCAGCGCGCGACGCGCTCCAGGATGCGCACCTGCTCGGTGCCGTCAGTCTGGGGAAAGCAGACCTCGATGAGCTGGTCCCGCGCGGTGGGGACGGTGGTGCCGACGAAGTCGGCCTGGATCGGCAGCTCGCGGTGGCCGCGGTCGATCAGCACCGCCAGCTGCACCGCGCGCGGCCGCCCGTAGTCGACCAGGTGGTCGAGCGCCGCGCGCACCGTGCGGCCGGTGAACAGCACGTCGTCGCAGAGCACCAGGACGCGGCCGTCGATCGGCCCCGGCAGGTGGGTCTCCTTGACCAGCGGCTGCGGCGCCACGGTCGAGAGGTCGTCGCGGTAGAGGGTGATGTCGAGCGCGCCGAGCGGCACCGCGTGCCCCTCCATGCGCTCGATCTCGGCGGCGATCGCCTCGGCGAGGGGCACGCCGCGGGTGCGGATGCCCACCAGCATCAGGTCGGCCACGCCGCGGTTGCGCTCGCTGATCTCGCCGGCCATGCGCCGAATCATCCGCGTCATCTGCTCGGCGTCGAGGATGACGGTCTTCGGCGTCAGGTCCGTGGCCATCGGCTCTCCGGGTCCGCGGCATCCTAGTATCCGCCGCCGCCCTTGTCAACGCGAGCCGCGGGCCTTGCGGGCCTTCGCGGGCCTTCGCGATGCCGCAGGCGACAGACCCCGCCGGCCCGCGGGTCTTCCTTGCCGCCGCGCGGCCTGCGCGGCCTGCGTGGCGTTGCTCGATGCACAGGAGCGTGTGCTATAATCACAACAGGCCTTACGCCTACTTTAGCCATGGGAGTGTTTCGAGCATGAAAAGACTGCCCGTCTACCTTCTCGCCCTGACCAGCCTCGCCGCCGGCGCGGCCCAAGCGCAGCAGATCTCCTACGTCCTCGTCCCGACCATCAGCCCCGGCGTGACGGTGACCAAGGTGGAGTTGGTGCGGACCGACCTGTCGCTCAGCAGCGTCCAGGCCACCTACGTCGCCGACGGCAAATCCGGCGTCGATGCGCCAAAGGCTTCGCTCAAGGCCTATGTCGGCCCGTCCACCTCGAGGCCGAACCCGCTGCTCGACCTCTCGCCGATCGTGCCCAGCGGCGGCATGGTGATCCTCGCGCCGGTGCCGGGCCTGGACACGGTCGAGGTGTCGATGGAGGTCGAGCAGGCCCCGGTGCGGACCGCCTGGAAGCTGCCGCTGCTCGCCGAGAGCGACTTCTTCCCCGCCGGCTCGACGGTGTACGTGCTGAACCTGGTCAAGCAGACCGATGCGTCGAGCAACCTGCAGCTCTACAACGTCGGCACCCTGGCCGCCACCTGCTCGGTCTCAGTGCTGCGCCCCAAGGGCTCGGTGATCGAGACGCGCACCGGCATCAGCGTGCCCGCGCTGGGCGTCACGGGCATCCCCGACATCATGGCGAACGTGGCGTCGGCGACCGCGCAAGGCATCAACGCCGCCGTCACCTGCGACAAGCCGTTCTATGCGCTCGGCGCCTACCCGGCCACCAACCGCTGGAACTCCCGCGTCGAATACCCGGTGACGGCGCTGCCGACCGGCCTGACCGCGGTGACGATCGACAAGCGGCCGGGCACCTTCTTCCGCGTCCTGCAGGGGAACTCGGACCTCCACGATCCGCTGGCACTGGACCCCCACACCTACTACCACACGCTCTCCATCGATTTCGACGTCGCGGTCAAGGACCCCAACGGGTTCGTGGTCTTCCGCAACGTCATCGGCATGTTCCGCTTCGGCGGCCGGCGCTTCGGCAAGACCCTGTACTTCGGCAGCTTCGAGAACTTCGGCAAGCAGAAGTACGTCATCGACCTGGGCACGCCCTTCATCGAGACGACGCTCAAGCGCAACTTCCCGCTGGTGGGCGGGCACACCTACCACTTCACCATCACCCTCGACAACGACCAGCGGTCGCTGCACTACGTGATCACCAACAAGGCCGGCGGCGTGATCACCGACATCCTGGGCGGCCTGTACAACGACTTCAACGTCTTCCAGGGCAACGGGCCGATCATCGAGATGGGCCTGGGAGGGGTCGCGGACAACGCCTACTTCCCGCCGTACGGGTGGGCGTTCCAGAACCTCAACATCGTCGCCACCAAGTAGCCCCGCCGGACCCGCCGGACATCGTGGGCGCCGCGATAGGATAGGGCGCCCATGTCGCGCCGGCGCAGGAAGACTCAGCAGTCACCGCGGCCGGCCGCTCCCTCCGGGGGCGCGCCGGGCGCGCCCGGCGCGCCCGGCGCCACCAAACCCGCCGGCGGCGCCTCGTTCTGGCGCCGCAACCGCCGCGAGCTCACCTTCCTGGCGCTGTTCGCGGCACTGCTCGCCGGCAGCTTCACCTTGATCTCGGTCAACTGGGTCAACGATCACGCCATCGAGCCGTTCACCGGCGGCGTGGCGCGGGCCAGCGGCGCCCTGCTCAACCTGCTCGGCCAGCACGTCGTCATGCGCGGCACCGTCATCCAGGGGCCGCGCTTCGCGGTCAACGTCCGCAACGGCTGCAACGGCGTCGAGGCGATGCTCATCTTCCTCGCCGCGGTGCTCGCCTTCCCGGCCTCCTGGCGCTCGCGCCTCGCCGGCCTGGCGCTGGGCATCCTCGCCATCCAGGTGGTCAACCTGGTGCGGGTTGCCAGCCTCTATCTCACCGGCGCCTACCTGCCGCGACTGTTCGACGCCTCCCACACCGTGATCTGGCAGAGCGTCGTCATCCTCTTCGGAGTGATCCTTTGGGTTTTCTGGGCGAACCGCCTGCCACCGCGAGACGAGCCGGCCACCTGAGCCACCCGCGGCCGCCGCGGCGCGGCTGGGCGGCGCGGCTCATCCGCAACTCGCTGCTCTGGATGGTGCCGGTCGCCGCCCTCTGGTGGCTGGCGACGCCGGTCTATAACCGCATGCTGCTGAGCAGCGCCGGCGGGCTGCTCTCGCTGTTCGAACATCCGGCGGTGACCGAGCTGCTGGCCAAGGGCGACCACGACGCCTACGTGGTGCGGCGCGACTTCCCGCCGGCGCGCGCCCTGGTCCACCCCTTCCACGTCACCGACGTGCACTTCCACCTGCTGCTGCTCGGCGCCCTGTTCCTGGGGGTGCCGGGCCTGCCCTGGCGCGAGCGGCTCGGCAACCTGGCCATCGCCGCTCTCGTGACCGTCGTCTACGACGTGCTGCTGGTCGTCTTCATCGTCGAGTTCGTCTACTCGACGCAGCTGGGAGCCTTTAGCCTCGCCCACTACGGCGCCGTGGCGCGCAACTTCTGGGGCTTGGGCAAGCACCTGCTCGACCTGCCGTTCAAGCTCGCCCTCCCCCTCCTGCTGTGGTGCGCCTTCTACCTGCCGCAGCTGCGCGCCGCCGCCGCCAGCGCCGCCGCGGCGCGCGCCGCCGGCCCGGCCGCCCCGGCGCAGAGGGCTCGAGGCGCCTCATAAAGAAATCACAAAGAGCCTGGCGCCCGCGGCGTTGTCGCCGCGCGCCTGCAACGTTCCTGCAAAAGCTTGCAAACGCTGCACCTCCGCGGCCTCGCCGGCCGCGGGCCCCGGGCATAAAGGACCCACAAAGTTGCGCGGCCGCAACGGCGGGGCGGGCGGCGGCGAGGACAAGATAGGGCGTCGTGATGCGTCCGTTGCCAGAGACCAGGACGGCGCCCGGCCGGGCGCACGGGCCGGTCGCGGTCGCGGGCCTCCTGCTCGTCTATGCCGCCGTAGCCGCGGTCTACCTCCGCGCGACGTGGGCGGGCTATGCCGACCATCTCGTGGGGGGCCACGGCGATCCGGTGTTCAACCTCTACGTCTTGAAGTGGGGCGCGCACCAGCTGCGCCTGGGCCTGCCGGACCTCTGGGATGCCAATTTCTTCTATCCGGCGCGCGGCGCCCTGGCCTTCTCGGACCACCTGATCGGACCGGCGCTGCAGCTGCTCCTGCTGCTCGACCTGCGCCTGGTGCCCAACGCGATCGCCGGCTACAACCTGCTGCTCGCGAGCTCCTTCGTGCTGTGCGGCGCGACCACGGCCTGGGTGCTGCGCGAGAGCGGCCGCTCGTGGACGGCGGCGGTCCTGGGTGGCGCCATGTACGCCTTCGCGCCGATGCGCTGGGCCCATCTCATCCACCTGCAGGTCCTGCTGGCGCAGTGGCTGCCGATCACCCTCTGGTGCTGGGACCGGCTGCTCGCCGAGCCTGGCTGGAAGCGCGCCGCCGCCTTCCTCCCCTTCTACCTGCTGCACCTGGCCGGCGGCAGTTACCTGGCCTACATGATCCACCTGCCGATGCTGGCTCTCTTGGTCAGCCGGGCCGCGGCGGCAGCGGCGAGGCCGGACGCCGCGCGGCCGGACGCTCCTCGGCCGGACGCTCCTCGGCCGGACGCTCCTCGACCGGACGCTCCTCGACCGGACGCTCCTCGGCCGGGGCTCGCATCCTGGCGCGGCCTGCGCGTGCTCGCGGCCGTCGCCCTGCCCGCGGCCGCCGCCGCCTGGCTGGTCTTCGCGCCCTACGTCGAGGCGGCGCGCCGCTACGGCCTGGCGCGCTCGGCGCGGGAGGCCATGCTCTACGCCGCGACGCTGCCGAGCTACCTGGCGCCGGCCGAGAGCAACCTCTACGCCGGATGGTGGCATCGGCTCGCCGATCCCCTGCACTTCGCCCCGAGCTGGGACGAGAGCCGCCTCTTCGCCGGCTTCCTGCCGACCGCGTTCTGCGCCGCCGGGTTGATCGCCTTCTGGCGCCGCTATCGCGCGCCGGCGGCGCCGCCGGCGAGGCCGCTCCCGGTGTGGCAGCGCGCCGGGCTCGCGGCGCTCGCCGCCGTCGCCGCGCTGGCGTTCCTCGACGGCGACCGGCTGACCCTGCGGGCCAACACCGAGCCCGGCGCCTACACCGTGCCGGCGCTCGTCCTTGCTCTCGCGGCCGGCCTCTGGCTGCTGGCGCGGCGGCGCTGGGGCGGCAACTGGGTCCTGCGCTTCGGCGAGATGGACCCCTGGGAGCGCGGCATCGCCCTGGCCGGCCTCGCCAGCTTCCTGCTCAGCTTCCCGATCGTCTTCGTGCCGCTGATGGACGTCGTGCCGGGGCTCGGCGGCCTGCGCGCTCCCGGGAGGTTCTATGCGGTCACCTCCCTGGCGATCGTCGTCTTCGCGGCGAAAGGGCTCGACGCGTGGCTGCCGGCGGGCGGCGGCAGGCGGCGGGCGCTGGCCGCGGCGCTCGCGCTGGCGCTCGCAGTCGAGCTTGCGCCCGCCGCGCTGCCGACGCGGCCGCTGCGCGCCGAGCCGGACTTCCCGCCCGTCTATCAGTACCTGCGGGCGGCGCGGCCCGCCGGCGGCGTGCTCGAGCTGCCGCGGCTCAAGCCGGAGCGGGAGACGCTCTACATGTACTACTCGACGCTGCACTGGCAGCCGATCGCCAACGGGTACAGTGGCTACTTCCCGGCCACCGACCGGGAGCTGCGCCACCGCCTCCCGGGGGCGCTGCCGGACGACAAGGGGTTCCGGCTGCTGCGGCAGCGCGGCATCACCCGCCTGGTGGTCCACCAGGCCGGGCCGGAGGCCTGCGAGATCCGCCGACAGCTACCGGATTGGGAGGACCGCTACCTCGGCAGGGAGGTGCAGGAGGTGGCCGCGGACGACGCGGACATCGTCTACCGGCTGCTCGACGCCCCCGCCACCTCGGGCGCTGCCGCTGCCCCTGCCGCCCCTGCCGTCGCCAGGTTGCCGGCGCCCCCGGGCCCCGGCCCCGTCCGCCCTTTCCACTAGTGGCGGTCAGATGGGCGCGGCGCAGCCTCTTGCCTGGGGCCAGGGCGGCGCGCGGCGCGCGGCTTGGGAGGCCAGCCTGCCGGCGCTCCTCGCCCTGGCGCTGAGCGCGGCCGCCTGGGCCGCGCAGCGGCGGATCGACTTCAACATCGCCGACGAAGGCTTCCTGTGGTACGGCGCGATCGCCACCGCGCACGGCCAGGTGCCGCTGCGCGACTTCCTCTCCTACGACCCCGGACGGTACTACTGGGCGGCGGCGTGGGCGCTGCCGTTCGGCGACGGCATCCTGGCGCTGCGCCTGTCGGCGGCCCTCTTCCAGGCGGTGGGCCTCTGCTTCGGCCTGCTCGCCGCGCGCCGCGCGCTCGCCCGCCCGTGGTCGCTGGCGATCGCCGGCGGCGTCCTGCTGCTCTGGATGATCCCCCGCCACAAGGTCTTCGAGCCGAGCGTCGCCATGGCGGCCGTATGGGTGGGGGCGCGCCTGCTCGAAAGTCCCTCGCGCGGCCGTCATGTCGCCGCCGGCCTCCTCGTCGGGCTCGCCGCCTGGTTCGGCAAGAACCTGGGGCTCTACTGCCTGGGGTCGATGCTGGCGCTGGCGCTGCTCGCCCTCGCCAGCCCGGATGCAGGCGAGCCGCGGGAGGGGGAGGCGTCCGGCGGACGCGAAGCGCCGGCGAGCGGACCAGCCGCGGCGCCCGGCGGACCCGCGGCGCCCGGCGGACCCGCGGCGCCCGGCGGACCCTCGGCGCCGCCGGGTGGACCCGCCGCGCGCTCGACCGGAACCGCCGAGCCACCGGCCCGACCGACCTGGCAGGCGAGCGGACCCGAAGCGTCGGTGCGCGGACCCGGCGCGACTCCCGGCGGACCCGCCATCCCGCCGGGAGATGGCGCCGCGCCGCCCGGCGCGTGGCGGCGGCGACTCAGCGGGCGGCTGCCGTGCTTCGCGGCCGGCGTGGCGGCCGGCCTCCTCCCCCTGCTCGTCATGTTCTGCATCCCCGGTTTCTTCGGCAGCTTCGTCGAGTCCGGCCTCTTCTTCCTGCGCGCCGGCCGCACCAACCTCCCCGAGCCGGTCCCCCGGCCATGGCTCGCCTTCGCCCCTGGGCTGGACCTGGGCGAACGCGCGCAGCGGCTCTCGCTCGGGCTGTCGTTCCCGCTGCTCGCCCTGGGCACCCTGGCGGCGCTCGCCGCCGGCCTCTGGCGCCTGCGGCGGGACGGCCGCGCGCCGGCGCTGCTGCTGGCGGGCGCCGCCGTCGGCCTCTGCTTCCTGCATCACGCCTTCGCGCGCCCCGATCCGTTCCATCTCGGCCAGAGCGTGCATCCGCTGCTGCTCGCGGCGCTCGCGCTCTGGGCCGCGGGCCGGCCCGGAGAGCGTGCTGCCGGCCGCCGCTCTGCCCGGGGCAAGGGCGCGATCGCGGCGGCCGCGGTGACCGCCGCGCTCATCGCTTTCACCACGCTCTTCACCGCGGTGCCGGAAGCGCCGCTGTACCAGCGGCTCTCGGCCGAGACCCCGGACGAGAGGTTCGTGCCGTTCGACCTGGCGGGAGACGAGGTCTACCTCCGGCGGCACGCCGCCGGCGTGCTCGCGGCCGTGCGTTACGAGCTCACCGAGAAGGTGCCGCGGGAGGAGCCGGTGTTCTTCGCCACGCATCTCGCCGGCCTCTATCCGTTCCTCGGCAGGCGGGCACCGGTGTGGGAGATCTATCCCACCTGGCCCGGCATCCTGGGACGCGACGAGCGGATGCTGCGCGAGCTCGCGGCGAACCACGTGCGCTGGGCGCTGATCGGCGCCTATGGCAGGCAGGGGGGCGAGGCGATGACGCTGGCCGCGACCCACCCCAGGGTATGGAGCTACCTGACGCGAGAGTTCGAGCGCGTCCCCGCCGGCGCGCTGCCGCGCCGCTTCCTGCTGCTGCACAAGGCCAGGGGATGCCCTTTCCCTCCGCATCGGCGAACGGCGGGGAAGCGAGCGGATGAGGGGGCGTTCCGATCAATAGTTGCTTTGACTGCGCCTTTGTCGCCGCATCGTAGCGGCAGGGCCATGTTCGGGCCACCGGCGGTGCCAGCTCGAGCGGTAGCTTCGATGGCCTTCGGAGCTCCTCCCCGCTTGCTCAGAGCTATAGCTTCGATGGCATCGGCGGCTCGGCCGCCAGCGCCGCGGCCAGCGCCGCGTCGTGGCCGTAGACGTCGTCGCGGAACTCGACGGTGCCGTCCTTGTCCACCCAGGCGGTCAGGTAGAGGATGTGCACCGGCAGCGGCCGCGGCACCTGGACGGTGGTCAGCCGCCCCGAGGCGATGGTGTCGGCGATCGCCTGCGGGGTCCATTTCGGATCGTCGCGCAGCAGGTACTCGGCCAGCTCGAGCGGCTTTTCCAGACGCACGCAGCCGTGGCTGAAGTCGCGCTCGGTCCTGGCGAAGAGCTTGCCGCTCGGGGTGTCGTGGAGGTAGACGTCGAAGCGGTTGGGGAACATGAACTTGATGCGCCCCAGGGGGTTGTCGCCCCCCGGCGGCTGCCGCAGCCGGTAGGGCGATCCGGGCCGGCCGAGCTCGGCGACCCGGGCCGCGTCGAGCCGGGTGACGTCGTAGGCGCTCTCGTCCTCGCCCTTGCCCCTGACCTTGACCACCTGCAGGCCCTTGCGCTGGAGATAGTCGGGGTGCGCCGCCACCTGCGGCGCGATCTCGTTGGTCACGATGCTGTCGGGCAGGGTCCAGGAGGGGTTGAGCACCAGGTAGGTCATCTGGTCGCTGAAGACCGGCGTCTTGCTGTGCGCCTTGCCCACGATCACCCGCATCGCCAGCACCACCTGCCCGCCCTCGACGACCTGCAGGCGGTAGTCGGGCACGTTGACCAGGATATAGCGCCCGCCGAGATCGCCGGGCAGCCAGCGCCAGCGCTCGAGGTTGATCTCGAGCTGCCGGATGCGCTCCCCGACCGGCACGTCGAGGGCTCGCAGGGTCGCGGCGTCGACGGTCTGGCCCGGCTCGAGCCCGTGGCGGGCGCGGAAGCGCGCCACGGCCGCGGCGACGTCCGGGCCATAGACGGCGGCCGCGGCGGCCGCGGCGGCCGCGGAGGAAGGCTTGCCGCCGGGGCCGGAGCCGCCGGAGCCGCCGCCGTCGCCGGACGGCAGGTCGCCGGTGGCGGCGAGGCGGGAGCGCAGCGCCGCCACCCGGTCGCCGGTCGCGCCCGGGCCGAGATCCGGTCCGGGCGGCACCGGCGCCCAGCCGCCGCGGGCGGCCAGCGCGCGGTGCGCGGCCAGCGCCTGGCGCAGGCGGCGGTAGTCCTCCGTCGCCGGCGCGAGGGCGGCGAGCGACGGCGCGATGCCTAGGCGCCTGGTCAGGGCGTCCTGCAGCACCGCGCCGGCGTCGATGCGGCGCGGCCTGGTGTGCCAGGAGACCGGGAGCGCCTCGGGGCGCAGGCGTCCGGCGGCCAGCTGTCCGGCGAGCGCGACGTAGGCGTAGGTGAGATGGACGTCCAGGTCGACGACCAGGCGTGCCGCCGCCGGGTCGGTGAGGCTGCCGTGGTCGAGCGCCGCGCGCGCCGAGCCGAGCGCGCTCGCCAGCTCCTGGCGCCGGTACCGACCCGGATCGAGGCCGTCGCCGGCGGCGGCATCGATCGCCTGCAGCAGCTCGTCGGCGCGCGGCAGCGGTCCCCGGCCGTCGCTCCAGGCGAGCAGGTAGCCGCGGCCGCGGTAGAACTTGCACAGGTCCCGCCAGGCGCGCAGCCGCGCGGCGCTGCGCCGCAGGTCGGCCGGCAGGGCCCTGGCCTCGACCGTGGCCTGCACCAGCCGGGCGGCCTCGGCCGGTATCGGCTCCTCGGCGGCCGGGTAACGGCGGCAGCCGGCGAGGAGCGCCGCCACGGCGAGCGCCAGCAGGGCGAGCGTCGCCCGTCCCGCGCGCGGCTGCCGCGGCCACGACGTAGCGTCGCTCACCTTGGTCCTGCCCTACTTCCGCGGCGTGATGGTGAACTTACCGAGGCTCAAGCCGACGTTCCAGCCCTCGCCCTTGCCGGCGATGGCCAGGCTGACCTCGCCCTTGGTCAGGACCGTGGTCTCGCCGGACTTGACCGCTCCGGCATTGGCCTGGGCCGCTGCATAGCCGCCGTAGAGCTCGCTCAGGCTTGCGACCGGCGTGAACTCCCCGTGGCCCTCGATCTTGTACTTGCCGGCGGTCAGGCCGCCGCCCTTCGAGCTGAGCCTCACCCTGGCCGACTGGCCGTTGTCGCAGGTGATGGTGCCGGTGCCCGTGGCGTGCTCCACCACGGCCGCCCATTGGGAGAGGGTGAAGGTCAGGTCGCACTTCGTCTTCGCGGCGGCCGGCGCGGGAGTCACCGCGCTCGCGAGGAGGGCGACGAGCACCGTACAAAGGACCAAGCTGCGCTGCGTGGTCATGGCCTGCTCCTTCCCTGGTACGCTTGCTGCCCCGGCTCCATGCCGGCGCGGCAAGGAGATGCAAGAGCAAAGTTCATTCCCGGCGACGACCCGGACGACCCATTGTCCCCTTCCCACCAAATCTGGTAGTCTCCCGTTGGATAAGCCCCCAGGTATTGGGGTCGCAGCGCGGGCTCCACTGCGGCAACCTGCACCCGCCGGGGGGAGTCTTTTCGCCACGGATCGAGGTCCTGCCGAAACGGAGGGGCGAGGGCGGTGGAGGCCAAGTTGAAAGTCGAGTCGCTCGAGATCTCCGGCTTCAAGTCTTTCGTCGACCCGGTCACGATCGAGCTCGCCGGCGGCATCACCGCCATCGTCGGCCCGAACGGCTGCGGCAAGAGCAACCTCTCCGAGGCGATGACCTGGGTGCTCGGCGAGCAGAGCGCCAAGTCGCTGCGCGGCGGCACCATGGAGGACGTCATCTTCAACGGCGCCGAGAGCCGCAAGCCGCTGGGCATGGCCGAGTGCACCCTGACGCTGCGCACCGATCCCTCTTTTCCCGGCGCCGAGGAGGGCCGTATCTCCATCGGCCGGCGGGTCTTTCGCGGCGGCGAGAGCCAGTACCGCCTCAACGGCAAGGTGACGCGGCTCAAGGAGATCAAGGACCTGCTGATGGACACCGGGCTGGGCATCCGCGCCTACTCGGTGATCGAGCAGGGCAGGATCGGCATGATCCTCTCCGGCAAGCCGCAGGAGCGCCGCAAGCTGCTCGAGGAGGCCGCGGGCATCACCCGCTACAAGGCGCGCAAGAACATCGCCGAGGTCAAGCTAGAGGAGGCGACCGCCAACCTGCTGCGCTTGGACGACATCGTCGCCGAGGTCGAGCGGGCGCTGCGCTCGCTCAAGCGCCAGGCCTCCGCCGCCCGCCGCTACAAGGAGAAGGAGAGCGAGTACCGCGGCCTGCTGGCGCGGGTGCTGGTCGGCCGCCATCGCCTGCAGAGCGCGCGGCTCGCCGAGCTGCGCGCGCAGCTCGAGGCGGCCACCGCCGGCGAGGCCGCCGTGGCCGCCGACCTCTACCGCGACGAGGCGGCAATCGCCGCCGGCCGCGAGCAGCTCGAGGCGCTGGCGAGCGAGGTGGCCGCGCGCCACCAGCGGGTGGCCGAGCTCGCCGCCACCATCCAGGGGCGCCAGGAGTTCGCCAAGGCCAACCGCCAGACGCTGACCGAGATCGGCGAGCGGGCGGCCCAGGACCGGGCGCTCGCCGAGCGCCGGGAGCAGGAGACGGCGGGCCAGGCCGCCGAGCTGGCGGCGCTCGAGGGCAGGCGCGGCGAGATCGCCGCCGAACGGGCGCTGGCGGCGGCGGCGGTCGCCGCCGAGGAGGGCCGCGCCGCCGACGCCGAACGGGACCTCGCGCAGGCCGGCGCCCGCGTCGCTCTGCTGCGCGCCGAGATGCTGCACGCGGCGGGCGAGCTCGCCGGCCTGGGCCAGCGGGTGCAGCAGTCGCGCCTCGAGCTCGAGCGCGGCGGCTTCCGCCGGCAGCACCTCGACGAGGAGCTCGCGCGGCGCGCCGGCGAGCTGCGCCAGGCCGCGGAGGGGCTGGACCTCGCGCGCGAGCGCACCGCGGCCGGCGAGACGGGGCTCGCCGCCAGGGCCGCCGAGCAGCAGCGCATCGAGGCCGCCCTCGAGGCGACCTCGCGGCGCGAGGGCGAGGCCGCCGACCGCAAGCGGGCCCTGGAAACCGAGATCGCCGGCGCCCGCCAGCGGCAGCGCCTGCTCGCCGACCTCGCGCGCGCCCACGCCGAGCGCCGCGGCGTCCTGCTGGCGGCGCTCGCCGAGGCCGGGCTCGCCTCCCCCGGCTTGCTCGCCGGCCAGGCCCATGCCGCGCTCGGCTGGGAGCGCAGCCTCGACGTCTACCTGGGCGGCCTGACCGACGCCGTGGTGCTGCCGCCGGGCGCGAGCGCGCTGGCGCTGGCGCGGGCGCTCGCCGGCCGCTCGCACGCCATCCTGGTCGAGGCCGCCGCGCCGGCCGCCGGCGAGGCGAGCGCTCAGCCGGTGGTCGACGATCCAGCGGTGGTGCTGTCGCTGGGCGAGGCGCTGCGGCTGCCGCCGGCGCTCGCCGCCGCCCTGCCTCCCGCCTGCCTGGTGCGCTCGGCCGCCGACGCCGAGCGCCTGGCCCGCCGCCACCCGGGCGTCGCCTTCCTCTCCCGCGAAGGGGTCTGGGTGCAGGCCAGCACCTTCCACGTCGAGGGCGAGACCGTCACCCCCGGCGCGCTCGAGCGCGAGAGCGAGCTCGCCGGGCTGGCGCGCGCCATCCCCGAGCTCGAGGCCGAGCACGGCCGCGCCGCCGCCGAGCTCGACCGCCTGGTGGCGCAGCGCGCCGCCCTGGCCGGCGACGCCAACCGCCTGCAGAACGAGACCTCGCAGCTGCGCCAGGAGCTGGCGGTCGCCCACGCCCGCGAGGAGGACGCCGCGGCGCGCCACCGCCGCCTCGCCGCCGAGCGGGAGACGCTCGCGACGGAGCACGAGGAGACGCTGCGCGAGCTCGAGCGCACCGGCTCGCGCCGCGCCCAGCTCGAGCAGGCGATGGCAGAGGCCGAGCGGCGCCAGGCCGCGCTCGACGACAGCCTCGCCGGCGAGCTGCGCGAGCAGGAGGCGGCGCGCGGCGCGCGCGAGGCGCTGCGCACCGAGAGCGCCGGCCTCTCCGGCCGCCTCGAGCTGCTCGACGAGCGCCTCGCCTCGCACGACCGCGAGGTGGCGCGCCTCGCCGCCGAGGTGGCGGACGGCAACCGCCAGGTCGCCGCCTGGCGCGCCGAGGCCGACCGCCTGGCGGCGCGCCGCGCCCAGCTCGACGCCGACCTCGCGCGCGCCGAGGCCGAGCTGCAGCAGGCGCTCGAGCAGCGCGACGAGGCCGAGGACGCGGTGCTCGCCGAGCAGGAGACGCTCGACGCCCAGCGCCAGGAGGTGCGCGAGCTGGACGACCGCATCGCCGGCCACCGCGCCCGCCGCGACCAGGTGCGCGCCGAGATCGAGGAGCTGCGGGTGGCCGGCGCCGGGCTGCGCCAGGACGCCGAGCACCTGCTCCTCACCTACCGCGAGCACTTCGGCGAGGAGCTGCCGCAAGTGGAGGCCACGGCGGCGCGGCAGACCCAGGGGGCCTCGGAGGCCCCGGAAATCATCGAGCTCGAGGCCGAGCTGGCCCGCTGCAAGGCCGCGCTCGAGCGGCTCGGCCCGGTCAACGTGCTGGCAGTCGAGGAGCACGACGAGCAGGAGGAGCGCCTGCGCTTCCTCACCACCCAGCGCGCCGACGTGGCGCAGTCGGTCGACAGCCTGCGCCGCACCATCCGCGAGATCAACCAGGCGTCGAGCGAGCGCTTCCTCGCCGCCTTCGGGCTGGTCAACCGCCACTTCGGCGAGGTCTTCGCCCGCCTCTTCCGCGGCGGCGAGGCCGAGATGCGGCTGATGGACGACGAGGACCCGCTCGAGAGCGGCATCGAGATCGTCGCCCGGCCGCCCGGCAAGCGCCTGCAGAACCTGATGCTGCTGTCGGGCGGCGAGAAGGCGCTCACCGCCATCGCCCTGCTGTTCGCGCTCTTCCAGACCAAGCCCTCGCCGTTCTGCATCCTCGACGAGGTGGATGCGCCGCTCGACGACGTCAACACCGTGCGCTTCATCGACCTGCTGCGCGAGCTGGCGGGCGAGACGCAGTTCATCATCATCACCCACAACAAGCTCACCATGGAGGTCGCCGCCTGCCTCTACGGCGTCACCATGGAGGAGAAGGGGGTCTCGAAGCTGGTCGCCGTCGAGCTCGACGAGGTCCAGCCCGCCGAGCCCCGCCGCGCCACGGCCTAGGACCTCGCTAGGATGCCTTGGAGTGCTGGCGGAGATCAGCCAGGTGCTCTAACTCTCGGTTGGCCTCACGAGCGGCCCCGGTGCGGGATGGCACGCGGTGCCGTGCCCTACTCGTAGCGCAGCGCCTCCATCGGCGAGGTGTCGGCGGCGCGGCGCGCCGGCAGGAAGCCGGCGGTCAAGGCAACCACCACCAGCACGGCAGTGGCGACGGCGACCGTCCCCGGGTCGAAGGCGGAGAGGCCGTAGAGCTGGCTGGCCGCCAGGCGGGTGGCGGCGAGCGCCGCCGCCAGGCCGGCCACGATGCCGATGGCGAGGAGGAGCGCGGTCTCGCGCAGGATCAGCCCCAGCACGCGCGCCCGCGGCGCGCCGAGCGCCATGCGCAGGCCGATCTCGCCGGTGCGCCGGGCGACGTTGTAGGACATCACGCCGTAGAGGCCGATCGCCGACAGCAGGAGCGCCAGGCCGCCGAAGAACCCGGTCAGCCGCGCGATGGCGCGCGGGCGGGACAGCGAGCGGTCGAGCTGCTCGCCCATCGAGGCCAGGCGGAGAACCGCCAGGCCCGGCTCGGTCTCGGCGATGGCGCGGCGCAGCTGGCCGGCGATGCCGGTGACCGCGCCGCCGCCGGCCAGGCGCACCTCGATGTCGGCGATCGATTCGCCTTCCGCCGGGGCCGGCAGGTAGGCCATCGGCGGCGGCTCCTTGCCGAGCTCGTAGTACCTGGCATCCTTCACCACGCCCACGATCTCGAACTGGCGCGGCTTGTCGCTGTCGAAGCCGAAGCGCAGGCCGAGCGGCGAGCGGCCCGGGAAGCAGCGGCGCGCAAGCGCCTCGTTGACGATCGCCACGTCCGGCGGCTGCTTGCGGTCGCGCCGAGTGAAGCCGCGCCCGAACTGCAGCGGCATGCCGACGGTGGCGAAGTAGCGAGGGGTCACGACATTGGAGTTCACCATCACCTGCGGCTGGCCCGGAACCGGCGTCACCCCGGGCAGCACGATGCTGGAGGTCGAGGCGCTGTCGCCGAGCAAGGCGTGGGCCGAGAGGCTGGCCGAGCGCACGCCGGGCACCGCCTCGAGGCGCTCGACCAGCCGGTCGTAGAGGGCGTCGAGGCGGGCGCGGTCATAGCCGAGCAGGCGGGGGTTGATCGAGATCAGCAGCAGGCGGTCGCGGGTGAAGCCGGGATCGACGCGGGTCAGGTTCTGCAGGCTGCGCACGAACAGGCCGGCGCCGACCAGCAGCACGAGCGACAGGCCGATCTGCACCGCGACCAGCGCCGGGCCCAGCGGCAGGAGGCGCCGTCGCCCCCCACCGCCGGCGGCGCCGGTGCCGCCGGTCGTCGCGAGGGCCCGCGCCCCCTCCTTGAGGTTCGCCGACAGGTCGACGCGCGTCGCCTGCAGCGCCGGCGCGAGGCCAAAGCCGACGCCGGTCGCGAGCGCCACGGCCGCCGCGAAGGCGAGCTTCTTGGGGTCCAGGGCGACGTCGAGCGGCACGGCCCGGGTGGTCAGCAGGGCGAGCAGTACCCGGCTGCCCAACGCGGCGGCCGCCACGCCGAGGACGCAGCCGAGACCGGCGAGCAGCAGGCTCTCGGTGAGCAGCTGCCGCACCAGCCGGCGGCGGCCGGCGCCGATGCCCAGGCGCACCGCCATCTCCTTGCGCCGGCGGTCGGCCCGCGCCAGCAGCAGGTTGGCGACGTTGGCGCAGGCGATGAGCAGCACCAGGGCGGCGATCCCCATCAGGATGGTGAGCGGGCGGGTGAGCGCCGCGCGCAGGTGCGACCGCCCCTGCGCTCCCGGCACCAGCTCCAGGGTCTGCGCCGCCACCATGCGCCGCGTCACGGGGCCGGGATGGGTCCCGAGCTGCGCCTGCTTGGTGCGCTCGAAGAGCACGCCGAGCGCCGCGGCGGCCTGGCGCGCGCTCACGCCAGGCTGCCGGCGCGCCAGCAGCTCCAGCCAGTGCACGTTGACCTGGTCCCAGACCGGCTGCGCGGCGTCGACGTTGCCGTCGGTCTGGGTGTTGGAGCGGTACTTGACGAGGTCGCGCAGGGTGATCGGCAGGAAGACGTCCGGCGCGGTGTCGACGATGACGCCGCGGAAGGCGGGGCCGAGCACGCCCAAAACCGTCACCGGCGCGCCGTTGACGAGGAGGGACTGGCCGACCACCCGCGGATCGCGCGCGAAACGGCGCTGCCAGTAGCCGTAGCTGATCACCGCGACCGGGTTGCCGCCGGGAACCCTGTCCTCGGCCGGCGTGAAGACGCGCCCCGCCGCGGTGCCCAGGCCGAGCAGCGCGAAGGAGTTGCCGGACACCAGCTGGGCCGAGGCGATCTCGTCGGCCTCGCCGCCGCCGCCGGCGCGGGCGCCAGCGCCGATGCCGGCGCCGCCCGCGGTCGCCGTGGCGGCCGCCGCGGCCGCGCTCGCGCTCGCGGCCGCGCCCGGCGGCGGCGCCGGCCGTAGCGGCCGGACCATGGCCTGGAACTCGGTGGTGAAGGCCATCACGCCGGTGCACACCGCGGGCGACTCGGCGAGGCGGCGCCAGGCCGAGTACGAGAACAGCCGCACCGGCTCGCCGTCCTCGATGCGGTGCAGCACCGAAAGCTGGCCGGCCGCCGGCACCGGCAGCGACTTCCACAGCAGGGCGTCGAGGACGGTGAAGATGGCGCAGTTGGTGCCGATGCCGAAGGCGAGAGACAGCAGCGCCACGGCGGTGAAGCCGGGGCTCTTGCGCATCATGCGCAGGGCGAAGCGCAGGTCCTGCGCCAGGGTCTCGAACGCCGGCACGCCGCGCCGCGCGCGGTAGGCCTCCTTGACCGGCTCGAGCGACCCCCCGGGCGAGAACGCCAGCCGCGCCTCGCGGCGCGCCGCCTCGGGGCTCATGCCGCGCGCCGCGAGCTCGCGCGCCTGCATCTCGAGATGGAACGCGAGCTCCTCGTCGAGGCGGGCGTCGAGGCGCCGCCTGCGGAACAGGCTCAGCGCGCGGACGGCCCAGCTGCGGATCGTCTCTGTCGTGCTCATCTCTCGCTCCTTCGCCTTCGTCGTCATCCGGTCATTCGTGGCGCAGTGCCGTCATCGGATCGGTGTCGGCGGCGCGCCGGGCCGGCAGGAAGCCGGCGGCGAGCGCCACCATCACCAGCGTCAGGGTCGCCGCCGCCAGCGTCGCGGGGTCCGCGGCGCCCAGCCCGAACAGCTGGCTCGCCGCGAGCCGCGTGGTGGCGAGCGCCGCCGCCAGGCCGGCCGCCACCCCGGCGCCGATCAACCACGCCGTCTCGCGCATCACCAGCCCGAGCACCCGGCCGCGCGGCGCGCCGAGCGCCATGCGCA
>Ga0307479_10000695_pt1 | contig 30628 bp, 29 predicted proteins | sample atmos_gasesECM4C_FD_203743 | JGI IMG/M metagenome (GOLD analysis project Ga0307479, IMG submission 203743) | Hardwood forest soil microbial communities from Morgan-Monroe State Forest, Indiana, United States - atmos_gasesECM4C_515 | ecosystem: Environmental > Terrestrial > Soil > Temperate...
AGGGTCCCTACGGCGCCGGCCAGGTCCTGAGGTCTGATCTTTTCGACATTGAACTTCGCCGCGCGCTCGCGCATCGTCTTGAAGACTTCTTCAAGTGTTGGCGGCTCTCCCTTGATCCAGCGTAGCGAATTGATGCGCGCGACGACGAGTGACCGCAGATATGGGCTCGCCAGCCCGCGCTCTTTCAGTTTCTTAACCGCTGCGGCTACTTTTTCTTCAAGGTCGAGCACCATCGTGGCGCGCTTCTCGTGATCCTTGACGGCGGCTCGTAGCGCCTCATCGGTGAAAGCTTCAAGTCTCCGCAGGATGGAGTGATACACTCTACCGCCAAAGCGCGGCATCTTCTCGTAGCAGACCCCAAGCGTCACCCGGGTTACCGAACATTAGACTCTATGATCTGCGACATACAGCAGCGACCCTGGCATTGACAGTCGGCGTTTCCCCGAAAATTGTCTCAGAGCAACTCGGGCATACGAGCGCAGCTTTTACGCTGGACGTTTATTCACACGTGTTGCCACACATGCAGGACGATGCCGCCGCGAAAGTGGAAGCCGCGCTGCTTGGGAACCCTTAGCGAGGATTGGGCATAAAGCGACTAGCGATTTCGTTTGACTAACACTAGATAACGGTAGTATTAGTTCGAGAGGAGTTGGCCGCGGCATGTGTAAAGGCGCTTAGTTCCGGCCGAGGACTCGTTGCGCGCGTTCAACGGCTGAAATTGCGACAAAGCTGCTGAGGCTCCGATGTTCAAGCTTCGCAGCCTTTTCGACGAGTCGCCGTTCATCCTGAGTGTAGTAGGAGAACACTTTTGCTCCGAGTGGTCCTTTACCGGTGCGCCTCGAAGGAATGTAGGTATCCTTTTTGGCCACCGTTGCTATGCTACCACTAAGCAAGATAACGCAGTACAAGATGAGTGAGTGGTTGCCCGAACGGAGTCGAGGTAAGTACGCAAGGCTAAGACTCAATCCGCTCCCTCGGGCCGTAATTTGTAAGTAGCTGAAACTAAGCCGTTTAGGCGTGCAGCAATGTGTGCGAAGTTCAACCGTTTGGGGACCAGCCCGCCGGCGGCTCTTCCCTTCCCTATTCGCGCGAGCTGCTGGCTAAGGGTCACTCTCTGTGGATAGCTTGGCCACAATTCGGCTGCCCTCGTTCATAATCGCAAACAAAGAGCAATCGACAGTCGCCACTCCCGGCCAAGACCCTCTTGCCGTATCCGACCTGTCCGACGAAGCTCTGCTGCGGCGTATTTGCATTGGCGACATGGGAGCTTTCGCAGACTTGTTTCGCCGGTATGCACGACTGGTACGTGGAGTAGCTTACCGAGTTCTGCTGGACGCCCCCGAGGCGGATGATCTTCTCCAAGACATCTTCTTATTAATCTATCGCCTATGCGGAACCTTTGACTCTTCCAAAGGCCCGGCGCGGTTCTGGATTCTTCAAATGACTTATCGTCGTGCCATCTCACGCCGACGATATCTGACTTCGCGGCACTTCTACACACGCCTTGACCTAGACCAGGCAGGGGATCAACTGGGCGATGAGTTAACAATACCTGGCCGACCCGAGGCTTCGATAGACGAGACGATCGATCGAAAAGATGCTCTGCACAGCTGGTTCGCCGAACTCTCGGAAAGTCAGCGTCAAACACTGCATCTATTTTTCTTCGAGGGCTACACCTTCAAAGAGATCGCGGCCAAGCTGGGCCAAACCGTTGGCAATGCAAGGAATCACTACTACCGTGGTCTGGAAAAGCTGCGCAAGCAGATTGCCGCTGGCAAATTGCCGGGCAAAGAAGCAGTATGATAAAAGACTTTAGCCATCGTAGGAGCGGGTGCGTTGTTGCCGAGCGGACCCCATGACGAGTTCTTGGAACTCTGTGCCGTCTCAACCTCGGGCCAGCTTAGCGAGGAAGAGCAAAACAGGCTCAAGGAGCACCTTGCCGTTTGCCCCGCCTGCCGCGAAGCGGTTCGCGAGTACGAGTCGGTAGTCAACGACGCGATCCCCGCCATCGGCGCCGAGCAATCCTCTCGCTTCGACCCCGGTCCCGGATTCTCCCAATCGAAAGCCGAAAAGGCCTTCTTCGAACGCTTAGCCAAGGAAGAAGGAAAACAACCGAGCGTCGGGAAGAAAAACGGGGTGCCTTCCGCTTTTCGTCGAGTTCAGCCCATCGCTCCCGAATCCACCTGGCGCCACGTTTGGATGTTGTACGCCGCGGGAATCCTCCTCTTCATTACCTTGTGTCTCTCTGCATATTGGGTTGGCGTGCGGCATGGCACGGATGTGGCCAAGTCCGCACCGCCCGCCCAGGCGACGCCGGCTAAAGTTGCATCTGAGAACCCGGCTTCTTTGGAAGAGCAACTCAGCGATGCCGCCCACGAGCGCGAGATTACCCGTTCCCAGATAGCCCAGCGTGACAAGGCCCTTGCGGACCTACGCCGGCAATTGCAGCAGCAGTCGGCAGAGATCAGTCGCATGAAGGAAGCCCAGGATCAACTGGAAGCAACTGTGCAGAGCGACCAGGCCGGCAAACAGGACCTCGTTCAACAACGAACTGAGTTAGGTCAGAAACTGGAGGCAGCGCAAGCGGAATCGCAATCCCTTCAGCAGCAGGTAAATTCACTCACGCAGCAATCGACGAGCGGAATGACGCAAGCGAAGGTCCTCAGCTCGAAAGTCGACGATCTCACCCGCCTGCTCCAGGACCGTGAGGCCGCCCTTAACCAGCAGAACGAACTGCTTGCTCATGATCGAGACATCCGGGAAGTAATGGGTGCGCGAAATCTTTACATTGCGGAGGTGTATGACACCGACGAAAAGGGTGCCACCCGCAAGCCGTACGGTCGCGTGTTCTACACGAAGGAAAAGTCTCTGATCTTTTATGCCTACGACCTTGATCAACAAGGCGGCAATCCTGCCCGGACATTCCAAGCGTGGGGTCGCCGTGGGCCGGACTTTAAGCAGGCGGTCAGTCTGGGGATCTTCTACGAAGACAATACTTCCAAGAAACGCTGGGTTCTGAAGTCCGAGGATCCCAAGACGCTTGCACAAATTGATGCTGTTTTCGTGACCGTAGAACCGCACGGCGGAAGTGGCAAGCCGAGCGGCAAGCCTCTGCTTTTCGCCTACCTGAGAGTCAATCCGAACCACCCCTAGGTCCCACCTCTGTTTGCCAATCCGTTCTAGAATTGCTGTCAGCTGATAAAACGGCGCGATTTCCTGCGAACAACTAGGGAGTGGTCGAAAACTCGTTGCTCGCTGGAGAATCAGTATGCGCTTCCCGCGGATCCCCCTTGTAGTCCTCGGTCTTGTGGTGCTTGCGCTCCGTCTCGGAGCCCAGTCGCCAAACGGAAATATCAACGGCCTAATCCTTGATCCCTCCAATCAGTTGATCGTTGGCGCTGAAGTGATCGCCGTAAACGACGTCACAGCCGTGCAATACACCACGAAAACGAATAACGAGGGCGTCTATGTTCTGCCGAACCTGCCTCCCGGCCCGTACCGGGTCCAAGTGTCGAAGGTAGGCTTCAAGACCATCATCAGGCCTGACATCGTTCTGAACGTCCAGGACGCTCTCTCCATCAACTTCACACTTCCAATCGGCGCGATTCTCGAGACGGTCACCGTGCAGGGTGGAGCTCCGCTGGTGAATACAGAATCGGCCGCGGTCAGCACTGTTGTAGATCACAAGTACGTCGAAAACATGCCTTTGAACGGCCGGAGCTTGCAAGATCTGATCCTTCTCACACCCGGCGTGGTAACGAATACTCCGCAATCCTCGGCGGAAGCCGGCACGAGCGGCGAATTTAACGTCAACGGCCAGCGGTCAGAGGCGAATTACTACACGGTTGATGGAGTGAGTGCAAACATCGGAATTTCTCCGACCACCCCTGATAGACAAGGAGTCAGCGGGTCTCTTTCGGCGCCTACCGCGCTCGGCACTACGCAGAGCTTGGTCTCTCTCGATGCGCTCGAAGAGTTTCGCGTCGCATCGTCCAGCTATTCCGCCGAATACGGCCGCAACCCAGGAGGGCAATTCTCATTCGTGACTCGCTCGGGCACGAACATCTGGCATGGCACTGCGTTTGAGTATCTACGCAACGACATTGTCGATGCCAACGACTGGTTCAACGACTATTTCGGCAAGCGAAAGCCGGCCTTGCGGCAGAACGACTTTGGTGGCACGCTTGGCGGTCCGATCAGGGTTCCGCATCTCTATGACGGCGAGGACAAAACGTTCTTCTTTTTCTCATACGAGGGACTGCGGCTAATTCAGCCGCAAGCAGCGATCCTCAGTCTGGTGCCGGATTCATCGCTACGTCAGAGCACTCCCGCCCCCTTGGATTCCGTGCTCAACGGATTTCCCGTGCCGAACGGTGCCGACATGGGGAATGGCCTCGCGCAATTCGTGGGCAGTTGGTCGAATCCGGGAAATATCGATTCCACCAGCATTCGCCTGGATCATGTTGTGGGCGACAAGTTAAGGCTCTTCTTCCGTTTCAGCGGCACATCCTCTAAAGCTGACTCGAGAGATACTGCTGTCGCATCACTCACGAACTCAAACACGCAGAAGGCTCGTACGTTCACGTTGGGCGCGACGAGTTCATTCTCGACCAGCATGAGCAATGACTTCCGTCTGAACTACAGCTGGAACCTGGCGACCCAGTCGATAACACCAGGGAACTTCGATGGCGCAGTCCCGGTCGATCTTCTCCAACTTCAGGGCTTTAGCGCTACCGGAACCACTGTTCCATTGATGTCGGTCATTCTGGTTCTTCCCGGCCAGATCTCTTTGTTCACACAGGAATTTCAGGTCGGCAAACAGAAACAATGGAATATGGTGGACACCTTTGGCGTTGCGCGGGGACACCACCAGATGAAGGTCGGAATCGACGTCCGGCGGTTGTATCCAGAAATACTCACTGGCACACCATCCGTGAGTTATCTCTACTTTAGTGAGGCATCGATCCAGGGAAACAACGCGGACCTCGGCGTGGCCACAGCCGAAGCGCCCGCCTATCCCCTGTACACGAATGTTTCGACTTTCGTGCAGGACGATTGGAAAGCTAGGCAACGGCTTTCTCTCTCCATGGGTTTGCGGTGGGAGATCAATCCTGCTCCGGGCGCTGCGCGGGGAAGGCTTCCTTACACTGTGACAGGACAAGACTTCGTCACACTGGCGCTGGCCCCCCAGGGCACTCCTCTTTGGAAGACCTCCTGGTACAACTTCGCGCCCCGGCTTGGGGCCGTCTATCTAATCAAGTCCACACCTGGGTGGGAAACCGTCGTCCGCAGCGGTGTGGGAGTCTTCTTCGACACAGCACAGCAATATGGTTCGAACGGGTACCGTGGACCAGGTTTCTCTGCCACAACTGTTTTCGGTTCACTTGTTGGGTCTTCAGGAGCCTTCCCTCAACCCGTCAGTTTAGTGAACCCGGCCATCGTGAATCCCCCTGTGCCTCCTTACACCACCACCTACGCATTTCCCACTCACCTGCAGTTGCCGTACACGCTGCAATGGAATGCCAGTCTGCAGCAAGCTCTTGGCAAAGCTCAAGCTGTGACGATCTCCTACGTTGGCGCAAATGCCCGAAGATTGCTGGAACAGGACCAGTTCGACATTTCACCTTTCAATTCGAACTTCAACAACGTCCTTTTCGAACGGAACGGCCTTACCTCCGACTACAACTCACTGCAGTTGCAGTACCAGCGGCGGCTGACCGACGGTTTGCAAGCTCTTGCTTCTTACACTTGGAGCCACAGCATAGATTACGGCTCTCAGAACGCCACGCTCCCCTACTTCCGCGCTAGTTCAGATTTTGATGTCCGCCACAGTTTCTCAGCCGCCGTTTCTTACGACTTGCCTCGTCCATTCGGCAAGGGTCTTGCCGGCGCCCTGCTGAACCACTGGGGCCTGGATGATCGCTTTAGCGCGCGAACTGGCTTTCCAGTTCCGTTGCAAGGCAACGTGCAGACAGATCAAGCCACTGGACAGCAATTCTATGGCGGGCTGGACCAAGTACCAGGCCAGCCTCTCTACATTTCGAGTGCCGAATGTACAGCTCTCTACAACAATGGCAGACAATGTCCGGGAGGCCGGGCGATCAATCCCAATGCCTTGGCCTTGCCATCAGGGAGTATTCAAGGGGATACGCCACGCAATGTCGCGCGCGGTTTCGGGGCTTGGCAAATGGACGCCGCCGTTCGAAGAGAGATTCCGATTTATGAGCGATTAAAACTGCAGTTTCGCGCCGAAGCCTTCAACATCTTCAATCACCCAAACTTCGGGATGATCAATCCAACATATTGCTCGCCCAATCCCTCGTCACCAGCCTTCGCTCCTGGCTGTACCTTCGGGTTAGCCACAGGAACCCTCGCGAATAGTCTCGGCGGGTTAAACGCCCTTTACCAAATGGGCGGTCCAAGGTCAATGCAGTTCTCACTCCGTTTGGCTTTCTGAACAACCGGATAAGACGGAGAAATAGGAATGCGCAAACGACACAGCCTCGTCTTGTTCTCAGTTGGCCTGCTCATGGCGACGTGGATGTCGTCAAAAATGGCATGGTCACAAACGTCTGACCGTCCTTCGAATTCGGCGGCAGCGTCCACGCGCCTATCTAAAAGGCGGGTCACCGTTACCGACTCGATCGAGATGAACCGAATCGCGGGTTCATCATCTAGTCACAACCGATACACTGGCGCTTCTTCCTCGGACTTTGCCGTCTTCTCTCCCGACGGCAAACAGTTCGTTATTGTGGTGAAACGAGGAAACATCAAGAAGAACACCAACGATTACTCGATGCTGCTTTTCCAAACCGGCCAAATCTTCGACGCGCCAGTCCCGAAAATTATCACGTCCTTCTCCTCTTCTTCCAATCGGGAAGGCATTAATAACCCTCAGTGGTTGGCTGATAACGATACTGTGCTCTTTCTGGGAGAACATCCGGGAGAGACAACTCAGGTTTACTCGGTACGCTGCAGTTCGGGGGAAGTTACACAACTCACGCATGAAAGAACAAATGTGATCGCGTTTTCCACATCGGCAATCGGTAATCGAATCGTATTCGGAATAGAAAACCCGCAGAAGGAAGTTGTGGACGACGAGACCCGACGCGACGGCTATCTGATTTCAAGGGAGCCCCTAGCACAACTGATTGCCGGGCAGATCCAGGTTTGCTGCCAACAGCTGTTTGTTTTGGATACAACACAACACAGAGAGCGGCCCCTGCACGTGCAGGGAAGGCTTTGGCAGGATCCATTGCAGTTGAATGTTTCACCGGATGGGCGATACCTGATAGTGAAGACCAATGTGGTGGCCTTCCCAGCTCTCTGGCACGGTTATACAAATGAAGGGTTGAAAGAACTTCTCGCGCTTGCAGTGCCGAAAGGCAGCGCCACGTCGTACATCGACCGCTACGAGATCATCGATATCGGAAGCGATTCCAGCACATACTTGCTCGATTCGCCTGCTAGCGGCCTCTCCGATCTGGTTTGGTCCCCCGACTCCCGCTCCGTCATTGTGGCCGGAATATTTCTGCCCCTGAATGTTCAGGACGAGGCGGAGTTATCGACGAGAAAAGCACGGATCTTCACTGTCGAGATCAGGATTCCTCAGCAGGACATTGTTCAGATTGCGGACCGCGATCTGAAGCTTCTTGGATGGGATCCCATGCTACGAGTTCCGAGATTCAGAAAGACACGAAATGAGAATCCGAGTGGAGACGATGCCACGCTCGTCTACTATCGGAAACAACCCGATCGGTGGGAGAACTTGATCCCCGAGATGCGTGATGCCGCCTTTTTCCTTCCAGACATCCGCGTGGAGCAGGACCTGAACATGCCTCCACGAGTTGTTGCGGAAGATACTGTGACGAAGCGGACGGCGTTGATTTTCGATCTGAATCCGCAATTCAAAGACATTGATTTTGGCAGAGTCGAAGACATTAGCTGGACCGGGGGTGGAGGCCGAGTGGTGCACGGCGGATTGTACTTGCCACCTGACTATATTCGCGGTCGTCGGTACCCGCTCGTTATTCAGACACATGGGTTCGACCCACACGGCTTTTGGATCGATGGTTCGTTTACAACGGGGTTTGCTGCCCAAACGCTTGCTGGCAAAGATATCGTCGTATTGCAAGTGCCGGACAGCCACGATGCTATGGACACGCCCGAAGAAGCGCCCTTAATGGTCGAAACATACGAGAACGCAATCGACTACCTGACTTCGCGGGACGTCATCGATCGCGAACACATCGGCATCATTGGCTTTAGTCGTACGTGCTTTTACGTAAAGTACATGCTTAGTCATTCCAGATATCGCTTCACAGCGGCGGTGGCGGACGATGGAATCGATGGCGGGTACTTCTCCTATGTGGCGTTTCCGCATCTCGATGATGAGTACGATCGCCTTCTTGGTTCACCGCCGTTCGGAGAAGGATTGCCGATCTGGTTGCGACGTTCGCCAGGTCTCTTGCTCGATAAGGTCCATACACCGTTACGAGTTGAGGCGAACAGCCCAGAGTCTCTGCTTGAGGAGTGGCAGTGGTTCGCAGGGCTTATAAGGTTGGGTCAACCGGTGGAGTTTGTGTACCTCCCAGAAGGAGATCACATTTTGGAAAAGCCCTGGGAACGATTAGTGTCACAGCAGGGGAATGTTGATTGGTTGTGCTTTTGGCTCAAAGACGAAGAAGATCCTGACCGGACCAAGATCGAGCAGTATGCCCGTTGGCGCAACTTGAGGAGGCTTTCAGGCGCCAACTAGTGAGAAGGGGCATACCTCAACGGTGGTGCCCCTTCCCATTGCGAGTGCGTTCTACTCGTCGGCTTCGTACGCACCGACCGTCACTTTGGTGCGGCTGGAATCCGGGCTCGGGCTGATCTGCTTCCCGAGCGACTGGATGGCCACCGTCGCTGGCCTGACCAGCGTGACTTCTGGCTTCTCGTATTTCATCGTGTTGTACCTCCTTCCTTAGAGTTTTTCTTTCTGAGCTTCAATCTGACCAGGCGACCAACCTTCTGCGGTTATCTTTGTTCTGGTTTCCGCCTACTATTCATCCGCTTCGTACGCGGGCACGGTGAACCGATGCATCGCTTGCGAATCGGCGTTCGGTTGCAGAGTCTTGCCTACTCCCTGCACCACGCCAGTGGCGGCTCCGAACGGTGTGATTTCCGGTTTTCTGTAGTTCATGATCTCTTCCTCCTTTCTGTTCAAGGTCCTCCCGTCTGATAAGGCTGCCCCGCAAAGTGAGTGCCCCCGAGCGTCTTGTCAGTGGAAGGTCTCGTTAGTTCGGTTTCCTGTGCGTCCGATCCCAACTCACCGGACACACGAGTCCGCACACATCTGAGCCAGGTCTCAACAGCGATAGTGCGCATGAGAGACACCACAGGGACCTCGTGTCCCTGGTGTGCCTCCTCGATGGTCTGTGCAAGTCTCTGCTGATCGACAATCCCTAGTTCACTGCCCACCAGAATCTCGCTCACCGTTTGAAGATGGGCCCAGTCGTTTGAAATCGCTGCCAGTGGGGCACGTGAGACACAAGCCTTACGCCTGCGGTTCAGAATCTCGTCCGGAACGACGCCGACGAGAGCACGGCGCATCAAAGATCGGCGTTGTCCGGGTCGGAGTAACTGTTCCCGCGGCACTGCATAGAGAAATTCCACAAGGTCGCGGTCGAGGTATGGATAAGTCTTCTGAACGAAGGGAGGCGGTGCGTGCGGCTCGCAGGCCAATTGCCTTCGTAGACCATCGAGCGTGCTTATGCCCTCCTGGAAGGAGGGCAGCGGCCCAAAAACCGAAAGTCTGGTTTCGTATCCCTGAAGAGCTTTCCGGTTTCGCTTGACGAAACCCGAGTCGAGCCAAGGAGCGGGTAATTTGTGGGTCGGAGTGCCAAGCAGCGTAGTCGGCAAGAATCGGCGCGCAGATCCAAAGAACAGATGGAACCAGGGGACTCGCTTGTTAAGCGCCCAGATCTTCAGTTGACGCGCTAGCCGACGAAGTCGGGCTCTGGCGAGGAGATCGGCAAGCTCGGGTAGAGGCGTGGGTACACCCCCGGTCACTTCGTCGCCCCCGGTGCCCGAGAGCAGGACACGACACCCGCTGGAAATGAGATATCTAACGAGGTCGTCTGCTGCTTCACCGAATGCAGGTGTCACCGGGAATGCGCATTTCATTTCTTCGCCGTCGACCTTCGGTACCACGCCAACATTGATGTGCAGCCCAGTCCGGCCTCGCTTGGCTTCGACCCTCTCGAAATATGGCCGTTCATTCCAGTTAGGCTCCGAGTCGTTGTAGTAGGACACGGTTTCGAGTAGTGGAGCTTCTGCCCCACGGTGCCGGAGGATTTTATCCGCCATGCACACGATGGAGGATGAATCCATACCGCCGCTGAGTTCTGCGAGAACTGGTAAATCGGACCGCAGGCGCCGGCGTACAGATTCTGAGAAAACAACCCGGAAGTGTTCTTCATACTCAGCGTCTACGCGATAGCGGATCCTCATCGCCGGATCTAAATCCCAATACTTGGTGACCCTCTCTGTTCCTCCTCCTAAGTGCACGAACGACGAAGGAGGAACGGCATGGATGCCAACGTATGGCGTTAAGTGTGGAGCAGAAAAGAATGACAGCCACCCGGCAAGATATTCCTCTTCGAGTATGAAGGGGTGTCGGGCAAGCAAAACTAAGGGATCGAGAATCGTGCACCACGTGATCTGATCTTTTTCGCGCGCGTAATAAAGTTGACGTGTGCCGACGAAGTCCTTGGCCAACACTAGTGACTGAGCCCTTGGATTCCACGCAGAAAACGCCCAGTCGCCGATCAACTCCTGGAACGTATCGGTTCCCCAGCGGTCGTACGCTGCGGCGACTATTTCTAGATCCGTCGAGTCCGGTGAAAGTTCGCCTGCCAGCCGTTCGATGAGATCTTTCCGGTTATCAAGCCGTCCGTCCCAGGTGATTACTACGCCTAATTTCGAGATATAAGGCTGCGTCTCCCGTCGGGACTCCCTCGTGGTATGGAAAGCCCGATAAAGAATTCCGACGTTGTCATGGCAAAGGTAACCCTCGCCATCGGGTCCATACGCTGCAAGCACAGGGCGAACTTCCTCGAGATCGTCAGCACTAACTGGCTTGCCATCGAAGTTGCATTTCCCGAACTGAACGCTCATCGGCGTAACCTTCTTCCAACGGCAAGGCCCTAACACTTGTCGAGGACTGCATACATTTCCCGCATGTAGGGCTTGTCATTGACGACGCGGCCGTCGACCTCGACCCAGGCGTGTGCCTTGAATGGCATCTGGTGGGCCCCGAGGACCATTTGTGCATGCACTCCGAACCGCTTCAGCAGGCACGTAGTAGCTGCTGAGCGCTGCAGACAGAGCACTTCTTTCCAGTACCAAATACAGGTCATGTCGACTGCGGCGCATACTTGTTCGATCAGGTTGACCGGAACCGCCGCCGTTCTGATCGGATAGCCGCGCACTCTGTCGTACAAGGCCTGGAAGTTCCCCCTGGCCAGGTAGAGATCGAACTCAACCAACCTCAAATACGCGCGAAATACGAGAAAAGACATGGCGAGAAATCCTCACCTCACACGTGCAGTCCCAACTGGTCGCAAAGGAACGCCATCCGGTCTGTGAGCGCTTCGATTCGTTCGCTCAGGGGCAATACTGGCGAGTGCCCGCGAAACCGACTGTAGTCGAGAAAAACGGGATGCTCGGATACGTTTGCCGCTTGCAGCCTAGCCGTCATCTTTCGCGCGTGCAGCGGATTACAGTTCTGGTCTGAGTCCCCGGAAACCAGCATGGTTGCCGGATACGCGGTGTTGTTCCGCACCTTGTGATACGGGGAATAACCCAACAAGGCTGCGAAGTCCTCGGGATCGTCGGCACTTCCAAACTCATCCTTCCAAACGTGCGCTTCGTCGAAGAGGTGATAACGCAACATGTCAAGCATCGGAACCATGCAGACAACCGCGCGAAACAGGTCCGGGCGCTGAGTCATCGCGGCGCCCACAAGTAGCCCGGAATTTGAACCACCAAAGATAGCTAGCTTGCCTGGTTCAGTTCGTCCGATCCTAATAAGCCACTCCGCTGCGTCGATGAAGTCATCGAACGCAACCTGTCGATTGCGTCGCTTCGCGGCCTCATGCCATTCGGCGCCGAATTCCGATCCTCCGCGAATATTGGGCAGGGCGAATAGACATCCTCTTTCGATCAAGAAGGCGACAAACACACTGAACTGTGGCGTCATGGGCACGCCATACCCTCCGTAGGAAGTCATGATCGTGGGATGGTTTCGCTCATTAAGAATCTCGGGGCGGCCTACAAGGGACATCGGAATTTCGGTGCCATCTTTGGCGGGAAACGAAACCTGAGTATGTCGGAAGCCATCTGAATCAAACGGCACCTTCCGCCGCGCCCAGATCGTGACCGTTGAGGCGGCCAGTTGACGTATGCATGTCTCCACAGGCTTGGTGAAGGACTCTCGCTCGAAGAAGATCTCGTGACCATCTTCAGAACTTCCCAAGAGGCGCGCTGTGTCGAATTTGTCGACCATCAGTTTTCCAATTGTTGTGCCTGACAGATCGAAGATCTCAATCACGGTCTCGAATCGTCGAAAGTACGAGACGAGGATCCCTGTGTCATTAGCGACCCAATTCTGGATACGCGAATCGCTCTGAGGAACAACGTCGACGAATTCTGCGTCGGCGCCCGCTGCATGGCGGACTTCGACAATCCTTAAGTTTGGAGCATCACGATTAGTGATAGCGAGAATGCGGTCGTCGTTGAGGAGAAGTGGCCCGAACTGGTAACGCGTATTTCGGATTAGTGGTTCCGGGTCGTGCGTGCTCTCGAAGTTCCATAAGTAGAAATCAGAACAGATGTTGTCCCCGAACCGGATAACCAGAAATCCCAGACATGTCTTACCTGGGACAATGTGGAGCTGAACATGTTCGCCTTCCGCCGCGAAGAAGATTTCCTCGTCCTCTACGAAATTGGAGCCAAAACGGTGCTTGTAAGCAGCGCGTCGCGTCGGCATGGGAACGCCGACGCTCTCATGAACGTAGTAGAAAGCTGTCGAATCAGGTGAAAAGGCGAAACCCCTTAGATAGCCGCTCGGCAGTACGTCGGGCAGAGTCTCCTGTTTCTCAACATCTAGCAGTTCGAAAGTTCCAGTGCGCTCTCCGCCTTGCTTTACCTCATAGAGCAATAGCCGGCCATCGGGCGAAACACGAAGTGGCTTGACGGCTGTATATGGCCCGGTGCCGCGCAACGACGGGTCGACGAGGATCCGGTCCGGCCGGTTTATGCCTTCGCGCATGTATATCGAGGGTTGTTCCTGACCCGGCAGACGCTTTCGGAAGAAATATCGGTTGCCGACCTTTTGAAGCGAGTCGTACGTTTCGACATCAATGAGTTCACGGAGGCGCTGCCGAATGGAGTCTCTCTCTGGAATGGGATCCAGATAAGCCCGCGCGTAACGCGTTTGTGCTGCGATCCATACTCGGGTGCGCGGTGAGTCCTGGTCTTCCAGCCAGCGGTAGAGATCTGTGACGGGAACACCGTGGAGGATCTCTGTCACCGCTTCGACCTCAGAGCGCAGTGGAGGCTCCATTACTGCGGGCACAACGTTCTCCGATCCGCCAATTCTTTAGCCTCACGATGCATTCGTCGCGCCAAGCTGCGCAGGTAACCGGCAGTCGGTTGCTGCCGTTCTTGTGGTTGCCTCCATGTGTCGTTTCCAGCCGCGTACGCAAATACCGCCAGGAGCGGAACAAACGCCAGAGCATTAGCCATCGCAGCCTGTGAGATCAGGCCGTCCCACTGTGAACAGTAGGCGTCGATCATCCTTGATCTGACGTCCGAACATTGCCCAAATGCGCGGCGAGCATGCTGAAGCAGGTACTCCAAGCTGAAAAGAGGATTCCCCACGTACGCCTCCGCCCAATCCAGAAACGCGCATCGATGGTTTGAGATGATGATGTTCCCAGGGTTCAGGTCGAGATGCCCGAGTGTGTCAGGAATACCTGTGGCCTCTATTGCGTCCACGGCGCTCTCCAGGGACTCCGCTAACGCCAACAAATCACCGCGATCGAGAACGGGAGGCGGAACTTTCGTCTGACGTTCCATCAATAGCTCCACGACGCTCAAGAACGGTTGAATGACCGTAGAGAGCGCTGCTGACCCGAGACCATGGGCGCCCACGCAGAGAATTTGTGAACCTCGATCGATAGACTGTATTTGCAGTCTGGCCAAAGCGTCGGCCGCTCGTTCCCAAAACACCTGTTCCTGAACCTCTGAGAGATCCTTTCCTTGGACCTCCATGCTGAGCCATCCATTCCAGTCGGGCCTAGTTGCTAGCATTCGCGGGAGGCGGTCCGGGAAAAGCTGCGCCAGCACGGAGGTGATGGCGAATTCCCTGAGGTTAGGTTCGCCCACTGCCTTAAACCACAGGGCTGGACCGTCCGTTTCGAATCGAACCAGGCTAAATGAGGGGTTGGCGTTCAACTGCCTGAATTCTCCGGTGAGATGGAAGCCCATCGGCTCAATTACCGAGTCGATCCAGTTGCGCAGATCGCAGAACCATCCCAAACGGGCGAAGGGGCCTGCAGGCGTCTCTTCGATTTTTCCTTTGCATATCGCGAGAGCTTGCTCGATTGCTTCCATGTCGTGCACATCGATCAAAGTGTTATGACCCAACGCAGATACAGGAACCCAGCGTGTGGGCATCCTGGATTCACATCGCGTGCACAACTGCTGTGCGGCCAGATACCGGAGGCCGTCATTCTTCACTGGCAGCTCGAACAAGCCTACGACTTCCTCTCCCCACTCGCTCTTGACTGCCATCGTGAGGTTTTCCGCGACTCGCTGCCAGCGTGGAATTTCCACGGAGGGTAGGATTTGGCGCTCGCCATTCGGCACCAGAAGGACTTCAGTCCCGCTTCGGCCCAGCACGATGGCGCGGTAGGCTTCATGCTCGTTTTGTGCTGCGCTTGCCAATTTCCCGCTCCAGTTAGAACCCATCTATTTGCTAGCGGTCTGAGACTAATTTGTGGTTCCTGAGCGATTCGATGAATTCGTGCATATCGTTCTCGACAACGTCCCGGCTGGTGATGAATTCCTGGCTGATCACATTCACGATGTCAGCTTCTGCTGAACCGCTCTCCAGAAGCTCCAGAATCCTTGAGCCCACGCGGTTCAGGTTGAACATCAGGCCTTGCTGCACGTCCAGAACGATCGCGCCATCCTGTCCGTGGGTGCTGCGAACTCCTTTGGAAACTCTGTGCATCGGATGCTCACTTGCCGCGGTAGCTCATTCAAATCCGAAAGGCATACCTTGACATCTGGAACCGTTGAAGCGCCAGTCATTCTCCAATTTGTTCGAGAAACAATCAGCCTCGCGACACTTTGGTCGTCGCTGCAAGGAGATGCGGAAGTTGCGCTGGACTTCGCGGATGCTGAATGTGTTCGCCTTTTCGTTCAGGCGGTAGCGTCCGAAACGGCGAATCCGGATTTGACTCTCCGCGCGCCCAGCGAGGTCAGATGTTCGACTCGGACGAATGGGGCATTGCGATGATGCAGGAACAAAACGACTCAGAACAACAAACGGGCTTTTCATGAAGCAAACGAAATGAGCTCACTCTGTGAACCATCGGAGAAAATTTTTCGATCATGATCCGAGGCGCTTCTTTCCTTACAAACACCTTATAACTGGCGGTCCCTGTGCGTTCCCCGATGTCATAAACAATTGCGTATACCACGAATTCGCCGGCGGGGACTCGGATGGATTGCAGAGTGCCCTTTTGAACGAGAACGTGGCTGATACCGCTCGGGTCGTAGACGTTGAACTCGAGGTTCCGTTTCGACGTGAAGTCGCTCGCGCTTACCGCTGCCGCATCGGTCCGCTGGTCGACAGTGGTTGGTGGAACGGCATCGTCGATGAGACGCTTCGCTCCCGCCTTTGGGCCTTTGCGTTCGACTACGAAGCCCGTCACTCGGCCGGCGGCATGGGTCAGGTCAAAAACTGGAGTTCGAGTACTCTCTCCGAAAGTCAGGCTCGCAGAAATTGGCACGAACTCGGGTGTTGTAGTAGCCACCCATTGTTGGCTGAACTCTCCTGTCACGACACTCGAAAAACGAAAACTGCCGGGTCCCGGGATCTTCTCAATGGTAATTTGGCGCCTTCCCGCTTCCTTGCCACCCTCTGTCTCGCGATATACGAAATTGTCCGTCCTCAGTCGGCGCGCATCAAATTGTGGTTGTTCCGTCGCTGACCTCTGAAACTGCGTCGTCAATCCCGTTTGAAGAAATCAACATACAGCAAGAACAACCGATATCGGTATACGCCCCATCGAAAGCTCTCATTCTGGCTGACCCTTCGGTGATGGCGGTTATCATCCTCACGTCGCCCCAAATAGGACACAAGGGATCTCACCTTTTCGCGATCTCAGCTTCTTTTCGAGACAGAGACTTCATCGTTGCCTCGGTCAGTCACTGAATCTTAAGATCCCCTTGTAATATTGATCAGCCGTGCTGTACCCGGTTAGGGCCGATCCAAAGAATAATCTGGAATGCGGAAATTGCTCCCTACCGCGCACAGATTTAGCAGTACTTCTGCATTTCGCTCTTCGGCTCTCGACCGCGCGAATCTTCCACAATCCTGCCAGCAGAAAGAACCAGAACTCTATCGAATGCCGCTACCGTCGAGGATCGATGGGACACGACGATCAGGGTAGAAGCGGAAAGGTGGTCCGCAAGATTGCGAAGAATGAGAACCTCTGAGCACGGATCAAGGCAGGAACTGGCTTCGTCCAAAATTAGAATCTGCGGTCGTTGCAAGAATGCCCGTGCAATGGCTAGGCGCTGCCGCTGACCTCCTGATAGTTGGCAACCATCCGGCCCGATGCGTTGATGAAGGCCTCCTGGAAGCGCGGCTACTACCTCATCGAGGTCGGCAAGATGCAACACCGCACGCAATTCCCGATCGGATGCATTCGGCCGAATAAAGAGCAGGTTGGATGCAACCGTGCCGTCGAACAGTACCGGATCTCGCGGGAGGTAGCAGATACCGGAGCGTAAACTCTTGAGCTGTATGTCTCGAACATCCTTGCAGCCGACATAGATCGCTCCCTCTCTCACGTCGTACACGCGCGGAATGAGTCGGGCCAGAGTGCTCTTACCGGCGCCGTTCTCCCCAACGATTGCAATCTTTTCGCCCGGGTCAATCCGCAAAGACGGAACAATCAGTGCATTCTTCCGTCCGTATCCAAATTGCACCGCCCTGAATTCCAATCCCCAGTGTTCCTTCGGAAAGTCAGCGTTCACTGCGTTTTCGGTTATGCTCGGGCGTAAAGTGAAGACCGCTTGCAGTTGCCTAATACTGGCGAGGGTTCTCTGGGCGCGTGCGTAAAGCTCAGCCGCTCCACTGAGTGGATCAAAGAGTTGGGTGACAAAGGTGTAGAAGGCCACCAAACTGCCGAGGCTAAGAGCCCCTGCGATCACACTCCATCCGCCGCATCCAATGACAGCTGACATCGCGAGCACCACGGCGAATGACGTCCATACGGTAAACCAAACTCCGGTCTTGAATAGCGAAAGATGCGAACGAGTTGTCCTTGTCAGAAAGTTGAATGCTCTCCTTTCCTGGTGTTGTTCGCGGCCCAGTAGTTGGATGGGAAGAACCGAAGAGATGTGTTCCTCAAGAAAAGCGTTCCATGCGATCAGGTTCTGCTGCACGGTATCGGAGTCTGCCGAAAGCTTCGTTCGAAAGTGCTGACGGGCAACGAGAAAAAGAGGGATGAGCGGCAGGATCGCGAGCGTTAGCTTTGGGCTCAATACGAACATGGTTACGATTGTGAAGCCGGTAGTCAGGCATATGTGCAAGATGGAGGGAAGAAGATCGGACCCGAAGTAGGCGACCTCTTCGATGGGCTCCTTAAGCGGATACATCACGGCTCCAGGCGGACTGTTCTCATAGTAGTCGGCAGAGAGTCGATTGAGATGCCGTAGCACATCCATGCGCAGCTGAAGCGCCATCTTCTGCACGGCATTGAGAGTGAGATAGCTGCCCACGCTCGCGAGCGCGGTTCTTCCCTGATAGCTGATGAAGATCAGTACCGCAGCACAGACAAGCAACCCAATTTCTCTTCTTGGCAGAATCTGGTCAATGAGCCACTTCAGGACCAATGGCGTGAGAAGCGCCAGCAGGCTGGCTGCGGTCATGCACACGAAACTGGCAATGTGCCAAGGCACAAAGGGTCGAATCTGCTTTGCGAGCCAGCGCAATTCATTGGGTAGCTTGAATGACAGGACAACCTCGCGCACTTGAGAGAGCAGATTTCGGCCACGTGCTTTGAGAATGGAGCCTATGCGCCGGCATCAGCCGCGTCCAGAAAAACCCATCGCTGTTCGGGATTGGAACAATTCCTGCACTCGTTCTCTGAAAATAAAGGCGATCATTGCAATTCGGCTGTCCGGCACCCCGTTCGTGATTCCGACGTTTGGAACCGAACGCTTAAAATGTGGCAGACCGAGGGAGATTCGCCGGGTGGTACACTCGCTGAGCAATCCTGTTTCGGTCAGCTCGGGCGGAACTGCAGTCGTCTCTTTCTTTACCATCAGGTGCTGAACACCTGCTAACCCATATGGAACAGGGATACGAACTGGAGACCAATTCGCTCGGCGGCAATCCGGTCCTGCGCCGACTGAAAGACGGGGAATGATTCGGCCGCTCTCTGCGAATCGCAATACGATCACAGCCCTGGAGGAACGTGGCCTCACCCACTCGGGCAAAGGGCGGGATGCGCTGGCGATCACCTGGCGTCCGGGCAAGAGACGATAGCTGGCGACGTTCCTGTGCGTGCTGCGATAATGAAACTCCTTTATGTGCGGAAGGTACCGGGTTTCACGGCGGAAGCAAATCATCGAGCAACACTTTGATGCGTCTGGCGAAGAGGATTGGAATCCTCGTTACAATGTCGCGCCGACGTAGCCTGTTCCCGTCATTCGTCAACATCCCAAAGAACCTCGCCGCGTTTTCTCGTTGATGCGCTGGGGTTTGATTCCGTCCTGGGCAAAGGTCATGTCCGGCTCTGCCAGGATGATTAATGCAAGGTCGGAAACAGCTCACGTCCTAGCTGCGTTTCGTGAACCAATGAAATTCCGCAGGTGTCTGATTCCGGCCCATGGGTTTTACGAATGGTTGCGGACAGCAACAGCAAAGCAGCCAGTTTGTTTCGAGGTGTGTGATGGCGACTTGTCCGCTTTTGCCGGACTGTCGGAGGGCTGGCGAGATCCCAGCGGTAAATGGATCAAATCCTGCTCAATTCTTACGACCGCGCCGAATGCGCTGATGTCACAAGTTCACGATCGTATGCCTGTGATCTTGAACAAGGACGCATACGAACTGTGGCTGGATCCTGGATTCACGGATGTTGCCGTGCTCTCGCGTCTGCTGAAACCATATGATGCGCGCGACATGCGCTTTTACCCAACCGCGCCAAGGCTTCCCGGGTCGGCGTCTCGATCCCTGAAGCCTTGGCCAATCCCCGCAAGAACTCCTCATACGTCTCGCCCGTGTCCCGGCGTACGATCGAGCGCATCACCGCATTCGCTTCCAAGGTGGTCGCGTCCATGCCCATCCGCTGCCCCTTTAGCAGTCCGCGTTCCGCCAACAACCCCAGCACCCAGGAGAACACTTCGCGATGCGTGTCGATGTCGATCAAGCGCCGGGTCCGCGAGATCGTCGAGTAGTCCGGGGTTCGCTCGTCCAGTCCGATCAGCAGAAACCGTCGCAACGCCAGTGAATCCGCTACCCGCAAGGCGATCCCTCGCTCGCTATCGATTTCTTCGAAATAGCCCACCAGCAGCGTCCGAAAGTAAACTCCTGGCCTCAGCGAGGGTCGCCCCAGTCGCGCATGATAGAAGCGCGCACATAATCCTTCCACAAACTCGTCGAACCCGGCAGCCTCCAGTAACTCGTTCAACCGCTTATAGAAAGGATGCCCAGGCGCTACCGCCAACTCCATGTGCGCGATCCAGATGTCCTCTTGCTTCTCTCCGCCATTCCGCTTGCTCATCGCCATGCGCGCATTCTACGAACGATCCCTGTGGATCACACCATCTTTTCTTTCAGGTACCCAGACTTGCACTACGGGCTGCTAAGCTCAGGTTATCAATGTCGGATTCTCCAGGCTTGCCTACCATAGAACGCGAGGTTGAAGCCGCAAACAATCACTCCCGCCATTGTCAGTGCCGTTGCAGAAGTGTCCGGGTAGACCAGCTTGTTCAGATAGTGGAGCAGGAAACCTCCCTGGTACGGCTCGACGCCCACCTTTTGTTCCAGCCAGTTCTCCAGAAGCGTCAACGGACAAGGCCAGGGCATCAGCTCCGTGAGAATTCCCCAGATCAGGGAAGCGATATGCAACCAGCGAAGGATCGGACGAGATCGCGTGAGCGCGGCCCCGAAGACCACCCACACGATAAATAGCGCATGCAGGAAGAGCACGGCAGTCGCAAGAGCCGAATAGAGATTCGGGGCCACATGCATGATTTGAATTTACTGCAACGCAGTGAACAACCTCTACACCACACGATTACATTCCCTCCCAGGCTCGGAATAGTATTGTTTCGGGAAGATCGTGCGCAAAGTCATTCATTGCGACATGGATGCGTTCTACGCTTCGGTAGAGCAGCGCGACGATCCGCAGCTTCGCGGAAAGCCGGTGATCGTCGCCTGGAAAGGCAACCGCTCGGTTGTGTGCGCCGCTTCCTATGAGGCGAGGGCTTTCGGTGTGCGCTCCGCAATGCCGGCGAAGCGGGCAGAACGCCTGTGTCCAGACGCGATTTTCATTGCTCCGGATTTCACGAGGTATCGGGCGGTATCCAGCGATGTGCGGGAGATCTTCAAGCGCCATACAGATCTGATTGAGCCCTTGTCGCTCGACGAGGCGTACCTCGATGTGACTACGAATAAGACGGGCCTGCCCACCGCAACACTTGTGGCGCGTACCGTCCGTGAGCAGATCCGAAAGGAGTTAAGTCTGACGGCATCCGCCGGTGTGGCGCCTAACAAGTTCCTGGCAAAACTCGCCTCTGACTGGCGGAAACCGGATGGACTCTTTGTGATCCAGCCAGAGGAGGTAGACGCGTTCTTGCTGCCGCTGCCCGTTGGACGACTGCCCGGGGTCGGGAAAGTCAACGAAGAGAAATTAGCCAAGCTCGGAATCAAGATTGTCGGCGAGTTGCGAAATTTGGAGGTGTCGAGACTTGAGCGGGAATTTGGCCGATACGGTGTGCGCCTCTACGAACTTGCGCGAGGGATTGACGAGAACGAGGTCGTACCGGACAGGCCGACGAAGTCTATGTCCGTCGAGGACACGTTTCAAGAAGATGTCCTGCTGGCGGACACTGAACCTATGATCCGCCGCCTGGCAGAGAAGTTATGGTCCGCATCGCGGGAAGAGACGCGAATACCACGAACTATCGTGCTCAAGCTGAAGACGAGGGAGTTCAAGATCCTCACGCGCAGCCACACACCAGCTAATCCACCTCCGTCTTGCGATGAGTTGACGGACATCGCGCTGAAGTTGCGAGATCGAGTGGGCCTTGGCCCACAGCAACGCTTCCGGTTAGTGGGCGTGGGGCTCACTAATTTTCAAGACGCTGGAGACACAGCGACACAATCGGCTCTCTTCGAGTGAAAGCACATCAGTCGGCCGCGACCGCACCCGCCGGCTGCTGCTTCATCATCTCCTGCATCCCTTTCTTCATTTCTTTCGCCGAGGGCTCGGCTTTGTGCGTGCCGACCATCCAGCTATAGCCGTCAGGATCGACCAGGGTGCCGCAGCGGTCACCCCAGAACATGTCCATCACCTGGCCCTGGCTGGTCGCGCCGAGTTTGGTCGCTTTCTCGACGACTTTGTCCACGTTTTCGACATAGAGGTACAAACTAGCCGGCGACGCGCCGATGTTCTTGGCAGTGCGCTTTCCCATGGCGGCATTCTCGGGGCCGAGCATGAGCACTGTGCCGCGCAAGGTGAGTTCCGCATGCATCGGCTTGCCATCGGGGCCGTTCATGATGCCGCGCTTCGCGAAGCCAAACGCCTTCTGGTAAAAGCTGACTGCGGCAGGAATGTCTGCAACGGTGAGCGCTGCCGAGACCGCACCATAGGCCTTCTTATTCAGTGGATCAATCTTCTTCTTTGCCATAGTGCTCCTTTCGTCCGGAGTACATTCTAGCTAAAGCAAGAGAATACCGCATCCTGGAAAGAAATGGCCTGATCCGATCGTCCAGACAACATGAATCTAGAATTGAGCCAGAGGCCCCTGAGATCAGGGGTTTTCGAAGATGCTGCCCCCTGCTGACACCTCAGAATCGTCGAGCAACCTAAATCCTGTTCCGGTTTGCCTGTAATACGACCGAAATAGACCTGACGATCCTGTCGTCGTTATACTCCGGTGTGAACGAGAGCGGGCGATGATGAGAACCTTAATCGTATTCGTGAGCATCACCACGGCTACCACCGCACTGGCAGCCGACCCCACCGCGCAGAAGGTAGATCAGCTGTTTACGGCGTTCGCCACGCCTGGTTCTCCCGGGTGCTCAGTCGGGGTCATCCGCAACGGCAACTTCGTCTACAAGCGGTCCTTCGGCTACGCGAGCCTGGAACTGGGCGTTCCGCTGACGCCGGAGTCGGTCTTCTACATAGCGTCGGTATCGAAGCAATTTACGGCAGCGAGCGTGGTACTGGCGGCGGAACAGGGCTATCTCTCACTGGACGACGACATCCGCAAGTACCTTCCGGAGCTTCCGGATTACGGCCATCCCGTTACGCTCCGCCAGATGCTGCACCATACGAGCGGGTTTCGCGACTTTTTCGATATCATCGCTCTTTCCGGGGGCAATCCCGCGGAGATTGCTCCGGCCGACATTCTTAAGGTCATCGCACGGCAAAAAGGATTGAATAACGTTCCCGGGGCGGAGTGGAACTACAGCAATTCAAATTACTTTCTCCTCGCCGAAGTGGTCCAGCGCGCGACCGGGAAGTCCCTTGCCCGGTTTGCCGCAGAAAATATCTTCGAGCCACTTGGGATGAAACACACACTATTCTTCGATGACAATACGCTGGTCGTCCCGAACCGCGTCGCCGCCTACGATCCAGGCAAGAATGGCAAATTCCTGGTCGACTGGTCTACCAGTTACGACCTCGTCGGAGGCGGCGGTCTGATGAGCACCGTTGACGACCTACTCCTTTGGGACCGAAATTTCTCTGCAAATAAACTGGGCAAGGGCACGTTAGTGCAGCAACTCGAAAGCCATGGCCTTCTCAACAATGGCAATTACATCAACTATGCCATGGGCCTCACTCTGGGCGAGTACCGCGGCCAGGCGACGGCCGAGCATAACGGCGCAAATTTCGGCTATCGCAGCGAGTACCTGCGTTTCCCCCACCAGCAATTCAGCGTTATCGTGCTTTGCAATCTCTCCAGTGCGAGTCCCGTGAATCTAGCCCATCGGGTCGCTGACCTGTACTTGGAGGGAGATCTGGCACCGGGTGGCGCCCCTCGCGTTTCATCAGAACTGCCAGGGCCCGAGGCATTCGCGGGCACCTACGTCGACCCTCGCACAAAGACGATCTACAAGTTCACTGTCGAAGGTGGAAATCTGGTGGGCTGGGGAGAAGCGCTACAGCGCGTAGCCGCCAACCAGTATTACGATCTGCAAGGCGACGTCATGACTTTCGCCAGCAAGAATGGCGTCATGCACCTTTCCCTTCCGATTCCCGGCCAACTATACTTCTCCGGTGACCGGTCACAGCCGCTCCAGCCCAGTGCAGCCGAGCTAAGCAGATTCACGGGCAACTTTCTCTCTGAAGAGCTCGACACCACGTATACCTTATCAGTCGAGGGCGGGCACCTGACGGTGAAGGTTCCCAACAACCCGCCGATCCCGCTTAATGCTGCCAGTCCCGATGAGTTCTACTCCAGCGATCTCGGAGATCTTGTTTTCCATGGCGATGTCGGCCATCATCTCTCCGCATTCACTCTGTCTACTCAGACGTCCCGTGGAATCATCTTCAAGAGGCTGAATTGAACGGATCACACGCTCGGCCAACGCGACGTCGGTTCAGCTGTTGTAAACAGCTCGCGATGGAAGTAGTTGCTCACCCATGACTGCACGTTCCTGCTCGCGAACTGGACGTTATCCTCGGCAACGCGGAATTTGCTGGGACCGTCTGCAGGAGGGCCAAATGCGGACATTCGAAACGCTGGTCCGTCAGATCCATGGACGATCGGAATTCAACTGGTGGAATGTGGTGCGTGGGAGGGGCGGCGCTGTTCTCCTGTTGCGAAGGCTCGTTTGCTACCGAAGGGAAGAGTGAGGGACAGAAGAAAGCTTAGCCCGAAAAAGGATGGCGTGACCAGGAGGATCCGGACCGGCTCCATCAGTCACCTGTCATTGAGATACTCTGCCGAGAGGAATGGGATGCGTGATTGAGGATTTTGGGAACAGAACGAGGAACCTGTTGGGAACAGACTACCCCAAGGGTGGAACACCGTGGTGCAAAGCATGGGTAAATCAATGAGGAGTAAAGACGGGAGGTTATCGTTTGCGGCTCATAACCCAAACGTCGGTTTTCGAGCATGGCGCAACACTGGTCGCGGTGTGCCATTGTTGTGCCGCGTGCTACGTTCGAATTCTTGCAACTCCAAGAATTTGCGAATGGCGCCAAAGCCACTTCCGTGCGGGCTGGTTACCGGCGAGTCATTGATGTCAGTGGCGATTGTAGTCGAGAACGCCTTCAGGGCCTAACGGCGGATCAGTCGTCCAGCTCGATGTCATCGCCTGCTTGCGAACGGCAATTTGCAGCACCCACTCTGCTGGTACTGAATAGTGTTCGTGCAACGCCCCACGAACCGTCAAGTTTTCGCAAGCCCATGGTCAAGTCGTCCCGGCGACATTCGAGCTCGAGCCCTGACAGGCAAATCCCCTACGCCGTAGCTTCCGCTTTTGTCACAATTTTGCTCTGAGCGTCGTTTTAGGTGTGTGAAACCGGGAAAGCAGGCATTATCTTGGGAACTACGCAGGTACTGAGTCGCTCCATGACAGGACGCGAACGCTCATCGGAGCGTTGGGACGAAGCTGAGTTCCGGGGTGTGTTTCTCCAGCACTACTCCCGGATCGTTGCGATATTGATACGCCTGCTGGGCGATCGTTCACGCGCCGAAGAAATGGCAAATGATGCATTCTGGCGTCTTTACCGTCAGCCTGCTCTGCAAGTCGATGGCAACATCGGCGGATGGCTGTATCGCACCGCCACGAACCTAGGAATCGATGCGCTGCGCGCTTCTGGCCGACGCCGTCAATACGAAGAAGCTGCCGGTGGATCCAGAGACGAGGGCAAGATTAACAGTCCGCTAGAGGACTTGCTGCGTGAAGAGAAATGTCATCGAGTGCGTGCCGTCTTGTCGTCGATTAAACCGGTTCAGGCGCAGCTGTTGATTTTGCGCAGCTCGGGCCTGTCCTACAAGGAACTTGCAGACGCCCTCAATGTAAAGATGAACAGCATTGGCACTATGTTGAATCGTGCCGAGGAAGAATTTCGTAACCGTTACCTCGCAACGCACCCGAACGAGGAGGAACTATGACCTGCATTCATGATGGAAATCTCCGGCTCTATCTGGATGGTGGACTGGCCGGCGCCGAGCTCGCCGAGGTCACGGAGCACCTCGCTTCTTGCGCGGACTGCCTCGCCCGTTTGGAAAAAGTGCGGGCTGCGAGGGCGCAGACTGAGGCGGTGTTGGCGACGCTGGCCCCCGCCGCGGACGATGTCGCGATCAATCCCACGATGGCCTATGCCCAATTCACTAGTCAATTTGCGGCCGATCGTGAGCCGAAGACGTGGATCAACCGGCTACTCCCTCCACGCTGGCGTCCAGTCTGGGGATTGGCGGCGGTCGCACTGATTGTCGCAGTTTTGGTGAGCGTCAACCCGGTTGGTGTCTGGGCGCAGCGGGTTTTGGCCATGCTGCGGGTTCAGAAGATTCGGGTGGTTACGATTGATCCCACCACTCTGATGTCCAGCTCCGAACCTAACTCGCGTCCCTATAGGCTTTTCAATCAGTTTGTCGCGGACAACGTTGTGGTCACCATGGATCCCGGCAAACCTGAGGTCGTTTCAAGCCTGACAACAGCAGCCCAGTTGGCGGGATACCCGGTCCGCATGATCGGTAGCCTGGGAGCGCCTCACAGCATTGACGTCAATGGTGAAACCGCGTTCCAGATGACCATCAATCGTGATCGTGCGACGACTCTGCTGGACGAGATTGGTCGTTCTGACATCCACATTCCCGAGTCGGCCGATGGCGCATTGATCGCTGTTCACATTCCGAAGACAGTCATTTCGATGTATGGGGACTGTCCAATCCGGCAGCGACATGTGAGCCACAATTCGCAGTCCCAGGCTGAGGTTTTGGCCGAGCGCAAGATGGAACGGATGGCAAACATAAAGGACACAAATTGCACCTATCTTATTCAGGCCCCCAGCCCGACAGTGAGCGTTCCTCCCGATCTCAACATGTCGGATATTGCTGAAGCGGCGTTGGAACTAGCAGGCATGACTCCAGCGGAAGCCCGGTCACTCTGCCAAACCGTGGACTGGTCATCCACTTTGGTGGTCCCGATCCCGCGCAATTCCAGCTCCTCTGAGACGGTAACCGTGGACGGAGTGGAGGGCACCTTGATCACGGAAACGCTCTCGCAGGGAAATCGGTATAGTCTGTTGTGGATCAAGAATGGTGTGATCCATTCTCTGGCCGGTCACGGCAACTCGTCCGATGCTTTGAATCTGGCCGCCTCGCTGCGTTGATCAGTCGATAGATGGAGATGACCCGATCTTCCGACTTTGCCATACGAACCCGTGGGCTGCGCAAGGTCTTCAGCGGCAAAGTGGCAGTGCGAAACCTCACCCTCGATGTTGCCCGGGGTGAGGTTTTCGGTTTCTTAGGGCCAAATGGGGCCGGCAAAAGTACGTCGGTGAAAATGCTGCTGGGTCTGGTATTTCCCACGAGCGGCGAAGCCGAGATTCTTGGTCGCCCAGTCGGCGACGTCAAGACACGCAGCAAAGTTGGTTTTCTTCCCGAACATTTCCGTTTCTACGATTGGCTCACCCCTACGGAGCTTCTCAAACTGCACGGTCGGCTTTATGGCATGTCGCCTGCAAAACTGCGCGAGCGTGCCCCCGTTTTGCTTGACTTGGTGGGGCTTACGCCGCACAGCAACAAACGTCTGCGCGATTTTTCCAAGGGCATGTTACAGCGCATTGGGCTCGCACAGGCCCTCTTGAATGAACCCGACTTGATCTTCCTCGACGAGCCAACGTCGGGCCTGGATCCGGTAGGCCGCCGCCTGGTTCGCGACATCATTAAAGCACAGCGCGATCGCGGGGCCACCGTCCTACTGAACTCTCACCTGCTTGGAGAGGTCGAAGTGACCTGCAACCGCGTCGCTTTTATCAAGGACGGTGAGGTGGTGGAGACTCGACAACTCAATGACGATATCGAGGACCAAACTAGGGTGTCTATAAGGGCGGCCCATGTGACTGCAGAGGTTGCTCGTGGTCTGTCACGGTGGGGTCAGTCCGTCTGCACGAACGGTGAGCGAATGACACTCTCTGTCTCATCCGGTGCGGCGGTGCCTGAGATCGTGCACTATCTGGTCGCAAATGGCGCGGAAATTTATGAGGTCACTCCCCGACGACTTTCCCTCGAAGAACGTTTTCTCGAAATCGTTGGGGGTGATGGAGGACTGTGATGGGCATCTGGATCATGGCTGGGGTGACATTGCGTGAAGCAGCGCGCAAGAAAATGCTATGGATGGCACTCGCCGCCGGGGGCGCCTTCCTCATCCTGTTTGGGACGGGCCTCCATTTTCAGGCCAAAGATTTTGCCGCGCACGGTATGAGCCCAGTCTTGCGGCGGGAAATCTCCTTCACTATGGTGACCATTGGCCTCTACGCCGTCGACCTGCTGGCAGTGTTGATGACTATCCTCACCTCTATCGACACCCTGTCTGGCGAAATCGCCTCTGGGACGATCCAGGCGATCGCGACCAAGCCAGTTCCACGTTGGCAATTGCTCCTAGGCAAATGGCTTGGCTTCTGCGGCATGCTGAGCGGGTACATTGCAATCATGGTGGGCGGTGTGAACGCAGTAACCTATGTCATGGCGGGTGTCACCGCACGTCATCTCGCACGAGGTCTCTCACTGATGTGGATGGAGAGCATAGTGTTGCTCTCGGCTACTTTTGCGTTTGCAACCTACTTTTCAACGCTGACCACGGGCGTACTCACACTCGGGCTGCACGGGCTCGCATTTCTCGGTGGCTGGATCGAGCAGTTTGGAGCGATGACCCAGACGTCGCGCGCAGTCAATGTTGGGGTCATTGCAAGTATTCTGATGCCCAGCGAAGCCCTCTGGCGCCGCGCCGCCTTCGAAATGCAATCGCCGCTGGCGAATGCAATGCGCATCTCCCCGTTTAGCACCCTTTCGATTCCGAGCATGGCCATGGTCTTCTATGCACTGCTGTACTTGGCAGCCGCGCTTACTGTCGCCATACGCCGTTTCTCTCAACGTGATCTATGAAGTTGGGAGGCTTGAATCCCCTTTGCCCGACGTTGATAAGGGGAGCCAACGCAAACGTAAATGTTTTGCTCAGAACGCGTTAGAGCCCGTACCGGGTAAGCGGTTGAGAATCAGGTGACGATGCATCGAAATCGAACTCGGACGACATCAAAACCGGAATGTCCCGCTTGTTCCGGGAGCAGCATGGAAGAGACCTACTTGCTGGCCATGCGATGTCCGGTGTGCAGGGGGCGTGACTCTCATCCGGGCTTTCGTACGAAACTTGAGAACCTGGTCGGTGATGCTAAGGGAGAAGGCCCAAGCGGAGGCCCCGCGAGGCCGACAGTACCGATGTGCAAAGCAGGGGCGGGCTGCTCCGTAGTAGCGATGAGACGGGGTAATTCTCGTGGAGCGAAGGGGGCGGGTCACCAAGTCGGGGTCGATATGGGTCAACTGACAACAGGAGGAACCCGATGGTCCCGGCGGACGGCGCCAGCCTTCCGCAGGTGGCACGAGCCGTGTGACCGGAGACGGTCAAGCACGGATCTGTGAGAGGCTCGGCGCGAAATTCCCCGGGGCCTACTCGGCGACGGGAAACGGGACGGCGCTTCGCCGTCAGCACCCGCTCTCGTCCTCGACTCTACAACCCTCTTACGCCGGATTCTTGGAGTTGAACCGAGAGGTCCGTGGAAAATGCTACCGAGTAATTCAGCATCAGCCGGGTATCCCGGGTCCGGGGTCTCCGACAATCGAATGCTGCCGCGTTGGAAGGTCGCCTCAGGTCAAATGCCAAAACCGTGATGTCTGCCCGCCGGTTTTGAAGATCACACGGTGGGTTCTGATCGGTTCTGAAAATCCTCTACTCTACTCGATTCTTTGACCGCTCTCCAGGAACGGGGTTCTGACGGGTTCTGATCGACTTTGATCCGTTATGAGCGTGGAACTATCGCGTTTTTATCACAGCTGGCTTGCAGGTCCCAGGGGGCGAAGGGACAAGATTGAGAGCCCAAACTTCCTAGAAGCCGACTCCTGGCACTTCCGGCATGTCCGTCATCCGATTCCAAGCTCGGCTAGGCCCGGGTCCACACTTCGACTATCACTGTGATGTAATCGCATCTGATGCTAAGCGTCTGCGATTCTGGAGCCGGCTTCGTCGCGCTCCCACGCCTCTGCGGCCTCACTCTCAGGAACCGGTCGGACGTCCGGATTCTGCATGATCACGCGCGCACAGGTGTTCCATCGCAAAATAGCATCGTCGTTCCCGGGCATCGCAAAATTCATGGCCTTCTCATAGTGATCCATTGCTTCCCGCAGCGCATGATATGCGGATGCGCCGACTCCGATGCCGCCGTGGCGAATGCGCGCATTTCCGAAACGCTCCCAGACGATGCCCTGGTAGTAGGCGCGCTCGTAGTCGCCCTTGATCTGTGCAAGAACCTCTTGTGCGGCTTTCACATGCACATCAGAATCGAATTGGTCGGTTCGCGCGAGCAGAAGCGAAATCAGCGCCTGCTGGTGATTTGGCGCGATGGCCAGAATATCGAGGCAAATACTTTCCGCCAGGCTGGGTTCATTCAATAGTCTGTAGCGCTCGACCTTCGCTAGCGCTTCGGGGATACTCTGCTCGGAAATGGATTTCAGTTCGAAACGCATAACCTCTCCTATCTTTTCGAATTGCTGAATACGCGGAACAGTTTCGACAGCGGATCGAAGAAGCGGTCCACGACGCGTTCCTTGAGCGGGATGATGGCGTTGTCGGTGATCGTGATGCTTTCAGGGCAAACTTTGGTGCAGCACTTGGTGATGTTGCAGAGACCGACGCCGAATTGCTCTCTCAAATCTTCCACGCGATCTCCCACGTCCAACGGATGCATTTCGAGCGCGGCCGCATACACCAGAAATCGCGGACCGATGAATTGCTCGTGCATGTGATGGTCGCGCAAGACGTGGCAGACATCCTGACAGAGATAGCACTCGATGCACTTTCGAAACTCCTGCACCCGTTCGACAT
>Ga0307479_10000696_pt1 | contig 30604 bp, 25 predicted proteins | sample atmos_gasesECM4C_FD_203743 | JGI IMG/M metagenome (GOLD analysis project Ga0307479, IMG submission 203743) | Hardwood forest soil microbial communities from Morgan-Monroe State Forest, Indiana, United States - atmos_gasesECM4C_515 | ecosystem: Environmental > Terrestrial > Soil > Temperate...
CCCAGCCACACCACCAGCAGCCCCAGCAAAACAAAAATAATTTCGATCACCAGTCGAAGAAGCCGCTGAGGGGTGAGCATCACGATTTACCACATAGGAAAAGATTTAGGACCCGCAAAGATTCGAGCTATACCGCACACGATTCGAGCTACGCCGCAATCCGCTCGATTCGCACCTTCTTCAAGGTAATCGGAGTCCTTGGCCGGTCGCCGGCATCGCGCGGTGCGTTGGAAATCTTGTCCGCGACGTCTTGTCCTTCCACCACCTCGCCAAATATTGTGTGCTTGTTGTCCAGCCACGGAGTCGGCGCCACAGTAATAAAAAATTGGCTGCCGTTGGTGCCCGGCCCGGCGTTGGCCATCGATAGTTTTCCCGCCTTCGAATGCTTCAATGAAGGATGAAACTCGTCGGCAAATTTGTAACCCGGTCCACCGCGTCCGGTACCCTCGGGGCAACCGCCTTGAATCATGAATTGTGGGATCACCCGGTGAAAAGTCAGCCCATCGTAAAAATTCCGTTTTTCTTTCTTTCCAGTCTTCTCGTTGGTAAATTCCTTGGTTCCTTCCGCCAGCCCGATAAAATTCTCGACCGTCTTCGGCGCTTCTTTTTCCAGCAAACGAATCACAATCTCGCCCTGCGAGGTCTCAAAAATTGCGTATGTTCCTGCCGCTCTGCTCATCAGTTTTTTCTCCCAAGTACGTATTTTATCGTACACGACCCTCGCTCGGCCACGCCACCATCTAACACCTGTAATGCCGCCATCCACCATCACATACGTCTGTTACAAACGCCATCGTGACGCATCTACTGGCTCATCAGTTCCTGCCCCACACGGAAAGGAAAGGCCAGATGCAATACGCAATTTTTGGAGCCACTGGATCCGTGGGAAAAGCCCTGCGGTTGAGTTAGCAAAAAAAGGCTCCACTTTTCGAGTAGTAGGACGGTCTCAAGGCAGCCTGCGCCGCCACTTCCGCGCCTTCGAACCGCTTGTCGAATACTGTGTAGCCGACCTCGCAGACTCGCTGGCTGCCGCTCGGGCCGCGGCGCAAGTGGACACTATTTTTTATACCGTGGGTGTCCCCTACACTCAGTTCCAGCTGCATCCGAAGCTGACCAGGATCGCGCTGGAAGCCGCAACCGCGGCCCGCGTTTCACGTTTCGTCCACGTCAGCACCGTTTACCCCTACGGCATTCCGCAGGCCGACCTCGTTAGCGAATCCCATCCGCGCAATCCAGTTGCCTTCAAAGGCAAGATGCGCAAGGAGCAGGAAGACTTGGTGCTGGCCGCTGATACACGCGCAGCAATGCGCACCACTATTCTGCGCCCGCCGGATTTTTACGGGCCGGACGCGGAACTGAGTTATACACGCTCGATATTCGTCGCCGCGGTAAAAGGAGGGACCGCCAATGTGATCGGCCCGGTCGACACTCCGCATGAATTCATCTTCGTTCCCGACTTGGCGGAAACTCTCATCGCACTTTCAGAAAAACCAGAAGCGTACGGCCAGGCTTGGAACGTGGCGGGCCCCGGCCTCATCAGTACCCGCCAATTCGCCAATCTCGTTTTCGGCGCCGTTCATCAAAAGCCGCGCATTCGCGCCGCGGGCAAACTCGTGTTGCGTGTGATGAGTCTTTTCAACCCATTCATGCGTGAAGTGCTCGAGATGCATTATCTCTGGACCACGCCCGTCAAACTGGACGACCGCCGTTTGCGTAAGTTGCTCCCAAATCTCAAAAAGACGCCGTACGCGGAAGGCATTGAAGCCACTATCAAAGCCATGAAGGCAGCCTGACTTGTAAGCGAAAAAAACTTTTTGACTTCAGGCATCCCACCTCTCGACTCGCAAAATGTCTCTCTCCGCTACCAGCCTTGCCGCTTCCGCAACTCCGTAATATGCGCGACGTGATGCCGCCCATGCCATTCGTAAACAAACAACAACCAATCAATCGTCCGTTCACCATTTTCCGGGTGCACCAGTGCACGCGAAAAATCTTCCGTCTTCAGCGATCGCCACACCCTGTCCCATCGCTCGTGTAGAGCCTCCAATAGCCTCTGCGACGCCTCGATCGGCGCGCCCTTCGAATCCGCCAACTCCGCCCACGCGCTTTCCTCGTACGGCTTTATCGTCGGCTTAACCTCCGTCAGCGCCAGCTTCAATCGCACGTATGCATTCATGTGGCTGTCCGGCACATGATGGACAACCTGCCTCACCGTCCACCCGCCTTCGCGGTACGGCGTGTCCAGTTGCGCGTCATTCAACCCTCGCACCGCCTCTCGCAAATTCTTCGGCGTTGCGGCTATCGATTCGATGGCCTGCAGCCGTCTCGCGGCGGTAATCTCCCTCGGCATTTCCATCTTTCCAATCGGGTATCGGGGATCCATCGGCTATCTCCTTCGTAAATCCCAGCGAGCAGTCTGCCCGCTGCAGTTCCTCGCTCACTTTGCCAAACTATCGGTTCCGCGTTGCAAACCTGCCCAGCCACCAGCGCGTAAAACACCATCCAATTTGGCTCTGCATCGCCTCAACATCAATCCCTCAGGTACAATGAACCGCTTTGCGCCATTGTATCCGCCGGGCACGTGCGAGAATCAAATAGGAGCAATGAAAATGTATAACGTAGTCATCATCGGCAGCGGCTGCGCCGGCCTCACCGCCGCAATATACGCCGCGCGCGCCAATTTGAAGCCCTTGGTCATCGACGGTCATGAACCGGGAGGACAGCTCACCCTCACCACCATGGTCGAAAATTTCCCTGGCTTCCCCGACGGCATCCTGGGCCACGAGCTCATCGAAAATATGCGCAAACAAGCGCAAAGATTCGGCGCGGAATTCAACGCAGGCATCGTCACCGATGTCGATCTTTCCGAACGCCCGTTCACCGTCACCGCTGGCAATGATGTGTACCAGACAAAAACCCTCATCATCGCCGCCGGAGCCTCCGCGCGCTTGCTCGGCCTTCCTGAAGAGCGCCCCTTGCTCGGCAGCGGTGTCTCCACCTGCGCCACTTGCGACGGCTTCTTTTTTCGTAACAAAGCCATCGCCGTCGTTGGCGGCGGCGACACCGCCATGGAGGAAGCCAGCTTCCTCACCCGTTACGCCTCCAAACTGTATCTGATTCATCGCCGCAACGAATTTCGCGCTTCGAAAATTATGCTCGATCGTGCCAGGGCCAACGAAAAAATTGAATTCGTCACGCCTGCGGTCGTCGAGCGAATTCTCGCCGACAGTGCCGGCGTGGAAGGCGTTCGCTTACGCAATCCTGACAGCGGCGAAACGCGCGAGCTCGAAGTTCACGGCGTGTTCGTTGCCATCGGCCACGATCCCAACACCGCCGCCTTTCGCGGCCAGCTTCCCACCGACGCCAATGGCTACCTGCTCTCCACCAACGGCAGCAAGACCAGCATTCCCGGTGTTTTCGTCGCCGGTGACGTGCAGGATCATCGTTATCGCCAGGCTGTCACCGCTGCGGGCTCCGGTTGCATGGCCGCCATGGACGCCGAAAAGTTCCTGGAAGGGCACAAGTAATCACCACAAACTAGTTTCCTCCCTCGCGCGCTGCCATAATTGACTGGCATGCTTGGCGCGGGCCTCCTAAAACTTTCCGAAAGCAAATCTTTTGCGCATTGGGTCGTTTCCAACGGCCGCACCCGCCGTATGGCCCACCGTTTTGTTCCCGGCGAAACTCTTGACGAAGCCATCGCCGCTGCTCGCGAATGCAACAACCTCGGCATGTTCGCCAGCCTCGACTATTTAGGCGAAAATGTTTCCACCAAGGAAGATGCGCAACGCGCTTGCAACGCCTACCTCGAAATTTTCGACCGCATCACCCACGAAAGACTGTACGCCAACGTCTCCTGCAAGCTCACCCAGCTCGGCCTCGACCTCAGCGTGGAATTCTGCGAAAGCCTGGTCGCTTCCATCGTGGAGCGCGCCGCAAGCTATGACAATTTTCTGCGCGTGGATATGGAAGGCTCGGCCTACACCCAGCGCACCGTTGAACTGGTGAAGCGCGTGCGCTCGCAAAATCCCGCCATCGGCACGGTAATTCAATCCTATCTATATAGCAGTGATGCCGACATCGCCGATCTTCTGGCCTATGGCTGCCGCATCCGCCTTTGCAAAGGCGCCTACAAAGAACCCCCCGACCTGGCCTTCCCCAAAAAGAAAGATGTCGACGCCAATTATGTCCGCTTGATGCAAATGCTCCTGCCCAGCGGCTTCTATCACGGCATCGCCACCCACGATCCCGCCATGATCGCCGCTACCATCCGCTTCGCCGCCGCCAAACAAATCACCAAAGATGATTTTGAGTTCCAGATGCTCTACGGCGTGCGCACCGACTTGCAGCGCCGTCTCGTCAAAGACGGCTATCGCCTGCGCATCTACATCCCCTACGGCCGCGACTGGTTCCCCTACTTCATGCGCCGCCTGGCCGAACGCCCCGCCAACGTAGCCTTCTTCGCCCGCAACCTCCTCCGCCGCTCTTAGCCGCGTCTTCGTGCTTAGTCGCGCGCATATCATTTATTCCTTAGCCCTATGCCCATGATCAACCCGCACCAAAACACTTGATCGCAGAAGAGCAGTGATCCGTGACAGTTCAGCTTGTTTCAAGACGCCGATTTCCTATCTAGGTGGGCGAAGCTTTCGTTGTAGGATGTCTCTGATTTTAGCCTGAGGTCCGCCATTGCTACTCATTTCCGAGAATCGATGAAAGCACCGAACAACTTTCAGAGGACTGTTTTAGACGTTCAAGGCTTCCGCTTCGACGCTCTGACAGAGGGTCCTCCAGATGGCGAGCTCGTGTTGTTTCTACATGGCTTTCCTGAGTTTGCGGATGCGTGGCTTGATGTCATGCACCCGATCGCGAAATCAGGTTTCCGCACTGTAGCCGTAGATCAACGTGGCTATTCTCCGGGTGCCCGTCCGCAAGACGTGAAGAATTACGCGATCGAGCAGCTCATCTCGGACGTTCAATGTTTCGTTAACGCCTTGGGTCGCCGGCGCTTTCACCTTGTTGGTCACGATTGGGGCGCTTTCTTGGCATGGGAATTTGCTGCCAGACACCCAGATCGCCTTCAATCGTTGAGCGCCTTATCCACCCCGCATCCAGACGCGTTCTTGAATGCGATTGAAGCTGACGAGGATCAGAAGCAGCGTTCGAGGTACATCGCTATTTTCCGAATGCCCGGCGGAGTGGCTGAAAGTTTATTTGAAGCCGATGACTATCAGCGCCTTCGAGGCGTTTACCAAGGAAAGCTTTCTGAATCAGCAATGAGTGAGAACATCCGCCGGCTTGCAGAACCCGGCGCCCTCAGTTCGGCCCTAAACTGGTATCGTGCCATGCATCTCGAAGCCCGCATCGGAAAGATTAGAGTGCCAACCCTCTACATCTGGGGCTCGCAGGATCTTGCCCTTGGCAAAACCGCAGCGATCGAGACAGCAAAATACGTGACCGGGCCCTACCGTTTTGAAAGACTCGAAGGAAAATCCCATTGGCTTCTCGAGGAAGTCCCCGACCAAGTTTCGGCGTTAGTGGTGGAACACATCCGCGGCAATCTCGCTCGTTAGAATAGCCGCCCGATATATTGGATGTGTATTAGTCCCACGTGGATATTCTAATGTAGGATTTTGCGAGACGAAATGAACGACGCGTGGAATAGTGTTGACTAGCTATAATTTCGTTTAATGCGACCCGACGAAGAAATCATCAAGCGATGGAGCAGTTCCGCGCCGTTCTGGGAGAAGCACCGCAACGTCATCCGCGGAATGTTCGCGCCCATCACGCAAGTTCTGATCGAGGATGCGGGAATCGGTACTGAGGACTCGGTTCTCGATGTTGCCACCGGGCCTGGTGAGCCGGCATTGAGCATAGCGGCCTTGGCAGGCCCCAAAGGCAAGGTCTTCGGCGTTGACGCGATTCAGGGAATGGTGCAAGCCGCGCGCGCTGAGGCCCAACGTCTCGGCCTAAAGAACGCGAAATTTGATGTGGCCTTCGCAGACGATCTGCCCTTCGCCGCCGGTACTTTCGACGCCGTAATCAGCCGTTTTGGCGTGATGTTCTTTCCCTCTCCGGTGGACGGCGTCCGCGAGATGTTGCGCGTGCTAAAGCCAGGACGGAAGCTGGCTTTGGCGGTTTGGCATTTCGCCGAAAAAAATCCTTTCCACTTTGCGTTGTCACGCGTCATGGATCGTTATGTCGATTCGCCTCCACTTGACCCGGAAGCCCCGGACGCATTTCGTTTTGCGCCTCTCGGCAAGTTAATGGAAGTTTTTTCCGAGGCCGGCGCCGTGGCGCGATCTGAGCGGCTGCTACAGTTCAAAATAGAAGCGCCCGTCTCCGTCGAAGACTTCTGGAATCTGCGACGCGAGATGTCCGAAAAGTTGAACGAAAAATTCGAAATGCTTGCAGAAGAGCAGAAGCCCAAAGTGAAGCAGGAGATGCACTCTTCTCTTGCGGAGTACTCCATCGGCAACGCGATGAGTTTTCCGGCTGAGGTTCTAATCGTGAGCGGGACCAAGAGCAGCCCCGCCTAATACCTGATCGGCCCCCCAACTACTTCCACATCACATCGCCGTTGCATAATTCGAAATGCATTCAACTTCAATAATTTATTTGCAGCGACCACTCTCTCGTCGCGCCCGGCACCGTCAGCGTCACCGCATGCATTTGATTGTCGTAACGAAAATCGCTGGTAGCCTGATTTCCAATGCGCACTTGTTTCGGACCTGACGCAACTCCGTACACCGTGACCTCTGCATTTTTCCACCACGGTTGGAATGCGCTGTTCTCCACTTTACTGCTCACCGTCACGGAATTTCCCGCCACCTGGCAGCTATATTGAATGCGCAGAAATTCGTTCTTCTGATACGCGTAGGAATGTCCATCATCCATGTACAACGACCCGCTGCAATCATCGCCAGGATATACCCGCAGTTTTAACCCGCCAGCCGGAGTCTCCGACGTGCTCTGCACCACGGACTGCATAGGCACAATGGCTCCGGCGCGAACGTACAGTGGCAGCTCGTCTAATTGCGGATGCAACACGAGATGCGCAGCCTGGCCCGCCACTTTAGTGCTGGTCCAAAAGTCGTACCATTCCCCCGGCGGCAGATGAAAATCTTTGGCATCCAGCATTTCCGTGTCCACGGGAGCCACAAACAAATCGCCGCCAAACAGAAAATTGTGATCGTCGCCCTCCATCTTCGCTTGCGGATACTCGACAAACAGCGGCCGCATGAAAGGCAACCCTGTGCGCGTCATTTCTTCGATGCCGGTATAAATATATGGCAGCAACTGGTAGCGCAGTTCAATGTAATGTCGGCGAATCATTTCCTGCTCCGGTCCGTGCACCCACGGCTCCTGATCGCCTGTGCCTTTCCCGGTGTGGTCGCGATAAATGGGATTGAACGCGCCCACTTCGATCCAGCGCGTCAACAAATCCGCAGGTGGCGTTCCCGCGAATCCGCCGATGTCGTCGCCCACCAGTGAATACCCGCAAATTCCCATGCTCAACAGCATCGGCGTGCTCATCGACAAATGGTTCCACGTGCTACTGTTGTCTCCCGTCCACGTCGCCGCATATCGCTGTGTTCCGGAGTACGCCGCGCGCGTTAACACAAAAGGCCGCTCGTCAGGCTGCAACTTACGTAACCCGTCATCGGTGGCGCGCACGTTTTCCATTCCATACACATTGTGAATTGCGCGGTGGTCGCGCGAGCTTCCGTCATCCAGGCGGTGCCGCACGTCCAGCGGCATGGTCTTGTCCGCTCGCTCAAACACCGACGGCTCGTTCATGTCGTTCCAGAAACCCGCCACGCCCATGCCCACAAAATCTGTATACAGCTCGCCCCACCAGTCCCGAGCTTTCGTAAGCGTAAAATCCGGGAACACGCTATCGCCTGGCCACACCTTGCCGACAAAAGGGCTGCCGTCGGGATTTTTAACGAAGACGTCCCGTTGCATTCCGGTTGCGTACGGCGCGTAAGCGGGGTTCGGATCTTTCTTGATGTGCAGGTCCGTGATCAGCACGGTGTGCACGCCCTGCGAGCGGAAATCAGAAATCATTTTTTCAAACGTTGGAAAATATTGCCGGTTTACCGTGAACGGCGCATATCCCTGCTGGTAGTCAATATCGAAATAAATGGCGTCCAGCGGAATTTTCTTTTGCCGGTAAGTCGCGACAATCTCGCGCCCTCGCGCCTCCGGATAATAACTGTAGCGGCTTTGCTGGAATCCTAAGGTCCAAAGCGGAGGCAACGCAGCGCGTCCCACTAGCGCGGTGTAATTCTCGATAATCTTCTTCGGCGTTGGGCCCAAAAAAAAATAATAGTTCAGCTCACCGCCCACCGCCCCGAACGAAAAGTAATCCGCCGACTCTTTTCCGAAATCGAAGCTGCTGCGATAGGTGTTATCGAAAAACAACCCGTACGCCGCGCCATTGCGCAGCCCGATAAAAAACGGAATGGTCTTATATAAAGGATCACTCGACTCCTGCCAGCCAAACTCATCGGTGTTCCACATGGTAAAAGAACGGTTCCGCCGATTCATGCGGCCGGCTTTGTCGCCCAGGCCGAAGTAATTTTCATCCCCAGGCATGTGCTTCCAGACGTGCACGCTCTCGCCATCCCACGCCATGGGCAGCGTTGCTTGGTCCTCGAGGATCGCAGCGCCGGTTGAATCCACAAAATTGATGAGCAGCGGCGACTTGATCACAACCACAGTCACGTCGCCCGCATTGATGCGTACTTCTTTCGGTCCATCTTGAACTTTTACCGCGGGAGGTTGTGGCGCCTGAATCACGGCCCAGGAAAAGTCCTCCGGGAATTTTCCTTGTGGCGCCACTCGCACACGCACGATGCCGTCGCGAAAAGCAGTGACGCGAACTTTCGCGGCGCCCGCCGTCAGCTCCACTCCTTCCGGTAACACTTCGACGTGTTGCACATTGCCAAGATGGTGCCAACCCTGGGCGTTGTTCCTCGTGCAAAAAATCGCACACAACAAGAATCCCACCACGGCACGTCGCGCAAAGGCTGGCATAGAAAACTCTCCAGAAGGAATCGAATACGGAAAAAGTGTTTGTGTTTGCTTAGCGATATGTTTCAAGCAGCTAACCACTGTTCAAAAAATGCAGACGCTTTGGCGCCTTCAATGCGCCGGCGCACCGCGTCCATCACCCGGCAACGAACAATCCCGCCACTAGCGTAAAAACCGAGCCAGTAAGGCAAGTGCACCATCTCCGGCTTGCGGGAAAAATTTAACGACGCCTCGCGCACTTTGAAAAAACCTTGCTGAAAAACAACCCGCAACGCTTTTTCGCGCAACAACTCGTCGGCTACGGTCGTTGACAAGGATGGCTCGACGCGGTTACGCGTGTCTGTCGTTACTAATTGCTGCCGGCTCGGCAATTGCCGAAACTCAAACAGATCGAGCGAACCGTCTACCACGTCCATCGCGAACAAACGCGTCTGCGGCGCTCGGGCCATAACATAACTAACTTCGTAGAATTGATAGGGCACATAAACATCTGCGATGCGCTGCAAACGGCCCGCTGTCATTCGCCAATACATTGAAGATAGCCCGCGACTGGAAAATTCCTGGACAGCATCCTCCTGCGTGACGTTAGGTCGCAACGCGACAATGGATGTTGGTGTCATTTCTTTGGGTGCCCCGTTATCGGAAATAAATCCATAAACCAAAAACCGTGGCGATCAGCACCAACGTAAACGCCAGGTTCACCCTGTGTTCCGCGGGCGTCTCGCGCTTCAGATGCGGAGTTTTCTTCAGATCCGTAGTTTCCAATTTGTCCCCCACCGTTGCGAAAGTTAAGCCCGCAATTTTCTTTCGCTCCGGAGCGGGATACATCATGCTCACGGCGATCAGCACGATGGCGCACACCACGAACATGAGCACCGCGTAGTGAAGAAAATTCATGCCCACCAGCCAACGCAATGCCGAAGAACTGTAGTGCCTGGTCTTGTCCAGCACTTCAAAAATAAAACGCATCGAGCCCAGCACAAAACCAACCAGCAGCGAACTGATGGCGCCCTCGCCATTCAGCCGCGGCCACAAAATTCCAAATATGAAACACACCGCGATCGGCGGGCTGATGTACGCCTGCACGCTTTGCAAATAAATGTATAGTTGCGCGCTGAGCAAATGAATGAAGGGCACCCACAAAAGTCCCAGCACCACCATCGCGCCGGTGGCGATGCGTCCGAAAGTCACCAGTTGCTTTTCGCTCGCCGTGGGGCGGGACTTTTTATAAAAATCGAGCGTGACCATGGTGGACGCGGAATTAAAAACCGAGCTCATCGCCCCCATCAACGCGGCCAGCAACGCCGCGATCAACAATCCCACCAGTCCAGTGGGCAAAAGATTGATCACCAATGTAGGGAATGCGATGTCTCCGTTGGTAACTTTGCCGTCCACCACGGTGAATAGTTGCGGATACAGCGCATAGCAAATCAAGCCCGGCAGCACCAGGAGGAACACCGGCAGAACTTTTAGGAAGCCGGCAAAAATTGTGCCCGCTTTGGCGTGGCCTTCGTCTCGCGCGGATAAAACGCGCTGCACAATGACCTGGTCGGTGCACCAATACCAAATCCCCAGAATAGGCGCGCCAAAAACAATCCCGGTCCAGGGAAATTCCGCATCGGAAGCGGGCTTGACCATATGAAAAAAACTGTCGGGAAGCGCGGCGCGCAGGCCTGCAAATCCGCCAACTTTGTCCAAACCGATTAACGTAAGCGCGATTGCGCCCGCGAGAAGAATCAGGGTCTGTACTAAATCCGTGTAGATCACCGCGGCGAGGCCGCCGGCGATCGTATACACGCCGGTGGCAATCACCAGAATAATTGCCGCTGTCCATTGATTCCAGCCCACCACGCGCTCCAGCACAATGCCCGCGGCATAAAGATGCACGGAAATTTTTGTGAAGATATACGCAATCACGGAAATGGTGGCCAGATAATTCGCGCAATTACGATTAAAGCGGCGCTCCAGAAACTCCGGCATGGTGAATACATTGGAGCGCAAATAAAAAGGCACGAACACCCAACCGAGCAGCAGCAGCATCATGCACGCCAGCCACTCAAAATCGCCCACGGCGAGGCCGGACGTGGCGCCCGATCCCGCGAGGCCTATGAAATGTTCCGTGGAAATATTGGAGACGAAAAGCGACGCGCCGATGGCGAACCAACCGATGTTGCGGCTGGCCAGAAAATAATCCTCGGAGGTTCGGCCCTTTTTTGCAAAATAAAACCCGATGCCAAAAATAATGACGAAATAAATTCCAATAATTACCAGGTCCGTGGGTGCGAGAATGCGATGCGTTACCGTCACGATTGCTGCCCCCGGCATCGCACCTCCTCGTGCAGACCGCGTGGAATAAACGACTGGCCTGCGGAGTCTATACCAGGGGCAGCCCACGCTCAATAACCGATTGGCGGTAAATCCTGGCGATTAAATCAGGACCGCTGCGATCATTTGCGGCTATGGCTGCAACGGAGTAAAAATATGGATGGAGGAAACATGATTAAGTTGCTCTGTTGCATTTTTCTTTTGGGGGCCAGCGTGATAGCTGCGGATAAAAACGTCTACGAATTTACTTTGAATTCCATCGATGGCCAGGCAGCGCCGCTGGCAGCCTACAAAGGAAAAGTGGTCATGCTCGTGAATGTGGCCAGCCGCTGCGGCTTCACGCCGCAATATTCGGCGCTGGAAACGGTGTATGAGAAGTATAGAGATCGCGGCTTTGTCATCGTGGGTATTCCGGCCAATAATTTCGCCGGGCAAGAGCCGGGATCAAATCAGGAAATCAAAACATTTTGCACCACCAAATATCACGTCAGTTTTCCGATGATGTCGAAGGTTTCGGTCAAGGGTGATGATAAAGATCCGCTGTATCAGTTTCTGACGGACAAATCCGCCAATCCGCAAACTGGCGGCGACATAAAATGGAATTTCACGAAGTTTCTGATCGGCCCCAACGGCCGCGTCATTACTCGCTTTGAGCCGGACGTCACGCCGGATGCGCCGCAGGTCACGGCGGCCATCGAAAAGGCGCTTGCAACGATTGGGCATTAATCGCGTCTAACAAGCACGCATTGGGCGAGTTGCTGCTCATTACGGAAAGCAGCAAAATTGTCACCACCGAAACCGCAGACCGATGGCAATTTGAAATTGTGAGAAATTCATGAAAGAAACAGAGTCAGATTCATGAGCTCCGCCAGAATCATGGTGGTTGCTGGCTGCGTGCTTATTTTTTCGGGCTGCCGCGTTAGCCAACCCGGACGCGTCGAAAGCGCAATGGTCAAGGACGTGAAACACAAGATCACCGTCGGCGGAAAAAACACTCCCAACCCCATTCCAGCGACGCCAGAAAATCTCGCGGACGGACAGAAACATTTTGGGCATCACTGCGGCATCTGCCATGGCTTGGACGGTGCAGCTACGGGAGTGCCGTTTGCGCAGAAAATGGCGCCGCCCATTCCGTCTTTAAGTTCGTCGGATGTGCAGGAATATAAAGACGGACAATTGAAATGGATTATTGAAAATGGCATCGACCCTTCCGGCATGCCTTCCTGGAAAGGAATTCTGGACGATCAAGAGATGTGGACCCTTGTAAATTTCATGCGCCACTTGCCGCCCAAAGGAAGCCTGGGGATTCCCGAGGTCTATAGAAAAGAACACGAAGAGCACGAACACATGCATATGCACGATAAAGAATCGAAGTAATAAAGTTGGCTTTCTCAGTCTGTAATAGTAACAAACATGTTTGCCGTTGCCGTCTTGCATATTACATATTGCACATCGCAGAACCCTTACATTAGATTCACATAAATGGTAGCTGGTATGTCCGGCTTCACAGAGTCTTGAACCCGTAGAACGCACTGATAGCATCCAAGAACTGCTCGCAGCCCGGTGCCACGGCTCGCGATTTGAACCCTGACGGCAAAGTCCCGAAAACTCCAAACAGAGCGGCTAGGAACTCATGACGACAATTTCGACCGGGCCGGTGAGCGCTGCTGCAAACGAGAAAATTAATGTTCGACAGCTCATCTGCAAGGGGCGGAGATTTGGGGGAGCGCGTTTTTTTGAGTTTCACGATCAAAAATGGTTTCCAAAGTATCTTCGCGACGGCGTCACCGATGCCCTGCAATTCATTTTAAGTTTGGCGGGAATTTACCGCCCCATCGTTCCGCTACTAAACAAAGCTGTGGAAGCCACCCGCGCGAAACGCATTGTGGATTTGTGTTCCGGCGGTGGCGGGCCGTGGCTGTGGGCTATATCGTTTGCTGCGTGTGGGCAACGGACAAAACGCCAACCGTCAAAGCATGGAAGTTTGTTTGACCGATAAGTATCCGAATGTTGCGGCATTCCAGAATGCACGGCGAAAGACCGGCGGCCAGATCACGTTTTATTCTGGATTCGTAGACGCCGCCGCTTTGCCTCACGAACTCTCGGGATTTCGCACCATCTTCACTTCACTTCATCATTTCACGCCGGACGAAGCATTAGCGATATTGCAGCATGCGGCGGATCTGACCGCGCCATTCGCGCGTCCGTTTCGGATTTCGAGAATATTCTGGACCTACTTCATCCCGGTAATTCCCTTTGTGCTGGTTTTTGATGGAGTAATCTCCTGCCTGCGGGCCTATTCTAAAAAAGAATTGTCTCTTTTAGCCGCGCAGGTGAAAGCGGAAAATTGGTTGTGGCAGGTTGGATAACAATCCGGTGGCTTGGCTCCCATAACATTTCTCATAGGATATCCCGAGCCGGCCAGTGCAATCGCAGACGCGACGCTAACTTCCAGTGAGCAGTCCGCGTATAGAGTTTGAAAGGACTCTCCTCGCATTCTTACCGATTAAGCTGTATTGCTGTAACTAAGCAAAGGCTTCTATGCTTCTCATTGCGAGGCGAGTGTAAGAGCCATGCAGAAACACACGCAGCCCGGAGTTTGTGTGCCAAATTTTAATTCCTGGGGCATCGATGAAAAGTACCGGGACGACTCTGGGCAGTGGCACGAAGTTTCGGATGCGACCAAAAATAAATTTTTGGCCGCCATGCAAGCAACGCAAGACCGGCCTGGTGATGCGCGGCTCCTGGTCGTGCGTCAAGGCGCAGATGTAAACCTTCCCGAATCCTGCGAGCTGCAATTGGAAGACGGCACCAATTTGCGCGCGAGCGATAAACTTCCGCCGGACTTGCCTCTTGGTTACCATTCCATTTTTGATCGTGAGCGGCGCGAATCGCGCCTGATCGTAACGCCACCGCGTTGTTTCCTTCCATCGGACCTGCACACCTGGGGCTGGGCGCTGCAACTTTATTCGTTGCGGTCGCAAACGAGTTGGGGAATGGGCGATCTGGAAGACTTGCGTCGTATGTGTGAATGGTCGGCTGAATTGGACGCCGGCATCGTCATGGTCAATCCGCTGTGCGCGACAGCCCCAGTCTTGCCGCAGCAAGCGAGTCCCTATTATCCGAGCAGTAGATTATTTTTAAATCCGCTGTATTTGTGCATTGAAGAAGTTGCCGGCGCGAGAGAAGCGCTTCCCGGCCTGGAAGAATTATGCGAGGAGGGGCGCGCGCTGAACGACAAGCCTTTGATTGACCGCGATGCCATCTACCGTTTGAAAATGCGCGCCCTGGAAAAAGTGTGGTCGGTGGTTCGCGACAAAATATCGTTTGCCGATTTTGAACGCCGCTGGGGACGCAGCCTGCAGCTGTTTGCGAGTTTTTGTGTGCTTGCCGAGCAATTCGGCGCGAACTGGCGCGCGTGGCCGCAGCAATATCGTTCCCCGGATGGGCCGGCAGTGTTGGCGTTGATCGTGGAATTTGGCGATCGCATCCGGTTTCACAAGTGGCTGCAATATTTGCTCGACGAGCAATTAAAAGCGGCTTCGTCAACGGGCAATATCATGCACGACCTTCCCGTGGGAGTCGCGCCAGACGGCGCCGACGCGTGGATGTGGCAGGAAATATTTGCCAAAGAGGTGAGCGTGGGAGCTCCGCCCGATTTATTCAACGCCAACGGACAAGACTGGGGACTGCCGCCATTCGTGCCGCACAAGTTGCGGGCCGCGTGCTACGAGCCGTTCATCCAAACGGTGCGCACCGCGCTGCGCTATGCGCGAGGACTGCGCATCGATCACGTGATGGGATTATTCCGGTTGTACTGGATTCCAGTAGGTGAGCCGAGCGCGCACGGAACTTACGTTCGTTACAATGCCGACGAGATGCTTTCGATTCTTGCGCTGGAGAGCGCGCGGGCCAAGACATTTGTGGTGGGAGAAGATTTAGGCACGGTGGACGAAGGTGTGCGTGAAAAACTTGCCGAGTATGCGGTGCTTTCCTACCGACTTTTGTGGTTCGAGGAAAAGCAGCCGGAGCATTATCCGAAGCTGGCAGTCGCCGCGGTGTCCACGCACGATTTGCCGACTATCGCGGGAATCTGGTCGGGCGCGGATTTTAACGAACAAATACATCTGGGACTGGAACCCAACATAGAAAATACCGACAAAATGCGTTGGTATCTAAAGCGCGCGACCAACGTGCATGACCACGAGCACATTTCCGACGTGATCGTTAAAACACACGAGGCGCTGGCGCGTTCGCCGGCGGTTATTACGCTGGCGTCTTTGGAAGATGGCTTGGGGGCGCACAAAAGGCCCAATTTGCCTGGAGCGCGTGACGACACGCGTCCCAACTGGTGTATTCCTTTGCCAAAGAAACTTGAAGAGATCGAGACGGATCCGACGGTACTAAGAATTGCGGAGTCTCTGAAAAGATAAGGAAGCCCGTTATCGTCGCGTTTAGTGCTGAAGTTCGTTTTCCATCTGTTGCAGAAGAGCGGTGTTGGTGTCGATGGCTTTAGCTAGAATTTCAGATTGGTGCTGGGCCTCTTCCCAATTTTGCGATTCGATGGCCTCGGTGAGACCGGGAAGCTCCAGGTGCGCGTAAGTGTAACGCGCGCAGTACAGCAAATGTTTAAACCACGGTCGGCCGGGAATGCCATCGGGATTCAGCCAGTTACTTTCTACCTTTAATATCGATTGGTTGTATAGGTCAGCGGTCTGCGGGTCTATTTTTCCGGAAGCAACGATACGCTCCAGAAGTGTTTTAACGTTTTTGCCGGCGCCTTCGAAGGCTGCTGCGCGTTCCTGTAAATTATCGAGTTTGATTTCATTCGCGTCGTAGTGGGGATTCTTTTTCAGATCGTCGATGAAACTATTGAGAGTGCGGCCGTAAAATGCAAAATCGAAAGGCAAAATATCCGCTTGAGCCAATCGTAGCGCGGTGACGCCCCATAATGCGGACATGGTGGCGTGATATTTGTAGCCAGGGTCGCCAAAGTGGTTCATCCAATAAAAATTGTCGTACATGGAATGATAAACGCCGTACGGGCCATCGAATCCCAGTGTGATGACCGGGCGTCCGAGGAAATTTAGAAACACGGTGTGATCGGAGCCGCTGCCGATGCGGGTATTTACTAAATTTTTGTCTTTGGGCGGCTGTGCGTGTTTGTCTTTTTTTCGCGCTGCGGCGGTGGATTTAATCCAGGCATCGTGCAGGCTCGTTCCACTAGGGTTGGGAATAGAATAGCTGGTCTCCACCAGCATGGGCGCCAGCGAGCCGACCGCGCCGCCTTCGAAGTTCGGTCCGGATGTTGAAGAATCTACGTTGATGTAGGCGATTAACTTTTTTCGCAAGTCGTCAGCGAACTGTTCGCCCCACTCCGTCGAGCCAGTCAACCCTATCTCTTCGCCGTCCCAACTGCAGAAAATTAGTGAGCGCTTGGGCCGGAAGCCATTTTTCAACATGGTTCCGAAGGCGCGCGTAAGTTCCATCATGGACGCGGTGCCGCTGCTGGGATCGACTCCGCCGTATTCCCAGGCGTCGTGATGATTTCCGAGGAGCACCCATTCGTCGGGAAATTGCGCGCCGCGGATGCGGGCTTCGACAACGTAGTAAGGCTGCGTCGAATTGTCCATCTGCACTTTCATGTGAACTTCCACGGCTCCCGTCAGCCGGTAAGTAATCGGCAATCCACCTTGCCAATCTTTTGGAGCGGTCGGGCCATTCATATTTTCCAGAAGCGGCTTGGCGTCATGCCAGGAAAGCGGCAACGCGACAATGTGAGGTAGCGAGCGAGCTTCACTCTCTGGAATGCGCTTTGCGCCCGGCACCGAAGCCCAGCCTGGAGTCAGTGGATCGCCGGGAACGATGAAGTCGTAAGTGATGGAGCCGCGCTGAATGTGGGTTTCTGGGCCCCACGGGCCGTTGGGAAAAACTTTGCCTTTTACGTAGCCGTCTTCCGCGGGATCGGAATAGATCAGCAACGCCGCGGCGCCGTTTTTTTCGGCGGTGAGCGCTTTGAATCCGCGATAGCTGTAAGGATTCGAATAACGCACCAGGACAATTTTTCCTTTTACGCCGATTCCGTTTTTGCGGAGTACGGTGTAGTCTTCGGGATTACCGCTGTGCGCGTAAACGACGGGAGCGGTAACTTCACCACTTTCGGAATAACCCAGCCAGGCGTTGGCGACTTCGGGATTTTTTGTGTCTGGGTCAACATCGTACGGAGCTTCGCGGAGAAGCGCCGGATAGTGGGTGGGCGCGACCATTTCGAGACTGGTGGAGACCGGCCTGGTTCCGAGAACGTCGTACTGACGGATGACCACATCTTCGAGACCCTGCGTTCTCCATTGTTTCGCGATGTATTCGGCGACTTCGCGGTCATGAATGGAACCTGCGGGATGTGGTATGGAGGTGAAATAGCGATGCTGCTTGCGAATTTCTTCCGTGGAGATGGATTTTTTCAGCTGGTCTTCGAGAGCGGCCTGTTCCGCGGCATGCTGCGCTGAAAAGCCGGAGATTTTTGCAGCCGGAGGTGCGCTGAAAATGCGTGGAGCACTCGCGGTCCATGCCAGGACGAATAATCCAATCATGCAGAAAACAGCGAAAGATCGATTCACCGACAAGGACGTAGATCTTTTCACGGGAGTAGCATTCTCCGAGAATTTTGGAATCAGGCAAATGGACTGTATCGTTTGCAAATCGCGGTGTAAAGACTACATCATTTGTTTCTTTCTAATGAAAGGATGCAGGCCGCAGCAATTCACCGGCCACAATTTACGGGAGACTCAATGAGACCAGGAATCCGCATGATGGCAATGGCGTCGATACTTGCATTTGTTAATTTTCCGGTTCGCGCCCAATCCCAAACCGCCGGCAACCGCGGAATAGAGCCACTACGAACACAACTACAGAATATCCGGCAAGCATTTCCCGGGAATATGGCGGTGTATATGAAGAATTTAAAAACGGGAGAGGAGATCGCCATCGACGCGGACACCACGTATGAAACTTTTAGCGTGATCAAAGTCGCAATTATGGCGGAGGTTTTCCGGCAGGCGGACGCGGGGAAATTTTCGCTGGACCAACGTGTCGAATTGAAAGCGGGCGATCAACGATTGCCGTCTGGTGTTTTGTATACACTACAACCGGGATTGACGCCTACGATTCGGGACTTGCTCACGCTGATGATCATTATCAGCGACAACGAGGCCACAGATTTGCTGGCCGACAAAGTTACGCGTCCGAGCATAACCAACTTTATGCATGAGCTCGGGCTGGCCAAAACCTCCATCGAATTCTCCGATCTGGATTGGGATCGCAAATGGCTTAGCTCCATGGACGCGAGTTACGCGAATGCTCCAGGAAATAAAACACTGCAATTTCCATTCGACAAGTACCCGGACAACCAGGTGCTAGACGCGTTTGGTGAAACCATCTACAACGCAGGCATCTATTTTGGGCACAGCACCGCGCGCGAGCTTGGGCGCCTCTTTGAAATGATTCAGCAGAAAAAGCTCGTTTCGGCGGCTGCCAGCGAATGGATGCTGGCCACCTTGGAAAAACAGCAAGTAAACAACCGCTTTCCCAAATATCTGCGCGATATAGTCATCGCGCATAAAACGGGAGATGGGCAGCCCTTCATCGCAAACGACGCTGGCGTCCTATTCGTCAAGGACCAGCCAATCGTTTTGGTGGTGTTGACCGGCCACCATCGGGGCGGGACCGAGTCTCTTCACGACGCAGTTGCACGCGTAGCGGCGTTGGTGGGGAAGCATTTCGGGGCCCGATTGTCCGAAGACTACAAGCCGATGTAACGGACCTGGTCAGCCAGCTTATTTCGGCGAGAAGGACGCAAAAGCTTCTTCGAGGGCTTCAGTTGCATAGCGCGGCTCCGCCTGCGATGCCGGAGTTAGCACCGTAGTGGGCGGAGAGCAGGGGAATTTCGCGGCAGCGGGAATTGATGCACCAACTGGGTATGCGCGAACGAACTTCATCGAAGAAGGGTCGCAGCACGCTGGCGACACCGCCGCCGACTACGATTACGTCGGGTTCCAACAGATCGATGGTGTTGCCCAGGTACACCGCCAAGAGTTCAACGGTCTCCAGCAATGTGGCTGTGGCGATGGGATCGCCGCCTGCGTGAGCTTGATTAACTAACTCGGTTGTGACCGCGGCGAGTTTTCCGCCGGCCAAATCGAGTAGCGGTGAGTGCGACACGTTGCCGGCTTCCAATTTTGTTTGAGCACGTTTGGCGATGGCTGTCCCTGAAATAAATACTTCGATGCACCCGCGTTTTCCGCAGCCGCATACCGGGCCGCGATAATCAATGCTGACATGGCCGCCCTCGGTAGCGGCGCCGGTACGCCCATTGTAAATATGGCCATCGAGAATCAAACCTGTGCCGATTCCTGTGCCGATCGAAATGTAAAAAACTTTGGCGTAGCCTTTGCCCGCGCCCCATAGAACTTCAGCCAAAGCCGCGGCGTTGGCGTCATTTTCGATTTTTACCGGGAGACGATAGCGCTTGGAAATTTCGGCGGCGAGGGGAAAATTTCTCCAACAAGAAAGGTTGGGCGGATTGATGACCACGCCGGTATGGGGGTCAAGAGGGCCGGGGGCGCAAATGCCGATGGCGCGAATGTTCCAATGGTTTTGTTGCGCCGTTGTCAGCAGAGAATCGAGGGCTTCAGTTACGGAGTTGAGGCCTGCAGCTGCGTCAGCGTCGCACACCATGCGAACGCGGGTGACGTGACTGATTTCGCCGGCGTGGTTAACGAGACCAGCAGCCACTTTGGTGCCACCAATATCCACGCCGATTACATAACTATTTTGGTCGCTGGTGGCCATTGACGATTATTTTTTAGCGCGGTCATTCAGAAACAGTCACCGGGCAGCAACCGGAGTCTCTACAACGACGGGAGTCGGCCGCGAGCCCCACAGTGCGTAATACAGGATATAAAGATAGCAAACCGCGGGAATGATGAAGGCGTGATGGATTCCGATGCGATCCGCGAGAGCCCCCTCCAAGACAGGCAATATCGCGCCGCCTACGATGGCCATCACCAACATTCCTGAGCCATCGCCGGTTAGTGGGCCGAGTTCGGCAATCCCAAGTGTGAAAATGCTGGGGAACATAATGGAGTTGAAGAGACCGACCGCGATGATGCTCCACATCGCCACGTGGCCGGTGGTCAGCATGGATATGCAAACCAATGTGCAGGCGGTCGTGGCCGCGATCGCCAGCAGAGTGCCTGTTTTTACTCTTTGAAGAATTATGGAGCCGGCGAAGCGGCCCGCCATGGCGCCGCCCCAATAGTAGGTAACGTACTTGGCGGCGGCAAATTCCGGCAGACTTCCGATTTCCGGCTGACCGAAATAATTGATGAGAAAACTGCCGATGGAAACTTCCGCACCCACGTATACGAAAATGCCGATCGCGCCGAAGACCAGTTGGCGATACTTCCACAAACTGGCTTTCACGCCGGAGCCGTGGCGAGCTGCGCCAGGGATGTCCGGCAGCTTGAACATGGCGATCACAATTCCAAAAATAATCAGCGCCACCCCGATGACCAGATACGGAAGCTTTACGGAGGAGGCTTCCAGAACACGATAGGCCTGCAAAACGTCCGGGGACATTTGGCGAGTCTCGCCGGTGCCTTTGAAATTGGCGTTCAAGATGAAAAGGCCGCCCAAGTACGGGCCGATGGTCGTGCCCAAGGAATTGAAGGCCTGGGTGAGATTTAATCTGCTTGATGCGGTTTCCGGCGGGCCCAAAACAGCGACGTAAGGATTGGCGGCTACCTGCAAAGCCGTGATGCCCGCGGCGAGGGTCATCAGCGCTACCAGAAAAAGTGGAAACGACGCGGCGCTGGCGGCCGGGATGAAGAGCAGAGCGCCAACGCCCATGGTGAAGAGGCCGGTGACCATGGTCTTTTTGTATCCAATGGCGTCGACAAGTCTGGCGGAGGGAATGGAAAAAATAAAATAAGCGGAGAAGAAGGCAAACTGAATGAGCATCACTTTGGCGTAATTCAAATCAAAAATGGATTTGAGATGCGGTACCAGAATGTCGTTCAGCACAGTTACGAATCCCCACAAGAAGAAAAGGGCGGTCACCAAGGACAGGGCGGCTATGTTGGTGGAGGCTGGCGCGGGGGAATAGCGCGACGCGGGTGTGGTGGTGCTGGTGTTCACATTTACCATCAGGTGTCCTCCGTGTGCATGTTCCGAATGCTTACGCCTGCGCGGCCGCGTGACGCATGGCGCCTGCACGCCGGAAATGCCCGCTGCATGCTGAGAATATAAGCACAAAAACACGTACTACTAGCGAGTAAATCTCACGGCGCATGATAATGCCACAAGAATGGGCTTAGAAAAACGATATTTGTGGTCTACAAGGGAACGCTTGAAATACAGACAGAAGCGATGTCATTTCAGAAACGCGGCAATCGAACCTGTCCCTATGACAACAATTTCCGCGGATTTCAATTCGCTTAGTCCCCAGGGACGAGCGCCTGCGAATTCGCCAAGGCTCATCGGTGAGTTCCGACTTAACTGTATGCTAATTACTGGCGGTCGCGGAACGCTGGAGCGCTTTAAATTCTGAGTCGTCGATCTTCAAAGCAGCGGCAGCGACATTTTCTTCGAGATGCTTGACTTTTGAGGTGCCGGGAATGGGCAGCATGACCTTGGAGCGCTTAAGCAGCCACGCTAACGCGACCTGTGATGGCGTGGCGTTCAATTGTTTGGCCACGCGACTGATGGGGCTGTCGGAACCGGAGAGGCGGCCGGCTGCCAGCGGAAACCAAGGAATGAAAGCAATCTCGTGTTGCTCACAGTAATCAAGAACGTCTTCTGATCCGCGATCGGTGACGCTGTAACGATTTTGCACGCTCACGATATCCACGATTTTTTGGGCATGTTTTACCTGGTCGACATTTACTTCCGACAATCCGATGTCCTTGATCTTCCCTTGAGCCTGTAAGTTCTTCAGCGTTCCCAACTGGTCTTCGGCCGGCACTTTGGGGTCGATGCGATGCAACTGATAAAGCTCTATTCGATCCAGGCGCAAGCGGCGCAGACTGCCTTCACACGCGGAGATGAGATGTTCTGGTCTTCCTTTCTCCACCCAGCGGTCAGGCCCTGGGCGGTCAAAGCCACCCTTGGTGGCGATCACCAGGTCGGCAGGATAAGGATGCAAGGCCTCGGCGATTAATTCTTCGGCAACGTGGGGACCGTAGGAATCAGCGGTGTCGATAAAATTAATTCCCAGTTCGACGGCACGCCGCAAAACCGCAATTGCTTCGGCTCGATCCGCGGGCGGGCCCCAAATTCCTTTGCCGGTGAGGCGCATGGAGCCAAATCCCAAGCGAGTGACGCGAAGATCTTTTCCAATGGAGATTTCGCCAGCCCTGCCGGCAAGTGCGGTCTGTTTGCGTTTTGCAGGTTCTTTACTCATTTTCTATTCCTCCTCATGCCTTCACGCCCGCGTTTGCGTAACCAGGAATTAAACAGCGGTAACACAATCGTCTTGTGCAGCTGCAATGGTCACGAACAGCGAGCCACTGCACGTTGGATGCGCCTGGCACGTTGAAAGGCAAATGGTTTGTTGCAGGCCAGGCCCGGGCGATTTGCACACGATGGACTGTCGGCGTTGTGGTATTCGTATAATCATGAACATGAGGATCCTGCGCTTTTCGTTGCATTGGCTGCTCGCGACGGTCTCCACGGGTACAGCAGCACTTGGTGGCACACCCACCCTGTTAACCAATACGTGTGCACAAACGAATGCTGAAGAAAGTTCCGCCACACTAGAACCGCCCTCAGAACAAACCAGAACGCCGCGATCCCGGGTGGAGACTTCTTCCGGTGTCATCGGCAAACAGCTAATCCCTGACTTCGCGGAGGTAACTCCGACGCTCTACCGGGGTGCCCAACCGCGCAAACATGGTTTTGAGGCCTTGGCCAAGATGGGCGTCCACATCGTCGTCGATCTGCGCGGAAACCGAAAAGGCGAACGCCAGGAAGTGACCAGGTTGGGGATGCGATACGTTCCCATGCATTGGCAGTGCTCATTTCCTAAGGACAGAATTTTCGCAGAATTTCTGACATTGATCCGAAAAAACCCGGGCAAAAAAATCTTCGTTCACTGTCGCGTCGGTGATGATCGCACCGGAATGATGATCGCCGCCTATCGCATGGCCTTTGAGGGATGGAGCGCGAAGCAAGCGATGGTGGAAATGACAAAGTACGGCTTTTCGCCGGTCCACAGACGCCTGATTTGTCCGCGTTTGTCTGAATATGAGGAGCACTTTCCCGAACACTTTGCGACCAAGCCCGAGTTTCGAGAGCTTCGTTCTCCAAAAGTTAGTTGACTGGACATCGCAGCTTTGGAGATCGCGGCTTCAGCCGCGACATCAACGGTCGGCAAGACCCGGGTTTTAGCCCCTGAAGTGCGGACCAGAAACCCAGGCCCACGCGGCTGGCATTGATCAAAACAAGTCCTGGCCAATTAGTGGCGAGACGTTAATCCCAGATCGCTCATGACCATTGCGCGTCGCGCGAATCACTTTTGAAGCGAATCGCTTAACATTGCTTATAACGTGCTTAAGGCGGGGGAGAGCATAGGCGAATGAAGACAACGAAACAAATTGCAACGATCATCCTGATCACCTTGCTGGGAGCCATCGCCTACGGATTGTTCCGAACGGGCGGGTCGATGACCACATCGCAAATAACCGCAAAGGTCGAGCAATCCCATGCGGCGCATGGGCCAGCGATTGATCAGAGTTCTCTGTATGCCGCGCGGACGTTGGCGCAAATGCCAACCAGTGCGGACGAATTGGCATTGGCGCAGGAGGCCCTGCGTCTTGGCGATCGCGAGATGGACCTGGCATTTGCGGCGGCGGTGTCGGACACCCGCGAGCATCCCGCGGTGTTGAGCGCCGAAGCGAAACAGATCCAAGCCAGATTGCAAAACGCAGAGAAAGCTCTAGACCAAGATAAGGCACGAGTCGAGCAACTTACCGCGACGGTGGCGAAAGCGAGCGATGCTAAGAAAGACAAACTGGACGATCAACTGCAACAGGCGAAAGTCCAAGCAGAACTAGATCAGGACGAGGTGGACAATGCAAAGCAGGAATTAGAGGATGCCGGTGGTGAAGCTCAAGGCCGGATCGAGGAGCTGATTAAGGAGCACGAGGCGGCGTCGAACGTCGCGGATAACACGAAAATTAACACTTCTACTCCGCCCGATTTACACGGGCTAATTCACCATTTCCAGCGATGGTCGGAGCTGCACGACAAGACCACGAAATTGCGGCAGGCCAGGCAAGATGCAGAATCGGCCGCAGTCGGGTTTTCGGCGAAGCGTGCCACTTTGCAATCGAATATCAACACGAAGACACAAGCGGTTCCGGATGGACTTCAGAGCGGATCTGCGCCTCCCTCTAACGAAAAAACCGCCAGCCCTCCCGCAGAAAGTTCGGCCGATCTCGTCAACGCAACAAAACGCCGGTCAGCGGCGGTGAGAGCACTCACAAACGTTGACGAGCGCATGGAGGATCAGACGCGCCTGGCCGAAACGTATAGAAAATGGATTGGTGTGGTTGGTGCGCAGGAAGAAGCGGTGATTCATAGAGGATTGCGAGGCGTTGCCATCATTGTAGCCATTTTGCTGATCGGGATTTTTTTCGACAGCTGGCTGAAAAGTCTTCTGGGCAAAGTGAAACTGGACGCGCGGCAGGGCGAAACTCTGCACGCGGTGATAAGCACGACGCTGCAAATCATCGCTTTGGGCCTGATCCTTCTGGTGATTTTCGGGCCGCCGAGTCAGCTAGGCACTTTTCTGGGACTGGCCGGCGCAGGTCTTACGGTGGCGCTGAAAGATTTCATCGTGGCCTTTTTTGGTTGGTTTGTGTTGATGGGCAGAAATGGAATCCGCTTAGGTGATTGGGTGGAAATTAATGGAGTGACTGGAGAAGTTGCGGAGCTCGGAATGTTCCACACGGTGTTGCTGGAGACCGGCAACTGGACGGACTCGGGTCATCCGACTGGGCGACGTGTTACGTTCACCAACAACTTCGCGATTGAGGGTCACTACTTTAATTTTTCGACTTCGGGCCAGTGGCTTTGGGATGAACTAACACTGGTGGTGGATTCGAGCCAGAGTCCGTACCCGATCGTTGACGCCATACAAAAGGCGGTGATGGAAGCCACCAAGGAGAGTGCCGGCGAAGCTGAAAAAGAATGGAAGAGTGCCGCACAGTCGCGCAACGTCGGTAATTTATCCGCCGCCCCAGCTATTAATTTAAAGCCAGTAAGCGGCGGGGTTGAAATTGCAGTGCGGTACATTACGCGCGCCAACGAGCGGTATGCAATGCGGTCAAAGTTGTATCAGGCGGCGGTGAACTTAATCAGCAAGAAAGATTCGCGGGATTCGGTGTCCGTATCCGAAAAACCAGAGCCGAAGCTTGCCTGACAAGGTGAGGCGCGGAGTTGCCGCAACCTGGATTTGAGAAATGGCTCCCGGGGAAGATTCGAACTTCCAACATTTCGGTTAACCGCCGAACAACCAATCGTCTTCCCTCACGCCAGACCGTTCGACGCATTTCTCGCGGGCTGGCAGGCGCGATGCGTCGAGACACAGGCCGTCGCATACGTGACGGCCTCTGTCGTTAATCGACTCATGCAATTAGAGGGGAATAAATAAACCGCTGGCGTGTTTTTCTCACGTGCGTCCAAGGAGACAATTAAATGTCGTTGCAACGCTGCATCATCTTAGTCACCATTGCTTTCGCGGTACTGTTTTCTGCGAACGTCTCTACTGCGAGCGCGCAACAGAAACTCCTCACCGCCGACCAAACTCAGATCGTAAACACGGTGGGCGTGATATTCGCTGCGGCGCGCACGGACGATGTCGCGAAGTTCGACTCCGTCATTGCACCAGACTTTTACATCTACGATGGGGGCGTCCGATTCAACGGGGATACCGTCATGGCCATGATCAAAGCCCAGCATGCGGCGGGCAAACGCTACGAGTGGAAGGTGACGGAACCCGACGTCCACATCAGCGGCAATACCGCTTGGATTGCATACGTCAATCAAGGAAGCATCACGGACGCCTCTGGCACCGTGAGCCAGAAATGGCTCGAATCGGCTTTTCTCCAGAAACAGGGAGGCATCTGGAAAATCGTCTTCATGCACAGCACGCGCGTTCCTGTGGCGCCTCCAGAGATTCACGGGAAATGACACAACGTCGCGCTACTCCTCATGTGGGTCAATAAGAGAGGAGTTTGCTCTCGCCGACTGCGATTAATCTGCTTCACGCTCTCAACAAGCAAGTACACTACAGTTTGCGGCGAGGCGGCAACCGTTCGATTCGTTGGCTCAAGGCTCGGGGCTAGATATGTCAGCTTTCACGGCCGCCAACGACGATTCCGCAACTCCGGAATCCGAAAGTGCTACTACATTTCTACGACAGCGCTTGTTGACTTGGACATCTTACCGAGAAGCGCTTTCCTCTCAACAACTTTCGCACTACCTATTTTCTCTGCACATGCCCAAGCATTCGGTCGTTAGCCGAATGCTCTACCCAAACTCTGTAATTGCTTGAGACAAAAGAATTTTGGCTCCCCAGGGAAGATTCGAACTTCCAACATTTCGGTTAACCGCCGAACAACCAATTTAACCTTAGGCCGACGCTGCTCCGGCAATAGTCGTCAAACAGAAAAATGTCCGCCGAAACGCTCTTCAAACGTCTTAAGGTTAGAAGTTATCAATCAAGGAGGAACAACAATGAGCGAATTTGTATATCTCTATCGCGGCGGATCAAGGGAAGGATCCCCGGAGCAAATGCAACAGGTGATGCACAAATGGATGGCGTGGTTTAAGCAACTCAGCGAGAAAGGCTATATCAAGAACCCAGGCCATCCCCTCGAGCGTACCGGCAAGCTGGTGAAGGGCAGCCAGAAGACAGTAACGGATGGCCCCTTTGCCGAGTCCAAGGATGTTATTGGCGGCTATTCGTTGATCGAAGCCAGAGATCTGGAGCAGGCCGTCGAGCTCTCCAAGGGCTGCCCGATTTTCGAGCGGGAAGGGATGGTGGAAGTACGGCCAGTGATGCAAATGAACATGTGACGTTGCCCACCGATCACTTGTTCCGGCGCGAAGCCGGGCGGATGGTCGCCACGCTGACGCGCATCTTTGGAGTCCACAACCTGGCGCTGGCGGAAGACGTCGTACAAGACGCCTTCTGCCGCGCGCTCGAGGTATGGAAATTCCGCGGCCCGCCGGAGAACCCGTCCGCGTGGCTGATGGCTACCGCGAAGAACCGAGCGCTCGATGTCCTGCGGCGCGAACGCACGGCGCGCACCTTCGCGCCCGAACTAGGGCGGCTGCTTGAAAGTGAGTGGACGCTCGCGCCGGCGGTCGAGGAAGTTTTCGCGTCGAAAGCAATCCAAGACGATCAACTGCGCATGATGTTCTCCTGCTGTCATCCTCGCCTTTCCGAAGAGGCGCAGGTGGCGCTCGTTCTGCACATCCTGTGCGGCTTCAGCGTGGACGAGATTGCCAGCGCGTTCGTCAGCAGCCACGCGGCCATCGAGAAGCGCATAACGCGAGCGAAGAAAGTGCTGGCAACATCGAAGAAGCTGTTCGATGTCGCGGCTGCCGCCGAGTTTTCCGCGCGTCTCCCTGCCGTCCACCGCGCGCTCTACTTGCTATTTAACGAGGGCTACCACGGCGCGTCCCCAGAGTCCGCCATACGCAGCGAGCTCTGCTGGGAGGCTATCCGTCTCACCGCAGTGCTCTTGGAGCACCCGCAAGGTGCGACTTCCGCGACGCGTGCTCTTGCCGCCCTAATGTGCCTCAACGCATCGCGCCTGCCAGCCCGCGTCGACGCGTCGGGTAACTTGAGCTCACTGCTTGACCAGGATCGATCCCGATGGGATCAAGAGCTGGTGGCCGAGGGGGTGAAGCTCCTGGAGCTTTCGGCCACTGGTTCCGAACTCACCGTGTATCACGTGGAGGCCGCGATTGCAGCGGCTCATGCGCGCGCTTTCCGCGCAGAGCACACGGATTGGCAAATGATCGTTTCGCTGTACGACACGTTAATGATGATAGGTCCTTCCCCGATTGTTGCGCTCAATCGGGCGATCGCCATTGCACAACAAGAAGGTCCAGAGCGCGGCCTCGAAGAGATTCGCGCGATCGCCAACTCCGATCGCCTCCGCACCTATCCCTTTTATCACGCAGCGCTCGGCGAGTTTGAACTTCGTACCAGGAAGCATGCGATCGCACGGGACCATTTCAGAACAGCGCTCGCTCTTGCCCGAAACTCGATGGAGCGACAATTCTACGAACAGCGCATTGCTGCGTGTGAATGCAATGCCGCGCGGCATGTACCATAGTGTAGAAGGACGGATGGAAAGTCATGGCTGTGAAGAAGAAAAACAAAGACCAGGAGGCGAGTGAAATCGATTCACGGTTTGTGCGCGTCGCGGAAGCCTTCGTCAAAGACCGATCCGTGAATCGGGACAGCCGGAAGGGCTTCGGCTCCGGCGCCCTCAAAGTGAATGGCAAGATCTTTGCCATGATGTCGTCCAAGGGCAAGTTCGTCGTGAAGCTCCCCAGAACTCAGGTTGACAAACTTGTGAGCAGCGGCAAGGGTGAGCGCTTCGACCCTGGTCACGGAAGAATAATGAAGGAATGGGTAGTCGTCGGGACCGGCGAAGCGAACTGGATTGAGCTTGCCAAGGACGCTCACCAATTCGTTAAACTGGGAAATTCGTGAAGAGCTGCGCCGTCAAAGTGGTGCGCTTCAGATCCGCGATCGCCCGCGAAGCGAATCGCACAGATAGAGATTAGCGGGAGCGATTCGAGAGCTGCTATGCTCTGCGCAAACTCTGAAAACTGCTGGAGCCCAAAGAGTTTTGGCTCCCCGGGGAAGATTCGAACTTCCAACATTTCGGTTGATCAAGGAACTCTCGATGTGTTTCTCGCTTTCAGCATCTTCACAATGTCGACCTTGGAGATACGCTTCCAGCGACGTTGTACGAGTTCCGGTCGGCTGGTCGAAATTTGCGGCACTGAGGAAGTTGCCTTCTGAGCGCTGCTAACGAAGGATGCATCCTGCACCAGATAGAGCACGCCAAGAGAAGTGCTGCCGTCGCCAAACGTCAAAATAGCCAGACCCGAATTTCCCCAACGAGCAAGTTGAACGGGACTGCCCGCGAGGTTCTCGATGATGATGGAAGATACAAGACTAAAGGTTTTTTGGTCAAACGATTGGATGGTGAAGCTGTTGGTGTTTGTGTTTGCCTGCGCTTGCGTTTGCCCGAGAATGAAAACGCGATTCAAGGAGGAATCCGGGGCTAGTAACCCGGAGGCATTGTAGCTTCCAACGATTGCCTGTGTTTTGGGATCTGCGACATTGCCATCATCGCTGTAAATGAGTCCAGTTCCAAAGTCCGAGTGAATTTCGCCTTGGTTGAATGCAACGGTTCCGGTGGAGAGAAGCGTCGCTCCTGTCTGGCTGACCTGAAATTCATACAAGGGGCCCACCGGCCCGGGTGTGAGACAGCCAGAGGAACAGGTAGCGGTCAGAATCTGGTCCGTGGAGCCCCATGCGATAGCGTCATAGACGTTTCCGGTGCCAAATCCCGGCACAAACTGCGGTCTTTCCACGTTGTCGTCGTAGACCACAACCCCGCCCGTCTCGTCCGGAGTACTTTTGTTTTCTGGAGCAGCCTTCATGTCTCCTGCCCAATACACTGATGAGCTAGTGGGATTGCGCAAAGTCCAGGTTAGAGGCGATTGCAGCCCCGGGAGCTGGAGTTGTGTCATGTTCGTTGATCCGGCGTAGGCCACATAGAGATACTGGCCCTGCGCGCTGACGCTCAGCAAGTCAGGATTGGAATTTACTTGCTGCGTTTTCACGATGAAGGCGGTATTTGGGTCAACCGCCACAATCGAGTTTGGATAGGCCCCGTCACCGTCTGCTGTTCCGACGTAAAGCAGGCCACCAACCGGGTCCCAGTCCAGAGCCAGGCCGGTCAGATCGAGGACGCTGACCTTAGTAGTACTCCCGGCAGCGGGAGTTGGAGTAACGAGGAAACTAAGGGAATTGCTGGAAAACAGATTGGCATTCGTATCGAAAACGGAAATTAACAACTGCCGGGAATTCGCCGACACACTGGCCGGAATTGTGACATTGAGTTGCTGCGAACTCACAAAGGACGATGGG